>Ga0209480_10000070_pt1 | contig 107034 bp, 83 predicted proteins | sample JI61114C2DNA_FD_187501 | JGI IMG/M metagenome (GOLD analysis project Ga0209480, IMG submission 187501) | Wastewater effluent complex algal communities from Wisconsin, to seasonally profile nutrient transformation and Carbon sequestration -... | ecosystem: Engineered > WWTP > Effluent > Algae...
TATTGTCACGTGGCTCATGATTGTATAGTTGGAGATAATTGCGTATTGGCCAATAATGTATCTTTGGCAGGCCACATAGAAGTAGGCAACTTCGTAGTATTGGGTGGAATGGCAGCTGTGCATCAATTTGTAAAGATTGGAGACCATGTCATGGTAGGAGGATATTCCAAGGTAAGAACGGATGTACCTCCTTTCGTAAAGGCCGCCAGGGACCCGCTTGCTTATGTCGGTATCAATGCTACCGGTCTGAAGCGCAGAGGTTTTGATCAAAATAGAGTTCACCATATTCAAGATATTTACCGGATACTTTTTGTCCACGGTTCAAACGTTAAAAGATCTATAGAAAATATAGAAAATAATATTATTGACTCTGATGATAAAGACTACATACTTACCTTCTTAAAGGATAGCAAAAGGGGTTTGATCAAAGGAATATAATATGCCTGATATTAAGCGCTATCCTATTGACCTTATTGCTTGCAACAATATTAGTAAAAGGTATATGTATGAAAAGGTCTTAATAGATTTTATTTATACTTTTGAGATAGATAAATGTTACGGTCTGCGAGGTCCAAATGGAAGCGGCAAATCCACTTTGATTAAAATACTAAGCGGCTTTTCAACACCTAGCAAAGGAAGTATCTTATTTTCTGTCAAAGGTCATCCGGTCAATATTTCTGATGTGTTTGCCCAAGTGACTATTGCAGCTCCTTATATCGAACTTATTGACGAAATGACTGTGGATGAACTTTTGCATTTCCATCATGGATTAAGACCATTCTATAGTTACGACTTAGCAGTAAATGAGGTAAAGCAATTACCATTCAAAGGTATTCTTAGCAAGCGTATCAGTGAATTATCTTCGGGAATGAAGCAAAGAATTAAGTTGATTTTAGCCTTATTGGCAAGGGCTTCCATTGTATTATTGGATGAACCCGGCTCCAATCTGGATGCCTCTGGAAAGGATTGGTTTGAACAACTGCTCCTTAGGAACAAGTCAAATAAAATTATTATAATTGCTTCAAATGAAGAAGACGATCTAAGGCAAGCTACAGAATTTGTTTATCTATCTGATTATAAATAGACTATAAATCATTTTTGAGTACTTCAAGACCTTTTTTGATCTTAATTAATCTTTCTGCAAGGTCATTTATTGTCTGAAGACGCTTTCTGTTTTCCTTTAACTCATTCTTTGCCCCTTCAAGCGTAAAACCACGCTCCTTCACAAGATGATAGATTAGCTGCAGCTGCTCAATGTTTTGCTTGGTAAATCTGCGGTCGCCTTTACTATTTTTATGTGGTTTTAGAAAACTAAATTCAGTTTCCCAGTAACGTATGAGTGATGTGGAAACACCAAAAGAGTCTGCTATCTCGCTTATGGAGAAGTAGAGCTTTTCGCTATTCATTAAACTGTTTTCGGTCATAAGCTAACTTAATAAATACTTTTACTAAAGGCCATTGTAGCATTTAATATCAGGGAGTTAGAATACAAATGTAAAACAAATTCTTTAAAGTATATAAAATTTTAATATTAATTTAATCACAATACGATTGGTCGTTGCAGCAAGCATAATCGTCGATATAATTAGTATGATGCTTGTGTATAGGAACTTTTCAATTTGTCCGGCGCTTTTAATACAATGAAAATTGAGCATAGACCGAAGTCTGAATTCAATAAAGAGTTTTGGAGTAAAGCAATTTTTATTACCTTAGCTTAAATATTTTTACATAAATTATCTGAACAGGAGAAAAATTATAACCTAATGTTTCTTCGAAAGATTAAATATTGAAATGAGTGATTTTTTCAAAAAAATGAAATCTGTTTTCCTGGAACCTACAGGCACCGAAACAGAGAATGCGGAGGATACCACACAAGATGATCCAGAAAATGGTAAAAAAAATGATAGTGGACAGCCCGAAGTATCTAAAGCACATTCAGAACAGGCCACCAAATATTCTGATGTAAGCGGACAGCAATCTGATCAGTTTTATAAAGTACTCTTCGACGCCCTTGAGAGAAATAATCAGGCTGGATTCGACTATTTAGAGTTTAAAAAAGCACTGCAATCATTAGAAACAATAGGTCTGGATGAAAAAACTAAATTCCTAAGCGCATTCGCCGGAGCTCAGGCATCAGGAGCTAGTGTCAAGTTATTGACAGACAGCGCTGCTATATATCTGGAAATTCTCGACACTGAAGCTACTAATTTCAGAAATGCTGTAGAAATGCAGCGAACAAAGCAAATCAGTAATAGAGAAAATGAAGTCAAACAACTTACCAACTTAATAACTGGCAAAGATGAGCAAATCAAAAAATTAAACGCAGAAATCGAAGAGCATAAGAAAATGCTTTCATCTCTTGATAATGAAATTAAAAGTGCCCAGTCCAAAATCGAAACTACTAAGGCAGACTTTTCTGTCACATATGACGGTTTGGTCAAAAAGATCCGCGACGATGTGGATCGAATCAACACTTATTTGTCAACTAAATAACTTATTTATTAATGGATCAACAAACTATCTCTCCTAAGACATTCTGGCAAAGACCAGAGGGTAAGACTGGCACTATTATTGGCCTTGGCATATTGGCAGGAGGAGCTGTACTCTTATATAAAATTCTTCCTTTTCTTATTACTCTTGCTTCAAACACACTTTATCTTGCCGGTATTCTGCTGGTTTTAGGTGCGTTAATATACATGGTTCTTGACCCTAAGATGAGAAATCTGATCTGGTATATGTACAAGAGTGTTATGAGATATATCACCGGAATTTTTGTACAGATAGACCCCATTGGTATTCTCAAATCATATGTAGAGAGTCTTAAAGGCAATCTAGGGAAAATGGATCAACAGATCTCAAAACTAAGAGGTCAGATGCACAAACTTCAGGAAGTCATCCTTAACAATAAGAAGCAGATCCAGAGTAATTTAAGCATGGCAAGCGAGGCTAAAGAAAGAAACAAAGAATCGATGATGATCTTAAAGTCCAGACAGGCTGGCCGTTTGACTGATTCTAACCTAAAGCTTGAAGATCTTTACAAAAAGATGGAAGTACTCTATCGAGTATTGACCAAGATGTACGAAAATTCTGAGATCATGATGGAAGACATTACGGATCAGGTAGCAGTTAAAGAACAAGAAAGATCCGCCATCAGAGCGAGCCATTCTGCGATGAAATCTGCCATGAGCATCATCTCAGGAGACAAGGATCAAAGAGCTATGTTCGATCAGGCATTGGAAGCCATAGCGGATGATGTAAGTGCAAAAGTAGGAGAAATGGAAAGATTCATGGAAGTATCTTCCAACTTTATGGACAGTGTAGATCTTCAGAACGGCGTCTTCGAAGAAGAAGGTATGAAGATGCTGGAGAAATGGGAGACTGAGGGCGTATCTTTATTGTTAGGCAATGAAAAATCCGTATTGATTAATAAAGCTAATAATGATAGTGATATACTGGACCTAGATGCACCTGTGGCTCGGCCGGAAAAAGCAGATAATCACAAAAATCAATACGATACATTTTTTGAATAATAATTATATTACAAAACATACAACTTAATTAAAATAACATGGCTACACGTCTGACCCCTTTTTCTCGACTATTGATCGTAGTATTAATCTTGGCAGCAATCATCTTCGGTGGAAGATATCTCATCAATAAAGGTACCTTCGGTGACATTATGAATTCTGATAAAAAAGAAGCTACTGATGGCACAGATACTAAAATTACTGAAGGCAAAGCTTTACCAGACAATGGTGATGTCCTGAACGTACAATTTTTTACATTCGGTAATGCTGCTCCCGGTTTATACTTTAACAACGGTACTGAGCCAAATGAAAACTCGCGTTTCTTTAAAGATTACGGCCTAAAAGTTAAATTTCACATTATTGACGATTTTGATGCATCCAGACAAGCCTTTAAGGGCGATGTAGTGCAACTTTTCAACAATGAAACTAGTGCTATGGCTACTGAAATGGAAGGTCTAGCGCCATTTAATCCTCAGGTAGTCATGCAACTTGACTGGTCAAGAGGTGCAGATGCGGTAGTGGCTAAAAGAGGTATCAATAAGATCAATGATCTGAAAGGCAAGAAAATAGCCGTTACTTATTATACACCTTCTCAAACCTTACTGCTGTTCATGCTTGAAGCAGCCAACCTAAAGCCTTCTGATGTAACGATGGTGGAAGTACCTACGACAGCTGAAGCAGAAACTGCCTTCAAAAGTGGAAAAGTAGATGCAGCAGTAGTTTGGGATCCACAAGCTTCATTGCGTGATGTCCCTGGTTCAAAAGTGTTACAATCTACTGTGACTGCTTCAAATATCATTGCAGATGTATTGATGGGCAAAAAAGCCTGGATTGATGCAAATAAGGATAAAGTGACCAAATTTTACAATGGCTGGATGAAGGCTGTAGCCGAGATTAATTCTAACGAAGCAAATAGAGATAAAGCTGCATCAATTATGGCTGCCAATCTGCAAATGAGCAAAGAAGATGCATTAGGTATGATGGGGGCACTTAGATTAACCAACCACGGTGATAATGTAAATTTCTTTGGTCTAAATAATAGCTATAGAGGAATTACAGGAGAAGCTCTTTATACTAAAATGGGTAACAAATATGAGTCTCTTGGATTTGCACCTGCCAACAGACCTAATTGGAGAGCTCTATCAAACAGTTATGCAGTTGCAAATTCTGAACTGACTGCCACCGGCACATCAGAAGGAGAAGGAAACTCAAAATTCACTCCGGCTACATCTGACCAAAAGAAAGCACCTGCTGTGGCTATTAAAACTGTAAGTATTACATTCCCTACAGGAAGCTATAAACTTGATGAAAATTCAAAATCTTTGATCGATCTTCAGTTTGCTGATGTAGCAAGAGGATTCGCTAACGCAAGAGTCAGGATAGAAGGTAATACCGATAATGTAGGCGATAAGCTTAAGAATATTGAACTGTCAAGAAAAAGAGCAGAATCAGTAGCTCAATACCTTCAAAGTACATACAGTATGGATTACAATCGATTCATAATCATAGGAAATGGACAGGACAAACCCGTAGAAGGATGCGAAAGCAATTCAACGGCTGATTGCAAAGCTAAAAATAGAAGAACTGAATTTCAGTTAATCGGAGAATAATAAAACTTAATGGCGATTTATTCGGAAGAATGAATCGCCATTTTCATTTAAATAACATACACACTTAATGAATTTATTCGAATTAAGAGGGAATCTTCCAGTAAGGACCAAACTCATATTAGAGATCATAGGTATATGTATGTTGCTTTTACTCTGGTATATTATAACAGCAGGATCAGAACCCATCGTTCCTTCAGGTATTCTGCCTTCACCGGGCAGAGTCATTCAAGCCATGGTAGCTGTTTTTTATGAAAATGATTTAATTACCAATTTATTCAGATCTATAGGACTCAACTTATCAGGATATATCGAGGCTGTAGTGATCTCCATCATATTTGGTTTCCTAGTTGGATTGTTTCCATTATTCAGAGGATTATTTAATCGTCAGATAGAGGCTTTCAGATTTATACCACTTACTGGTGTGATTGGATTATTTATCGTTTGGTTTGGACTTGGAACGGAGATGAAAGTGCATTTTCTAGCATTTGGGATCTTGATCTATATGCTGCCAGTTATTGTGACAAGAATCAATGACGTAGAAGAAGTCTACCTCAAAACAGCCTATACGTTGGGAGCATCGAAATGGCAAACTATTAAAACCGTATATTTTCCGCATGTATTATCAAAGTTTTCAGATGATATACGTGTGTTGACTGCGATTTCATGGACTTATATTATTATCATCGAAAGTATTGGGAATCAGGGTGGATTAGGAGCTTTAATGTGGAGGACAGGAATTCGTCAAGGCAACATTGATAAATTATTTGCAATGCTATTTATCATTATTGTTATTGGCTTTCTGCAGGACAAATTATTCGTCATGCTTGATAGAAGACTATTTCCATTTAAGTATTTAAAAGAGGCGACAAAGACTGCCGGGATGCTTAAGAATGATTCCCCAATTAAGAATGCAGTTAATCACATTACTCCCTACATAGGTATAATCATTGCAGCTACGATCTGTATACTGCTTATTAATGAATACACAGGCTTTTTGGGCAAGGATAATATATTGAGTAATGCTTTCGGGGATACATATCCCTTGATGGCTATTTTGTTAGGAGCTATTTCTACTTGGATCCTTTACGATTTTATCACAAAAACGAATGTGATTAGAAAACCAAAAAAAGCTTAAGAAATGCCGCAGGAGTTATTAAACAAGCTTGAAATTGAATTGAGTCCAAAAATAAACGAAATTCTGAACCATCCTGTCATTAACAGCATCCAAAAAGGTGAACTAACAAGGGATCAACTTCGTAAATTCGCTATCCAATATTCTATCTATTGTGGCTATTTTCCGAGATTTTTGTGTGCATGCGCCGCTAATATTCCTGATGATCAAACCAGAATGTCACTGATTGAAAATCTTTGGGAGGAGCATGGGTCAGGCCTTCTTTCAGGTTCCCACCGAGTTTTATTTGAAAAATTTTGTTTGTCCCTTGGTATTACTTCTGAAGAATTAAAGCATGCTAAACCACTACCCTCCACTCAGATATACGTAGAATATGTTCTTAATATGTGTCAGGACGGGAGTTTTATAAAGAGTCTAGGTGCACTTGGACCAGGTACAGAATTTTTTACCTCTCAGGAGTATGAATTAATTTATAAAGGTCTTCAGAAAGTCGAAGGATTGACAGAATCAGACCTTGAATTTTGGTCTATTCACATCACTTTGGATGACCACCATTATGCTGATATGCTCACATCTATCATTCCTTGGCTGAATACTGAAGAAAACAAGGAATTATTCAGAGAAGGTGCTGAACGTGCAGTCGATCTCGAGATCCTGTTTTGGGATGGTATAGAAGATGATTTATTTGGAAAAGACTAAAATTACATGGCAACATATATATATCCTACGCACAAAGAACCGAAAAAGATCGTTGATCTGACAGGCATTGCTCAGTCTTACAATAATGGGCAGAGCTATATCATCAAAGACCTGAATTTTGCAGTTCAGGAACAAACTGATAAAGGTAAGTTTATTGGCCTGTTGGGAGCTTCTGGTAGTGGTAAGTCCACTTTACTTAGATATATTGCCGGACTTCAGATACCAACTGCTGGAAATGTCCTCATTAATGGCGCCACTCCTTCTGCGGATAATAGAGTGAGTGTTGTTTTTCAGGAATACAGTTCCATGCCTTGGTATACTGTACTCGAAAATGTAGCTCTAGCGCTTACTTACAAAGGTATGTCAAAGAAAGAACGCAATGAACGCGCCATGGAGATGATTGAATTGGTTGGTTTATCCGGTCATGAAAACAAATATGCACAAATCCCTGGTCTATCCGGAGGCCAACTCCAACGTGTGGCCATCGCCAGGAGTTTACTTGCCAATAGCAATATTCTTTTGATGGACGAGCCATTCGGAGCTCTTGACATCAACACCAGACTGCAAATGCAGGATTTACTTTTAAGTCTACAGGAAAAATTCAAGATGTACGTGATCTTCGTTACCCACGACATATCTGAAGCAGTCTATCTTTCGGATGTCATCTACATGATGAAAAAAGCCCCTTCTCTAATCGAAGAGGAGATCATCATTAATTTACCGGATCACCGCAGCCGCGACCTGAAACGGGACCCCAAGTTTATCGATCTGGTGTATCAGGTAGAGGACGTGATGGTGAGATTGTCGGAGGATTAAATGGGTGATGGGTGATGAGTAATGAGTAATGAGTAATAAGAGCAAGCTGAACTTCTTGATTTATACTTCAGGCGATTATTGAGATATTGGATGTTAAATGTTGAATGTTAGAGCTGGAAGAACTTCATGATATAAATATAAGGTGATTATTGGACTTCAGAAAAATGTAATAAATTAAATCCCGCCTAAAGCTTACAGCCATCGTAAGGCCTGAAAGGTCGTTTCCCTCCAGCGAATTGCGAAAGCTGTTCGCGTATAAACGAAACGTTTGTGATTTAAAAAAATCCGTGTAATCCGCTTAATCCCTCTAAAATCCCTGCCTTATTTGGCAGGCAAGCGTGATTCAGAAAAAATAGGTAATCAGTAACCAGGGAACGTATTAGCATTTAAATAATCAGTAATTATTACAGAAAAGCTTAAAATTAAAATGACTTTTCATTCTTCGCGTTCAATAGCCCTTGACTTTAGTCAGGTGAAAAAATCCAATAACAAAATAACATAAAGGCCTGAAAGGTCGCCTCCCCTCAGCGAATTACAACAGCTGTTCGCGAAATAATGAAAAATATTACAAATAAAACAAATCAGTACAATCACCATAATCATCCAAATCAATGGTCCAGACAAATTGATAATAGGTGATCGGGTAATGAACTTCATGATTTATATTTAAGGCGATTATTGAGATGTAGAAATATGAATTATTCTCTATAATTAAATGCGAAATGGATCGTAAAATTTACAAAAGGAATCTGCAAGGACAGGTCGCGACCTGTCCTTACAGATTCCATTTGTAAATTACTATAATACTATTCAACGGACAAGGGCAAGCCTTGTCCCTACAATCATCCTATTCAACGGACAAGGGCAAGCCTTGTCCCTGCAATCATCCTATACTATTATACTTTCCCTAACTCTTCTTCCTATTAAACCTATTAAAGTTGGTCTTTTTCGGGGCCTTCGGTCTTGACTTCCCTACCCTGGCACCAGTAACATCTTTACTGTCTTTTTCATCTTTTTTACCGGCATATTTTGAATATTTGGAAGGAAGGGTTTTGCCGTCTTTGTCTTTAGCTTTTCTTGGATTGGAATTTGCATCGGGTGTAACTCTACGTTTAGGATTTTCTTTGGTGAAGTTTACTTTTTCTCTTGGCTCCACGGGCCCCATAGTTTCCATCTTTTCAAGATAGGCGGCACGATCTGATGGCTTAAATCCTCTGATCATGGCGGCTGTGACCGGAGCTCTACCTTTTGGCTTTTCCTTTACTTCAGCAGAAGGAGCCGGCTTCTTCGGCGCAACATTCTTTTTGAAAGGCGCCTTTTTTAATGGCTCTTTACGAGTACTTTCCTTCTTTGACCCATCTTTTTTGAGCCCTGCCTTCTTCACTTCCTTTCCTCCGTCTTCGAACATACTAAAATCAGGTCTTGCGTCCTTATCTTTTACCTTTCTAATAGGCTTCACACGGCTGTTTTCTTTTTTAATATCAGCTTTATCGCAGATCTCCAATAATTTATCTACTTCATCATTATCGAGTACACGCCATTCACCATTACCTATTCCTCGAAGCGTGATATGCATGATCCTGGTGCGTTCAAGTCTTACTACTTCATGGCCGAGATATTCACACATTCTTCGGATTTGCCTGTTCAGACCCTGAATCATAACGATTCTAAAGGAAGTTGGGCTAACCTGGGTGACCTTACATCTTTTTGTGACCTTCCCCAATATTGGCACACCCTGAGACATTTCGGTAATAAATTCTGGCTTTATGGTATGAGCGACATGTACTAGATATTCCTTTTCATGATTGTGCTCAGCCCTAAGGATTTTATTGACGATGTTACCATCATTGGTGAGGAGGATCAGACCTTGCGAATCTTTGTCCAGTCTACCTATTGGAAAAACTCTGGAAGTATGATTTACATAATCTACAATGTTGCCCTTCACACCACTTTCAGTAGTACTCGTGACTCCGATCGGTTTATTCAAAGCAATATATACGCGCTCTTCTCCTTGAAAGTTATCCAGTTCTATGCCATTAATTCTAACTTTATCACCTATATTGATCTTGTCGGCTTTCATAGCTAATTTGCCATTAACGAAAACACCTCCTTTCTCTATATATTTATCTGCCTGCCTTCTTGAACAAATACCATTATCACTGATAAATTTGTTCAAGCTGATACTTTCCTTTTTATTCATGACGCAAAGATAAACAATCCAATTGGAACTGGTATCAGACAAATATCATCATCTACTTTCACTAATTCAATCATTAATATATGTAAATATTATTACATATCATATTTCGCACTATCTTTGATGTTATAAAACCATATCCATGTTTTCCAATAAAAGTCTGTTCGGCATCGCATTTATCCTGATGTTGTCCATCATATCGCTCTCTGCGCAAGAGATACAAAACGATTACAAACTGATCAAAGTCGATTTAAGAGATATAAATATGTCAGAATTAGCCGCGCTAGGATTGGAAGTCGATCATGGAATTCATGCTCCGGGCAGATATTGGATGAATTATCTGGGAGAAAATGAGCGGAATCTTTTGTCTTCAAAGCATATAAAATTTACCATCCCGGATCCTGAAGAACTGGCTGCAGTAAGGCCAAGAGAGGATGTTTGCCCAAAACCTGAGCAGCTAGAGCATCCGGATCCTAATAATTTTAGATTGGGTAAGATGGGTGGCTATTATACTTTGGCAGAAATGAATTCTATCCTTGACTCCATGCATTTGCTCTATCCAAATCTAATTTCTTCCCGAATTGATATTTCTAATTTTAAAACATTTGAAGGCCGTCCTATCCAATATCTTCGCATGTCAAATCAACCAAATACTGTTCAGAACAAACCGAAGATTCTATACACTGCCTTGCATCACGCCCGTGAACCGATGGGCCTTACACAACTGATCTATTTCATGTGGGATCTGTTGGAGAATTATTCGAAAGATCCAGAACTAAAAGAGTTATTAGATAATTCTGAATTATATTTTGTTCCATGCATCAACCCTGATGGATACGAATATAATTATGCTTTAAAACCAAATGGTGGTGGAATGTGGAGAAAAAACAGACACATTGACAACCCAAATGACTCGCAGGGTGTAGATCTTAATAGAAATTACGGGCTTACATGGGGCTATGATGATACCGGATCCAGTCCAACAGGAAATTCTGATGTTTATAGAGGAACAGCAGCTTTTTCAGAACCAGAGACACAGGCTATTGCCTTTCTTATAGATCAATATCCATTTTCATTGGCTTTAAATTACCACACTTATGGCAATTATCTGATCCATCCATGGAACCATATAGACGATCCTTGTCCGGATGATGAGTCTTTTAAAAATATTGGAAGAACTTATGCACAACAAAATAAATTTGCAATTGGAACCGCTCAGGAAACTGTTGGTTATAAAACAAATGGCGGTTCGGATGACTGGATATATGCACATGATGCAGGACAGAAAGTCTATTCTATGACGCCTGAATTGGGACTGCAGGAGGATGGTTTTTGGCCGGCAAAATCGAGAATAAGAGATCTGGCGAAAACAACACTTAAGGGAAATCAATTGTGGTCAAAAATGGCGCACCGATATTTTGAATTATCCATATTAGATCCGCTATACCTTATCAAATCAACTGACAATCAAATTGATATACTCATAAACAGAATTGGGGTAGAGCCTGGCCAAGTAACATTAAAAGTGAAAGTACTGAGTGGCAATGCACAGATAAGTAAAAGCATTTTTAATTATTCACTCAATACTAATCAGAAGAAAATAGACTCATTTACCCTAAATCCGGATGCTTCTGCGCAAATTGGGTCAGAGATCAAAGTTGAATTAAAAAAAGAAATGGGTCTTATCAATGAATTTGATACCGTCACCTATATTGTTCAGGGAAGTAAAATCTCAGAAGTTGATTACTGTGATGAATTATCGACAATTGAACCACAAGGAAAATGGGGATTAGATACAGAGTTTTATTATTCGGCGCCAAGCTCATTTTCAGATTCTCCAGGCAATGATTATGAGAATGAAAGTAATTCATCAATGATCTTTAATAAAGAATATTTTATACCAACAGACGGTCAATCATTTCTAACTTTTTGGACAAGATGGGATATTGAAGCAAACTATGACTTTGCACAAGTGTATGCTGTCACAGAAGAAGGTAATATACCATTGTGCGGCAAATATACCAAATCCGGAAATTCATTACAAGATGATAGCCAGCCAGTATATGATGGAAACAATACGCAATGGCTTAAAGAACAAATGTCCTTGAAAGATTTTGCCGGCCAAACTATTAAAATCGGGGTAAGATTTGTGTCTGATGAACTTGAAGCAAGAGACGGTTTTTTTATCGACGATGTCGAAGTTTCGACTTTTTCGGAAGTCTCTGCAATTAATGAATATAATCCTACTTTCAATCTAAATATCTATCCCAATCCTGCAAGCTCTGTTTTAAATATAGAAGCAAATCAACAAAACTATTCTGGTCAGATGATAATCAGAGATATACTGGGGAAACAGGTGATTGGGAGGAAATACGATTCATCTCAAGTTAATTCTATTGATATTACGCTATTAAGTCCGGGTATTTATTTCCTTGAACTAACCCTCACAAATGGACAGAAATTAATTAAGAAATGGGTGAAAGGCTGAATTATTTAACTTCGATTAATAATATATGCTAATTGAAATTTGAGATTTCTGCTTCGATCAAGGATTTATTATATTGTTTGGAGTTTGAGGTTTGATGTTTGAGGTTTGTCAATAAGCAACAAAAGTTTTGTTTGATTGAGAAAAATATTAATTAACCATAACCGCGTAAGCAGCATCGTAGATAATTACACGTATGATGCTTCGGATATAACACGAAACGCAAATTTAATCAAGACCAATTATAAAATTTCATTTCGTATAAATTATACAATTAATTAAGATAAAGCTTTGATGGCTTATTCATTATTTTGGCAGATTCCTCCCTTCAGTCGGAATGACAAAATATTTTTTACCCGTATCCCATCGACTTAGCGTCATTCCGATCGAAGCGACGAATCATTATTTACTAAGTCATTTCTTTTTCCCTTTGTGCAATTTGTTATAGACACGATTCTATTGAAATAATCTTGATATACGCTAAGTGTTGAAGTATTGTGAAAAAATATACCCACTTTAAAATTAATATTAGTTTTACGTTCTTTAAAAGTAAATTGAAAACGAACTGTCTAAATTTTCTATTCAATCTCAATTCTAATTTCACATATTTTAAATTAATAAACATGAAAATCATCAGAATCTTAGCTATCGTTATTATCCTGGTTGCAGCAGCACTAATAGCTTACTTTGCATTGACTCCTAAATTAGCCCCTGAGTTCGTTTCGGTGGATAAGATATCAGTCGGGAATGTGACAATGCTGCCCACACCTTCATTCGACCTGGCAGCTGAACTTGAATTTAATAATCCCAATTCTTTTGGGCTCAATATTGAAGAAGTCAGTTGCGAAGTTTTCATTGAAGACCAAAATGTCACCAAGATTACTCATAATAAAAAGATTGAAGTACTCCCAAACGCGCACTTCTCGGTTCCCCTGGATAATAATATTAAATTGAATGAACAGGTTTTTAAAAAAATATTTGGAGCTAACCTTTTTCAAAGCTTACTTTCCAATGAATTGAAAATGAAGTTTGTAGGAGAAATGACTATTTCAAAGTTTGGTATTTCGAGAAATGTTCCTTTTAGTTACGATTATAAATATAATATATTACAATAATTTATCATATTACAAAATTTCTTAATACATTTGCCTCTCAATATTAAGTCATGGCAGAGCGCAAAAAAATTATCCCTACAAAAAAACCTCCCGTTAAGCGCAGTCCAATAGCGCGCAAACCGTCAATGTTAAAGACGAAAACCCCAATCAGCGAGAAAAAAATCATTTTTGGAACAGCTTTTTTGGTTTTGATAATTATGGTTATGATCCATCTATCAGGCTGCCTCAATGAACTTAAGGCTGAGAAAATAGCACGGTCATACATAAAGTGCAGAGAATTTGGCATCCATATGCCTACGCTTTATCCAATCAATGGAATAGATGTTTCAATACATCAAGGCCAGATGAATTGGAAACTTTTGAAAGAAGTAAGTTCTGATGATATAAAAATAGATTTCGCCTTTATAAAGGCTTCGGAAGGTAGGACCAGAGTAGATCCCTTCTTTAAGTATAATTGGGAACAAGCCGAAAAATATGGATTCATCCGAGGTGCTTACCATTTCTTTCTACCAAATAAAAGTGGAAAAGAACAAGCAGCATTGTTTTTAAAAACTGCCAATCTCGAAGATGGAGATCTCACTGCGGTATGCGATATCGAAATCACAGGAGGCGCTGATCAGGAAACACTCAACCTTAACCTTGCCGAATGGCTCGACGCAGTTGAAAAAGCCACCGGTAAAAAACCATTGATCTATTCCTCCAAGAAGTTTTATGAAAAATATCTAAGAGAAGAATTTTCTGATTATCCACTGTGGATAGCCCATTTCAATGTTCCCGGACTTGAACTTGAATCAGGTTCAAAATGGCATTTCTGGCAACATAACGACAAAGGGCGTGTGAAAGGAATTAAGAAAAATCTGGACTTCAATGTATTCAATGGTTCAATGGAAGAGTTGGATCAACTACGGATTTAATTGATAATTGTTATTTGTTATCTAACGCTTCATAGTTGGATATCGTATTAGTAATCAGTAATCAGTAATCAGTAATCAGTAAAAACTCAAATAAGAGATATCTTGTTCATAATCAGATAGTATTTGTTGCCTATAAAAATCAATATTATCTCTTTTGCTCATAAAAGCCATTGGCCATCAGCCATTAGCTATAAGCTTATCAATTTACAATACGGAGTATTCATTTATAATTTATCATTTACAATTTATAATTAACAGTGAAAATACATCTCATAGCAATCGGCGGAGCCATCATGCACAATCTGGCCATGGAACTTCATGATAATGGACACATAGTCACAGGGAGTGATGATGCCATATATGATCCGGCATTGTCCAGACTTGCCGAAAAGGGCATTTTGCCGACAGAATTTGGTTGGCATCCGGAACGTGTCACGAATGAACTTGACTTGGTAATATTGGGTATGCACGCCAGGATAGACAATCCTGAACTGTTAAAAGCACAGGAGATTGGTGTTAAGTTGATGTCCTTTCCTGAATTTATGTACGATCATGCTAAAGATAAAAAACGCGTCGTAATAGCCGGAAGTCACGGAAAAACGACTACTACTTCTATGGTATTGCACCTTCTGAAAAGTGCCGGCAGAGAAGTAGATTTCCTTGTTGGGGCACAACTCGAAGGTTTTGGAAATATGGTCAAACTGTCTGATGCACCAATAGCTGTGTTCGAAGGAGATGAATATACAGCTTCACCCTTGGACCTTCGACCAAAGTTCATGCATTACAAACCTGATATTTCAGTTATTACTGGTATAGCCTGGGATCACGTCAATATATTTGACACCCATGAGAAATATATGTACCAATTCGAACTCCTCATACAGGATACATTAGAACGAGGAAAACTTATTTATTACGAACACGATCAGGATCTTGCCCACCTTGCCAATCATTATCAGGGTATCAAGCAAGCATACGAAGCATTTGACAACAAAGTCTCAGGATCAGGTAGTGAATTGATTTTCGGCGGGCACTCCTACCCTGTTCAGTTTTTTGGTCAGCACAACTTTGAAAATGTGAAGGCGGCCTATTATGTAGTGAAAGAATTAGGCTTGTCCGATGAAGAGTTTATAGCAGGAGTGCAAACAATGCCTGGGCCCGCACGCAGACTGGAGGTGATCAGAAGTTTGGAGTCACACACTACATATTTCGACTTTGCGCACGCACCATCTAAAGTCAATGCCACAGTCAAAGCAGTGAGGGAAAGACATCCTGAAAAAAAGCTGATAGCCATCCTCGAACTGCATACTTTCAGCAGCCTTGATAAAAATTTTATTCCACAATACGCTCACACTCTTGATCCTGCTGATGAAGCTTACATCTTTTACAATCCCGAGACAGCGAAGTCCAAAAGAATGGAGATCGCAGAGCCGGAATTTTTGATTCATGCATTTGAGCGCGATGATATTAAAGTAATTCAGGAAAAAGATGAATTAGAGCAGCTTTTATTGAATGTTCCTACGAAGGATACTGTCCTGTTAATTATGACTAGCGGTAATTTTGGTGGATTGGATGTGAGGAAGATGTTTTAAGTTGCTATGCTAAACTTATTTTTTTTCCAATTTTGCAAGACGTATCTTAAATAATTCGTCTGTTGTCAAAAAGTTCTTAAAGCCCTTTTTTGCAAGTCCTTTAATAAGTTGTTTATCCCCACTCCAAATTTTGCATTTGAAATGTTTTGAATAAGCTATGTAGTGCGTGTCTTTAGGATCAACATCTATGACGAGTTTTTCCGCAGCAATCCATGTTGATTCTTTGATTTGTTCCTCTGATATAAATTTTACGCCCTTACAAATGTGAAATTCAGCTTCTCTAACCTGGTCAGAATCCATGCCAGAAATTTTGCAAAGCTTCGATAAATGATTTTGAATTTCAGTTCTTAAAAAATTAGGAGCTATAAATTCAAAATGCTTTGATGAGTTTATCAAAAGGTCTCCAATTTTCCCATTGGAGTTCAGTATTCCACTAAAGACGATATTGGCATCTATAATTACTTTCACTTAATGAATCGATTCCGGTTTTGTGACCACCATGAATCATTAACCTCGTCAGCAAGTTTGTCTACATCTGATTGTTTTGCTTTGCTCTTTGAAGTTGCTTCCAAATATTTTACATAATCGATAATACTTTGAAGCCCAAAGCTGTCAATGTTAGAAGAAACTGTAATTGTTATTTGGTTGCTATCTGTTCGCTCGATTAACATAAGCTCAATGTTTTAATACCCAAAGGTAATAAAAATAATATCCAAATTGTTGCTGATTATTTGCGCTATAGGAAACAAAAACAGGAGTCTACCTCAATTCCAGAGATGGTTTGTTAAAATTAAGCATCCTTCATGACCAAAAAGTTAATTGTCGTATGATTAAAATTTTTGACCAATTAGGAATTCTGGTATTATATAGAAAAACATTTTAAGATGAGAAGAAAATAGACTTGGAAACAATTGTTTCTATCGGCTTATTTCAGTATAAAGTATCTCCATCCTGAGAAAAATTACTTAATTCCGGAAAATTGATAATCACCAGATAGGGCAAAATTCAATTAAAAAAGAAAAGACGCCGCAACTGCAACGTCTTTTCATTTTGAGCAAAAAATAATTCTTTTCGTGGTTCAGGCCACAAATTTCTTTAATCTATTTTTATAAATTTATTTATAAATTGCTCCGCTTGGTCCTTATCCTCAGACCAAATTATTGTAAAAAATCCATTGCTCAATTCTTGAACATTGATCTGTTCGCCCGGAGCAATAGTACTACTTTGAACTACGAGTCCTGAAGCATCAATAATCCTGTATCTAACTTGTGCATTCAACTTATGATCCAACATGATGAATTCCCTGCTAGGATTAGGATAGAGATTTGACTTCTTAGAAGTAGCCTTGATATTGCTATCAGTATCAATCACTATGCTAGAATTTTTAATACTTACATTTACAAAATAAGCATATTCACATCCTCCTTCATTGTAAACTAGGACAACATAAGTTCCTACATTTTTAGAACCTGCATTGTAAATAACCGGGTTTTGTTCAGTTGAAAAGAATCCATTAGGACCAGTCCATTGATAGGAACTTCCGCCTGTTGAGGATAGTTGCAATTGTTGACCAGTAGAAATTGGATTTGGACTTGCATTTGCTGATCCAAGTATCTGATTATACACTGCTATATTGACACCAGCCGTAGCTTTACAACCCGTGGCTCCGGTAGCAGTCACATTGAAAATACCAGACATATAAGAAGGAATATTTTCTATCCATGGATTCTGCAATGTGGTTGTGTATCCATATGGACCTGTCCATTTATAGGTTTTTCCGCCAGAGGACAATAATTGAACAGCACTACCTTCACAAACTGTTAGATCGCTTGCATTGGCGGTAACAGCAGGAGGGGCAACTATATTGACGTTGGTAGAAGCAACATCTGTGCAGCCATTAGGACTGGTCACAGTGACAGTGTATATTCCTGAATTCAATACAGTGACATTATTAATCACAGGATTAGTTAGATTTGATAAAAATCCATTGGGCCCGGACCATGCCTTACTTCCATTTCCTCCGGAAGTTAGAGAGAGGTTATTACCTATACAAGCAGTAGACAAATCATGACTAGCAGTAGCAACTGGTGGAAAGTAAACTTGTATTGCTACCGTTTTGGTAACAGAACATCCAAATTGATTGGTGATTATAACAGAATATTTGCCACCTTGATTAAAAGCATTGATCAAAAGACTGGGATTTTGTTGAGTAGAACTAAAGCCCATAGGTCCGCTCCATTGATAAGATACTCCCCCTGAAGCAAAGAATTGAACTACAGAACCTACACAAGGTTTCAACGTACTGACTGAAATTACTCCCACTGGCAAAGGATTGACCGTCACATTCACATTTGTAGCTGCAGGACAACCTTCAGCACTAGTTACTGTAACAGTATATAACCCTTCTTGATTCTCTGAATTCACAAGGAATGCAGGATTTTGTTTTCCTGATGTGAACCCATTAGGTCCTGACCATTGATAGGTAGCTCCACCTGTGGATGAAAGAATTAGAACACTTCCTACACATACAGGATTAGGATTAGCTAATGCTGTTGGCACAGGTGTTTGATTGACTGTCACATTTACGTTAGCATTATCGGCACATCCTTGTGCTGAAGTCACTGTGACTGTATAAACACCAGACTGGCTAGCCTGAATATTATTAATAATAGGGGATTTAAGATTACTCGCAAATCCTCCTGGGCCAGACCATGCATATGTTCCGCCACCTGAAGAATTTAAAGTAAGTGCATTACCTGAACAAATTGGATTTGGACTTGCCAATGCTGTTGCCACAGGTGTTTGGTTTACTACTACATTCACATTAGTGTTACTTAAACAACCATCTCCTGAAGTCACTGTGACTGTATAAATACCTGCTTGATTGAGTTGAATGTCATTAACACTTGGAGATTTGATATTACTTGCAAAGCCTGCCGGACCGGACCACTCATAGCTAATCCCTCCTAACGCATTTAGGATAAGATCACTGCCTGTGCATATAGGATTAGGGTTTGCAAATATTTGTGCTACCGGCAGAGGGTTGACAATAACATCAATACCAACCGTTTCTTCACATCCATTAGAGAATGTTACTGTCACTTGATAATAACCACTATAACCTGCCTGCGCATTATTTCGTACAGGATTCTGATCAGTTGAAACAAAGGCAGCTGGTCCTGTCCATGCGTATGATGTTCCGCCTGTAGCAAATAAGTTGATTGGCTTTCCAACACAAACTGTCGGATCACCTACACTAATACCCGCCTTTGGAAAGGCATCTCCAACTCCCACCGCATGCCATGCATTCATGACAGCTTTCATCTCAGGAGAACAAACTCCCCAGATATCCGTAACTGCAGCAATGGACGCATCTCTTGCATCAGCATAATCACTTGTCGGACCTAAATAACTTAACAAACAATTGTATGCAATTACAGCTGCTTGATTAAATCCTATAGCAGGTACATCGTAATCATCTCCATTATCGTTGGTGCCTGTTCCCCCTACTGCCATTAAGTAAAACCAAAAATTCTGCACTCCGCTGTTGGTGTGAACACCTCCAAAATCGTTTGCACCATTGTACCAGTTAGTTCCCAAATATGTATCGGGTTGGCCCTTATCTTTGGGGTTTGATAAGTTTCTGATATAGCCACCGTCTCTTTCAGCGCCCATCAACCAATCATTCGTGCCATTTGAATATAGCTCCAGTGCTTCACCAAAGATATCACTAAAGGATTCATTCAATGCACCGGATTCATTTTGATATTCCAATTCAGCTGTTGAACCAGTTACTGCATGGGCATATTCATGCCCTATTATGTCAAGCGTGGCATAAGAATTAGTAAGAGGACCTCCTCCACCAGAACCTACCTTCATAGTTCCACCGGTGAATGACATAGAGGCATTGTTAGAAGAAGGCTGACACCCTGCCATCGAACTATTTCCATCAAAAATAGCATTTATATATCCATTTACAGCACCGTCAGCATCATCGTAGCTATCACGCAGGTAGACATTTTTCCAGAGCTTATAGGCTTGCTTTGTATACCACATTACTGAGCCGGCAAATATTTCGCTTTGAGTATCCCAAACATTATCAGTGTTTGTGATTTCAAAAGGAGCACTAGTACAATCAGCACTACCCCAATCCCTAACATAGATGACAGCAGCGTCACAATCATCGCGCATTCTGTAATCATTGGCTGTATATTTGTCTGTCGAGATATTTTTAACTCCGTTAAATATTGTATTAGTAGTCGCTGGGGTACAATTTGATTCCAGAGGAACGACATTTTCAACAACTCCAGATGACGCGTTGACCAACATTCTGAATGCTCTATCCGGGCTCGCAGAATAAATATCAAACTGGTATATTTTTATACGCTTTCCATCATTATTGATCCACCACATTAATTCACCCTTAGGAGCGTAAGTGGCCTTAGGATCATTTTTATGTTCTTTGATCTCCTTTTCCCAATATGGAACTTCTGATTTCAATTTAGATACATCTTGAGTTTCAAGTCCTAATTTTAATGCCTCGGTTGCAGTGATGATATCTGACCTTGCTGGTACATTATCTGCAACCACTGCAAAACCGTTAAAAGAAGTCACTCTATTATTTTTTATGTGGACTAAATAGATGGCATTCTTGACTGGAATACCGTCAATGCTTTGCTGTAAGGTTACATGTTCGATACCTTGCTTATCAATCTGTGATTTTGTTATTGCAAAATCAACACCAGGCTTGGTCTTTAAACTTTTCTTAAGCCATGGTATAAATTGACCCTTTGTGATTTTAATATCTTTTTTTAATCTTACATTGGATGGCATATTATTTCCTTCCTTCATAGTGATTTGATCTGCTTCTGCAATCATTTTAGAAGCTTGTTCTGCAGAGTAAACTGTAGATTTTGAATTCTTTTGTTGGGCATAATTTTCTGTTATTGAAACAGAAAGAATTAAATAACAAATAAGTAAGTATTTGCTTTGAAAAATTGCTTTGAAATTTAAAATTTTTAAGTAAGTTACTGTGTTCATTTTAAAAAAATTAAAGTGTTATTAAATAATAAATTTAATAGTGTTATAAAAAATAATTCACAAGTATCTGCCAGCTAGTGCAGCATAAAGGATGACAAAAAAATGATGTATTAAAGTGGAATGTAGATCGATAATTAATTATCTCCTTAATTTCAATGCAAAGTTATCGCAGAGGTGAATGGCAAAATATACTTCAAATGTAAAAAAGTGTAAAAAAGTATAAAAATGGATATTTGGCACAAGATGGCGGGTGATGGGTGATGGGTAATGGGTAATGGGGTGATAGGGTGATAGGGTGATAAGGTGATAAGGTGATAAGGTGATAAGGTGATAAGGTGATAAGGTGATAAGGTGATAAGGTGATAAGGTGATAGGGTGATAAGTGATGGATAATCCGTGATAGATAAGTAAAATTTAATCTTTTAATATTACTTAAATATTAAAAGAATCATATTAATTTGATATTTCCAATCAAGTTGACAGTTTTTTTAAGCAAAAGAAATAACCGTTATAGAACATAACGTAAATGCAATAAAAGTAATTAATGTAAACTTACTGAATACTATTAGCTTTAATGAATTGTAGATATCTACCAAAACGAAATTGCAAATGCAGAATGCTACAAAGAGCAAGACGAAAATTTTGAATAATACAATTGTGTTCATAAATCATTCTTAAAATGAATAAATCTTAATTCAATTGAAAAGAGACTTAATAAATATAATCTAGTTGACTAGCCCTAAAACCAGACAAAAAAGATGAAATACTAAAAGTGTGTGAACTAAAATAAATTGAAAGAATGTCGGACTCAAAAAATATAAGTTAAGATAGATGATAATATTCCTAAAGTCCTAAAATATATTACAAAGCTAAACAAATTATCAGATCTCCGTCAATTTAAATTCCTTAATTCTATGGAATTCATGAAAATCTTGAACTATGTTAAGAATATAAGCTGATCATAATGTAGGAAATATTCTTTCAGCCATCTGCATTGCAATGCCAAACTCCTCCAGATCAATGCCTTCCAGTCTATCTTTCTCAGAAAGATAAGCAATCACATTCTCTGTGGCCATATTTCCAACAAGGTCATCTTTGGCCATAGGACAGCCACCAAAGCCTTTTATAGCTGAGTCCATTCGTAAGCATCCACTTGAGAAAGCAGCATCTACCTTCTCAAACCATTTATTAGGACTTGTATGAAGGTGTGCTCCAAACTCTACTCTTGGATATTTGGAGATCAGCCCTGAGAACAAATAATCGATACTCTCAGGATTCGATACACCAATGGTATCCGATAGAGACATTATACTAATACCCATTTTATACAGTCTGTCAACCCAGTTTTCAACGATCTCCAGATTCCAAGGATCACCATAAGGGTTGCCAAATCCCATACTAAGGTACAAGACTAGTTTTTTACCTCTTTTTTCACAGATCTCATGGATGTCCTCAACTCGGATAAGAGATTCCATAATGGTAGCATTCGTATTCCTTCTTTGAAATGTTTCTGATATGCTAAAAGGATAGCCCAAATAGGTCACTTTGTCCTGTTCTGATGCTTGCAGTGCACCTCGAACGTTAGCTATAATGACTAATAATTCAGTCATGGATGAACCGATATCGATCTTTTCTAAGACTTCAGCAGTATCAGCCATCTGCGGAATTGCTTTGGGCGAAACAAAACTTCCACAGTCAATTGTATCATAACCGACTTTCAACAGTTGATTTATAAATGCGATCTTGTCTTCAGTAGGAATGAAGTCATGAAGACCTTGCATGGCGTCCCTTGGGCATTCTATCAACTTAATTTTTTTGGACAAAACGTTATATTTAGCTATTACTATTTTTCAAAAGTAAACATTTAACTTTAATCTAAACCGTCTTGAGCAATAAACTTAATGTACATTAAGAAAGAATAATTTTTGAAACAATATTATTGATGTTATGTTACCTCTTTTTGAAAAATCGCCCAGTTTAATTTGAATTAATTTACAAAAAACAATATTTTATGAAGAAATTTTCTTTTTTAGCAATGATGATGTTATTTTCAATAGTAACATTTGCACAGACATGGAATGTAGATGGAGTCCATTCAAGATTAGGGTTTAAAGTGACTCGAATGACAATCTCTGAATTCCAGGGCAACTTTAAATCTTATGAAGCAAAAATTATTGAAGGCAAATCTGGTTTTGAAGGTGGAATGATCGAAGTAAAAATAGATACAAGATCTATCAATACAGATAATGAATCACGAGATAATCATTTGAGAAGTGCAGACTTTTTTGATGCAGATAAATATCCGACTATAACTTTTAAAAGTTCTTCAATCAAAAAATTAAGTGACAAGATGTACAGTGCGGAAGGGGATATGACTATGAAAGGTATAACTAAGAAGATCATGCTTAATATTAAAGTAAATGGAACGACTGTTAACGAAAGGAATAAAAAAGAAATCGCTGGTGTGACAATTACAGGAGATTTTAAAAGGAGTGATTTTGGTATTGCTGCAGAAATGCCAGAGGCGGTGCTTTCTGATACAATTAGCCTATATGCCACCGGAGAATTTTCAAAGGGGTAATTAAATAATAAATCTTGGTGAGAAGCTGTTAATAATAACGGCTTCTCCCTCTTTTAAATTAATAGATCTCTATAAAATGAAAAAATTAATATTCATTGGATTTGCCATATTCAGCCTGGTTTCCATTTCTGCTTTTACTTTATTGTCAGATTGGAAGATCGATTCAGGATACAGTATTAGTTTTGATAGTGATGATGCAAGTGGTGATTTTGAAAAATTCTCAGGCAAGATTTCATTTGATCCAAAGAATTTGAAAAGTAGCAATTTCGATGTAGTAATTGATGTGGCCTCTATCAATACAGGAAATTGGCTTCAAGATAGGCATGCAAAAAATGATGAGTGGTTCGATGCAGAAAAATTTCCAACTATCACCTTCAAATCCTCGAAAGTATTTAAGACTGCCTCTGGTTATTTCACAGAGGGTACACTGACCATCAGGGAAATATCTAAAATTATAAAGATTCCATTCACTTTCACCCCAAATGCTGGAAATGGCATATTTGAAGGAGGATTTACTGTAAACCGTATGGATTTTAAAATTGGAAAGGAAGGCAAAGTAAAGGATCAGATCAAAATAAAACTTAAAGTTCCTGTTACAAACTAGCATTGATCTTCTTTGATCTCTTACAATTCATAAGTATTTGCTATTCACCTACATATGACTATTATTATCAATATTACTGAATGTAAAGTCCTTCATAGTTGAATAGTCTATCCAGGATATTTCACATAACAATAAGAATTATAGTACCTTTGACGTTTATTTATAAAATATAGCGTGGTAAGATTATTTTTCTTTTTCACTTTCATTATTATTTGTCTTCAATTATCTGCTCAAAGAGGTTATGAGGTCGGAGGAAGTATCGGCTCAGCATGGTATTTCGGTGACATAAATAATGAGTTGAAACTTAACAGTCCGGGAGCAACGATCGGCGTAGCATCAAGATTTAATTTTGATGAAAGGATATGCTTCAAGCTGGGTATTAATTATATTATGCTCAGAGGTTTCGACAGCAAATCCGACAATTTATATCAACAAGCGAGAAATATTAGTTTCAACAATCACCTTGGAGAAGCTTCAGGTCAAATTGAAGTAAACTTCCTTACCTATCGCCATGGAAGTCGGGACGATTGGTATACTCCTTATATGTTTACCGGAGGATCTATTTTCGCACATGCTCCCAGGGCAAAATATGATGGAAAATGGCAAAACCTTCGGGCATTGGGCACTGAGGGGCAGCAAAACGGGAATGAATATTCCATTACAGCACTTTCTTGGTTGTATGGTATAGGATTTAAAATGGACTTTTCTTATGAGTGGAGTCTAAATATTGAAATATCCTCACGTCAGACATTCACAGATTATCTTGACGATACCAGCAATAAATATGTTGATAATCTACAGCTAATATACGACCGGGGCCAGCTAGCCGCGGATCTTGCTGACCCTTCCATAATAATCCCGGGATATAATGACGCTAAAATCGGTACTGAAGGTCGTCAGAGAGGCGATAAAGATTCAAAAGATGGATATATGACATTCAGTGTCGGTCTAATGTACTATTTTGGCCAAGTTAGATGCCCTGAGATCTTAAAATATTGATAAAGTATTTAAAAAATGGTATCGATTTGAACCATTTGATGTACATTCGTATCTAATATTATACTAAAAAATAGTATTATCTTTTCGTTAATTCTTGTATTGGAGTTGGTTTTGAAATATTAATTGTAAAAACATGCTTTAAGTTAGGATTATCTACGAAAATTATTGAATTTCAACATTTTAACTATCGAATAAAAGGTACGCAGTGTTAGGTCATTTTGTAGAAAAAGCTTTCAGGGTTGCCAATATTTTACGACGGCCCTTAAAAAATCCATCTCTAGTTCAATCGCAGATACTAACACAACTGATGCTTAAAGCTCAGAACACCTCATTTGGAATACATTACAATTTCTCATCCATTATTTATAGGCCAGACGCAGTCGCTGAATTCAGGAAGAATGTTCCAATCTTTGACTATGATAAGATTTATAATGAATGGTGGCATCTTCTTTTAGAATGTAAGGGAGATGTGTGTTGGCCGGGAAGAATTAAAAATTTTGCACTTAGCTCCGGAACATCTGGCGCTTCATCAAAATATATACCAATCTCAAAAGATATGCAACGCTCGATGCGGAAGGTTGGCCTAAGAATGTTTATGTCTTTGCCCAATCTCGGCATTCCTGCACCTATGTTTAACAAAGCCATGCTCATGATCGGCGGTTCTGCTTCTCTGACTGAAGTACACGATTATAAAATGGGGGATCTCAGCGGCATCAATGGCGCTTCTCCTCCATTCTGGATCAAGGGTTATTATAAGCCGGGTACAGAAATAGCTAAGACAAAAGACTGGAATGAGCGCACCAGAATCATTGTAGAAAATGCTCCAAAATGGGATGTAGGATATGTATCAGGAATTCCTTCATGGGTACAGATGACCCTTAAAGCTATTGTAGATCATTACAAACTCGAGACGATCCACGATATGTGGCCTAATCTTTCCGTATTCGTCACTGGTGGGATTAGTTACAAACCCTATGAAGCAAGTCTTAAGGAGATCTTCGGTAAAGAAGTCCTTATGCTTGACAGCTATTTGGCCTCTGAAGGTTTTCTTGGTTATCAAGCCAGATTAGGAACCTCGGCCATGCGTTTAGTACTAGACAATGGGATTTTTATGGAATTCGTCCCTTTTAATGAAGAAAATTTCGACGAGGATGGTAATATCTATCCGCATGCAAATGCTCTATTAATAGATGAAGTGGATGATAGAACTGATTATGCACTGCTTCTATCTACTAACAGTGGTGCTTGGAGGTATCTAATAGGTGACCTTGTTCGATTTACCGACGTGGCAAAACAAGAAGTGGAGATTGTTGGCAGGACGAAGCATTTCTTAAGTGTTTGTGGCGAACATCTTTCAGTAGACAACATGACCAAAGGAATCCTGGATGTGCAAAAATCAATGGATTTACCAATTCATGAATTTACTGTGTCATCAGTTAAATGTGGCGAATCATTCTGTCATAAATGGTACGTAGCTGTAGATCAACAGGCATCTGCTACCGAAGTAGGAAAGATTCTTGACCACTCACTCTGCGAGATCAATGATGATTATGCCACAGAGCGAAAAGCAAATGTACTGATAGAGCCAAAGATCGAACTTATTCCGACTCAATGGTTTTACGACTACATGGAGAAACAAGGCAAACTCACCGGCCAGACAAAATTTCCCAGAGTGATGAAAAACAAACTTTGGGATCAGTGGGAAAATTTCATTAAAGAAAAAAAGGGATTATTAGTATCCCAGTACGACTAACTTATCCATGTCATCAGCCTTTGTACTTAATAGCCTTCTGGTAATCACCTGCGTATTGGTAGCGCTCGAGGTGGGCTTTTCAATCTATGAAAGGAAGTCGTTTTATACAGTTAAGGATACGTTGTACAATTTCTATTTAATGATCCTCAATACTGCACTTGCCTTTGGAATGATAGGCATCACAATCTGGGTTTTGGATCTATTTTATGCTCATAGTATTAATAATCATCTTACAGGCTTTTGGTACTGGTTTGCATTATTGATATTGCTTGACTTTGCTTATTACGTGCTGCATGTGGTAGATCATCAGAGTAGGTTCTTTTGGGCTATTCATGTCACGCATCACAATTCGGAGTTATTTAATTTGACTACAGGTTTCAGATCTTCGGTCTTTCAGCCATTGTACAGATTTATTTACTTTATTCCACTTGCGATGCTGGGATTTAGTGCAATCGATATATTATTTATGCATTCTATCTGTCAAACCTGGGGAGTCTTAGTACATACCAAATATATAAAAAGAATGCCTGCATGGGTTGAGATGATATTCGTGACACCTTCTCATCATCGAGTACATCATGCGTCGAATATCTTGTATTTAGATAGGAATATGGGCATGTTTCTAATTATTTGGGATAGAATATTTAACACATTTCAGGATGAGGTAGAATGGGAAAAAGTAAAGTATGGTCTTACAAAAAATGTAGAAAAGATCACTCCAATTACCGTTTGGAATCATGAATGGATAGCTATTTGGAAGGATCTGAAAAGGTCTGACAAATGGTCTGACAAACTTAAATACATTTTTTATCCTCCGGGATGGAGTCATGATGGAAGTAGTAAGACGACGAGTGAATTGAGGGAGGAAATCAGCTTAGGTTTTACTCCAGAGCATTTGAAAATTTAATTTGATTTATTTTTTTTTAAACTTCAAAAATAAACATGATGTTTAAAGCTAAGATCATTGAAGATATTTCGCTTTACCAAAAGCTAAGAAAACAGATATTCTGGGCTCTCATACCATTGGGGGTACTATCCTTTTTCACAAATGTGGCACAAATGCCCTTAATTCTATTCATTTTTTCATGTGTGATATTAGTAGTTGCATTAATTGCCGTTCGAAAAAAAAGGTATATTTTTGAAAATTTGACATTAGATAAAACGATTGAGGCTGACATAAGTAATCTCACTATTAAAGAGAAGGGCGATGAAATAGTCAGTTTTTCAATTTCTGAATTGGACAAGATCACTATTAAAAGTGTTGTAGATATTGGAGAAGGAGCAACTGATCTAATTAATATAGCCAAAGGAAATATTCCGACAAGTTTCATGGAGATCGAAAAAAAGGGACATAAGGAGCGGTTTGAATTTATCATAGAATCGCACTATATGATGGTGCAGATTAATAAGTTAATTGAACAATGGAAGGCGAACCAACTGCAAGTGGATAAAGTAATTTGAAAAAATTGAGACTAGACAATCATACTCAATCTTTTGAAAATCAATGCTATACATGAGTTAACCGTCTAGGAACCGTTGAGAACGTTTACAAACGTTTACAATCGAATAAATCACCCCATACTCCTGCTAAACAATAATTATAATTAGAAATACGAAGACAGGAAGATGTTTACATCACTAAATTCTCAAAATACATATTACAATTAGGTGTTATGTTTTTTCCAGCTATCAAATATTATTCTTACCTTCCCAACTCAAAACAATAAATCGATATGTATTCAGTATTACAACCTCTCCACTCCTACCTGGCATACGTTTTGCTTGCTGTCCTTGTCATTGCGATTGCATATAACGGCTTCTCCTTTGTTCAGGGAAAAAAATATTCAGAAATGAATAAAAAAATGTCCCTTTATGGCTTGATCGCCACACACTTGCAAGTATTTATAGGGTTGATTTTGTACTTTGTGTCACCTCTCGGCATGAGCAATATTTCAAAAGCCGGAATGAAAGATGGAATATCGAGGCTATATTTTATGGAACACCCTTTGATGATGATCCTTGCTGTAGTACTGGTAACTATTGGTTATTCAAAAGCGAAACGATTGATTGACAGTGACAAAAAATATAGAACGATGCTTGCTTTTTATGTGATCGGACTTATATTCATCTTATCAAGAATTCCTTGGACCGCCTGGTTAGATTAAATTTTATATTCCAAATACCTTCTTTTTCATGTAAATTAACATATTTGTTGTCCTGTATAACAAATAATATTCTAGTTATTTCAAAAAAACCTATTTATCAGAGCCAAAAACAAGTTTTTAATTTATATTTGCGCCTCATTCCCCTACACTTTGTTCATTAATTAAAATAGTTGTTCACCATGAAAGGTATCGACATTCGCTTATTTTGTATTTGGATACTTCTTGCTTTTCCCATTTTCTCCTCTGCTCAGTCATATTTTCAGTTTACCTCCAAGGAAGGATCGGCTTTTATAGATGACACTAAAGTCTTTATCAAACCTGAGAAACAACAGTTTGTTAACTATAACATCGATGCTTTAAGAAATCTTCTAAGAGGTGCTCCACAAGAATCCAGATATAATGATGGCATGCCGGGGGCTAAGCTAAATCTCCCTTCTCCTGACGGAAGGATGATAGAATTTGACATCTATGAATCTAAAATTATGGACGAACCTGATTATAGTAGTTTTCCAAATATCAGAACCTACATAGCAGTTAATTCAAAAAATAAAGTCGAACATGGTAGAATTGATGTTACAGAGCAAGGATTTCATGCAATGATTTTTACTGATGGAGATACTTATTTTATAGAACCTGCTTCATTGAATAATCAAAAAACCTTGATCTCTTATTATAAAAGGGATAATAAGGAAAAGGGTGATTTTAGTTGTGGAACTCAAAGTTTAGGAATAAATGAGGAAGTTCTTGAAGAAAGAACTCCTCTGTCATGCAATAGTAGCATGAATCTAGTGTCTTATAGAACAGCAGTAGCGTGTACTTTTGAATATGGAGCATTTCATGGTGGAACTGTGGCTTTGGCATTGTCGGCTATTGTAACTACTGTCAACAGAGTTTCCGGGGTTTATGAAAAAGACCTTGGCGTTAGACTTATTTTAATCGGAAACAATTCTCTTATTCTTTATACGGCTGGTAATGGTTATACTTCCAGCAATGACCCCTATACAAATGGGAATGGCTCCGCTATGTTGAGCCAAAATAAAACAAATCTAAATGCAGTAATACTAACGGCCAATTATGATATCGGACATGTAGTAAGCACAGGAGGAGGAGGTGTAGCTTCTCTTTCATGCGTATGTACAACAAATAAAGCACAGGGTGTGACAGGTTCAGGAACTCCCATTGGCGATGTATTCGATATAGATTATGTAGCACATGAGATGGGCCATCAATTTGGAGGTAACCACACTTTTAATGGCAGTACAGGAAGTTGCAGCGGCGGCAATAGAAATGGATCTACAGCTTATGAGCCTGGAAGTGGATCTACTATTCAGGCATATGCGGGTATTTGCAGCCCACAGGATATACAACCTCATTCAGATGCATATTTTACCAATATTAGCTTGCTTGAGATGCTGACTCACGTCAATACCACCACAAGTTGCAGAACTAACGTGTCTGGAACCAACAATACCACTCCGCAGATCACTTCTTATACTTCAGGTAAATCAATCCCTGCCAACACACCTTTTTTCATGGATGCAACTGCAACTGACCCTAATGGTGATGTCATCACATATTGCTGGGAAGAAAATGACCTTGGCTCAGCAGGGGATATTGATGCTGCCTCTACGACTAAACCAATCTTCAGGACTTTCAATCCTACTACTTCAGGCAGAAGATACTTTCCAAGAACTCAAGATGTTTTAAATAATTTAGTTACCTATGGTGAAGTATTGCCTAGTGTTGCAAGAACATTAAGTTTTATTGTAACAGCTAGAGATAACCATGCTACCGGCGGGGGTATCTGCAGACAAACCACATCCATCACTGTAGTAGCCAATACAGGTTTCGCTGTTACTGCACCTAATACAGCAGTGACATGGGCCAGTCCAAGTATGCATGATATAACATGGAATGTAAACGGAACAACATCAGCACCTATCAGTTGCCCGAATGTAGATATACAAGTTTCTTTTGACAATGGATTATCATTTTTTACCATAGCGAATAATACACCAAATGATGGTACTTTCTCATGGAATATCCCATCAGGTATAAATTCCAATCAAGTTAGAATAAGAATAGTATGTTCAAATAATGTATTCTATGATGTAAACAATGTTCCTTTTACCATTGGAAATCCAGATCAAAAGTGTTTTACGTACACCAATAATTCTCCTGTTTCTATTCCTGCCAACTTACCAGGGATATATTCATCATCTATCTTTACTTCAGGATTCGGACCAAATGAAATTGTAACAGATGTCAATATTACAAACATAAATGCTACCCATACTGCAATTGGCGACCTTCAAATAAATCTTACTTCTGCATTAGGCGCAAGTAATATTCTTGTATATGATAAATGTAGCAGCAGTGATGACATGAATATTGGATTTGATGATGAAGCAAGTTCATCTACTGTGCCTTGTCCACCTACTGGAGGCGGAAGTATTAAACCTCAAGAATTCCTAAATATACACAAAGGTTTGCCTGCCAATGGTCAGTGGACGCTTTCATTAAATGATTGGTATTCAGGGAATGGCGGCACATTAAATTCGTGGTCTTTGGAAATCTGTGTGAGCCAAAAAACAGTTCTTCCTTTGACTTTGCTTTCATTTACTGCAGAAAAGTCAGGAGAAAATTCCTTGCTTAAATGGACTACTACAAATGAGGATGAAGTTCGTATGTTTCAAATCGAAAAACTTGAAAATGGTTCTTATAGACCAATTGGCAATGTCAATACAGCAAACAATTCCAGCAAACAATCATACAGTTATATCGATAAAAGTCCTTACACCGGAATTAATTATTACAGGATCAAAACTATTGATTTAAATGGCAGTTTTGTTTATTCTGAGATTGCTACTCTAAACTTTAGTAATAGAATCGATGCATCAGTATATCCCAATCCTGCCTCAACTGAATTGCATGTAAAAACTAATTCTGAGAAGGCTGTAATTAAGAATATTCAGATCTTTGATCTTACAGGAAAGGAATATTTTATAAAAGCGAATAAAGGAAATGGAACTGAAGTAAGCCTGGATATTTCCTCACTTAAAAATGGTGTATATGTACTTCAATTGAATACGGGTGAGGATAATCAATTGTATAAATTTATCAAGATCTAATAATCTTTTAGAGAGAAATTACATTAAAATAGTTTTAATAAAAAAACCTTGTGTTGTTGTCGACACAAGGTTTTTTTTGAAATTCAAGTACAGATCAAATTCTATTTGAAATTAAAAATTATTCATGTTATCCTTTTTTCGAAACAACTATATGCCTATTTTTTAAAAAAAATTGAAACACATAGGCACATAGATTCACATAGTGTTCAATCCTTGGTTATATTCGAGCCGCAAGTTGAGCCTTAAATAAAATGGCCTTGTTTTCTGATTGAGGACAAGGCCATTTTTATTCATTAGAATTATAATCAGGCTTTCGTAATCTTGATCTTAATCTCAACCCCTTCATACAATTCTATAATTTCTCCATCATTGTTCCCCAAAGCGATCGAATCCGCCAATACCTCATTGGCAATATATTCTTTATAACTTGTTACAGCAGCTTCAGTCATTTCTATTGACTCGATCACAATATTTATCCTGTCTGTGATCACAAAATCTGATGACTTGCGGATGTTCTGTATCCTGTTGACCAATTCTCTTGCCACACCTTCTGATTGCAATTCCGGTGTAATGGCGATGTCTAATGCCACAGTGATCTCGTTGTCTGACGCGACCAACCAGCCCGGTATATCTTCCGAAGTAATAATGATGTCTTCCTGATTTAGCTCAAAATCGCCATCAGGAGTATTTAAAACGAAAACATTTGTTTTTTCAAGGTGAGAAATGTCTTCTTGCGTCATATTCGATATGACTTCCTGAGCAAGTTTCATTTGCTTGCCCAACTTTCTCCCTAAAGTCTGGAAATTAGCTTTGGCACCTTTTTTAATCAAACCATCCGTATCTACTGTCACGATCACTTCCTTGACATTGATCTCTGAAAGGATAAGATCCTGCACTGCTTCTACCTTGTCTTTGAAGTCCTGACTCAAGGCAGGGACGATCAACTTCTGTAGTGGTTGTCTCACACGGATCTTCTCTTTCTTACGTAGTGACAATGCCAGTGAACTGATGCGCTGCGCATATTCCATGCGCTTCTCCAGATTTACATCAATAGCTTCATCCTTAGCCACAGGAAATAATGCCAGATGGACAGAATCACAACTTTCAAGATTAGATCCTTCATTTAATTGTTTGAACAACCAATCAGAGAAGAATGGAGCGATCGGCGCGATCAATTTTGAGATGGTAGACATGCACTCATACAATGTCTGATAAGCTGCGATCTTATCCTCTGAATATTCACCCTTCCAGAATCTTCTTCTGCAAAGACGGACATACCAATTACTCAGGTTTTCATCCACAAATTGTTCGATCTTACGACCAGCATTCGTCGGTTCATAATCCGTAAGGCTCTCCCCTACTTCTTTTACCAGGGAGTTCAACTTGGAAATGATCCATCGATCGATCTCCGTGCGATTTTCAAGCGGAATGTATTTTTCTGAAAAAGTAAAGTTATCAATGTTGGCGTACAATGCGAAGAATGAATAAGTATTGTAAAGCGTTCCGAAGAATTTACGTCTTACTTCATCGATACCGGAAAGGTCAAACTTAAGATTGTCCCATGGTTGTGCATTCGTGATCATGTACCAGCGGGTTGCATCGACACCATATTGGTCCAGAGTTACAAATGGATCGACGACATTTCCTTTCGACTTGGACATTTTCAAGCCTTCCTTATCCAGTACTAAGCCATTAGAAACTACATTTTTAAAAGCTACACTATCGAAACACATTGTGGCGATGGCATGCAAGGTATAAAACCAACCCCTGGTCTGATCTACCCCTTCAGCGATGAAATCAGCAGGAAAATTCGCTTTGAATTTCTCCAGGTTATTAAATGGAAAATGCCACTGAGCATAAGGCATAGCGCCACTGTCAAACCAAACGTCAATAAGGTCAGACTCCCTTTTCATTGGATGCCCCTTTTGACTCAACAAAATCACCTCATCAATATATGGTCTATGCAGATCAAATCCATCACGATACTCCAATTCGTTATTAGAGTTGACTTTGAATATGGTGCCTTCTTTTTCAGTTGGTGTGTAAAAACCTGCTTTGTAAGCTGCATTTGCTTTTTTAAGTAGTTCCTCTTTTGAACCGATGATGACCTCTTCCGCGCCATCTTCTGTCCTCCAGATCGGCAATGGAATACCCCAATATCTGGATCTGGAAAGGTTCCAGTCAAGCACATTTTCCAGCCAAACTCCAAATCTTCCGGTGCCGGTATGTTCCGGTTTCCAGTTGATCGTTTTATTCAATTCTACCATCCGTTCTTTCGCAGCAGAAGCTCTGACAAACCATGAATCAAGCGGATAATACAAGATCGGTTTGTCTGTACGCCAACAGTGTGGATAATTGTGGACAAATTTCTGCACATTGAGTGCCTTATTTTCATTCTTCAAAAGGATGGCGATATCTACATCGACATCTTTAAAATCTGCTCCTTCATTTTTGTAATCTTTGACATAACGTCCACCGAAAGGCCCAACTTCATCTACAAATTTACCTTGACGATCCACAAGCGTTAAACTTCCAATTCCGTTTGCCATGGCCACTCTTCTGTCATCTGCACCGAATGATGGAGCGATGTGCACGATACCGGTACCATCTGAAGTAGTTACAAAATCACCAACGATTACCCTGAATGCATCTCCTTCTTCCGGCTGAACATATGGCAATAATTGCTCATATTTGATAAAGGCAAGATCTTTTCCTTTATATTCAGCCACGATCTGATATGGTACGACCTTGTCAGAAGCATTGTAAGTCATTTCTGCACCGAGACCTTCCGCTTTAAACCAGTTATTGACCAGATCTTTAGCAAGGATCATGCTCTGAGGCTCAGCAGTATATGGATTGAAAGATTTGATTTTTACATATTCAATGTTAGGACCTACCGCTAATGCTGTATTGGAAGGAAGTGTCCATGGTGTAGTGGTCCATGCTGCAAATCGAACGTCCTCTTCAGGGCTATCGAATAATGATGCCGCATTGTCATCATGGATGACTTTGAAAAGTGCTGCGACCGTCGTATCTCTCACCTCCTTATATGCTCCCGGCAAGTTCAATTCATGTGTACTCAGACCTGTTCCTGCAGCCGGAGAATATGGCTGGATACTATATCCTTTGTATAAATAATCTTTAGTATAGAGCATCTGAAGCAAATACCAAACCGTCTCGATATAATTATTGTCAAAAGTGATATACGGATTGTCCAGATCGACCCAATAACCCATGCGCTGCGTGATGTCGTCCCATCTATCTTTGAATTTCATGACCGTCTCGCGGCATTTGGCATTGTAATCTTCTATGCTGATGGACTTTCCGATGTCATCTTTTGTGATACCGAGTTCTTTTTCCACATTCAATTCTATCGGAAGACCATGTGTATCCCAACCACCTTTACGCTCCACTTTCTCACCGAGCATGGTGTGATATCTACAGAAAATATCTTTCACAGTCCGACCCATGACGTGGTGGATGCCTGGTTGTCCGTTGGCAGAAGGTGGACCTTCATAAAATACGAATGGTTTCGCTCCTTCACGCTCTGAAATACTGCGTTCGAAGATGTTTTGTTGCTGCCAGAAATTCAGTATGTCTTTATCTATCGCTGTCAGATCCAGCGACTTATGTTCTTTGTATGCCATGGAATATGTGTAAATTCTAGAAATAAGGTGCAAAGATAATATTTTCAAACAAGTGAGAAGGTGAGAAAGTGAGAAGGTGAAAAGTGAGAAGTGAATTGTGAATTGCAAACTATGAGTGTTTGTTTGATTAACGGATCAAAGTTAGAACTTCCCCTCTGGCAGAGGGGTGGCGATAGGCGGGGTGTCGCTTTTGGCAGAATTCCAGCAAATAAAATCATCTGTATTTTAAAAATTAAGACTATCAAAAAAGATTGAACTGTCGGGACAGGTCGCGACTTGTCATTGCAGTTCAACCTTTTTTTTGACTTTGATAATCGATCTTGAATCAATAAAAGCCATTGCTACCTCTTGATATTTATCAATTTTACTTGGAAAATATTTAAAATATCAAAACAATGTAATAACTTTGTAATCACACAAATGCTAAAAAACATGGATATTTCAGTGATTCCTATTGGAAATTCGAAAGGTATAAGGTTGTCGAAAACGTTGCTTGAAAAATATAATATCACAGATAAAGTTGAGCTAATACTGGAAGAAGATTTTATTATTCTTAAACCCAAAATAGAGCCACGTAAAGGTTGGGAGGATGCTTTCAAAAAAATGCATGAGAACAGTGATGATCAATTACTTTTAAATGACGTTTTTGAAGATGAAGATATGAGTGAATGGAGTTAAAACAATACCATATTGCCATAGTAAACCTTGAACCAACTTTAGGCAGTGAAATCAAAAAGACCAGACCGTGTGTCATTATTTCTCCGGATGTAATGAATAAATATTTAAACACGATCGTAATCGCACCTATCACCAATGTTCAAAAAAAATATCCGACAAGAGTTGAAGTAAAAAATAAAAATGCAAAAGGACAAATCGCTCTTGATCAGATCAGAACAATTGACCGAGTGAGAATCATCAACCTTTTCAATAGTATTTCTGAAAAAGAAATATTAAGCGTCAAGCAGGTATTAAAAGAAACTTATGTTGACTGAAGATCTGTTCATTATCAAAAATAAAACGGTACTGTAGGGACAGGTCGCGACCTGTCCCTACAGTACCGTATTATTTTTGCCCACGTCGTTCGGCGTAGTTTTAACTACGTCGCGGTGTCACAAGAATTTATTCTTTAACAAACTTAGTTTCCCCAAAAACAATTCCCTTCTCATCTTTAACCGTCGCAAAATAAACACCGGTTATTAATTCTGAAGTATTTATCATAGACCTAGCATCCGTCAATACTTTGGAGATTACTTTCTGCCCTGCAACATTTGTAATTTCAACAATTGCACCTTTTTGAAAATCATTTTGACCGATTTTTATTGTCAAAGCGTTGACTACGGGATTTGGGAACAAGGAAATGGAAGCAACTTGCGCTTCTTCGTTTTTTGAAGATGTATTACAAATCACCTTATTCAATTCAGTCCAAATCTCCCTCAAATATGCCGGAGTCACTAACGCTCCGGAGCCATCCGGCGGAAGGCCCATCCTTACCATTACTATATTTTGAGAAGGTATGACGCAGATGATCTGACCATTTTTACCCAATGCCATCTGCATATCATCAGGGGCATTTGGAATGATAGACCCCGGAAAATCTATCTGAAGTCCTGGCAATTTAAAGGAAGACTTTCCATTGAGCCACCATAGGTAACCGTAGGATTTATTGAGTTCCTGGGATGTGCTGATCATTTGATAGAAATAATTCGGATCGTTGAGCAGATTATTACTATCCCAAACCCCATTATTTAGTGTAAGAAGTCCAAATCTTGCCATGGAACGCACATTGGTAAAATACAATTCACCACTACCTGTAGAAGCCCAGATTCCTTTCATACCAATGGGATTGGCAGTATATTGATTTATAAATTGATTTACATTTTTTCCGGTGACTGCCTCTATGACATCAATAAGTAAGCCATAAACTCCGGTGTGATAGGCCCACCTGGTGCCGGGTTCTGCTTTGTATTGAAGACATTGTGGTTCATCGCAAAACTGGTCAGGTACATTATCATCGATACCTGTAGTCATGGTCAGCATATGACGGATCAGGATTTTTTCTTCTTGTTCAGCAGTCATTGATGTCCAGCCTTCGCCTAAGTATTTGGATGCACGATCTTCGATATTTAATAGACCTTGTTGTTGTGCCTGACCGATCAGAAATGCTGTAAGCGATTTTCCGGCGGAAGCCCAGTACCAGGAGGAGTCTTGAGTAAAGGTCCCGAAATATTTTTCGATGACGATCTTGCTATCTTTGAGCACCAGAAAACCTTTTGAATTTGAGGTTTCAAGATAGTTGTATAAGTTTGGGATCTGGTCGGTACACCAACCAAGGCTGGCAGGATCGGTGGTCTCCCAGTTGTTACCTGTGGTGGGTGGGAAGTAGGTGGATTGAGAGGAAAGATTGAAGGTGATACAAAGTTGGAAAAGAGAAATTATGTTAAGTTGCTTCATAAGTTTTATTTACAATTGAAAGACGATGAATTCTAGAAAAGGTTTAAATTTCATTATTATTTACTATAGAAATATTTGAATTATTGTTATTCTCAAAACTGAATTTTTTAAATATATTTACCCATCACAAAAACAATATAAAATGACCAATCTTGACATCGTCAAACAATACTACAACCACTTCAACTCCCAAAACTGGCAAGGTATGCTGGATCTCGTATCAGATGATATTCAGCATTTTCCCAATGAAGGCAAGCTGCGTGCAGGAAAGGTATTGTTTACCGAATTTCTTCAAAGTATGGATACTGCTTACGAAGAGCAACTCAGCGAAATGACTTTTTATACTGCAGAGGACGTCTCAAAAGTCGCTGCACAATTTACGGTCAGTGGTATTTATAAAATAGGCGATGAAGGTTTTCCTGTGGCTCATGGACAGAAATACGTGTTACCGGCAGCAGCATTTTTGGAAGTTGAAAATGAAAAGATCATTAAAGTGACGACGTATTATAATCTGCAGGAATGGATTGAATTAGTTTCATGAGGGGGTTTGATGTTTGAGGTTTGTTGTTTGGGGTTTGTTTGGGGTTTGATGTTGAGGAAGAAAATGCATTTGATTTTTAAGTATAAATTGTTGTGGAAATGTCAGACTCATTGACTTACATTAAAAGAATTGGCGCCGATACTTCATCTTTATTTGAAGAGTTGGCGGCATTAAGAATTGAAGTGTTTCGGGATTATCCTTATTTGTACGAAGGTAGTTTGGAATATGAAAAGGAATACCTCAGGACATATAGTCGAAGTGCCGATTCTATGATATTTTCAGTTTATGATGGAGGAAAAATGGTGGGCGCCACGACGTGCATTCCACTAATTGATGAATCAAAAGAAGTCATCGAACCATTTATCAATTCAGGTTACAAGTTGGATGAGGTCTTTTATTTTGGAGAAAGCATTTTGCTAAAACCTTATCGGGGCCTAGGTCTTGGACATCGATTCTTCGATGAAAGAGAAAAACATGCATTAAGTTTTGGAAATTATAAGTTTACTTGCTTTTGTGCTGTGCAACGTCCTGATGACCATCCGAAGAAACCTGATGGCTATAGACCGAATGATAAATTCTGGTTGCACAGAGGATATGCCCCGGAGAAGGGATTGGTAAGTGAATTCGAATGGCTGGATATGGGAAAAGAAAAGCCGACTAAAAAACCAATGATGTATTGGATGAGAGCAACTCTTGATAATCTATAGCTTTATGAATCCGTAAAATTGGCTAGTGAATCTCTTCCTAATTTAGTTAAAGAAGAGAAATATTAATACCTATAACAAAACTTCGTTGTAACTTTCAAAAAAATCTTTAATTACCAAATTTATGATTAAAATTAATCCTTACACTTACATCAATAGATTAGGCATTTTATTTTTTTTTACAGTAATTCCTTCCTTCAATTTTGCCCAACAGATAAGTTATGATGAAAGCTTCGCTGAAAGTGGAAAATTGTTGCTTGATGATGGCGGCAGTCAGATTAGCATACTGCAGGAAAATTCAGAAGGAGATATTTTTACATTTGGTACATATGAGGAGGAGGAGAAAAGTTATATCATTATTCATAAACTGGATAAGGATGGACACGCCATCCAAAATTTTGGACAAAATGGCCAACTTCAAAAATTATTACCAGCAAACTTCTTTACCATAAACTCCTCGTTAACAACAGAAAACAGCGAAATGTTTCTTTCCGGAGTTATTGGTTTCCCTGAAAACAAAACCTATTTTGCAATCATAAAAATAAGCCCTGAAGGAATGATAGATGAATCGTTTGGAACAGATGGATATTTTGTAGATTCTTCTCAACTAAGCAGCTTTTCAACTAAAATATTGTCCTATGGAGCAGGGAAATTATTAATAATAAGAACCGATGGAAGTGATGAATCCAACATAAAATTACAATGTTTAAACTCAAATGGAAATTTGGATACTTCCTACGGAAACAATGGGTCAATACTCGTATCGCCTCCGACTCCATATGTAAAATTGAATTTTGATGATGCCGTTCTTGATGGAGCAAATAACTTATTTTTGCTTACTAAAGCACACAATAAATTTAGTGAACACGATTTTATCTTATATAAGTTAAATAATTTAGGGGAGGTTGATAATTCGTTCAATAATCAAGGGTTTAAAGTCATTGATATCGGTAGTTTTGAAGCAGGGAGTGCACTCATTTTAACCAAGCGAAACAAATTAATAATTTCCGGTCAGACTTCCTACTATGTTTCTTCTATAAAAATGTATAAGAATAAGATGATCGTACGTGGATTTAATATTGATGGCACGACAGATCAAAATTTTGGAAATAAAGGTAGTATCGAATATTTACCTGATAATGCCGGAAATTTAACTCCATACTCAATTAAAGAAATTAATGACAATACCCTTATCATTAATGCTTTGAATATTGTCAATTTTACAAGTTCCAATATTATACATACTTTAATCAATAATACAGGAGCTAAAATCGTAATGAATAATGGTGATTTATACTTTTCAGAAAATTTTCAAAATGCGAATAGTTTTATCAACAATGAAAGTCAGGATTCAAAAGGAAGAATTTTGAGTTTTGGTCGTTCTTATTCAACCGGTGTGTCTAATTCATTCTTGTGTAGATTATTGATAGATACTTTTAGCTCCTATGATCAGAACAGTGATTTAAAAAATAAACTTGAAATTGTCCCAAACGTTGTAACAAATAATTGTTTTCTAAAGTATCAACTATTTAGTGATGGAGTAATTTCTTTGTATCTTTTAAGTGCAGATGGAAAATCTATTAAAAACATTTTTCCATCACAACCGTACAAATCCGGTTCTTATCAATTAGACATAGATACAACGAATCTAGACAAAGGTGTTTATTTCTGCAAGCTAGTTACAACTAATGGAATAACCGGCGCCAAATTCATTAAACTTTAATTCAATATTTCCTAAAATATTGAGTATACTTTCATGTTTGCTTTTTAAAAAATAAAAATCAAGCAGCAGATTCATAAAAAACAATTACTTTTGGCACGAAAATGAACCTATATCGCAACAATGTGGTTATGGTCGCATAGGATTCTAATAAAAGCATTCTATATTTTTACATTATTTCATAAATACATAATTACATTTGGCTAAAAGAGAAAGACAAGAAAGAGCCCCTGAAAAGGCTTTATTCAGAATTAACGAACTAATCAGAGTACCCGAAGTTCGACTTATTGGAGACGAATTTGATACCGTCAGCGAAGTTGCAGGAAACGCAGTTGAAGCCGGCATTTATTCTACAGGATTATTATTGGATTGGGCTCAGAAAGCAGGTTTAGATCTGGTTGAGATCTCTCCAAATGCCCATCCTCCGGTAGTTAAGATCATCGACTACCAAAAATTTCTTTACAACAAGAAGAAAAAAGACAGAGAACTTAAAGCTAAGACTGTCAAAACTGTCATCAAAGAGATCCGTTTCGGTCCTAACACCGATGATCATGACTTTGAATTCAAAGTGAAACATGCACGCAACTTCCTGGAAGAAGGCGCTAAAGTGAGAGCTTATGTACAATTCAGAGGTCGTAGCATCGTATTTCAGGACAGAGGTGAACTACTTTTACTTCGATTCTTAAAGGAACTTGAAGACATTGGCACAGCAGAATCTTTACCTAAATTAGAAGGTAAGAGAATGGGTGTGATGTTGTCTCCGAGGAAGGGGAAGTTGAAGCCGGCGTAGGATGGCTTTTGGCTGTTAGCTATTGGCTATTGGCTTGTTAGTATAAATATGGTAGTTTGTTCGCTGAAAGATACTCCACTTTGATCGTGAAATTTGGCTTTTATATTTTGAGGAATATTATTCTTTGGCCATAGGCTTGCTTCAGACTGGATGTAAGTTATTGACAGGATTTATTACAGTAATATACTTGCGTTCGATATTACTCATTACTCATTACTTATGGAAAAAGAGAGAAGGTGAAAAGAAGTGAACGGCGAACAGCGAACAGCGAACGGTAAGAGCTGGCAGAGTAGCTCCATTTTTTACTGAGTAGCGAATATTGTGAGAAAGTTAGAATGTTAGAAGGGGCGTTCCCGAATTATACTTGCGTTCCATATTACTCATTACACATTACACATTACACATTACTCATTACCCATTACTTATGGAAAAAGTGAGAAGGTGAGAATGTGAAGAGGTGAGAAGGGGCGTTTCAGAAATAAACTTGTTTTCCATATTACCCATTACTGACCACTAACCACTGATTACTGAACACTGACCACTGACCACTGAACACTGACCACTGAACACTGCCTTAAAACATTGATAATCAGCGATAGCTAGCTAATTTTTAATTTTTTACAAATTTACTTCCTGATGTAAGTATTTTATTTACCTTTGCACCCTAATTGTTTAACCATACTAAATACGCATAGACATTATGCCTAAGATGAAGACACATTCCAGTGCTAAGAAGCGTTTCAAGCTTACAGGTTCGGGGAAAGTAAAAAGATTTCAAGCAAAGACTTCTCACATGATGAGAAACAAATCTAAGAAAGCTAAACTTGCGCTACGTGACAGTACGTTGGTGAGTAAAGCTGATGTAAAGAGAGTAAAAGCTTTGCTTTGTATCCAATAAGACGTACAATTACGACTTATTAAGACAACCATTTTTTTTAACGAGGATACAGGACAAAGATTTAATAAAATTAAACTCTGTATCGTACTAAAACCTAATTATTATGCCTAGATCGGTAAACGCAGTAGCGTCCAGAAAAAGAAGAAAAAAAGTATTAAAAGCTGCCAGAGGTTTCTTTGGAGCAAGATCAAAAGTCCTTACAGTTGCTAAAAATGCAGTTGACAAGGCTAACGGTTATGCATTCCGTGACCGTAGAAACAAGAAAAGAGCATTCAGAAGATTATGGATAGCGCGTATCAACGCTGCTGCACGTATGGAAGGAATGTCTTACTCTCGTTTGATCAACGCACTGTCTACTAACAATGTAGGACTTAACAGAAAAGTTCTTGCAGATTTAGCAATGAATCACGCAGATGTGTTCAAAGCAGTCGTAGCTAGCGTTAAGTAAATAATACTTTTCAAGATATTTAAGGAAGCCATGTCGGGAGATGTGGCTTTTTTTATGGCTGAATCTTCGATTTTATCTGAATCTTCGAATCAGGTGGGAATCCCAGGCCTTTGACCTGGGTTATGGGAAGTCGCCCTTTCAGGGCTTTTGGTGGCTGAAATCCATTATTATTACCGTGGTTAAAACTATGGGCTATTGAACGGGGAGAGGGTAGATTATCGTCATTTATTGGATTTTTGATTCGGATGGAAATCCCGGGCCTACGACCCGGGTTAAAATATGTCGCCCTTTCAGGGCTTTTTATACTTTCATTATAATACCCCTTTTTAAAAAATTAAATTCCTTGGTTAAAACCAAGGGCTATTGAACGCGAAGATGATAAATTATCGTTAACGGTTGTCATACTCCAATAATATTCACTCTAATACTATTATACTGTCTACTTATATTCTACCAGGAGGACAAGGGCAAGCCTTATCCCTACAATCTCCTGTTATACTCTAATAATATTTTACTATCTAACTATAGTCACACTCCCTTTTTTTACCAGCCTCTCCCCTGTCACTAATTCATATTCTACAAGATAAACGAAAACAGCAGGATTCATTTTCTGTCCTCTCATAGTTCCATCCCATGTATCAAGGATCGGAAGTGGTTCTAATCCATTAGCACTGTAAACATTATTGCCCCATCGGTCGAAGATCTTGATGGAGTTGATAAGTTTGACAGATTCGTTTACACTTATCTGCAAAATATCGTTTACGCCATCTCCATTGGGAGAGAATATATTCGGCACAAAAAGATGGTCATCCGCATTTACAAATACCTGCTTCTCATCTTCGTCGATACAACCATCAGCATTATAAATAATAATTTTGTAAGTCGTTGTCTTCAAGGGGCCATCAATAAATTCAAGGCATTCACCGCAGTCTGAAGGGGCGTTGACCCAAACCACTTTAATTATATCTGATGAATCAACTATAAATTCAGGCTTGATCAATACTTTCTGCCCCAAAGTAATAATCGTATCAGGTCCAAGATCCACAGAAATAGGGTCTTCAACACCCATAGTGAAACTTTGCTCAAAAGTACATCCATATTCATCTATCACTCCAATAGTATATTCACCTGCGGAAAGCCTATTGAAGTAATTGTAGTCCCCATAAAAACCAGCTATGATGCTATATTTTAAACTCCCGATAGAAAAAGGAACAGAATCTACTGTAATAATGCCATTGCTAAGTTCTTTGCAAGAGGTATTCTTAATATCAACCAATATCTCATCGATACGATTTGGTTTCTCTTCTATATCTTCACTATATGCAAAGCTGCAGCCATTTCTGAGATTAAAAGTGGTCAGTGAGTAAAGTCCCGGATTCTTTATGGTCACATTTGTATCGATTTTACTTGAAATAATTTGGCCACCGTTTGTATTCCATGAATAGGTATAATTATCCCCTATCGGTGGAACATTGCCAAATAGCTCGATGACTCTATGTTTGCACACGATTGAATCTGTAGCAGTGAATAAGGCTTCCGGAGGAGAATTATCCTCAATAACATTTATTGAATCTCTAGTCTCACAGCCATTATCTCCATAAGCTGTCAAATAGTAAAGTCCGCCGTTGCTTGCTGATACATTTGATAGCATACTTGTAAACCCCTGTGGTCCAGTCCATTCATATTTCTCCAATGAATCTGTATAAATGATACCTATGGGAACAAAAGGGCTAAAACAAGTGATAGAATCTGCAAATAAACTAAACTGAGGATGTGGCGGGTCATCATCTATTTCGATCGTATCCACATTCAGACAACCATTAGCACCTTTTAGGAAAATATAATAGGTACCAACTTGATTTGCATATGTAAATTGTTTGTCTGAAAAGAAGTTATCCGGACCAAACCATCCAAAAGTGCTGCCAATGCTTGAAGTATTTGCTGCAAGTAAATAATTACTGGAATCACAGGATAATGAACCATCTGTTGTGACCAATTCAGGAATGATGTAATTGGAATCGACGCGGACTAAAGAATCTGAAATACAGCCATTAGCGCCAGTCACCTTAATCATATATTGTCCGACTTGATCTACAATATGTGTCCTATTGGGCACCACTACCCCATTAATATTCCACTCAAATTGAACACCAGGAGTGTTGCTATTCGCCACGAGCTCAATTTTGGTATAATCACAATTCAATTCGCCACCTATAGCTTCAAGATCAGGCTTTTGATAGTCAGTTATAATATTAAAAGGGGTGATATTAGCACACCCATTGAGACCCGTCAATTTCAATGTATACAAACCTGCATCTGTGATCAATTGTAGCGAATCATTACCAATGGTGGAACCAATTTCATTGAACCATTCAAAAGAATAAAAAATAGAATCACTTGCCTTAAGCATCAATGAATCATTATTACAATCCAGGAAATAATTATCGAGAATAATGGAAACAGGTCGCAAAGTATCTATACTTATAAAGGCTGTATCGTAAAGAATACATTCAAAGGCATCGGTTAAAGTGAGTGTATAAATGCCGGGTTGAGAGACGATCAAACTATCTTCCGTTGAAGTGCCGCCAGAAGGAGTTATCCAATTAAAATTTGGATCTAACGCATTTGTTAAAGGTTTTATGACCAATGGATTCTGCTTACAAGTGATGCTATCATCCTTAAGAGCCAAGTCCGGCAATTTATCAGATAATGTTACAATTGAGGAATCCCTACCGATACATCCATTTATCGAAGTAATAGTCAATACATAATTACCTGAAACATTAACTTGTGGTGATGGGTCATTTGAAATAAAATTATCAGGACCTGACCATTCGATCGATCCCATTAAACTGCTATTAAATCCAAGAGTAAAAAACTTCTGCTTACAAGTATAAGTCCCACCAAATACTTTTACATCGGGAGAAATTGTATCAGGTAAAACCCGCATTGTAGCCGAATCAGCGCATCCATTTGCCCCACTAATCCTAACCTTATAAATTCCGTACTGCGAGGTTATAGGATTTAATGCCATACTTTGACTTCCATCTGGAAATGTCCACAATATATTTACAATTGGCTTGGAAGCACTGACTTGCAAAGTAACAAAAGGGCTCGCGCAAGAGATGAACTGATCATTGATGTTGATGACGGGCTTACTTGCATCTACAGCTATATGAATAAAGGTGTCTATCCTGCAACCGTATAAATTAATCACTACCAATCTGAAGGTATCAACAGTGGCTGAAAACAATTCAGTTTTATTCCTTATCGTGTCACTATTGGGAAGAATCCAGTAATAATCCGCAATCAAAGGATCCGGAATGAAACCAAATCTTGCCTGATTCCTATTACAATTCAGACTATCCTGATATAAAACTATAACCGGAGCCGTTGTCAGATCTGTGATTATCACAGATTTATTAGTAAAACAACCAGTTGTCGGATTGATCACCTTCACCCAGTATTTCCCAGGAACATCCACAAATGGTGCGGGGATATTAGAGGAGAATCCACCTGGCCCTGTCCAACTTACGACACCGTTCGCCGGGCTGAGGATTTTTACGAATAGTTGAGCCGAATCTTTTGTACATGTCAATGAATCGTCCTGCACCATGATGTTGGGATTCTGAGGGCTTAATCCGACAAGGATGCTGTCAGATTTGGTGCATCCATTTTTACCAGTAACTGTGACATAATACCAACCCGTTTCATTTATTGTTGGATCTTCTAAGTTCGATGTATAATTTTTAGGTCCAGTCCAGTTATATACCACATTCATTGGAATTGGTGTGGTGTTAAGCACAAGATTATTCTGCATACATCCAAAACTTGCGGGTGGAATAGTAAGCTTCGGTTTTATAAAGTCTTCCGTGATGACGATCGTCACGTCAGAGCTACAACCATTAGGCTCTGCAGCGACCGCAGTATAAGTTCCTCCTACTGAAACCAGAGGTGATACCTCAGTAGATGTAAAGCCACCTGGTCCGTTCCAAATAATAGTAAAATTAAGATTTTGAGCAGTTACAGGAAGGCGTAGTTGAGGAGTGGTACAATTAATAAAAGTATCTCGCACAGCCAGAATTGGATTTTGATATAGAAACCCAATATTTAGACTGTCCGTATATTTACAACCATTTGATCCAGTGACAGTCAAATATGTCCAGCCATTCTGTGCTGTAGTGATCGCAGACGTATTGGCGTTAGTGCCATCTGGCAAAGTCCAACTATATTGAGTAATAGCAGCTGTTGTTGTGATACTAATTGTTGCAGTTTCATTAGCACATGTCTTCAACGGATAAATAAAATCAAAGGCTGGTGGTTCGAAGTCACCAGTTACCTCAATCTGACCAGTTATACTGCATCCATCCGTCTTGGTAACTTTAACATTATAAATTCCCGGGAACATGACTGTAGTGACTGCTTGTGTAGAACTATATCCATTAGGACCTGACCATTGAATTGTCACATTCAATGGATTTGAAACTACGCTGATGGTGCGAATGGGCATAGCACAACTCAGTTGGGTCGAAGTCATTGTGATTTGTGGAAGGGTGATATCAGACTTGACATTTATAGAAATTGTGTCTCTGCAATTGTCTTTTTCCAAGGCTAGAAAATAAATACCGGGAGTACTTACGAGCAATGAATCAACATTGATCCCACTGCTTATCACACCACTGGAAGAAATCCAAGAATAATAAGAATCAATCGGAAAGTCTACACTATTAGTGTGAATTGTAGCAGAATTATTCACACAAGTCAAGACATTTGAAACAGTTAAAACAGGATTAAAAGTGATAGGTAAAACATCATATGACAAACTACTATCACATCCATATTGATTTGAGTAATTAAAGTTGTAGACACCGGCAGCAGTAATACTTTGCCCTTCAATTATTATAGGCCCGGCGCCACATATATATTTTGTAAATTCCTGAAGTGGACTACTTTCCAGAATATGAAAACTCAAACATGTTTCAGTAAGATCACCGCACAACTGAGGTGTGCCGTTATAATAAAGATTTTTAAAGGTTGTAAAAGATTCTGTAGAATCTGCCTTTGGAAGCAAGTTGGAATTATTGCTATCATAGGCAAATCCACAAACGGTATAATCTCCTTTTGGAAATGATTGCAAGTTAATAGCATCTAATAGTGCTATAATCTTATCATTTGAAGAGGACACGATGAACTTATATGAAGTGTTAGGCCCATTGGACCCATTAGGGAAAGTTGGGTTGATATTGGTATTCAATTCAGGACTTCCTGCACAAGCTGTGATATCTTGAGTGGGTAAAACTCCCGCTTTTTTATAACAGGAAGAACAATTAATGCCAGCAGGCTCGCAAAACTCTATTGAAAAAGATAATAGTTCTCCGACATCAAGACTGGATCCATCAATGAGTTCAATAGTCCACAAACCATTGACTGTCCCCGAATTGATTTGTCCAAGATTATTTCCTGCTACAGGGAAATATGTACCGGAATAATTACTATTTGCTTGCCAGTTGGAGGTATTGGACCATATCGGTAGAATACCAATATCCGGCATCGGTGGACCACCAGTTGGAATAAAATGCACATCCCATAGGCTTCCTGTCGTATTCGCACTATTACCGACATTGCCAATAAGCGTAATTACTTGGCCGGATGGGCTATGCAGCTTGATCGAAAGATCTCCTACATGAGAATGTCGGAAACTTATATTTATCTTACATATACCTTGTCCGGGTGTAGATAGATTATTACTAATTGCACCATTGATACCTAATGAGATCTGGGTGGTACTTGCGTCAGGAATTAATTCATTACCTACAAATCCGCATTGGGCATGGATGTCCCAGGAAAAGAATATAAAAGAAAATAAAAAAAGTAGGATATACCTCATACTAATTAACTGTGCATGTTAAAAGAGGTTGAGTCTTAATATGGCAAAAGTACTAAATATTTACGGATCAATATTAAAAATAATCGGTATATATACAAAGTTACGTTGTTGTCTTTTTCTATTTTACGTTATTATTTGAAGTTTAAAAATGAGTGTTTACAGTATTTTTACTCATTATTTATTACAACATAGTTTTTAATTATTGAGAAATTTATGCTTGGACTTTCAGTAAGATCTGTCTTTTTTAACCTCTAAGCAAACACCATAACAGACAAATAATTACCAATTAGTGAATATTTAACTAAATTAACTGTATTTCTCTTCAATCACAATTAAGCATTAAAATTGAATAGCTGCAGAAAATATATACCTCCTTAATTCAAGCTTTTTATGACTGGAATTCCATTCGTTGCTAAATTTTTGTTCAATTTTTTGAAAATTAACTCCCACTCCGATATGAATATTAAAACCGGCACTTGTAGGGATCCGCAGGCCTATACTTGGTGTATAGTAAAACCCTCCTTTACTAAGGCCATATTCATTTATGTTGCCGTACTTAAAATGATTATATCCTAGTGTATTATCTATAAAAAATGATGGGAATCCAGTAAAAAAATAATTGGTCATCGAAACTGCTACCGGCACATTAATCTTCAGTTCATTCTGATCTAAGATAAAAGCTTTTTGTATACCGAGCTTGATACCGGCTGAAAAGTATTGATTAATATACTTATGAAGTGCATAATCCAACTGAAATCCACCAGAAGAATAGTCAGTAAAATAAAAATTATTATAAGTTGCCTGACTACTCGGAGTGATCACCGTTAGCCCAAATTGATGGACAAGGCCGAATTTTCTCTTGTTTTCTAAAGACAAAGAATTTGATCTATTATCACCAACTACTTTTTGAATAATTTTTTTTACCTCAGACTTTTCTAATTGCAATTGCTGACCATCCTCAAGTGTCAATGTATATTGTTCTGTATCGAAAGTCACTTTCCCAATTAAAATAGAGCCATCCTTCATATAAACATAGTCCATAACCATTGGGGCCTCCCGCTGTGCATGCAATGATGCTGTCAATACCATAAGAAAGAATAGACCAAATAAAGTTTTTTTCATCACCCTTGTTTGACCGCTATGACTGATAAAAGCTTAAGTTCATTGCCTTCCATCCTATATTGAATGATACCTTTGCTTCCTATAAATATGAGGTTTGACCCAACCCATATTACATCCTGTGAAATAATATCTGGATAAGACTTTATTTCAAGAGGAGCTTTTGTCCTGTCTGAAACGTCAAATAATTTAGCCCCAAATGACTCTTCGCAAACGATCAATCTTCCATCACTGATAGAGAGACCCCTTGGACTATTCATTGGGATGGCATTTAATAGAACAGGATTATCCAGCTGTGAAATATCAATGACCTGAAGTTCGTTTCTACCATTTCCGCATTCAGAGCCATTCCACAATGTTACATAAGCGGTATTGCCTGATGCTACCACTGGGTCACAAGATTTAATATGTTGGATTGACCCCTTTTCAACAGGGGCAAGAGGATTATCAATATTCACAATCGTCATGCCATTCGCACCACCTACAAGGAGATTTTCATGAAAAGGAAAAAGCGTCTCAGGATTTACTTTCATTTTCAAAGTATTTGAGTAAACAGGGAGTCCTGCGGAAATATCGAAAGTTAGTAAATCACTATATTTTAAGGTATACAAGGCATTTCCTACTATTGTAAATTTAGCTGTTGATCCACCAATTCCAACATTGCTTGGAGCCCCGAATGCGTCATTGAGGACACCTGAAGAAGCTACATCAATAAATATTTCTGCTCCATTTTTATAATAATAGCTATAATAATTCTGGCCACATTCCACTTTTTCGGTAATCTTGGTGGGGACATAATCGACAATAAGTTTGGCTTGAGCAGTATCATACATTCCGAAATTATCCCTGTAAGAATCCATAAAAATAAATTCTTCCACATCGACCACTTTAATATTCAATGGATCTGCGATATTAATGGTCAATAAATCAAGAAAATTATTAACATAAAGTAGATCATCTTTGATGGACAACTGAGCATTGCCGGGGATTGAATAAAATGCAAGATTGATTGGTTTGGATGGGTTTGAATTGTCAAATATATGAATGCCTTTTCTGAATTCGTTGATAAACAGATAATTCTTATAAATATAGATTTGTCCGGGATTAATCAATTCCTGTGGTGCATCGGCACTTACACTTCTTATTTCATCCAGGTTTTTGTAAACCGGTTCATACATTGTGTAAACGTTGACCTCATCGCATGTATCTTTTAGGCATGAGGTAAATAATGTAGCAGAGAAGGCAAGTAAAAACAATAGCTTTTTCATATATTCTGTTTTAATACTTTAATGACGAGGGAGGATTCATCAGGGTTGGAATGAGATGCAAAATACTTCTAACCATTTTGAGAAATGACAACGAAATTGATTCCTGAGGTATTTTGAATTATTTGTAATAGAAAAATCTTCCATTTCTTATATTTTTACTCAAAAAAAAAGCAGCATGGAAAATTTTCCATGCTGCTTTTATAATTCATTTGATCGCCTTTATTAAGGCTTTCAAGTCGAGTTTAATTGATTTTTTTATCGATAAACTTACCAACTGATTTACCTGCTTTCGCATATGCCTCTTCGATCCTTACTCCGGTATCATAATCAAAACCCATCGCATCACGTCCCGGAACCTTCTCAATGGTCATAATCGCCAATTTTTTCCCAGCCTTATCAACAAATGTAATTTTCAAGTTGATAGAAGCGACTTTACTCATGACACCAATATTATAGCCTGGTTCAGTAAAAGTAGTCTCAACGATCATTGTGTAATTCGACTTATTGTTCTGGTCAAAATTTATCAATTTACAATTTTGGTTCAATAACTCCTCAAATTTTGGTTCGTATCTTTCTGATCGGTCAGCAACCCATGATAATGCCCATTTATCGCCTTTTCCAGCTTCCTTCTCATTATATTCACTTGTCTTCTTTGCCATATATTCATCACCATTTTTGAATTTACCAACGCCCATTTTATCGTACTTGTATTCAAGAGCAATTTTATTTTCGCTTTTAAGGAATTCTAGATCTCCGTCAAGGTTGACTTTTTGGCAATTACCTACCAGGTTGAAAATCACCAAGAAAGCCACTGTCAAACAAATTGATAACTTTTTCATACTTTTTTTAATTGTTTATTATTAATTAATAAGATTATAATTTTGTGATAAATGTACGTTATACCGATGATATTACATAGGTCAATGTTTTTACTTTTTTGTATTTTAAATTTTTAAACAAACACGCTAAAGCAATAATTCCCAATTAGCTTGAAAATGGATCAATAAAAAACTTCAAATAACATGTTCAAGATCAGAAGAAAAAAAATAATAGGAAACTTGCTTTTTTATTAACATTATGTTAAGAATGTTTATATTTGTATAATATACATCAGATCTATTCAACATAAATCATTTAAGTCTCACCTTATGAAAGTATACATCATCTTAATACTTTTAATATGTAGTTCTATTACAAGCTTTTCTCAGAATGCAGAAAATTCCTTTAAGTACGAACTTTCAAATATTGACCTTGCACTTAAGCACGGCGAAACAGGCAAAATTGTCTATCATATCCAGCAGGCAGAAAATCTGAAAGAAATTGGGGACAGCTTATTATTTGAACTTGATATAAGAAAAATTATCATTTCTGCAATTGATAAAAAATATATTGATGCCAATATAATATTAAAAAAAGTCCAATCAAGTCTTTATTATAAAGAAGTTCAATTAAACGAAAGAGGAGTAGACATTGCATTAATTGCTAGAGAAGCCAATAAAGAAAGTATTAGTTTGATTTATCAAAATGAATTAATGGCTAGTTTTAATAATACAAAGTCAGAAAACTCAATTAATAGTTATAAGAAATTTATAGATAAATATCCTAATTCTAGTTATGCTTCTGAAGTAAGAGGACTTTTATTGAAATTATTTATTAAATCAAACGAAGAAATTGATAAAGAAAATCTAGATTATCTTAAATGGTATTCTTATAATGACTTAAATATAGAAATAGAAAATGATAAAGTAGGTAGAGCATATTCTAACAAAACTAAAATAAGAAACGAATTTCCAAATATAATACAGTTTTTAATATGGGACGCTGAAATTAAATCAAATAAAGACTTATTTAGTCTTTATAACACATTTAATCGTATTCAAAGTTTGACACTAAATAAATGCCTCGTAGATGAAAAAGTTCTTAGCTTAGGTAAAAGCAAACAATTTGGATCAAAAGTTGATAAAAAGCTAACAACCTTGAGTATTTTCGATTGTGGCTACAAGGCTATTGATTTATCAAATTTCAAGAGGTTAAAAAGTGTAGAATTCTATAAAATTCCGTTGGTAAAAGCTCCAATAATTGGATCAGATTCACTCGAGTCAATAGTAATCAATAATTGCCCAATTACTAAAATATCAAAAATAATCACCTCACATAAAAAGCTTAAAACCTTAGTCCTTCTTGACACAAAAATTAGTATAATACCAAATGAAATTTTACTTTTAAGTAATTTGGAAAAACTTGAAATTAATTCAAAGGTTACTATTATAAGTCCAAATTTGTTCAAACTACCAAATCTTAAATTTTTATCTATTAAAAAACTCTCAATTTCTCCAAATTTTAAATTTGATGTTTCTAATCTTCCAAAATTAGAATCATTAATGATAGGAAGTGATGAAATTACTGTAATACCAAAAGAAATATTTCAAATAAATGGTATTAAGGTATTAGAATTAAGATTTCCCAAAATTAAGGAATTAAATTTTTATGATATTACAAATTTAAAGAAACTAGAAGATTTTCGATTACTTAATTATTCTGGAGTAATCCCAGAAAACATTCAAAATTTTAGAAAATTAAAAAGCTTAACCCTATTCGCTTGTAACTTAGAAACTTTTCCAGACCTAATTAACAAATTTCCAAACCTTAGTGAACTTGACTTAAGTGATAATAAAGTTGCTATTTTTCCTGAAGATTTGTCAACAATTATTTCACTAAAGAAATTTACTTTTCTAAATAACCCGGTACCGATTTATGAAGTACTTCGTTTACGATTAACTTTGCCAAATACAGAATTAATTTATTCTAATACAATTGGAGCTAATGCTGAAAAGTCTAAACCAATTGATTTAAACCAGATTGTAAAACTAAAGAAGAATTATGAAGAATATAAAACAAACAATCTAGAAAGTACATACGAGTTGGCAATGTTTTTCAAAGAGAGAGGTGATCTATCCATAGCCAAATATATTCTTGAACCGGAAGCCAATAGTTATAATTTAACTGGTTCGACAAATTCATTAAGAAGCATGTATGAAATAGCAGAAATTTACAACAAATATGAAAATCCATTAGATTATATTAGAAATATTAGTAGTATTTATTATGTAGATCCGATTAATTACTATCGACAATCAAGTGCATACAAGAACTATGTAAAAACTTGTAATTGCAATGCTAAAGACAAAGATGGACTAATTTATATAAGAAATAGTTGTGCAATGGCACTGGAGATGAACGGCCAAGCTCGAGATAGAATAAAAAGTATTTTCCCTCAACTTGAAAGAGAATTTGATGGATTAAATCAAGATGCTGATAGTCGCTATAACAATCAAAAAACAATAAAAGATTTAGGTGCTGCAGCAGATTTGGGAGGTTTAGACGAATTAACCGGGGGATCTGGAATCGGCGCTGCTACAGGAGAAATATTTGGATTAATTGCACAAGGCCAAGCTGAGAAAAAAGAGCGAGCTGCTGAAGTTAAAAAAGAAGAACAAAAGAAATTAATATCCTTAGTTACACCAATTATTAATGATCTTAAATATTTTGAAAATAGATTAAATCAATTGAAATAACACAAAATTCTTAAGAATGTGATCTTTAAAAGTTACCAAATTTATTTTAAATCTGAGAAGTTTAAAGTAATGAGAAATAATTATTTTCAAATCAATTAAATACATGTAAACAATGAAATACTTTTATCATTTTACTTTTATAATTATTTCAGTAAGTTGCTTAACTCAATTAGAGGCACAATATCTTTGCGGATGTCAAGAAAGATACCAAACAGAAATGGAAGCTGCATCAGCAGCCAAAAATTCTTGTGAATATGCTAAATTAACTGAAAAATTAGCAATGTGTTCTTTAAATTGCAATGAAGTTGATGAAAAGACTAAAACGACAATAAGAGAATTATTACCAAAACTTCGGGCGGAAATCCAAAAGGAATGTACAGGAAAAAATACTGATGGGGAAAATAATGAAAAAAATGAAACCTCAAGTGCAGGAGAAGTTAAACAGGATGATTATCAACGATTGGGAAATTTTAACAACAAATTGGAAGGCAACTTAACTAATTATCAAAATCAGCAAAATAATCTTACAAATCAAAAAGAAAATTTTAAAAACGCTCAAAAGTATGCAGATGAAATGATGTCTCAGGAATGGAAATCTGTTAAGATCGAGTTGCCAGATTCGAAAAAGGATGTTACAAATTTTAGTAATAGGGACTTTTCAAACCCAGATAAAGGTTTTTACGGGCCAAATTTGGGAGAATTAGGAAGTAACATTAATGAAAGATCCATTCAATTTACAAGAGACCAATCTTTTAGTTCAAATAGATTATCATCTATTTCGAACAACATTTTAGGGCAGAACTACAACTCAATTGTTGATTTACCGAACATTTCTATAGGTAAAATTGCATATAATAGCGCAAAAATTGCATTTGAGCATATTTTTGGTGTAGATCTTACTATAGTTGATAAACTGGAAAGTCAACTTGAAGAGCCATTAAACATATATGATTTTGTTGTAAATAAAGTTTTTCCAGAAGCTATTAAAGTTTGGTCAATTGATCCTAATTCCTTGGATCCCATTCCTACAATTTCATTTAAGGAGTATATGCAAAATTGGGCAAAATCTTTCATGCCTGCAGGAAGTGCTAATGGCTTATCATGGGCAATGCAATAAATGAGCATTAAAATAAAACCAAATGATAAAAAAAATAGTAACCTATTCATTCTTGATTATTTCATGTTTTAAATTTGAAATCTTAGATGCACAGGATAAAGAAATATATAAACCATTACTAAATAAATTTACTACATTCTATACGTACAAATATCCAGCAAACATTTTTCCAACACTTCATAAATCTCACTGTGATAATGATTTTATAGCTGTACCTCTAGAAAATGGAGTATGTTTAGCTGGATGGGACAGCTGGATATTGAAAATTAAAGACTTCTACGTAACTGGGGTATATCTTTGTAAGGAAAACAAAACAGTGTATTCTACTCTTTACAATGGGAGGAATTCCGGACTTTACAGACTAGATAAGATTGTAGATATTGATACAATTTTTAAAGAAACTTTATTGAAGGATCTTGGTTCTGGTATTTATACTTTGGGGGGTAAATCTAAGGATTGTATGTTTATTTGGGGATGCGACTCCACTCATTGTACTGTAAGTATATATGATGGAATTAATGTAATTGAAATTTACAATTCTGAAGTTCCAATTACTGATATATGTTATTCTCAAAGTGGCTATGCTTTAGCCACAAATTTCAATGGTGCGATTTATTTATTAGCTCTTAATGAAAAACCTGTACTAATAGCTAATACAGGACTCAAATTGAATGGAATTGAAATTGCTTCAGATGGAAGCCTATTTTTGTCATGTGACAAAGGGATTTTTAGAATGTATTCTCTGGATGATTTGGAAGACGTAGAGTTAATCGCAAATGTAATAAATGGTCCGTTACTTTTGAGGAATGATAGATTATATGTGGACTGGATTGATCAAAGTATGATTTTTAGAATTGACTTACTTAAATAATTATTTAAAACAAAATATATGAAAATTGTAATGCACACCAAATTTATTCATGCTTTGATCTTGGTATTAATAACATTTAGTTTTTCAACTAATTTAGCAGCTCAAGCTAATAATATAGCGTATCAAAATGAAATCGCACTAGCAAAAGAAGATCTTTCATTAAATAAATTCGTGAGCGCCTCAAAACATATTGAATTAGCAAAATCTTTCTTGCAGAACACTTCTACCACCCCTGAAGTTGAATACCTATACTCTGAGGTATATATAGGAGTTGAAAATTTTGTTTCAACAAGAGAACATTTGAGTCGATTTTTCAAAATAGCTTCTGAAAATAATCCTTATTATTATAAAGCAATAAACATTTTAAAAACATTGGAGGTTGTAGACCCTAGTTCAGATAAAAAGCACGATAACCTTGCTCCAACAGATATTATAAACCAAGAAGTTGGAAAACTGGCATCAGAAATTAATTCAGATGAACATAAAAATTTCTTTTTCGAAAGCAATAATTTATCTTTAAAAGAAAGAGAAAACCTCAGAGTCCAAAATAAATATTATAAATTTTCGCGATTCCCAAAAGTAGCCGTCTTCGGTGATTTTTTGTTTGACTTTGAAAGTGAAGACTATACTTGGCATGCTAATTTAGATTTAAGATATAAGTTTTTTTCAGTTACAGCTGGAGTAGGCCTATTTTATCGGTATGCTTATGATGGAAATCAATATAATTATGATTTTAAAAAAGTAAGTACACCAAGTTATTCTTTTAATCTAAATTTAACTATTGGTCATGGTCGATTTACACTGAATCCAGCTATTGGCATACTTATGCGAAATGAGATTATTAAAACTGGATCTTATCGGGGTAAAGAATATAGAGAATATTATACTGAAGAAATATTTAAAATTCGCCCAAAATTATCAATTTTAGGAAGATTGCAACCTTTTAAATCGGGAATCTTTTTACAGTTCGGAATTAATGCATCTATTTATGATGGTTTTGATGATGAGACAGCGATCATAGATGAAGAAGATGAAAGTGTAACTTATCTTTTCTATAACAAACCCACTTTATATATCTTAGGTCAAGTTGGTATTGGCATTTCGTTTTGATTGAGGATTACAAAAATATAATTTCAAAGTTCTAATTAACGTTTTTTATAAGAAACTTTCCGAGGGTTGCCCCTGCTCTGGAATATGCGCCTTCTATTCTTGGTCCTGGTGCATAACTTTTTACATCCCTGCCGGGTACTTTTTCCATTTTCAGTACGGCCATTTCTTCTCCTGAATCTGAAATAAATTTCATTTCGAGGTCTACCATTGCAGGCTTTCGTTCGATATATGCATTAAATCCAGGTTCTGTAGAAACTGTCCTGACGATTAGTTTAAACTCAGATTTATTATTTTCATTAAAATCTATTGCAGTATACTTTAGAGAAAGGGCTTTTTGAAAATTAACTTGAAATCGCGTAGTTCTGTCTGAAAGCCATTCATTTTCCCACTTGTCACCTTTTCCCGGCTCTTTTTCATTGTATTCCTTCTTTTTCAATGCAACATATTCCTCACCATTCTCAAATTTTCCTACGCTCATACCTGAATAATCAAACACAAGTTGAACGGATTTGACCTCTTTTAAAAAACTCAAATCACCATTTAATTCTATTTTTTGTCCATTAGAAATAAAACTTTGAACAAGAATCATTGCGATAAATAAGCATTTCAACCTCTCCATATATTTGACAATGATATTAAAAATTAATTGTGAATGTAAATAAAAATACAAATTCTAGTTTACTTAACCATTCAATCTGTCACTTCGTGCCCAAGATTATGAAACATATTCTCCCATGCAGATTTTGAAACAATTTTCTTGCTATCTTTAAACTTCCCCTTACTATATTCCAAAATATATTCGCCCCGCTCCCGACTGTCAGGATGTGTACTGATCCAATTCAAATAAGCTGCAGCAGCATCTTCGGAACCGAGATTGTAAAGAAAATCTGCAAATGAATTCGGATCTACTTGTGCTTTGATCAAATAATCACAAGCTTGAATATCTGCTTCCTTTTCTAACGTCCGATCGTAAGCAGAAGAAGAAATATGGCTGAGCATTTCTTTTAAAACTTCGGAACCTGCCCCACCGGAAGTCATGGTCAGAACGGTGGAAAGACCCATCTCTTTTATCAACTTTTTCATCACATGGCCTTTTTGGATGTGTGCCAACTCGTGGGCCATCACACCTGCTAAAGCGGCTTCATCTTTTGATGCTTTAATCAGCCCTGTATTTACAATCAAATGACCATCAGGCAAGGCAAAAGCATTCACTTCTTCGTCCATCATAACGTGTATATGAATGTCATCCACATCAATGTTATTGGCTTGGCAAATATGTGCAAAAATGCTATCTACACAACCGGTTACAACTTTGTCGTAAACGACTTGATCAGATGCTTTAATTGCTGACCAGATCATATCTCCGACCTTTTCTTCTGTTTTATTGGCCAGTCTTTCGACTTTGAAGATCTTCAACCATTGTACCTGGCTCAATAAGTACCAACATGCAAAAAACAAAACTAAGGAGATTAGCCCTTGGAATATTAACTTCTTCATGCGTCAGGATTTACAAAGTTGATTTGTCAAAGTTCCATAAAACCACCATTCGACATGACGTCCTTTTCTGGTTTCGATCGCAGTGTAAATCGTCGCAATGAATTCAACCATATTGAACAATACAGCTGTGATCATGTAAGCAATGTAACTGTTTGTCATCTCGCTGTCACCAAGAATGAGGGAAACTGTCCACCAAAAACCATAACTATTAACTACCAAAAACGAAGCTTGAGAGACCAGAGCTTGCGTACAATGCCAACGGACAAAGTAACTTCCCTTTCGATTGCCCATATAGAAAATCAGGGTTGCGATAAGGTTAATTATAGGTAGTGGCAGCCCTGCAATAACTGCAATAAGAGACATTAGATAGCTGTTTGAAGCCTTTTCGGCTTCTTCCTCAGTTATCTTGTTCAGAAAGATTGTTTGTGATTTCATAATCCTTTGTAAATATTCCATACCCAATTGATAGCAATTAAGCCAATAAGTATAAAAGCAACACTTTTAATATTAATTGTTTTCTCAAAGCATATATATGCCTTATAAAAAGAATCTTTTCTTTGCAAAAGATCCAGTGTGATCCATATTGGCGCCAACACTATGATTCCCCCAACAATAAAACTAAGCGGGTTTGTCATAAAAGCAGCACCTAGATGGCCTGTAAACAATAGTTGCAGCGCCCTAGTGATTCCACATGAAGGACATGCAAATCCGGTTAGACTTTTGATTGGGCATCCTAAGGTATTAAAGAAAGTATCCGATTTAAAAACCCATATATTTAACACTAACCAAGCCATACCGCCGGTACAGGCCGTAAGTACAATAGCATTAATTTTATGAGCGGGAGTCATTGGCTTTACAGCTCCTGCATGATCTTTATAATGTTCTTTTCTTTAGTTGCTGCCTGAATAAGAAACCAGTCAATGATAGCCCAGATTCCAAATCCACCGCATGTAAGTAATTTACCTACACCAAGACCTGTGTCGCCCAACATGAATCTATCTATACCAAGGCTACCACCGAGTAATGACACGAGAAGCATCGTCGTTGGATCCTTAAATTGCAGGGTTTGGATGACCGGCCAATTGCTATCGTCGATCTCCAACATACGGTCACGGATCTGCGCTACGTGATGACCTTCAAAAAATTTGTTGTTTATCAGGATGAACATATCCACTTTCGATGATTCCATTTTTTCGTTTTATTTTTGATTTGAATAATGAGCGTATTTACCTGCTAATTGTTAAGTGAAGCTCATTTGAATTTTAAATGTATGAATAATTTCATAAAGTGTTAATAAAAATTGAATATTCTTCTACTTTTGAGCTCAACTTAGAATAATTTCATATGAATTTATGATGAATTTTGCTCATTAACAATTTCAAATAATTAATCCAATAAGACCAATATGTCGCCTATGTATTCTACCTTTCTTTTAAAAATTACTTCACTCGGTATAATGCTTTCTTACAGCACTATAATTTTCTCACAACATCTTTCTGCCGGCATCAAATTAAACAACCCGGCTTGGAATTATCTCGCAGTAGAAACCAAGATGGACAAAGAATATAATGATAGTGACAAAAAAGATCTTTTCAACAAAGGCAAATGGTGGTATGGGGATACACTACAATATCAAACCTATTATATGGAAACTAGTATCATTCACAGATATAAGTTTGAAAGACCCAAAGGAAGATTGACAGGTTCGTCGATGTGTATCTATCAGGAATATCGGACGGCTTGCGACAGATGTGGGGATAAATTGGTAAATCGACTTATCTCAGGCAAAAAATATGGTTTCAGACTAATGCCGGATGGTAGTTATTTGTCTAAGATTAAATACAGAACCAAATTAGTGATTACCAACGCGGATGAGGAGGAATCTTGCCTTAGGCTTATTTTTTTACCGATGGTAATTACGGATGAAGAATATGATGATTTATATAAGTCGATTAAAAATTAGAAATTAGAAGTCAGAATGAAACTCTGATTTTGTGTACCGATGTTGTAACAATACAAAGAAATTTTAAAACCAGAAAAACACAACTACTTGCAATTCAATACATTCCATGTATTACTTACCTAAGTCTCGGTAGTCAAATTCTCTTTTTTGAAGGAAAAATCTAAATAGATAACTTGATGAAAATGGAACAGAGGTGACACTAAATTTTTAAAATAGATTAAAACTCCGTAAATTTAGCCACTACCGCGAAGCAGCATCGCAGATAATTGCACGAATTTGCACGAATAAATTCGTGTTAGATGCAAAGCATCATTCGTGTTATTTGTGGCTAATAATTTTTTTTGGGGCGAAACAAGTGGCAATAAAATTATGCCAAATTCAAAAGTAATCTATCAAGAGGAATCTATGAGCTGTGGTCGTTGTGCAGAAAAAATAGTAAAATTATACAATTCATCTGCAAAATCAGGCTTCCGACATTTAGCCGGGAATGAATACTTGTCAAGTTATAAGAAAAAAACCAAATTAATTATGTTGGAGGAAGAAGGAAAAGAAACCTGTTTAACATTGATGTTTATTCCTGTAGATTTAGATAAAAAAGCATACAAAAAGCTTTACAGATCTCTACCGAAGTCTAATTAAAACTTAACCCCTTCAAAAGTCAGACCGCACGAGGGCACAGACAATGCATGAGGTAAGCGCAAACCTTGCTGCGCATAAGACTGAAGCTCTTCAGGTTTTATTTTGCCTTCTACTACATTAATGCAAGCACCTACAGTCAATCTAACCATACCTCTGAGAAAACGATTCGCTTCAATGTGCAATTCATATTGACCATCATTCAATTGCCATTCACAGCGCATCATGCGACAAATATTATTGGTATTGTCCGAACCTGTTTTCGAAAATGATGCAAAGTCCCTCAAAGATGAGATGATTCGTGCAACTTCATTTAATTGCTCTAAAGTCGCACCATAGAAATTTTGCTTATACCAGCTGTATTGATTCCTGAATGGATCTTTAAAAGTATGTATTCTATAAATATATGATCTTGAAACTGCCGAAAAACGTGCATGGAAATTGTCTGCTACTTTAGTAATCTCATTAATAGATATATCATCCGGTAGTAACTTATTGATTTTATATATAAATTGCTGCTCGTCAAAATCAGTTTCAGCCTCAAAATGAAAGCCATAATGCCTCCCATGAACTCCTGCATCTGTCCTTCCACAGCCCACAATATCAATCTTTTGCTGAAAAAAAATGCCCAATGCCTCTTCGACAGAGGATTGGACACTTATACCTTTGGTTTGCTTCTGCCAACCTACATATCTGGTGCCATCATAACTACAATAGACCAAATAACGCATTTACGCTACTTTAAGACTAGCTTCAATTCTGGAACCTGCAAGCTTTGATTTGGCATATTCCAAATCAACAACAACTTTTTTAACTTCCTTTTGGGATGGTAATTCATACATGTCATCCATGAAAATCGCTTCACAAATGGATCTTAGTCCACGAGCGCCCAATTTGTATGTCAAAGCTGTTTCGGCAATAAATTCCAATGCATCATCTTCTACTATCAATTCAATTTTCTCATATTCAAACAATTTGATAAACTGCTTGATGATAGCATTTTTGGGTTGTACAAGAATCATCTTCAACATATCTACGTCCAAAGGATCCAAATATGTCATCACTGGCAACCTTCCTAACAATTCCGGTATTAAACCGAAATGCTTAAGATCCTGGTGGAGAGCGTATTGATACAGGTTGCTCTGATCTACTTTGTCTTTGGCTTCATGGCTATAACCAATCACCTGAGTGTTTAATCTTCTGGCGATCAATTTATCAAGTCCATCAAATGAACCTCCACAGATAAATAATATATTTGTAGTATTGACTTTAATTAGTTTTTGCTCAGGATGCTTACGACCTCCTTGAGGCGGTACATTGACATCGGTTCCTTCTAACATTTTCAACAATGATTGCTGAACACCCTCACCTGAAACGTCTCTGGTAAGTGAAGGATTATCACTTTTACGAGCTATCTTATCTATTTCATCAATATAAACGATGCCTTTTTCGGCCATTCTTACATCATAATCGCACACTTGAAGCAATCTCGTAAGGATAGACTCGACATCTTCACCTACATAACCAGCTTCAGTAAAAACAGTCGCATCTACAATAGCGAAAGGCACATTGAGCATTTTTGCTATACTCTTGGCAAGTAAAGTTTTACCTGTACCTGTTGGTCCGACGAAAATAATATTTGATTTTTCTATCTCAACATCCTTATCGTTCTGATTCAGCCTTTTGTAGTGGTTATGGACAGCTACTGCAAGTGTTTTCTTAGCTTGATCCTGTCCAATTATGTAGTTGTCAAGATATTCTTTGATCTCACGAGGAGTTTTCTTCAAAGAATCTTTAGGACTATCTACCTCTTTAGTTGATCTGTCGAAAATCTCTTGCTCGATGATGTCATAAGCTTTTTCAACACATGATTCACAGATATGACCATCCAGTCCCTCGATTAAAAGTATGGCATCATTTTTGTCTTTACCACAAAATGAACACCTGTGTGAATCTTTATTTTTAGCCATTATTAATTTTTTGATAAAAAATATAACGAGGACAAAATTTACTTTCTGTCCTCGAAATCTTTGGTTTTTATATTATTCCTTTTTAAACTTCAAAGGATTCGCCTTATCTAGTACTTCATCCACTAGACCGTATGCTTTAGCATCTGAAGCAGTCATCCAGTTGTCCCTGTCACAATCTCTTTCGATTGTTTCGTAATCTTTGCCGGTGTGGTGCGCAAGGATATCATATAATTCCTTCTGCATTTGCTTAATAAGTTTGTATGAGATCTCCATATCAGACACCTGACCTTCCATTCCGCCTAATGGCTGATGAATCATGACCCTGCTGTGATATAAACAAGTCCTTTTGCCTTTTGTTCCGGCTGCAAGTAATACTGCTCCCATAGAAGCTGCCAGACCTGTACAGATAGTAGCTACATCCGGTGTCACGTATTGCATAGTGTCATAGATACCAAGACCATTGATCACAGAACCTCCAGGGCTATTGATAAACATCTGGATGTCGCGCTTAGGGTCTGTACTTTCCAAAAACAATAATTGAGCCTGGATCACATTGGCTACATAGTCATTCACCGGGACACCCATGAAAATGATCCTGTCCATCATAAGTCTGGAGAAAACGTCCATACTTACCACGTTCATTTGTCTTTCCTCAATCACTGCAGGTGTAAAGCCATTTATATTTGGTACCGAGACTTTCATGTATTTGTCCAGGTGCATACTATTCATATTTAAATGCTTAGTAGCGTATTTTCTAAATTCATCTTGTGAAAACATAATTACTGTTTGTTTATGTAAGTTAATTCAAAGGATAAAATAAAAAGTAGACAAAAAAGTTTAGGCAACAGACACTAGATACTAGAAAATAGAGACTAGAATGTCTAAAATTACAGTCTTGTCTTGAGCAAAGTAATAATTAACAATTAATAAATAACAATTATTTCACTGTTTCTTCCGACAACAATGGATCCTCATCATCTCCACCATCTTCTACAAGATCATGCCCATGAATATGTTCGTGTGCTTCATTGTGCTCATGGTGACCATGATCGTGATTATTTTCCTCTTCTGCCTTTTTAACAAGTTTGTCATTGAGGGCCTCTACTTTTGCTTCATAATCGGCAATCGTAATGAAGGTCTCTTCGATTTCATTATTTTGTTTCATGAAGTCAACCAGGTGTGACATATAGATCTGATCTTTCTTACGTTCCACCATTTTAGGATTTTTGTAAGCATCGTCCAGGAACTTCTTATACATGTGTTCAGGAAGATTGACACCTCCAAAATAACTATTGATCTCTGCGATTAAAGCACGAGTAATTTCTTCATCTTTTACTTCGATGCCATATTCTTCATCCAGGTAACCTTTTACCCAAGACCACTTGTAGTCATCTTTATATCGATCAAGATGGAATTCAAGAGAGTGATCGTCCATGCCGGCGATCTGCTTGAAGAATTTTTTATAATAATTATCATCAAGATCAAGATCGAATTGCGCTAACAAAAAGTCTTTGAAGTCATTGAAAAATAAAACGTCTGAATTGTTTCTGTAAGTGTTGTAATAATTCTCTGTCAGGATCTTCGTCAGGTCTTCAACAGTTTTAACTGTGCCATTCGGGTCAATTTTTGTGAAGAAATCTTCATCGATTTCTGCAAGAAATTTTTTCTCAACTTTATCGATCGTTGCTTTGTATTCTTTACCGACTGAATCTATCTTAGCATCACCTTCCAACTTAAGCACTTGCTTTTCAAGCGTATATTCATTGTCTGTAAGATCCATTATGTTCAGATCAAAGGAATGCCCTTTAGATTGTCCAATAATACTTTCACGCAATGTTTCATTCGCTATTGCATTTACCACGTAGCTGAAAGTAGAAGTAAGGCCTTCCGATTTGTCTGCACCTTCTTCCTGTTCAATAATAGAAACAGTGATAGAACTATCGGCACCTATGGCTTCTTCGCTTTCCTGAAGTCCCCCGATATCCATTCTAATAGAATCAATCTGCTCATCCAATTTTTCAGGTTGTGCTTCCGGAAGGTAATATTGAAGATTACCTTTCCAATCAATTGAGTCCAATTCTACTGCAGGTTCCTTTACAACAAGCAGACTCGCGGAAAAGTCTTGAATATCGTTAGGAGTAAATTTATAATTGAAATCTTCGGTATCGAAAACAAAATTGCTAAAAGTCTTAATCCCTTCTTTGTCAAGATATTCATACACTTGGCTAACTAAGTTTTTATTGACTAGTTCGACCATCATCTGAGTACCGTAAAGATTCTTAACGAGGTTAGTAGGAGTTTTTCCCGGGCGGAAACCTTTCATTTTAGAAGTCTTAGCTGTTTTATTCAGCTCCTTCTTGAATAGATTATTGATTTCACTAGCTTCCAGGACAACATCCAATTGAAGCAAATATTTTGATTTTTCTACCGGATTGATAATCATATAATGAGATTAAGATTTTATAAAATGAAAGTAATTATGCTGTTAAAAGCTTGTGGATAAAGCTTTTACAAAGAAAAAACGACTTTCTTCTTTCTTTCGAGGTGCAAAGGTAAGATTATTCTTACAATTTATTTATGAGTTATTGGAGCTACTTCATTTTACATCTATTATAATTCATAACATTCCTTACATTTGCGGCATGGAACTGATTAGAAATTTTTGTGTTATTGCGCATATTGATCATGGCAAGAGCACATTGTCAGACAGACTACTTGAATATACCAAGACCATTGCTGAACGCGACATGAAGCACCAGGCGCTTGATGATATGGACCTCGAAAGAGAACGTGGTATCACTATTAAGAGTCATGCTATTCAAATGTATTATAATCATGAGAATGGCAACAGGTATACCTATAACATGATCGACACACCTGGTCATGTGGATTTTTCTTATGAAGTTTCCCGGTCAATTGCGGCTTGCGAAGGTGCTCTTCTCCTTGTAGATGCAAGTCAGGGAATTCAGGCACAGACGATTTCAAATCTTTTCATGGCCATCGATCATGACCTTGAAATCATACCTGTTTTGAATAAAGTGGATATGGACAGTGCTATGATCGACGAAGTATCAGACCAGATTATCGATCTTATAGGATGTAAGCGGGAAGACATAATTCTGTCAAGCGGGAAAACAGGTATTGGAATAAAAGAACTTTTAGATGCTGTCGAAGCGCGTATACCTCACCCTAAAGGAAAAGTGGATGCTCCATTACAAGCACTTATTTTTGACTCAGTATTTAATTCATTTCGAGGTGTAATCGTTTATTTCAGGATATTTAATGGCATCATCAAAAAAGGTGATAAAGTCCGTTTCTTTCATACTCAGAAAGATTACCAAGCTGATGAAGTAGGAGTGCTTCAGATGACACTGCAAGATAAACCTGAGTTGAGAGCAGGAGATGTAGGTTACTTGATCACGGGCATTAAAGTTTCAAAAGAAATAAAAGTTGGTGACACAGTAGTCCTCACAAAATTCCCTGACACACCGGAAATAAAAGGTTTTGAAGAGGTAAAACCAATGGTTTTCGCTGGTATATACCCGATTGACAATGATGATTTTGAAGATTTAAGAGATAGTCTTGAAAAACTGCAATTGAATGATGCTTCTCTGACATTCGAACCGGAGAGTTCTGTGGCGCTTGGTTTTGGATTCCGTTGTGGCTTCCTCGGAATGTTGCACCTTGATATCATACAGGAAAGACTTTCCAGAGAATTTGATCAAGAGGTAATTACTACAGTTCCTAACGTTATGTATCATTCATATATGGCCGGCAAGCCTAATGATTTGGTCATCATCAATACACCAAATGATCTTCCGGAACCCAATGTACTAGATCGTGTAGAGGAGCCATATATTCATGCTCAGGTAATTACCAAGCCTGAATATATCGGGGCAATTATGTCGCTATGTCTCGACAAAAGAGGTTTTCTCACAAAGCAAACTTACCTTACTACTAGTCGTGTCGAGTTGTCTTTCGAAATGCCACTTGCAGAGATCGTTTTTGATTTTTATGATAGATTAAAATCAATTTCAAGAGGTTATGCTTCTTTTGATTACCACCCATTAGATTATAGAAGATCAGAATTAGTAAGGCTAGATATCAAATTAAATGGCGATAATGTAGATGCACTTTCCGCGCTGGTACACAGAAGTAAGGCAGAAGAATTGGGTCGAAAGATCTGTTCAAAACTTAAAGATCTGCTCCCTAGACAACAATTCGTAATAGCTATTCAAGCTGCAGTAGGAGCAAAAATCATTGCGAGAGAGACTATTTCAGCGATGAGAAAGGATGTAACAGCCAAGTGTTATGGTGGTGATATCTCCCGTAAGCGTAAGTTGCTCGAAAAACAAAAAGAAGGAAAGAAGAAGATGCGTCAGATTGGAAATGTAGAAGTTCCTCAGAAGGCTTTCCTCGAAGTCTTAAAACTTAATGACTAAACTCAGATAAATAATAACTTAATCTAAAACTCAAAAAATGAAATATTTAACATTAGTGCTGGCAAGTTTATTACTCTCTTTTAGCTCCTGCAAAAATGAAACAACTAAATCTGTCGATGGTAAGGAAGTTTCAAGTCATGAAGAAGCCTACACCAGTTACAACGGCAAGGTTAGGAATGTAGCCTTTCAGGATACTATGAAAAACAACAAAGGTGTCGAGTTCGAACTTACCTTCAGAGGCGGTATGGTCGATGGTTCAGCACAAATAAAAGTCAGAAAAGACGGAAAGCTACTTGAAAACAAAGATTTCAAAGCAGATGGAAGAGTAACTCAGCAGTTTATGCATGATATAAACGGAGATGGTGAAGAGGATTTTATCTTTTATACGAAAACAGAAGATCCAACCGGAATTGGCAATTTATATGGTGTAATCAATGATAATGGCACTATCAAACACATTTATGTATCTCCCTTTTTAAAACAACCATATATTACAAATTATTTCGGTCGTGATTCATTTTTTGTTGCAGACGGAAACATTTACCGATCGTTTCCCAAATATGATTTGAATAAATTAAATCAGAAGAAAGATTCAGGAAAAGATTGGGTTTTGACTTATAAATATGAAGGAAAAGATACGATTGCAGTATCAGATGGCGTAGTGAAATAAAGAATTCAAGCATAGGTATAGAAATAAATAATTAAAGAATTGCTATTATTTGATTTCAAGTTAGAAGTTAGATTTCAGAAATTAGAATAGAACTCCGATGGTTAATTTCTATGAAAGCAAACAATTATGTTAATTTATATGATTCTATAATTTAAATGACTTTTTGATATATATAAAATATTGAAATACATTATTAAATTCACGTAAGCACCTTGAGCTTATTATAGAAAAAGGGAGAAATTTGTTTAACCAAACTTCTCCCTTTTTTGTGTGAATATTTAAACATTTAGCTCACTTTCTTTCATTGCATTATAATCGTATGAAAGTTTTTTAAATAGCGATAGCATGCTGACTATTACTCACTTTATCATTTAATCTGAAAATAAAGAACAAACCAACAGAGGTAAATATTGAAATCACCATACAAGCTTCCCACAATACTTCGAATCCATATTCTTTGATCGTCCACATACCTAACACGGGTGATACTATCATCGAAGCAGAATAAGCAAAAGAATACCAGGCCATGTATTTACCAAGGCTTTTCTTGGCCGCACGATTAGCCACAAAAGTTTGCATGAAAGGCATTGCCATGATCTCTCCAATACTTATAACCACCATGCCGAGTATCAACCAATATAGACTATGCACCCAATTGAGCATGATGAAAGATAAGCCTACAGTGAGTATTCCCATCAAAATGAGTGAGGTATGTTTGGCTCTTTTTCCCACTAAGTAAACAAAAGTCATTTCCATGATAAAAACGATCAGGCCGTTGGAGGCCATTAAAGCACCAACTCCAAATTCAGACATTTTATAAACGTCTTTGTAATAGACAGGAAGGGTAAATAATAATTGAAAAAATACTCCTGCAAAGAAAATAACGCAAGCAATAAACGCCATAAATAATCCGTCTTTCAAAGGGCTAATATTGTCTGACATTTGCTCATCTAGTAGCTCGTCCACTACATTTTTTTTGTGGATATTAAAATATCTTCTAAACAAAAATAAAAAAACAAAGGCCGCCAAAATGCAGGTCACTCCGTCAGCATAGAACAGCCATGTATAGGAAATAGTGGCAAAAACACCTCCGATAGCAGGCCCGACGGTATAACCCATATTCATAGCCATCCGATTAAGGGAAAATGATTGAGTCCTGCTCTGTGGTGTGGTAAACATTGTGATAGAACTCCCATTGGCTGGTCTAAATGCATCAGATACAGTGCTTTGACAAAAGACCAATATCATCAGCGAATAATAATCTGTGACATGAGATAACATTAACCATCCACAACCACCAAGTACAAGACTTGCAAACTGCACTTTGAAATTTCCATATTTATCGGACAACCAACCACCCATCAGTGCTCCGCACATAGATCCCAAACCAAAAGAAGAAAGTATCCATCCTGCCTGAATATTGCTATACATTAGATGATGAGTAAGATAGATACTCATAAAAGGAAAAACCATAGACCCTGATCTATTAATGAGCATGATCAGTGACAGCCACCAAACCTCACGCTGGATGCCTGCGTAAGAATCGATGAATATTTGACCGACCCTTCTATGTATTGGTTTCATGGAAAATATTGAAGAGGCAAAAGTAAATTATTGCATGAAATTTTTTTTTAAAAGATTAAAGAGATTGGGTGTCTGGAGGCTTAATATGGTGATTAATCAAATTAAAAGTAAGGGAAATAAGTCTTTACGTGAACGAAGACCTTCGTATATAATTGTATATCAATTATATATGAGCACAACGGTTGGCAACCGTTGGCAACCGTTCCTGAGACAAATTCAAAACCCCACTTATTAGAACAAGTTATACCAGTAGTCTTGACTAAAATTGATAGAAAATATTGGCTTTTCGTTAACGAGCCTCTTCGTATACTACTCTATACCAATTAGATATGAGTACAACGGTTGGCAACCGTTGGCAACCGTTCCTCTATTTTGTAGAACGGTTATGATGACACACCATTTTTGGAACATCTTAGCTCCAAAGCCAATTGACATCCGAACTAACTTCCAACACTTCAATAGTTTAATCTTATATATTAAACATTTTATGCTAAACAAGCATTTATTATCGTTAACTAAAAACTAAACGCCATTTACATCTTAGGTTTATTTTCCAAAATATAAATCCTACATTTGGCGTTTCAATCGACAATAATTTTCATGGTAGATGCACATCTTTCTTTGCCTTTTCCCTGGTGGTACACAGCACTATGTCTGTTGGTAGGCCTTGCATTTGCGACTTTACTTTACAACAAAACGGCATTTGATCACCCATGGGCTAAATATGCCAAATACCTACTATTCACATTAAGAGCTCTGGCAGTTGCCATTATTTGCTTTTTACTTTGTTCTCCAATTCTGAAACACATTTCCTATACTGAACAAAAACCTTCCATCGTCATTGGTTTGGATCAATCTCAATCCGTTGGCTTTGCATTGAAAAACAGACAGGCTCAAATCACAAAAAAAATTGCAGAAATTAAAGATGCCCTATCAGGCGATTACAATGTTTCTGTGCTTTCAATAGGCAATGATCTCAAAAATGAAGTTACCGATAAATTTGATAAAAAGGCGACCAACATCAATCAGTTTTTCGAAAACATCAATGAATCGTCCTCCTACTCCACTCTTGGTGCTGTTGTACTTTTGAGTGATGGCATTTTCAATACCGGCCCTAGCCCATTGTTTGAAGCTTCGCGTATCAAAGCGCCCATTTATTCAGTGGCTATAGGTGATACAACTCCGGCTAAGGACCTGACTATTAGAAATACGATCCATAATGAGATCGGATTTATGGGCGATATCAGCAAGGTCCAAATCGATATTCAGGCTTTCAATCTTCAAGGAAAATCTGCCACAGTATCTGTAAATCAGGTCAACGGCACTTCCAATCAACAGTTGCAATCCAAGACAATTAATATTGCTAATTCCAATTTCTTCCAAACTTTGGAATTCGCCATACCACTTAATAAAGCAGGACTCCAAAAGTATGTTATCAATGTCTCTCAACTACCTGGTGAAGCTACTTTTGATAACAATTCGAAAGAGTTTTTCATCGATATTCTGGACAGTAAGTTGAATATTGACATTGTGGCTTCTGCACCACATCCGGATATATCTGCATTGAAATACGTCATCGATGAGAACAAAAATTATGATCTCAAGATCTCCTATCTCAACCAAACAGTGAAGATACATGAGAAGTGCGATCTGCTCATCTTATATCAGGTACCGACGATCAACCAATTTTCCTCCGCTTTTGAAAATCTTTGGAAAACCATCGAAAACAGAAAGATTTCCACCCTTTTTATTCTTGGAGGGCAGAGCAACCTTAGCAGATTTAACCAACTTCAGAATGTCATGCAGGTGAGTCCCGGTCAGGCGAATATGAATGATGTTTATGGTATTGTACAGAGCAATTTTCCAATTTTTTCAGTGAAAGATGAATGGAAAACTGCACTTCCTACTTTTCCCCCATTGCAGATCCCATTTGGCAATTTCATCTCCGGTCCCGGTGCGAATGTCCTTATGTATCAGAAGATCGGGCGAGTAGAAACTAAATACCCACTTTGGAGTATCGGTATGATGGACGGACAAAAAGTTGGCGTCATCGCAGGTGAAGGACTTTGGAGATGGAAGATGAGCGAATCTGCCAGAACAGGAAGGACTCCGGTCTTCAATGATATTGTTTCAAATACAATGCGTTATCTGGCTACGAGAGAAGACAAACGGAAGTTTAAAGTACGTTCGGATGAGACCAATTACGAAGAGAGTGACAACATCGTATTTTCAGGTGAATTGTACAATGAAAACTATGAACTGGTTAACGAACCTGAAGTCAATATGACTTTGACGGGAATTGATAAAAAAGAATTCAAATACGCTCTGGACAGAACGGAACACGGATATAAACTTGATATTGGCCAACTGAACAGCGGTTCTTACAATTATACTGCACGAGTCAAATATCAAGGAAAAGAACTTACTTACACCGGTAATTTCAATGTCAGAGTCATTGGCAAAGAAATGTTTGACCTGGTGGCTGATTTTGGATTGATGAGACAGCTTTCTGCCCAATCGGGTGGGTTGACTTTGTATGAAAATCAATTGGATCAGCTCGTGGAAAAAATCAAATATAATGAGGCAATAAAGCCGGTCATCTCTACCAATAAAAAGACTGATCCATTGATAAATCTGAAATGGATCTTTGGATTATTAGCGCTTCTGCTCGCTGCAGAATGGTTTATTAGAAGATATATGGGTAAATATTGATCCATGGATTTCGGTAAACTTGAAGATATAACGGATGTTGACTTTGCCCTTCCTTCTGAGGATAAATTTTATTTTAAAAATAAGGGCAATAATCATTTAGATATCCTACTCGGTGCTACAGGATGGAGTATGACAAAATGGAAAGGAAATATATACCCACCTAAGAGTAAAACAGAAGATTTTGCAAGGCTTTATAGCGAGCAATTTGCTACCATAGAATTCAACACTACTTATTATCAGGTGCCACCGGAAGCATTGATGGAACGATGGTACAATAATACAACCCCCGATTTTGTATTCTGTCCCAAGATGTTTGTGGGCATCAGTCAGAGTTCTAATATAGGCATGGGAAGCTCTATCTTACCTGATTTTCTGCATAGAATGACGATTTTTAAAGAAAAACTTGGGCTGATATTTATGCAGATGCCACAGAGTTTTTCCACAAAAAAGATGGACAATTTGGTCAAATTCATTCAGGCATGGCGACCCGGAATTCCACTTTCAATAGAATTGCGACACGAAAGCTTTTTTGAGCCTTCAGTTACAGAGGATGTCGCTGAATTAATGGCTAAATCAGGTATCAATTGGATGATCACAGATGTGGCGGGACGTAGGGAAGTGAGTCATGGTCACATCACCGCACCATTCATGGGAGTTCGTTTCGTGGGCAATGATGATGAAAGTGATTTGGAAAGAATAGATGATTGGATTGAAAGGTTGTTGAATTGGCAAAAAAATGGTGTTGAAGTATTGTACTTTTTCATCCACACTCCGCAGAATCTCACACCACATAGATTGTGTGATTATTTTGCAGAAAAATGGATGGAGAAGACGGGTAGGAAGCTTAAGGTACCTGTGGTAGAAAAAGGGTTGTTTTGAAAAATTTTATTGTTATCTTTGGTGAGTTAAGCTATACTGATGTCATATAAAAGGACCGCCATATTAACCAAAGTAGTAGAGGCAATGGAATTAGTCCATGATAAACTAATTGAACACAAAAAAAAGATCAAAGGTGAAATTGTAGTGATGAAAGATGGCAAGATCGTAAGGATTAAATTCTGATTTTTTTCCAAAATTTAAATAATCAATTATTTTGTTAACCAGCAATAATTAATTTCAGAATAAAATCCAACAAATTTGAGATCACTCCGTCTACATCTATTGTTCTATTTTGGGTTTGCCCCATTTTGCATTTTTATTTCCATACTAAGCTGGTATTTAATTTATTTGAATGGTATTGCTGCATTCAAATTCTTATTTTATTTCAAACTTATAACTCAAGGCCTGGTATATTATTTTGTAAATACTCAGCGGTCAAACGAACTTTATTACTATAAAAATTTGGGCTTTGGCAAATTTAGGCTATGGACTTTTGCTTTCGTTGCAGACATGGCCTTATTCATCCTTTTTATCATGCTGATCATAAAAATACAATGAATCACTTGCTTGAAATTGACAGCCTAACTCTAAATTTCGGCACGCGTAATATCTTAAACGACATTTATCTGCATGCAGAGACGGGTAAGATCACTGCACTTTTGGGAAGAAACGGAAGTGGCAAATCCAGTCTTTTCAGATGCGCCTTCAGTGATTTGGAACCACAAAACATTTCTGTCAGGATCGATGGTAAAAAACTAAAAGGTCTGAATAATAAATTTCCTGACATTGCATATCTGCCACAATTTAATTTTATTCCAGGCAGATTGACAGTAGAATCAGTATTTCAACACTTTGAACTTGATCTCAAGCATTTCTTTAGCCTTTTTCCCGATTTTGAACCGTTGATCCATCATAGATTCCGATTGCTATCCGGGGGTCAGGCAAGAATAATTGAGACCTACATTGTCATCATGGCAAAATCAAGCTTCTCTATCCTTGATGAACCATTTTCACACCTTATGCCAATAAATGTGGAAATTTTCATTCAACTTATCCTTTCTGAAAAAAAGAAAAAGGGTTTCATCATCAGCGACCACATGTTCAGATATATTCTCGATTTATATGATGATTTGTATCTTCTAAAAGATGGTCGTTGCATTAAATTGAAGGATGAGAAAGAATTAGTTGAATTGGGATATCTGAATTGGATTGATTGAGTACTAAATTTTCTACTAGCGTAATTTTTAAAAATGTTTATTAATTCACTGCTGTGAATATCATGGAATTTAATTTTTGATATTTTATTCTATTAAGAATTGTGTTCCTTTTAATGATCTCCTGTACTTAAGAAAGTCCCAATGCTTCGAAGGGTAAAGGCCAAGCTCAAGTAAATTACAAAGTTTACCAACTCAGAATAAAAATGTCTTACTAGCTATTCCCTACTCTATCCTTCTAAAATAATTATCAGATCCATCTATATAACTATCATTAAACTCAAGGAGATTCCCACAGAAAAATATTCTACCGCGTACAAGTCCGGTAATTGCAGTATCAAGTCCTATCCCATAAGTATCAACATCTGATATTCCTACGATCCATTTTGCCCCACCATTTAATGTTCCATCCTCTGTCAAGGTCATAGTTGAATCACTGAATAATTCTAAAATAATGTTTCTGGATTCTGTACTCTTGCCGTTTTCTGGTGCCCAATAACTTTCAGAATAAATCCACTTCCATTTTCCAATCAATGCATTCGCCACTGAAGTTTCATTCCACTGCTGCTTATTGTGACAATTAAACATTGTAGCTTGATTTATTGGCACTAAGTCTCCATCATTTTTATTACAATTAGCGAAACACAGGATGCCTGTGAAAACAAAAGAAAAAATAATTAATCTCATAATTTGAATTTTAAATCTCACTAAAAATAGATAAACGGTTTTTAATAACTTTATGTATTATATACAATACCAATAATCCGTGTCATCTGCGTGATTCAGACAAAAATATTTGGAATCACTGATTCAACGGATTATAGGATTCCACTGAAATGCTGCTCCAATAATCCCTGCCATCCGTGCAATCAAACTAATCCCTGCCTTTGTTGGCAGGCAAGCGTGATTCAGACAAATAAAAATTCAGAATCACGGATTTTAAGGATTAAAGGATTCCACCGAGTTAGCATCATAATGTGTCATCCGAGAAATCAAATAAATCCCTGCCTTTGTTGGCAGGCAAGCGTGATTCAGACAAATAACATTCAGAATCACGGATTTTAAGGATTAAAGGATTCCACCGAGTTAGCATCATAGTCCGTGTAATCCGTGCAATCAAACTAATCCCTGCCTTTGTTGGCAGGCAAGCGTGATTCAAACAATAACATTCAGAATCACTGATTCAACGGATTAAAGTATTCCACCGAGTTAGCATCATAATCCGTGTTATCCGTGCAATCAAACTAATCCCTGCCTTTGTTGGCAGGCAAGCGTGATTCAGACAAATAACGTTCAGAATCATGGATTCAACGGATTAAAGGATTCCACCGAAGTAGCATCATAGTCCGTGTAATCCGAGTAATCAAACTAATCCGTGATTCAGACAAAAACCATTCAGAATACCATTCATCTCCCATTCACATCCCATTAAGACCCAACTAAACCACCATTTCTGTATATTTGTCTCTTTAAAATAATATATTTCATATATATAATTTTACTCAAACGTAATTCGTTATCTTACAAATAAATATAAAAATGCGCTTAAAATTCCTACTGTTTTCCCTCCTGCTTTCTACAGCCTTACTGGCTCAGGAAAAACCTTTCATGGTATTCGAGAAGACCTCGCTTGACAAAAAATATAAATACACAGAAATATTTGGTGATCCGGCTAAGTCTAGATTTTATACTTTGAATAATGGGTTAACTGTTATCCTTTCAGAAAACCATCTGGAACCACAGGTCATGGCTTTAATCACCACAAAAGCTGGTTCTAAAAATGACCCCGCAGACCATACCGGCCTCGCTCACTACCTTGAACACATGCTTTTCAAAGGAACAGATAAGTTCGGTACTAAAGACTATGGTAAGGAAAAAGTAGAGTTAGACAAAATTGATGCCCTTTATGAAAAATATGGTCGTACGACAGACGAAGTTCAGCGTAAGAAAATATATCACGAGATCGACAGCATCTCCAATGTCGCTTCCAAATACGCCATAGCCAACGAATATGACAAGATGATGGCAGATGTTGGAAGCAAGATGACCAATGCCTTCACCAGCTTTGAGAACACAACTTATATGGAGAGTTTTCCGGCAAATAACCTGGATAAATTCCTCCAAATCCAACAGGAAAGATTCAGAAATCCTGTCTTAAGATTATTTCACACTGAGTTGGAAGCCGTATACGAAGAGAAAAACATCTCATTGGACAATGGAGATAATAAGATCTTTGAGTCTATGTTCGCCTCTCTTTTTAAAAAACACCCATACGGTACTCAGACGACCATCGGTACCATTGAGCACTTAAAGAATCCTTCTCTATTAGAAATCAGAAAATATTACGATAAATATTATGTAGCAGGCAATATGGCCATCATTCTATCGGGTGATTTGGATCCGGATGAGACGATCGTCCTTATTGATAAATATTTCGGGAATATGCCTGCTAAGACAGCTCCTGCATTTACATATCAAGATGAAGATGAAGTGGATACAGTGACTAAAATCACTGTTTATAGCCCTGATGAAGAAAAAGTAGCTATTGGATATAAATTTCCAAATGCACTTGATAAAGAATCCGTTATAGCTGAATTAGTCTCAGCTATTCTATATAATGGAAAGAGTGGACTCATTGATAAAGACCTTATTATCGATCAAAAAATATTGGAAGGTTACGCATTTACCTATCTATTGAAAGACCACGGAATCTGTTGGTTGCAAGGAAAACCACAGGATGGACAGACTCTTGATCAGGTTAAAAACCTCTTTTTAGATGAAATAAAAAAATTAAAATCAGGAGATTTCGATCCATCCATTATTCAAGGTACCGTAAATAATCTGAAGATCCAACGTATCCAGCAGATGGAGAAGTGCACCAATACTGCATTCTTACTCCATGATGCCTTTGTTTTGGGCAAACCTTGGGCTACATATTTGAATGACTTACAGACCATGTCAACTATTACCAAAGAAGATATTATGCGCTTCTCTGCTAAATACTTCCAGAATAATTATACGGTCATCTACAAAAGGACAGGTGACAATGATAAGTCTGAAAAGGTCCAAAAACCTGAAATTCATCCGGTAGAAGTGAACAGAGATGATCAGTCCGATTATCTGAAAACAATGTTTGCCACGAATACAAAGGAGATTCAACCAAGGTTTTTAGACTTCGATAAAGATATCCAGAAAAGCAGTTTGAAGAAAGGCATTCAGCTATTGTACGTGCCAAATACGATAAATCAATTATTTTCAGTTTACTACAAATATGACTTTGGTACCAATTCAAATCCTAAACTGGAGTTAGCTATGGACTACCTCAATTACATCGGAACTACAACTAAGACTAATGAGCAATTCAATAAAGAAATGTATAATCTTGGTTTGAACTGGAGTGTAAATGTCACTGAAGAAGACATGAGTATTTCATTGAGCGGTCTCGAGGAGAATTTTGATAAAGGAATTATGCTGGTTGAAGACCTGTTAAATAATCCGAAAGCCGATAAAGGAGCGCTTGACAAATTGGTAAATAATATGCTAAAATCCAGACAAGACAACCTCATCAATAAAGAAGTGATCCTTTATGGTGGAATGCAAAATTACCTTAAATATGGTGCTGTAAATCCATTTAATAGTGGCCTTACGAATGCTCAGTTGAAAAAAACAACTCCTGAAGAATTGATTGCCATCATTAAAGGAAACAACAAAATAGAGCATAAGGTAATGTATTGTGGTGCAAGACCCATGGACAAGCTTGCTACCACCTTAAAAACGAATCATAAAACGGCTCCTACCCTATCTCCAGCGCCAAAAGCTAAGAATTTTACTCCGGTAAAATCATTTGAAAATACTGTTTATTTCGTAGACTATGATATGGTCCAGGCAGATATTAATTTCAAAAGAAATGCTGAAATGTATGATCCAAAGTTGGAAACAGCAGCTAGTGCTTTCAATGAATATTATGGCGGTGGAATGCAATCAGTAGTCTTCCAGGACATCCGTGAGTCAAGAGCTTTGGCATATTCTACTTACAGTAATTTCGGTGTTCCTTCCAAAAAGGACAAACCTTTTACAGCGACTTTCTATGTTGGTACTCAGGCAGACAAAATGAATGATGCAATGGGAGCTGTGCTTAATCTTTTGGATAAAATGCCCGAAACAGAAAAACTGTGGGATATTAGTAAAAAATCTATTCAAACGAGTATTCAGACTCAAAGAATCAATAAGGAAGGTATTCTCTTCGCTTATGAAACGGCTCAGGACAAAGGACTAAACTACGATATCAGAAAAGATATTTACAAAAATATTGCCGGTATGACACTTGCAGATGTGAAAGCATTCCATGCAGCTAATTTCAAAGGCCAAAACTGGAACATTGGAGTGATGGGTAGTAAAGACAAGATTAAACCTACTGATCTTATGAAATACGGTAATGTGAGGGTCTTGACTTTGAAGGATATCTTCGGATATGATGAGAAGGATTTTACGCCAGCGAAGCCTTAAAAAATATAGGTGATGTGTGATAAGTGATGTGTGATTTCTCACCACTTATCACTTATCACTTATCACTTATTTTCAAAGAGTATAATAAAAGCCGATCGTAAATCTATTACCCAGAGTATTTATATTCAAGCCGAAATCTGAAGAAACAGATTTTTCTGAAGCACCATCTGCTTTCACAGAATGTGAGTTAAATCCTAAAGCGGCAAAAGAACCTACTACCATCCATTTTGGAGAGATAGCATATCCAAAGCCCGCATTTAAATTTACCCCGAAATCAAAAGTTTTCGTTACAGAATCAGTACCAGTGCCACCTGTAAAATCTGTTTTGACCTTACCCGGGAGTGCATCAATATTTAACCCGATGAAAGGTCTAAAAGGAGCACCTGGTTTGAAAAAATATCTACCATACAAAGTTGCACCTGTCCTTGAAGATGTTACAGTATAATTAAGACCTGATTTATAATCATCCTTTGTACCACTCAATTTCAGCCCGATACCGACCTGTAAGTTATCAGACAACCACGTACCCACTTCAGGAGAAAAAGTCCAATCCGAACTTTTGGTATCAGAGTCTTTTACACTATGGGCATTGAACCCTGCAGCTCCACCAATATAGATTGATCCATTTTGGCTGATAGCAAGGGTGGAGACGAACATAAGTGAAAGAACTAATAAATGCTTAATGTGTTTCATATTAATTAATTTTTATATTCAAATATACTAAATATGTATACATAAAACATGTATTTACATTATAATTATTCAATGCAAAATAAAATTTTTAATGTGAGTCACAATTGTCATAGTTTTACATCGTTCTAATAAATTAAAATTGAATTTATGCACCGGATAATTTTGTTAATTATATGCTTCATTGCTTCAACTCAAATGTATAGCCAAAAGATCAAGGCAAAAGATGTTCCACCAAAGGTATTAAACGGACTTACAAAGCACTTTCCCAATTCGAAAAAAGAAAGCTGGGAATTTATAGATAGCCAGTATGTCGTCCAATTTGAAGTATTTGGGAAAAAAGGTAACGCGACTTTTACTGAAAAAGGTCGCATCCTTAATTCAGAGATCCAAGTCACCAAAGATGATCTACCCTTCAGTATTGGATACTATATCAAGAAAAATCATGACAATGAAAAAATCCAAATAGCATCCAAGTTGAAAGATACTGCTGGTGCGATTAGTTACCATATAGTAATACCTGACTTTATGCTGACATTCAATGCAGCAGGCGAATTTGTAAATGAAGTTTCCACCACTACTGAAGAAGTAACTGAAGAACAAACTGAAACACCTACTCAAAACTAAATATTAACTGCAGCACTATAAAACTATAATACTATCCACTATAATACTATAATACTTTCAACTATTACACTTTTGCAATTTTTCCTTACTTTGGCATCATGATTCAGGCAAGCAATATATTCAAATCTTTTAGTGACGTTCAGGTATTGAATGATGTCTCTTTCAATGTGAAACAAGGAGAGGTGGTGGCCATCGTTGGAAAAAGTGGTGCCGGGAAAAGCACTTTGCTGCACATAGTTGGTACTTTGGAGAAACCCGACAAGGGAAATGTATTATTCGAGGGTCAAGATTTGAGCAAATTATCAAGTAATAAATTATCAGATTTTAGAAATAAATCTTTGGGTTTTATATTCCAGTTTCACCATTTATTACCCGAATTTAATGCACTTGAAAATGTTTGTATTCCTGCCTTCATACAAAATAAGCCTAAGATCTCTACTGAAAATCGTGCAAAAGAATTACTCGACTATCTTGGACTTTCTCATCGACTCACACACAAACCGAAAGAATTATCCGGTGGTGAACAGCAACGTATCGCATTCGCACGTGCACTTATCAACGAACCTAAACTAATCCTCGCTGATGAACCTACAGGTAATCTGGATGAAAAGTCAGCACATGAATTGCATGAACTTATTCTTAAATTTCGTGCAGATCTCAACCTCACTTTTATTCTTGTCACACACAACCCCCTCTTAGCAAACCGATGTGATCGGGTTATTGAAATGGCGGGAGGTGAAATTATTTGAAATTTAGAATGCCGAATCATTAATCATAGCATATTGTAATAATCTACATATTTCGTTGCGCTGAAGATTTACCCTTCCTTCCGGTTCAGAGCACCGCAATATTTATAAAAAGTTAAAGTAGGCATGTTCATCCGATAATCATTGATTTTTCATCTTTCATTTTTCATCTTTCATTAAGTTCATCACCTCACCTATCATACCATCTGTAATATCCCTGTGCAACACAAATCTTACACTGTGCGCTCCAAACGGTGCCGCATTTATTCCTTTTGATTTTAATTGAGTAATGAAATCTGAAGATGTCCTTCCATTTGCCAATTCGAAAATCAAAATATTGGTCCGGACCGGTAGAACTTCCTTTACAAATGACTGCTTAGCAAGGAATTGTCCCAGAATCTTTGCCCTGTCATTATCTACTTTCAATTGTTGAATATTATTATCCAATGCATATATTGCTGCTGCTGCAAGAATCCCAGTCTGACGCATACCGCCACCCATGACTTTACGAACTCGTCTGGCTTCTTTGATAAAATCTTTTCTTCCAATTAATATAGAACCACCCGGTGTACCCAAGCCTTTAGAAAGGCAAAGCGATATTGAATCAAAATAGCTTCCAACATCTTGTGTACTTTCTCCAGTTTCCACCAGGACATTCATTAAGCGGGCACCATCTAGATGCAGTGCCAATCCCCTTTCATCACATAAGTCTTGAATTGGCTTTATCTCATCCAGCGTATAATAATTGCCTCCTCCTTTATTAGTTGAGTTTTCTAAAACTACTAGAGTAGTTCTTGGCAACCAATCCTCTTCCGGCTTTATTGCTTCTTCAATTTGTGATGCAGTGATTTTACCATATTTACCGATGAGTGGATTGACTGCTATGCCGCTATGAAATGCATATCCACCCACTTCGTATTGATAGACATGCGACCATTGATCACAGATCATTTCGTCCAATGGCCTAGTATGCACTTTAATCGCGATCTGATTGGTCATTGTCCCTGATGGACAAAACAATGCGTCTTCCATACCGAACATCTTAGCCACTTTTTCCTGAAGCGCATTGACAGTCGGATCTTCCCCAAATACGTCATCTCCAAGTTCTGCGCTCATCATATATTCGAGCATTTCACGGCTTGGCTTCGTTACTGTATCACTTATTAGATTGATCATGAATAATTGTTAATTGTTAGTTGTTGATTATTAATTGTTACTATTATGAGACACTGAAAAATATTATTGAGCAGATTTCCCCCTTTTGAGGGGCCAAGGGGGAGTCTTTGACTTCCTCATTTTTGATTAAATGCAAACAATATCATTTATTATTCACAGTCCATCCAAAAAAAATCAAACTCTCTAAACAAATAATCGCTAAACCCAATCAACAAGAACTACCGCCCACTCACATTTTTCATTCTTCATTCTTCATTCTTCCTTAAAATCACCTTCCCCATCCCACTCTAACTCCCACCTCCAAAATAGAAGGTTGCAATTTCGTCTTGTAAAGAGCATTTTCCGTTAATGAAAAATTCCTTTTGTACTGAACTATTGGTGCAATTCTTATGATTTTTCCAGCCATAATGTTAACTCCAGCACCTATTCCACCAACGATGAAATGTTCAATGATGTCTTCAGCGATGGCTCCGGGATCAGTCGTCCAGTTGCGTATCTCATATCCTATGACAGGCTGAATAAAGAAATTATCTTTAAGGAAATTTTTTCTTTTAAAACTAGGACATTCATCGCATTGATTGAAATGGAAGACATACATGGTCACTGGGATATTTATACCAAAACTTCTGATTTCCTTTACCTTTCCAAGTTCGATACCACCAACGTCATTTACAGGAATTCCTTTTGCTCTGATCATTTTGGCAAAAATTTCCGGACCAAAATTAACACCATAGTCAACGATCTTAACCCGGTAATCCATAGCGATTACACCACCGTGTTGTAATGACCGCTCATTAGTTTGATTAGGGACAGCACTTGGTATGTCTTCATAATCAAAAGCGTGCTTGATCGATATGCCAAACTGCGCATTTGCACTATAACTGAAGCAAGAGATTAAAAAAACGAGGGTGAAAATATTCAAAGGACGAAAACTCATAAAACAAATTTTTTGATTAATATGTGAACGCAGAACCACACTTCATGTTGCCAATTCTGATAAACATTTCAAATAATATCCCAATTTACCTCAGGATGAACCAACATCTGCAAGAAGCGTTATCTTTGCATTTCAAATTTACACTGATTCATGGAAATTAGGTAAATTATATTTCAGGCAGTCTCTTTTTTGAGCTACCGATTCATTTTTTTTTAAATTATTTCTTATTGAAAACAAAAACGTTAAAGGCGAATAAAGTCAGTGTCATCACGCTAGGTTGTTCTAAGAATCTCGTAGATTCTGAAGATCTGATCACGCAACTTAAAGGTAATGAATATGAAGTTGCACATGATACAGTGGCAAAAGATACAGGTATTGTCATCATAAATACATGTGGTTTCATCGACCTTGCCAAGGAGGAATCTATTAATACCATACTCAAATATGCACAAGTAAAATCAAAAGGCGGCATAGAAAAACTATACGTCACAGGCTGTTTATCCCAGCGTTATAAAGACAATCTGGAAGAAGAAATACCTGAAGTGGATGCTTTTTTCGGTACACTTGAATTGCCAAGATTATTAAAAACACTCGAAGCAGACTATAAATATGAACTTGTTGGCGAACGGGTTCTTACCACACCCTCACATTTTGCATATCTTAAGATATCTGAAGGATGCAATCGCACATGTTCCTTCTGTGCGATTCCACTCATGAGAGGTGGACACGTATCTAAGACCATTGAGGATCTTGTAAAAGAAGCAACTAATTTCGCCAAATATGGTGTCAAAGAATTGATACTAATTGCCCAGGAATTGACTTATTACGGTCTTGACATTTATAAAAAAAGAGCACTTCCGGAGCTTCTCAGAGCATTAAATTCCATAGATGGCATTGAGTGGATTCGTCTGCAATACGCCTATCCAAGCAAATTCCCGATGGAAATAATGGATGCCATGCTGGAACTACCAAAAGTTTGTAATTACCTGGATATTCCATTGCAACATGCAGCTGATCCTATTTTATTGGCCATGAAACGCCAGATCACTCTTGCTCAAACAAGGCAATTAATACATGACATTCGCGCCAAAGTACCTGGAATAGCAATTAGGACAACATTCCTAGTCGGATTTCCAGGTGAAACGGAGGAAGATTTTGAAGTACTTTGCGACTTCGTAAAAGAGATGAGATTTGAAAGATTAGGTGTTTTCCAATACTCTCATGAAGAGGATACAAGTGCTTTTCTATCAGAAGATAACATCCCGGATGAAATAAAGGCAGAAAGGGCTCAGCGCCTTATGGAGATCCAGCAGGAGATAAGTTTGGAACTAAACCATGCCAAAATTGGTAAAATTTATAAAGTTTTGATCGATAAAAAAGAAAGTGGTTTCTACTATGGAAGAACAGAATTTGATTCTGCTGAAGTCGATAATGAAGTCATTATCGATGCCTCATCGAACTATTGCTCTATAGGCGGTTTTGTTGATGTGCTGATCGAAGATGCTACTGAATATGATCTGATCGGCAATGTTATAGATTTAAATCCTAATTAAAGCATGGTTCGCAAAGTATATGATTATTTGTTCAATCAAAACCATCCTTTAGCTTGGTCAGCTGTCGTTATTATATCTTTTGGTCTGGTGATGACAATTAACTTTTACTGGATAAATGCGCAAGATGAGCAAACTACCTTTATTATTGCCTCCACCGGTATTTTGTTATATAGTATCTATTGCGCTGTCATGATGCTTTTGGCAAAATCACTTGTTCAGGCATGGAATCATACTTTGTTCGGAATAATAATTACTGCCATCGGATTGACTCTTATAGGAATGTTGATCACAAGTCGCAACTGGAGCGAGATCGATTACTATACAAAGATCCTTAAAGTGATTGTATTCGTCTCCCTAGTATTTATGAGCATTGCAGTAAGTATGCGGAAAATCGTAGAATATGCGCAAAGGCCAAATAAATGATAGATAATTGTTAGTTGAAATTATTCTCTTAAACATTCTCACTTTCTAACCTCCTCACTTGAAAAAAATACACGCTTTATCCTTCTTAAAAAAATCACTGCTTGAAGACACTGATCATTGGAATAGTGTCATTGAAAATGCCTGCGATCACAATGCATGGTTTATCAGAAAAAATATAGAACAGTCTATCGAAGCCATCACTAACGAAATGCTTGATGCTGAAAAATTAGAAAACTGGATAGGAAATTATAATTTAAATGCTACAGAAAATCCTAAGAAAATTGGTTTGATCATGGCAGGTAATTTGCCCTTAGTAGGATTCGCTGACTGGCTTTCTGTTTTTATGTCAGGAAATATAGCGCTGGTAAAATGTTCAGATAAAGATAATATCTTGTTTCCTGCTTTGATGAATAAATTGAATGAAATCGACTCGGAATCAGAAAATAAAACTCAAATTATTGAAAGGTTAAAGGACTATGATGCAGTGATAGCAACGGGTAGCAATAATTCTTCTATTTATTTTGAAAACTATTTTAAACATGTACCGCACATCATCAGAAAGAATCGAACCAGTGTAGCTGTCCTTGATGGGACAGAATCGGATGAAGTTATTTTAAAAATAGGAAATGATATTCATGCTTATTTCGGTCTAGGTTGCAGAAATGTTTCTAAAATATATCTTCCAGTTGGATATGATGTAAAGAAACTACTGGCTGTGTGGGAAACCCAACAAGACAATATTAATTTCAATAAGTACAAGAACAATTTTGACTACAACCTTTCCCTTTACTTGCTCAATAAAATTCCATTCTATACAGATAATAGCCTTATTTTAATTGAGGACAAATCGCTTTTCAGCAGGATCTCTTGTATTCATTTTGAATTCTATGATTATAAAGACTCATTAATAGATTCTCTTACTCAAACCCTTGATGACATTCAATGCATTGTAAGTGAAAGGCCTCTTGCTAATTTAAAAGTCACTTCACCTGGTGAAACTCAGCACCCTAGCCTGATGGACTATGCTGACAATGTGGATACTATGCAGTTTCTGTTAAATTTATAATTGGTAAGCTATGCCAAAAGTAATTTCAAAAAAACAACAAAAAGCAAATGATATAAGGCAAATATTGGAGGCATTTTACCCTGAAGTTCCAATTCCGCTTGACCATAAAGACAAATATACGCTTCTAATTGCCGTCCTTTTATCAGCACAATGCACCGATATTCGTGTCAATCAGGTCACTCCTATTTTATTCGCACAGGCTGACAACCCTGTTGACATGATCAAGTTGGGGCAAGAAGCCATTCAGGACATCATTAGGCCATGTGGCTTATCCCCCATGAAATCAAAAGGTATTTATGGTCTTTCTCAGATTATCCTAGAAAAATATAATGGTGAAGTGCCTTTTGGTTTTGAAGCACTTGAATCACTTCCTGCTGTAGGACATAAAACTGCGTCAGTAGTGATGAGTCAGGGTTTTGGAGTGCCGGCATTTCCTGTAGATACACACATTCACCGGCTTGCACAACGATGGGGGTTATCCTCTGGAAAATCGGTGGAACAAACAGAAAAAGATTTAAAAAAATTATTCCCCGAAGAAAGTTGGAATAAGCTACATCTCCAGATCATTTATTATGGCAGAGAATATTGCAAAGCAAGACCGCACGATAAGGAACTTTGTCCGATTTGTAAGAAGTATGGGAAGTGATTAATTGTTATTTGTTATCAAAAAAATTAGAAGTTAGAAATTAGAAATTAGAATGGCGTTCCGTTTACTATCGATGTATGTGGATATCAATTAAACTATACTGATTTGAAATAGAAATGTCTATTATTTAAATTTGCTTATTAGATGCTTGGGGTTTGCAGTTTGCTGTTTGATAGTGGGTTAAGAATAATTTGCAGTTTGTTATGAAATTAATTAAATGGTCAGACCCATTTCCGTTTAGTATATATAATTTACCGCACATCATTTGTCATTTATAATTATTTATTTATTGCTCAATATTAAATATTATCCGCTATCATATTTGAAAATTAAAAATTGGAATGGTGTTATATTTGCTATTACTTTATTATCACACATAACCCGTCACATAACACATATCACGTCAAATAACATATCTTATCCGATCACCTGATCACCCTATCACCCTATCACCCTATCACCCTATCACCCGATCACCTGATCACCCTATCACCCTATCACCCGATCACCCTATCACCTGATCACACTTTCACCTATAAAAAATCACCACATCCTCTTCGGGCTTAGATTTCAGATGTAAAGGATTTTGCTTCCAATACTTTTCTTTGCGATTTTTTACAATTAATTCAGGAATCGTTTCAGATATATTTGCAAAAAATTCTGATAGTTCAATGGCATTATCTTTATTGATATCCGCTTTATTGTTTTCCAAAGCTTGTAATACAGAATATGTAAAAGCGCCATTTTTCAGATTCTCTAATTCATAACTTTTTTGCCCAAGATCTCCGGAAAGTACATAGTCAAAATTATTAAAAGTCTTTATAGCTTTCACCGTTTTATCTACCAAATCATAGTCCTGTACTTCTTTTTCTTTAGCATCGGTCAGCTCTTCTTTATTGAATATATCCAGCATCAGAATCTTCTTACACGGAAGTGGGTCAAGATAATAAGGTATAAAATATTTTGTCAGGTGATTACTATACAATTCAGGAGAAAATTTCCTTTTTTTATCGCTAAAAAGATCAGAGCCTTTGACCAAGATATTTCCATCTGCTGCGGCAAAACCCTGCGCTACCCAATAAATGATGATAACATCATTGGGCCTAAATTGATTCTTCTTTTTTAAAATCGACTCGAATAATCCATTTATATTAACCGCGGTAGTAGTCGTGTAAGTATTATATAAAGTTATATTCACCTTATTTTTTTCGTTTAGACCTAAACTCTTAATCTTATTGTTGAAATCATTGACATCTTTTAAACCGAATTTCAATACCGGATTCCCCTCTTCATCTTTGATATCTGTACCTATTACATATATGTAATAATTGACATCACTCTTTTGGACATTTATCTTACTAAGGATCTTTATTGACTTATCTGAATTATCCTGAAAAGCTAATTCATTATTTCCGTAAATTAATGGTACATTAATTATAAAATTACCATCGTTCAAATTTGTAATTATAGAGTCTGTAGGTATTTTTTTTTCATTTATTAAAAAGCTATATTTTGATGTCAGCAACTGAAGATCTGTTACACCATGAATATCTACTTTGTAAGATCTTCTATCGGTCAAATAAATAATCGATTGCAAATTTGGAAAAACTATATCAATATCTTTCTGTTCCAGTGTCACGACTTTCGAATCATCTATAAGCTCACTCATATTCACAACACTAAATGATCGTCTGACATTATGATATTTAATTTCCTGATCCTGAACTCTTAAACCTGATGTTTCACCAATTTTAATATTAATTACAATTAATTCATTTCTAAAAAGAGAATCTACATAACAATTTAAAACAATTTTAAGCCCTTCTCCGCTCTTTAATACGACATTTGTTGGCACTTCAAAGTCTTTTGACAAATACACATTCTCATTAAAACTAAAATTCAGATTATTAAGTGTTGCTGTTGAGTTTCCTAAATTTTTAATTTCAATAGGGATACTAATTTTTTGACGATTTTTTAAGTCTACAGTATTTTCATTTGCCTCAAATGTAAGTATGGGACTTCTTGTTCCCACTATTTGAGTGGTAATATTCATGGAACTATAATTAATGTTACTAGCACTTACTACAGTACATTTTAACTGAAGATCATTCTCCTTATAATTATCAAAAATACTCACAGGAAGATTTATTTTCTTTGTCTCCCCTTCCTTGATTTTATCAACTAATAACAAATCCGGAATTCTAATATTCAGACTATTGATATTTAATTCTTCAATTTTCAACTTAAAATTTGTTATATCCTGGCCCGATTCATTCTTTAAAGTTATTTCGATATTACCTACATCATTTCGATATAAATCCGGTCTTGAGATTTCAAGAATTTTTACTTTTTTTAGAATAGTCATTGACTCAATGTCCCTTTCAGAAGGTTTCAGCGCATACAAATAATAATCCTGGTTAACAATATTACTTGTGAAACCTGCGAGGACAACATTTCCATCAGAAGTACAATATGCAGTATTACATTCATCTGTAAAATCACCCCCGAAAAAATAAGGTTTCCTCCAAACCAATGATCCCTGATTGCCGGGATTCACTCTCACCGCGAATGAGGAAGTTCTTTTAGCTCCCCTGACATCTGACCCAATGCCAGTAAGAACTAAATCGCCACATGGCGTTATGGCCAAGCCTGTTCCTCCTCCTTCAATGAACGTTGCAAATGTTTGGCCATACAATTGAATACCATTAGCTGAGAGATAAGCTATGGCAGGGGCATTCATTCTATTTCGAAAACCTGTTGCTGCTATAGCAAACGCACCTGTCGGCAATTCAATTATATCATTTCCGATATAACAATCATCTTGACCATAATTCCAAACAGCTAGTTCTTTAAGGTCAGAATTAAGTTTTACGATCAATACAACTGCCTTATTAAATGCCTTTCTATTTTCGGTTGAACCCGTTACAACTATATTTCCATCCTTTGTGTAACATAAAGCCTTGCCACTGGATTCTCCTTCACTACTGAATTCATAATTTTTGATTAGTTTACCTTCCCCATTAAACTTAGACACAAACATCTTCTTACTGGAAGTTCCACATACATAAAAATTTTCGTCCTTATCGTAAATAATATCATTATACTCAGAATTATTTCGAGTTTCATCCAGATAAAAAAGCTTCGTACTATAATCCTTATTTATCTCCAAAATTACTCCTTGCCTTGCATTTTTGGAATCTGAAAATCCACAAACCAAAGTTCTTCCAGTTGGTGTATAAACTACTGAATGTGCTTCTTCATCGTTTCTTCCACCTACAGAAGCAGCCTTGAGTATCTGGCCGTTTTTACTAATTTTGGTGAAATAAATATCTTTTCTTCCCTCAGAACGATGTGTAGAATATCCAACGCCAATCAGATCACCATTAACTATTTCTGCCAATTTGAGTATATTTTGACTCTTTCTTTCGTTGTTCAATATTTTCCAGGCATAGTCCCCCGGATCAAACTGTGCTTGGATCTTAGAAATAATTAGCACTAATAATATGGTTATAGTAAATCGCACAACTTAATTATTTAAACTTTGTAAATAATTTGAATAATACTCTCTGACATTCCTGAATAATTCAATTTCGAATGGTTGGATATGAGCTGAAAGAGGAAACTTTTCTTTCAGAAAATCAACTTGTTCATTATTTTTCCACAACCTAAGGCAAACATGGGGCCCAGTGGCCAGTCCTGTCTGCCCTACGTATCCTATCACATCCCCTTGCCTTACAGCCATTCCTGCATGGATACCTTTTTTAAATTTTGATAAGTGAAGATATTGAGTAGTATAAATCTTATCGTGTTGAATTTTAATGAAGTTTCCGTTATTAGAAGTGAACGATGCGACAGTGATTTTTCCATCACCAATTGCAAAAAGAGGACTTCCTTCTGGAGCTGCAAAATCTGTCCCTTTATGTGCTTTGAAATATTTGAGTTTAGGATGAAATCTTCGTGGGCTGAACCGTGAAGAAATTCTTCCATAGTTGACAGGTGATTTTCTGAATGATTCCTTCAAGGGCAAACCCTCGGCGGTACAATAGACTTCTTTACCAGTTTCATCAAATTTGCCTGGGATAAGATATGCTTTAAAAATTGTATCCCGATGGATCCATTCCAGAGCTAATAATTTACCTATACCCATGAACGCTTTTTTAAAATAAAGCTCTTCATAGGCAACTTTAATAATGTTCCCAGAATCTATTCTATTCATGTCGATTTTCCATGCAAGCACATTTTCTACCTTCGAGAGTAAATCCTCATGCGATTGGTCAATGAAAGATTTTATAGCATCTTTACCAATGAGAATCCTTTTCTTTTTTAATATGACAGATAATTGCCTCGGATACTTTGAAATTCTTGGAATTGTTTCCTTAATTGAGATAATCTCATAGTCTTTTGGATCACTTTCAATAATTATATAAACCGGAATATCAGGATAATTCTTTTCGGATAGCAGTAGGACTTTTGTTCCATCCGGATAAATTTTGTCTTCATCAATAATGCGCTTGATAGCTGCTTTTTTAGTTGCATGAATCTGCACTGAATCGAGTATATCTCCGATTTTCATTTTCTCTTCCAATAGAATTAACTTAACCATGAAATTCTTCAAATCCACTTGATAAACATTAGGGACTATTGTTTCCTCACTAATCTTATCTTCAGTTTTATTGACTTTAAGACTATTTGAAGTCAACCCTTCTTTCGTTTGGAATAAATTAATAATAATAAATGTAAATACCAAAAAAGCTATTGCTCCAAAAAAGATATATAACAATTTCCGGGACAAGAAGAGAGGTTGACCCTTTTTTTTACCCGGTTTTGGTTTAATAATTAATTTTCTTCTATCAATGCTCATTTCATTGATCAGGAAATGTTTTTCTCATCCATTGAATCTGCTGATTTACCAAATGCAAATCTATTACCAACATCATTTATTCCACTATTTTCATAAGGAGAAGAATTGGTATTATGCATTTTAGCTGTCAACTTGAATTGTGGTGGCTGACTCTGAGCTCCCTCTATCATTTCTTCTTCTTCAGGTTCACCTGCCTGACTATGCGTATTAATTGGTTCTAATTCATTTCCCATGTTTATTTATTTTCAGTGTCAAAGAAAAATACAAAATTTATTTCGTGACTTATTCCTAGATTTTGAGCAAGTTCTCCTGTATTTAGATCCGCTGCATATCCGATCTTCATATTAAAATTATTAAAATTAAAATATTTACCCAATATGGTTCCAGCTTCGATATGAATCATTCCAATTGTTGAAATTCCTGCTCCTACCCATAACTTATCAAACATATACATTCTGGCATTAAAATCGATGACCGATTTGGATCCCTTGGCGTATTTATACCACAAACTTCCTGAAAGATACATTTTTTCAGACAATGTTTTATAGTAGCCTGCATGCGCATATATGTGAGGAATCCTCTTGATGGTAAATGACTGCTCTCCATTTTTAACCACATAAGATTGATTCATTATCTGGGGAACAGAAATGCCGGCATATAACTGATCTCCCTTAAGAGCACCTTGTCTGATTGTTTTGTAATAATACGCTCCGACACCCACATCTACATAACTCGTTCTGTCGACACCATCAATAGAGATATCAAAAGGGTCAGACAGTTTAACTCCCCCAAAATTAAATGAGTTCCAGACCATTCCTAAGTTCATTCCTATTCCAATACCGCTATTTGCAGGATTTTGAGAATAGATAGTTCCCAGTCTTAAGTAAGCACTTTGTTTGTTTGTAAGGCCGGCCTTATCTGACAAATAATATGCACCGGTCAACAAGCTAAAGGTTGTTTTCTCCGGTACAATGATATATTCAGCTCTTACAGCACTTGTCACCGGATGACCTGCGATATCGTTCCATTGACTGCGATATGTGGCACCTGCACTCACATTATAATGTTCCAGAAAGTAATCATGATTGACAGAGGCAGGGTTGATCAAGCCTTGAACTTCACGGTATTGAGTGAAAAGTGGAAGCTGCTGCGCAAATATAGATTGTGATCCAATCATGATAAGCATTATTATCATGAATCCTTGCCATAACTTTGTTAATTTATATTTCATAAAAATTAATTTATTGGTAATTGAATAATATTTATCATCTTATCAATTCTACAAAATTTTTAATTACATGAGTTTTACCATTCTTGGTTTTTAATTGCAGCACATAATAATAAGTACCTTCAGGCAAATCAGTACCCTGATCATTTTTTCCATCCCAATTATTTGCATAATTTTTTGAATTAAATACGGCCTTGCCCCACCTGTTAAAAACTTTAAATTCTGATGCCTGAACTGAACATTCAGGAAATTGAGGAAGCACCAACACATCATTTTGACCGTCTCCATTCGGTGTGAATGTATTTACATAATCCTTGTTATTGTCTATACATTCATATTTACTCAATAATACTATAGTGCCCGTATCGCATGCTCCCGGGCACTCCTCTGTGCACAATAGATAGTAGATTAATTCTTTGTCCATTGGATAAAACAATTCATATTTTTTTGTTATGCTATTGTAATTTCCATGATAGTAAAATTCAAATTCTCCACTGACTCCCAATGCATTGATGATTGTACCTATTGGTTCGAGTTTACTATTAAATACTTGCTTATTAACCGGGTTAACTTCAAAATTATTTATACCATTCAATTCGTCATTTTCTATTACATTGAATATTACAGGATTTGAATAATAATCAAAGTAAACAGTGTCTGTCACTGCTTTAAAACTAATATCCGCAGTAGTCAGAATAGTACTGTCTCTTCTGCATCCATTTGCATCCAATACTTCCAAAAGGTAATTTGTATTAGAAATTAAACCTAAAAAAACAGAGTCCATAGTAGCTTGGCCATCATTTAACTTATAACTAAAAGGCCGACTTCCTACCACATTATTTATAGTAATTGTGCCATTTCCACCACCACAACTAAACCCAGAAAGACTTGCTTCAAAACTTATTCTAGTGCTATTATTCACTGTAGCTAAACCCATGATATTGCAATTTTGTCCATCCACTATATTGTAAGTGTATTCACCAGCCGGTAGGTTCTCAAAAGTGAATAGGGTATTTTGAATTCCATTTATAGAAGAAGTCACTGGACCGGTAATAGAATATGAAAAAGGTGCCATCCCATCAATGGAAGCTAATGTTATTTTTCCATTTGAATCGCCACACCTTGTTGAAATTACTGTCATTTCAGACTTAAATCCACTTTGATTTTCAACATTTACTTGCAATTCAGCAACACATCCTTTTGAGTCAGTCACTTTGATATCATATGGCCCGGCCAATAATTTTTCAAAATTGAATGAAGTAGAATTTACCGTTCCGCTGGAAATAATTGTTGCCCCTAATAATTCATATACAATCGGAAGACTGCCACCATTTGATTCAATCAAAATAGCTCCGGTTGCACTAACACATTCTGATGGCGAGGCTGTTGCTGTGATTAATAGTGTATTTAATGATAAAATGGTATCCATTTCTATATAAATACAACCCATGGAATCCGTTATTTTAATTTCATATATTCCAGATAACAATCCTGAAAAAATGTAGTTATTCTCTTGGATACTGCCAGATGATGCTGTTGTAACTCCCGACAATTCATAGACAAATGGCGCTATGCCTCCAACTGCTTTGACATTCAGAACACCATCAGGAGAATTACAATTTGATCCCGTAACATTTGTAACTCCACTGACACCATTTTTGTCAGTAATAATTATTTCCAATGCAGATAAGCAACCTGTCATATCAGATACGGAGGCGGAGTAGCTTCCAGCGCCAAGACCAGAAAATGTAAAAATCGAATTATTTACACTTCCGGAAGTCTGGGCGGCTTGACCTGATAAAGTAAATACATATGGAGGAATGCCTTGCAGCGCTGTGAGTGTAATCGACCCATTTAATTGCCCACAATCACTTTGGACGAATTCAGAGTTGAGATTAACTCCGGGTAAGTTCTCAATAATAAAATCTTTTGTAATGATGCAGCCTGAGCCATCAATGATGTTATAGGTGTAGTTGCCTGGAAGTAAATTATTAAAAACAAAAGTATTCATTGGTGTAATCGGACTGCTCATTTGAACAGGCCCAATAATTGAATACGTATATGGTGAATGGCCTGTAGTAACAGAAATTTCGATACTTCCAGCAGCTTTTCCGCAATGCGTTGGTACTATAATCTCATTACTCGATAGATTATTCTCAAATGAAACACCAATATTTGATAAAAATAAACATTGATTAACATCAAGAACTATGACTTGATAATTACCTTGAGGGATAGCATTAAAAGTAAAAGTCAAATCATTAATAGGAAGTGAAGTTGCTTGTACTGGACCATCGATCGAATAAATATAGGGAGGACTGCCTCCTTGAATATTAACAGTTATCGATCCATTCACATTACAAATTACCGGTAACGAGGATGAGGTTCCTGATAGCCCACTATCATTAATAAGTGTTACTATATTTTCAACAATACAGCCAATTGAATCCGTGACTCGGTAAAAATAATTACCGGCGGGAAGGTTATCGAAAGTATAGTTATCTTCATCTAATGAATTTGAAACAATGTGGACAGGACCGATCAATTCGAAGATGTATGGACCAATTCCATTCTGGACATTGATAGATATAGCTCCATTATTTTGTCCACAAAGAGGGGATAAAGTATCAAAATTCGAAGTTAATTCAAGCGAAAATGCAATAAAAAAAGAAGTATCATAAGTACATTCGTTATCATCTGTAATCGTAACTGAGTAAGGACCTCCCGGAAGGTCCACTAAATTAGAATTATTAGAAAAATTACTCCATGAATATTCCAAAGGTGCTGTACCTCCTATCCCTATAGCACTTGCAGTACCGTTATTGAGGCCGCAAGTCGTTGGAGTAAAATTCAGATTAATTGTAGAGATTCCAATTATATTTTGAACTACGACAGTTTCAATTTTTTTACAATTGTTTATGTCAGTAACAGTCACGGTATAACTTCCAGAAACCAAATTGGATATTGTCCCTGTCAATCCCCCATTACTCCATTGATAGCTATACGGAGGTCCTCCACCTGAACCCATTGCAGTCGCAGTTCCGGTAGGGTGATCACAGCGCGCAGGCGTAGAAGAAGTGGTCACAATAACATTGATAACATTCAGTGTCAAATTGACAAGGCTGTCACACCCTGAAAAAGCGACATAACTTGCACTATAATTACCACTCAAAGTGAGTTGCTGTCCATTGAAGTTATATGTCTGACCTGAACAAATCGTTGCGCTAATATTGGTAGGGATGATATTGCAGATGTCTATTTTCGCTAAAAAACCTTTTCCTAACTGAATGCTCCTGTTATCTTCTTCTCCTTCCAATCCAATGGAAAAAGCGTTATAGCCACAGAAATAAAGTATATCTGAATTCAGACAAGATATGCCTACAAGTTGCTCTATCACGTTACTGATTCCATAATAGCTAGACCATATTCTGGAACCTCCACTGTTAAACTTAACTAAGAATGCATCCCCTCCATTATTAGTATTTTGAAATCCTTGATAACTTAGCCCACTAGATTCTGCATAACCTCCTGCATATATGTTATTATTTGGGTCACATTCTATGCTATATCCTTCTTCAAACCCTACACCTCCAAAATACGTGCCCCAAATTCTTGTTCCATTGTTGTTAAACTTAACTACAAATGCATCATAACCACCTCCATTGCTATTATCAAATCCTCCGGATGCAATATTACTTATGCTGGTAGTTGTACCTACTCCCACAAGATTATTGTTGCTATCTGTAGTTATCTCTGTGAAATAGTCTACGTCTATGCCTCCATAATAGGTGCCCCAAATTCTACCTCCGCTAGCGTTAAATTTCGCCAGGAATCCGTCAGTGCCTCCATTATATCCCGTATCCCATGCGCCGGGACTTGCGATACCATTTCCACTGCTTGTGCTGCCTCCGATAAATACATTCCCATCAGTATCCTCTGCGATTGAATAACAAACGTCGATCTCATTACCACCATAATATGTTCCCCAGATCCTACTTCCTGCACTATTAAATTTTACCAAAAAACCATCTAATAATTCAGACCTAACCGGTTGAAAGCTTCCTGGAGTAGATATGCTTGCAGTCGAACCAGTCGTTCCAGCAAAGTATATATCACCGGAAGCATTGGTTGTAATATCTGCAACTTCGTCACCATTTGTTCCACCATAATAAGTCGCCCATATCCTTGCCCCGGAAGTATTAAATTTTACAATAAATCCATCGGTCGTGCCTGAGCCGAAAACATTGTCCCAACCACCGGATGCAATCCCAGCGTCACTTGTCGTCGAACCACAGATCAATACATTATTTGAAGGATCTATTGCAATTCCTTTGACAAATTCATCGCCACCTCCACCATAATAGGTGCCCCAAATTCTTGTTCCGGCGCTATTGAATTTAGCGACAAATGCATCATAGCCTCCATTAAAAGTATTGTCGAAGCCTCCGGATGCAATGCCGGTGGAGCTAGCTGTATTACCGGCTAGATAAAAGTTACCACTCAAATCCACTTTACAAGAAGTTGCGTCCGTCCCTGAATCTCCATAGTCCAATTGCCATACAATAGTTGGATCAATAGTGAGGCTTTGGTTCAGATTATATTTTTCTATTTCAAATGAAAGAATATTAGTATTCAAATTGAAACCACTTTTTATAGATACTCCATCTTGGGTGAAAGAATTAGGGGCAGATTCGCTTACCTCTCCAAGCGGAGATTTGATTTTTAGACTTCCATCTTCGGCTATTTTCAGGTCTATAGCTCCATCATATTTTATCTTAATATTGTCAATATTTGCCCCGGGTCTCACTACAAAGTCATATTCTATGGCCTTTTGATCTTTCACATAGACGACCCAATCAATACCCGGATACACCTCCTTGATCGTGATTTTATTATAACTTTTAACGCCAAGAATACCCTGCGGGCAATGTGGTAAATAAAAATTCGTCACGCCGGCTTGTTCACCTTCTACTTCCACCAGAGCATTTGGATTGCTGCCCGATAGTTTCATTTCAATGCGGTAGGTGTGTAATTGGCCGGTATTATTTTCGGTCAATGAATTTTGACCCATAGGCAACAGTTTGCTGCCGACACGCTCCTGGAATAAATATATAATTGAATTATTCTTAATGTAAATATTCATGCCTTTTTGCATAGAACAGAATAAGATGTCAGGTCGCAGATTTCCTTTAAGATCAGTTAATTGTCCTTTATTTTCAGTGAAGGTGAGGATTTGATCAATGGCGGGTAGAGGATTTACTCCACCAGAGGACGTCCTGATGGCCATCCCAAAATTTAAAAAAAATAAGGTGGGTAGCAAAAATGATATCTTCTTCATTTTTAAAAGTTTCAGAGTAGAGTTTACAATATTACGCAGTGATGCACAACGTTCCGCAATGTTGTATGAAACTTAGTGTGAGAAGGGGAAAAATGGTGCCTAAGGGGGGGAATATTAGTTTCCAATTATTTTCACAAAAGAAGAATTGACAAATTTAAATAATAGTATCAATCTTTAAGTATTCCACCCGCCTTACCGACTCCTGATGCACACTCACCATCTCCTGCACAAAAGGATACAGCAGCCCATCGACATAACGCCAGTCCTTGTACTTGATCGTCAAAGCGATATTGCTGTCAGACATATCACTCAGATGAATTTCCTTTTTTAATCCATCAGCAACATTGAAGATGTAGGTGTATAAGTAAGGTGATCTACTGAACTTTAATATTTTCTCTTCGCCAATAATTTCTAAACTGATATCAGCGATGGAATTGATGTATGCTTCCTCCAGAAATAAAACCTCCGGAACTAACATGATAGTGCTATGGATGGTTGCCAGTTCTTCAACACTTATTTTTTGTGATTCTTGGTTGGTTCTTCGGACTGCTTCAGCTCTATTTCCTTCAGTGGTCATGAATGGGGCGCCATCATTTTCTATGACAATCTGAAATTCCCCACTTTCATAATTATATGATTCTTTCCATTGTTGATGGATACCTTTTGCCGTGATGGAACACCATAAAGAGTGGCTTCTGAGGTTTTTAATGTGCGATAGTCCACCAATGGCGGCTAAATAATTGGAAATTAAGAGCTTCATGTGCTTTTTACAGATTGTACTTATTGCAAACTTAATGAATTAAAAGATGACTGAAACAACTTATGAATCTATCGAGGCTTTGATACAGGATGTAGAAGTCAATGGTTCGCAGGTACGGTGTACTTTTTTGCATGCCGATGGCGAAACGATTGACTCTTCAGCGACCATCCCCAGAGATAATTCCGTCATGGGTAAGGTCGGAAATACTGTCAAGAGGCAACTCGTAAATAGGGCGAGGTCCACTGCCTCCCGATCTATATTTCAGTTACTAGGTGGCGGAATGCTCGGCAGAACAGGCTCTATTATCGTCAGAGCAACCGTCCCAAGCAATGTCTCCAATCACAATGAACCGGATGAAGATGATATTCATGAAGCCGTGGTTAAGGCATTTGACAAGGTCTCTTCCAAATATATGTATGATGAGCAAAGCGGCACATGGGCACCAAGTCTTCCTGATAGACAAAAAATTTCCATTCTCCCTAAAGAAGAAAAGCAATCCAGACAAAATACCCCACCTGAAAAATCAAATGAATCCGGTTTAAACAGATTGGAAAAGGAAGTTCTGGCGAGATTGCTTGTAGAAATATGTGATGCAGATGGTAAATTAACTTCTGAAGAAGAAGATCTATTAAAATCAATTATCCCAAAAGAATTGGGCAATGCAGATAAAATAAGGCAAATGGATTTCATTTCTCCCATGGAGATCAAATCGCTGTCAATGAATGCAAAACAACAAATTCTTAAATGTGCCTTTCTCATGAGTTATGCTGACTTTCAGCCCCATGAAAGTGAAATGTCAATTATACATGAATACGGCCAACAGATGGGTATGAATATCTCACAATTAAAACAAATAGAAAAGGAAGCCAAATTAGAAACACTGAGTGCTTGCATCGATGAGAACACTTCAAGATCCGATGTTTTCGAGATCGCATCACAGATAAATATTCCCAATGATGAGGCGGAAATGGTATTGATTAATCTGAAATCAAACATCCGCTAAATGTATTATTTGCGTCTGCCCTATATTCAAAAGTTGATCGTGATCTATGTCGCATGGATCATCCTTTGTTCATTGTACTATTTTTTCTTTGTCGCAGACAGGAATGACGCTCCTAAAGACAATACCTTGCAATTCGCTTTAAATAAATGCCGGGTGCATTCACTCGAACCGGAGCCTACTATTCTGAAAGACTTAAATTTCTCCTATCAACTGAAAGGTAATATCAGGTGCATGTGGGAATCGAGTCAACCGCAATTTTACTGCCCCGATAGTTTTAAAATTGATTTTAAAATCATCAAACAATATCTGACCTCCCATCCAAATAAGCAATTAAGGATCATCGGAAATTATGAGCAAATCGAATTGAATGAAGAAAAACTTGGTGACCTGGGTTATAAGCGAGCTCAGCAATTAAAAAGTTATTTTATTGATTCACTTCAATACGATCCGGAGCGCATCATCATTGGCTCAGCATCGATTGATTCTTTTGATCTGGATGTATACCACGAAATGATATTTAATGCTTACGATTTGAGTATACAAGATTATCACATCGTGAGTGCTCCGGAAGAAAGTCGCTTATTGGCTATCGTACAACCAATTTATTTTTCACAAAATTTCTCGACGATGCTGGTATCTGATTCACTCAAGCAATACCTAATTGATGTGGTCAATTTTGTAAAAGGAAAAGACAATTTTGTTTTAAATATCGTAGGAAATACAAATGATGACGGAAGTGATGAGAAAAATCTGGAACTGGGAATGGGCCGCGCCAAATTCGTTGAACTCCAAATAAAAGATCTTGGTATAATCTACACAAAATGCGAATCGAAAGGAGAAAAAGATCCGCGATATGACAACAATACATCTGAAGGGAAAGCTAAAAACCGAAGGGTCGATCTACAAATTCAAAAAATCATTAAATAATATTATATGAGAACATTTTTCGAATTATTAATCATGCTTTTGGGCACCACACTGCTGGGATTTATGGCTGGGTACTATATCGCCCGCATCAAATTCAATTTAAAGACAGATTCATTTATAAAAATGCGTAAAAAGAGAATTTGACAACGCTATGATGAAGAAGTTAGCTCTGTTTATAATTTTACTGTCTGTCACATTTGGTCGGAATGCCATTTCGCAGCGCCCCGGGCAATCGTTTCTGCGCATAGATTCCATTTATCTGCCAAAAGATAAAAAAGGAAGATTGGAATTAAATTTCACACGATTCCTAAAAGACAAAAGTTATTTAAGCAGTGCACTGGATTTTGAAGTAAATGAAACATTTTTTGGCTATAACAATGCATTAAAAATCACAGATATTAGGCAAATCCCAGATACGCACAATATAATTATGCATGTCAGCTACGGCACTTCTGACCAAACAGCTATTTTTAGAAGAGTCAACGAGCAAATTAATAATATTAATAAAAAGAAAATAAGCGGATATTTTACTCCAATTCTGATCTCTGATAGTCTCAATTTTTACAAAATACTTAAAGGTAAAAAAGCTGTTGATACTGCCTCGATCCGCAATTTTGTGAGTAGTCCCTATTTATTAAATATCAATCAACTCCATACCGAGGAAGGAAATTGTTTTGAAAACGCATGTTATCTATACTTTATAAATTCAGACAATATAGGCAACAGTGACGCCACCATTGATAAAGTCATGCCCTCCAATACAAAAAAATATGTTGGAAATGCAGCGCCTGTAATTGTTCCTTATTTGATGGAAGAAATAGAAATTCCTGCTTATTTGAAAAATTATATTCTAAAGACCCCATGTCCCTATGATACAATTATTACAGATCCAAATTTAACCAGGTTTCACAGGATTTTCCAGAGAGTCTTAATTTCAAATTTCAATTTTAAATATGCGCTCACACTTGATACGCGAAAACCTAATTACAAGGGGGAACCCCGAATATTAAACCTCCTTTGGAAAGGGACTGGATTAAAGGATACCATTTCCTATTCTTTTGGCAGTAGTGATTATCCGCTTAATATAAAAGAACTAAGTAAAGATTGGATATTCTGGCTCTCATGTATTTTCTTTGGAATACTATTTCTTCTAACCGTATTTTTTGTATTAAGCATCTTGTATCCTTTTTTGGAAGAAAAAAGATTTGTCAAAAAATATGTATCCCCCTATTTTCCAATCAATAACATCGTAAAATTGGATACGATGACTAATGAACCAATTGAGAAAGGTAGCCTGGTCGTCACCAGATGTAAAGAAATAGTACCCTATTATATTTGGAAAGGTCTTGGGAATCAATGTCCATCTTATCCGGAATGTATGGATTATCTGGGATGCGATGGGTGCGGAAAATCAGATATTAATTATAAGTTTTTTTCGCAGTCAGGCAATATGAAAAAATTCAACTGGCTTTTTTACGGGACATGCGGAGGTTTCATCGCTTGGATGCTGACACTGCTCATCATTCCTTTGCTATCCTCAATAAATTTTGGCGGAATATTCGTAGGTCTTTATGACAGCACTGTCAATCCGAATACTGATTTATATTATTTTAAAGAAAATATAGTTCATCAGACAAGTATTGGCTTTGGTATTGGCCTTGGGCTAGGAGCAGCATTAATAATGGCTGACTATTTCTCTAGTATCATTAGGCCACATCTAGCTATAAGTATTAGTAAAATAATCTTGTGTGGTATAATAAATGCATTCATTTTTGGTCTTATAAATGCGTTAACTTTCAAATTTCAGATTAATCCATTTCTAAGTGGGTTTATAGGTTGGACGTTTTTTGCAATAATTTTATCATTGGCATTATCAATTTCGAGTCCATCCATTCATTTTAAGAGATCGATCATTGCTACAAGTGCCGGAGTTTTATTGTCATTTTTTATCTATCATTTAAGTTCTGAATTAACCAATATTGGTTATAAAGATTTTTCGAGTAATCGGCAATTGTTTATTGAGTTTATTAATATTCTCAGACTGATAATTCTGGGTGGGCTTACCGGATATATTGTCACGAACGTTCTCAACAAATTAGAGGAATATGAACTGACCTTGCAATCTCCGGATCAAGTGAGTGGACGGGTGATTCCGATCAGTAAGATTCTTAATTCCAGAGCTACAGTTACTATTGGTTCTTCACCTAAAAACGTAATTTTTATTAAATGGACAGATCCCGGAGCGGAAGAATCGCACGCTTCTATCAACCTTACTAATGAAGGTGTCGTGCTCACTAGCCATGCAGAGATAATTATTAATAAAGAGTATCTAAGTAAAGGTTCGCGACACTTACTAAAGGACAAGGATGTAATTCAACTCGGCAGGCATAGTTCGACTTTGATGCAATTCAATATAAAATATACATAATATGCGGTTAAGGTTAATCCCAAAATATTTGATATTACTGCTTTCAGGATTTATTTCAACATCTTTTCAGGCGCCCAAAACTTCAAAAATTGAAATAAAGAACCTTGGACTTTCAAAGGCAGAATCAGCTAAAGTCTTATTGGCTTTAAAAAATGATGATGTTTTAAAACTTACTTTCAGAGATAGGAATGGAAATGTAGTAATTGATAAAAATGTTGATTTTACGATAAAAAAAATACCAAGTTTAGAAATTATTCGAACAGGCAAGATAGGAGACAGACTGCCAAACTTGAATATTTCTGCTAATGGGGATTATATACTTGAAGTCAATACTCAAAATAAAAAAGATCAATTTTACAATGTTACTCTAGAAAAGATTTCAGGTAAGTGGCTGGGAGATAAACCACCAATCACCGTAAAATCAACACTTTTAGAACCTCCTTCCAAGGGTCTTGATAATAAATTATGCATCAGCTATCCTGTTTCAAAAAATACAATTACTGCACTTGTCGGTGAAGGTAAAAATGCAAATGGGATAACGGTCGAAGTTCCTCAATTTCAAATAAAATCCACCATGGATAAGGGCTTTCAGCAAGCAATTACAGAGCCTCTTCAGTTGGATGTTTTCATGTATTTGGATCCGAAAAATTTAAAATCGAAAGGAGTAATTGATAAGATAATGTCGTTAGGCAAGAAAGATAAAAAAGCAAATTTGAGTCAATTTTGTGAAGTAAAAACTTTTATTTCTGAGACAAAACAAAACGATGCGACAGGCAATCCACTTTCGTCTAAACCCGCCAGCGCAGGTGGAGGAGGTGGAGGTGGAGAATTTCCAAAAACTAGTGAAAAGCCTCTTTCAATAGCAGAGATGAATGCACAACTTGAACAAGCTCGAAAAGATAGTCAGGAATCTCTAAAACAAATGGTGGAAGGAATGAAAGACGTGATGCGTTCAGACCAAAAAGTAATGTTATTACCAAAAATACAACCACCTATCATCCAAAACTTATTGAATCAATTTGACTTCACGGTCAATGAGAAAAGAAAATGTACACCTGTTCCATATATTAATGAAAGCGATTCTCAGTTTTTTGGTTATTGGATTGGTATATCCTCAGAGCATTATAGAATATATAGACTAATTACGCAGGAATTAAAATTGAATGATCCGATAAATAATCCAACTCCTCTTTCTGAATATTCGAATGGAATATTTTACCAAAAAGGAATACACGATCAAGCCACTAACCTTGAAACTCGCCCATTTCCAATTCCTTTAGATGATGGAAGTATAGACAATGTTGAGATTGCCCTGGTCGATAATTCAAACAAATTACTTTTTGAGAGCGGCCTTAATTATGCATCAATGACTAATGGATTGTCAGGCAATACAGGTCAGTTATTCGGATTTAAATCCATCACCAATAATAGTCCGGTTTTTTTATGTAGTTGCAATCATAATAAGCAAAGCCCGGTGAGTATTTATGCTATTTTCGAGACATACACACTTCCACAAATACAATAATGAAATATCGCAAACTATATATTACATTGTTGATATGTTGCATGAGTTTAGTTACTGAAACTATCTTTAGTCAAGGTCTAGGAAGTCTGTTTAATCGCGGTAATACTAAGAAGGGTGCAAAGGGCCTTAGTAAGATGAAGGATGGGAGCGACGATCCGGCGGATTATATTTTGCGTCCTCAATATAAAGTGATCGCTGATGAACCGCTATGGCTTTTAAAGAAAAACTCTTATGAAAATTTCTATTACAACTTGCTTACGGGATCTATTATTGGAAACTATGACCTCAATTTATTGACGGGTAAACCAAGGAATAAGGAAGAAATAGATTGGATTAGCTCCAGACAAGAAGCAAGTAAAAGTGGCGACAGTGTAAATATTTATCAATTTTTGATTCAACAAAATAGAGATATCGATCTTTATTTTCAAGTTTCAAGTTATGGAGACGTAGGTGGAGGTTTCTCTAACCAAGCTATTTACTATGGATTCCTAACTAATAATCATAATGTCCAGGATACTTTG
>Ga0209480_10000072_pt1 | contig 106210 bp, 90 predicted proteins | sample JI61114C2DNA_FD_187501 | JGI IMG/M metagenome (GOLD analysis project Ga0209480, IMG submission 187501) | Wastewater effluent complex algal communities from Wisconsin, to seasonally profile nutrient transformation and Carbon sequestration -... | ecosystem: Engineered > WWTP > Effluent > Algae...
TGCAATTGGTTCCCCAACAAGCCATTCTCACACCACATCCAAAAGAGTTTGATAGACTATTTGGACAGTTTGACAATGATGATCAAAGAAGGGAAAAAGCATTGGCAGTTTCTAAAGCTAATGGATGGGTAATTTTGCTAAAAGGGCATCAAAGTTTTGTAGCTGCTGATGGCATGGGAACCTTTAATACAACAGGAAATGCGGGTTTGGCCAAAGCTGGTTCTGGTGATTGTTTAACCGGGATTATCACTGCATTATTAGCACAGGGTTATTTGCCAACAATTGCTACTAGGTTGGGCGTATTCTTGCACGGGTTAGCAGCAGACCTATCTTTAGAAAATCAGTCTATGGAATCTATGCTAATTACCGATGTGATTGAATCCTTGGGCAAGGCTTTTAAAGAGCTTGCTGTCTAATCTTATTCCTACTTAATCTTCTAGAGCCCTGTTTAAAAAAGCAATCAAGGGTTGCAAGGCTTCAAATGCTTTGGCAATGGTTTTGACCAATTGTTTTTCTGTAAGTTCTTTGTCTGCAATTGGTGCTATTGCAATCCAACTTTTCAATTTCAAGTATTCAATAGCAGGGTTTTCTTTTTCATATCCTTTTGGTTCTCTGACCAAGGCCATGCCTTCTGATCTATCCAAGTCTCCGTACTGTTGTTTGAAATTTTTATGCTTCAATAGTTTTTGGAATTCTGGCCAGTTATAGTCAATCTCTTGTCTAATTTTTTTCATCTTATCTGCTTCCGCCATATAGAGTCCGCCACCCACAAAACTCTTACCACCTGGTTCAAAATGAAAATAATATCCTGCGGTCAAAGCCTTTTTTCCGCCACTATTAATACTGGCACCCATATTGGTTTTATAGGGTGCTTTGTTTTTACTGAACCGCACGTCTCTATTGATTCTGAACACACATTCTTTGGCGCTTAAATGCGCAATGGAGGGGTCTTTCTTGGAAGTTTCCTTGATTACATCATTCACCAATGCCGCAAAATCTGCCTTACAGTCTTCATAGACTTTTCGGTTTTTATCAAACCATTCTTTGCTATTGTTTTTTTCTAATTGTTGTAGAAATTGTATAGAGCTATTGGCTAACATGCTTATTGATTTTGTTCAATTAAATTAAGAAATTCTTCTTCCGATAAAATGCGGATACTTCCTATTTTTTTGGCTTTTTCTAATTTGCTTCCTGCGTCTTCACCCACCACCAAGTAATTGAGTTTACTACTTACACCAGACAATAATTTTCCGCCATTGTCTTCTACCATTTGTTCTGCATCTGATCTCTTTAGCCTTGTTAGTGTACCAGTAAATAAAAAGGTTTGACCACCCAAACTGTCTTTACCCGAGCTTTCTTTTTTGGTGTTTTTTATTTGAAGACCCAATTCCTCCAGCTCATGCAACATCTGCATATTCTGCTCATTCTGGAAAAACTGGTGAATGCTTTTTGCCACTTTCACGCCTACGTCTTCTAAACCCAAAAGCGCGGCTTCATCCATGCTATGAAAATCATAAACCTGTTCAACGGCATTGGCCAAGGTTTTGGCCGTTGTTTCTCCAACAAAACGAATCCCCAATCCATAGATTAATCTATGCAAGGGTTGTTGTTTAGAAGCTTCAATAGCAGCTTGTAAATTATCCATACTCTTCTTGCCAAATCCTTCCAGTTTTGAAACGGCATCAAAGGATAATTTATAAATACCGGGTATGTCTTTGAGTAATCCTAATTCATAGAATTTGCGCACATTGGCTTCTCCAAAACTTTTGATATCCATGGCATCCTTGCTCACAAAATGGATCATGCGTTCAACCACTTGTGCTTCACATTCTATATTAATGCATCGCCATACGGCTTCCGTTTCTTCCTTGAATAATTGGCTTTTACAAACCGGGCATTCTTTTGGAAATTGAATACCAATTTCTACACCTGTTCTTAATTCTGGTAATGATTTAACTATCTGTGGAATCACATCGCCAGCGCGTTCAATGAGCACTTGGTCTCCCAGTTTCAAATCTTTCTCTCGAATATATTCTTCATTGTGCATGGAGATACTAGAAACTGTTACGCCCGCTAAGTAGACCGGATCCAATTTGGCAACAGGTGTAACAGCGCCTGTTCTACCTACTTGAAATTCTACTCCTCTTAAAAAGGTAGTGGCCTGTCTGGCTTTGAACTTAAACGCAATGGCCCAACGTGGGTGATGCGATGTCATACCCAATTGTTCTTGTTGGGCTAGACTATTCACTTTCACCACCATGCCATCAATTTCATAGTCCAGATTGTCTCTTACTGATTCAAATTCCAAACAATAATCTATGACACCCTGTATGCCTTCAGAAATGCGTTTCTCTTTTTGTGGACTTTTGAAACCCAGGTCCCATAAGAGTTGTAAGGACCTTGCATGGGTACTTAATTCAGCAACTGGTTCTCCATTGCTTGACTGATAATAACTAACATGATAGAGAAAGGCGTCCAAATTTCGGTTGCCCACTTCTCTGGGGTCTTTCATGCGCAAACTACCGCTGGCGGCATTTCTTGGGTTGGCCAATGGTGCCAATCCCTGTGCTGTTAATTGTTCATTATAGCGGTGAAAGGATTTTTTGCTCATAATCACTTCACCCCTGATTTCTATTTGTTGTATGCCGTAATCAGAAAACTTGGCCTTGAGGGGTATTGATCTGATTTGTTTGATATTATTGGTAATGTCTTCTCCGGCAACCCCATCGCCCCGCGTAACCGCCCTTACCAATACATCGTTTTCATAGATCAATGAAATACTAGCCCCATCAAATTTGGGCTCAATGCAGTAAGTGATGTTACCCGTTTCACTCAATTCTCTTGCTTTTCGGTCAAAATCATTGAGGTCATCCGCGTTATAGCTATTGTCCAAGCTTAACATGGGTACCCAATGGGCCACGGTTTGAAAACCTTGGTTCAAACTGCTTCCCACCCGTTGGGTAGGTGAGTCCTTGGTTATCCAGTCTGGATAGGTTTTCTCAATGGCTTCTAGTTGCTTGTATAACTGGTCATATTCTGTGTCTGAAATCAAGGGGTCATTCAATACATAATACCGGTATTCATGAAAACGCAGGACCTCTTTTAACAGGTTCAACTGAAAAATATCGGTGATTCCGGAAAAGGGCTGGGCTAAAAATGCTTTGCCCGCAGCTTGTAAAGATTGTGTTTCAGTAGTGGAATACATGCATTTGGATTGGGCATTAAAGTTAGGGGCTGAATGGCTTTGAAACAGAACTACTATGTAGAATTTACACATTATTCCAAAAAATTGTACCTTCCGCAACCGATTGCAAAAAGCCCCTGGTTTTTTCAAAATTTGAGCCATGAAAAAGCATGTTACCGTTGCACCACATGAAGAGCATTTGATCAAGGACGCCAAAGCCTTGGTACAAGCCTATCCCAGCGTTCCATTAACAGTGGACTGTGTGATTTTTGGATTTGAAGAGAACAAACTCAAAGTGCTTGTCATTAAAAGTGACTTGGAATATTACAAAAACCATTATTCCTTATTGGGAGACATTGTGAAAGACAATGAGGAATTGGATGAAGCAGCTTATAGGATCTTGAAAGAAAGAACAGGTATGAATGACGTGTTCCTAGACCAGGTGCGCACATTTAGCCATCCCAACCGCCACCCAGGGGGTAGGGTTATTACCGTAGCTTATTGTTCCTTACTTAATATCAACCACCACCAGTTAAAAATTCATGACAATGACCTTAACTGGCATAGTATGCCCACTTTGGGCGATATGGCTTTTGACCACAAAGAAATTGTGGACCAGTGCTATAGTTGGTTGCAAAAAAGGATTCAGGAACACCCATTAGGATTCAATTTGTTACCTGAAAAGTTCTCTTTGAGAGAATTACAGAACTTGTATGAAGCCATTTTGGCTGTAAGTCTTGACCGAAGGAATTTTCGCAAGAAATTTGCCAGTATGGACCTACTCATTGATATTGATGAGATGGAACAAGACGTTCCGCACCGCCCAGGCAAGTTGTACAAATTCAATTTTGAAAAGTACGAAAAGAGCAAAAGAAAGTGGATTGGGATTGATTTTTAGACCTTTTTAACCCAAAAATCCCCGTTTAAGACCATTTTCTCCCAAAAACGCTGCAAGTGAACCTGACAAAAAATATTAATTTTTTTATGTGTAAAAAATACACAACTTTGCAATAATGTGTTAATTTCACACATTAGTAACGCAAACGATTGCTGTTATTCAGTGATTGATGCAAACGATTGCAACTTCAACGCCTATATGAAAAGACTTGGTTTAATACTAGTGTTTTTCTCTCTTGCTTTCAGCAGTGCTGCGCAACTGTTGACAAGTCTTCCTGAATTCATACAGGAATCCTCCAATACTATTGAGATTACTGCAGATGCTACTTATGGTAATAAGGGTTTAAAAGATTATGCCACTACATCTGATGTGTATGTACATATAGGATGTATTACTAGTTTAAGTACTAACAGTACAGATTGGAAATATTCCAAATTTACTTGGGGTTCTACTACTGCTGCTGCACAAGCCAGTTATTTGGGAAACAACAAATGGAAATTTACTATTACTGGTGGTTTAAGAACATTCTTTGGTATGTCAAATGCCAGTGAGAAAATTTTAAAAATTGCCATTCTGTTCCGCTCTGGTTCTGGTTCAATTAAATTGGCTAACGCCGATGGTTCCGATATGTATGTTCCTGTTTATGAAGCAGGAAACAATGTTCGGATTACCGATCCATTTAAGCAACCACTCTATACACCAGCCGCAGAACCCATTAGCAAAACAGTTGGACAAACCATTGCCATCACAGCCAAGAGCAATACTGCATCAGATTTGAAATTGTATTTTAATGGTATCCAAGTTGCTACTCAAACAGCAGCTACAACTATTAGTAATACGCCAACCATTGCAGCCAGTGGTAATCAAGTAATCATTGCTGAATCTGTTTTAGGAAATAGTACGGTTAGAGATACCATCAATTTTTTTGTAGCCAACACCACCGTGGTTGCGCCATTGCCAACAGGCGTAAAACAAGGAATCAATTATGAATCTGGCGATACTTCTGTGACCCTGGTTTTATACGCGCCTTTAAAAACAAGGGTATCTGTGATTGGTGATTTTAATAACTGGACAGAGGATAGCAAATACCAAATGAATCAAACCCCAGATGGCAATAACTATTGGGTAAGGATTACTGGTTTAACAAAAGGAACAGAATACGCTTATCAATATATAGTGGATGGTAGTTTAAAAATTGCCGATTACAATACAGAGAAAATTTTGGATCCTTCTAACGATCCATTTATCTCTACAACAACATATCCCAACCTCAAAGCTTATCCCACTGGAAAAACAACAGGGATTGTGAGCATTTTGCAAACTGGTAAAACAGCTTATAATTGGCAGGTTGCTAATTTTAAAAGACCTGACAAACGCAACTTGGTGATCTATGAAATGCTGGTGCGTGATTTTGTTGCCACTCAAAATTTCCAAACTGTAAAAGATACCCTTAGCTATTTAAAAAGACTAGGTGTTAATGCCATTGAAGTAATGCCATTTAATGAGTTTGAAGGGAATAATAGTTGGGGTTATAACCCTAGTTTTTATTTTGCTCCTGATAAGGCTTATGGTAATGAAACAGTGTTACGTCAATTTATTGATGAGTGTCACAAACAGGGTATTGCGGTGATCATGGATATGGTACTCAACCATTCTTTTGGTCAGTCTCCCATGGTGCAATTGTATTGGGATGCGGCCAATAATAGACCGGCAAGCAATAGTCCATGGTTTAATCCCATTGAGAAACATCCATTTAATGTTGGTTATGATTTTAACCACGAGACCCAAGCCACCAAAGATTTCACTGACAGGGTTATGGAACACTGGATTACCCAGTATAAAATAGATGGCTTCCGTTGGGATTTATCCAAAGGATTTACGCAAGTAGATAACTTGAATAATGTAAATGCTTGGGGCAATTATGACGGAACAAGGGTGGCTATCTGGAAAAGAATTTACGACAAACTGCAAACCATTTCTACAGACGCTTATTGCATACTAGAACATTTTGCCGCCAACCAAGAAGAGATTGAATTGTCCAACTATGGCATGTTATTATGGGGTAATGCCAATTACCAATTTAACCAATCAAGCATGGGTTATAGTAGTGGATCTGATTTTCAAAATGCTATTTTCAACAGTAGTGCCAAAGGTTGGAGCAAACCACATTTAGTGGCTTATATGGAAAGCCATGATGAAGAAAGATTGAATTACAAAAACATCAATTTTGGAAATTCTTCAGGAGCATATAATATCAAAGACCCTGCAACTGCATTAAAAAGAAATGAAATGGCCGCTGCATTTTGGGCCATGATTCCTGGACCTAAAATGATCTGGCAATTTGGTGAGTTGGGATATGATTTTTCTATTAATACATGTAGTGATGGTGTTACAGTAGATAATGCTTGCCGATTAAGTACCAAACCCATCAAATGGGATTATTATAATGTAACTGGTAGAAGGGCTTTGTTTGAAGTATACAAGCAATTATTAGCGCTGAAAAAAACGCCTAATTATTTGACCACATTTACTACCAGTAATGTTACTTATGATTTAGCCGGGAATACCAAATGGTTGAAGCTGGTAACAGATAGTTTGAATGTAGTAGTAGTGGGTAATTTTGACGTTGTTGCCAACAGCGTCAATGTTGCATTCCCCAATACAGGTACTTGGTACAGTTATTTAACGGGTACAACCAGAACTGCAACCGGTGCAACTGAGACCCTTAATTTACAGCCAGGTGAGTACTATGTGTATACCAATAAAGACGTTCGCAATACGGTTTCAACAGCTTTGTTTACGCCAAGTATTCCAGCCATTGATTTGTCTTTAAGAGTAATGCCCAACCCAGTAAAAGACCAAGCCATTGTTAGCTATAATTTACCAGAAAGTGGAAAAGTGTCATTGCAATTATTATCAATGAATGGAGCTAGACTTGGAAATCTGTTTCAAGGTGTTCAATCAAAGGGGCCGCATACGGCACCTATTAATACTGTTACAAATTCATTCAAACAATATACATCTGGGGTTTATTTGTTACAGCTAACTATTAATGGCAAACAACAAACCACAAAATTTATCATAACACATTAAGATATGAATCAATTTTTCAAACATATTGAATGGATTCCAGCACCTGGTTGAGTGTTGCAAACCTGTTTCAATGAAAACTGCCAATTGACCATTTTTATTTCAAAAACCAAGATTTATGAACATTAAACGATTGCTATTTGTCTTTGCTACGGCGATGCTGGCATTTGTAATGCCTGCTCTGGCTCAAGACAAAGTAGTTACCGGTAAGGTAACTGACTCAAAAGACGGTACGCCACTTGTTGGTGCAACCGTATTGGTTAAAGGAACTACCATTGGTATGTCTACCGATGCTACTGGTTCTTTCTCTTTCAAAGTTCCTGCTTCTGCAACTACTTTGGTAATTAGCTCAGTGAGCTATACCGCTAAAGAAGTAGCCATTGGCACTGGAAGTTTATCTGTGCAATTAGATCAAGCCAACGCTGCCCTGAATGAAGTGGTAGTAATTGGTTATGGTTCTGCACGTAAGAAAGATCTAACAGGTTCTGTTGTTAGTATCTCTGCCAAGGAATTCAATAAAGGAGCTATTACTACTCCTGAACAATTGATTGCTGGTAAAGCTGCGGGTGTGCAAATTACTTCTAATGGTGGTGCACCAGGTGCAGGTAGTACCATCCGTATTCGCGGAGGTGCTTCTCTGAATGCAAGTAATGATCCATTGATTGTAGTTGATGGAGTTCCATTGAGCAACAATGGCATTAGTGGTCAAGCCAATCCTTTGTCTTTGATCAACCCTAACGACATTGAAAATTTCACCATTTTAAAAGACGCATCTGCCACTGCCATTTATGGTGCTAGGGGTTCTAATGGTGTAATCTTGATCACCACTAAGAAAGGCGCAAAAGGTGTTCCTAAATTTACTTTCAGCTCACAGTTAGCTATTCAAACACCAACCAAACAGGTAGATGTTATGAGTGCTGATCAGTTTAAAGCTTTGGTAAACAAAAATGGTAATGCTGCTCAGATAGCTTTGTTGGGTACTGCCAATACTAACTGGCAAGATCAAATTTATCAAACAGCCATTGGAACAGATAACAATATTGGTGTATCTGGTGCTATTAAGAATATTCCTTACCGTATTTCTCTAGGTTATTTGAACCAAGACGGTATTTTGAAATCTGGCAACTTAGAAAGAACCAGTTTGGCTATTAACTTAAGCCCTAAATTTTTCAATGACCATCTTTCAGTAAACTTGAGTGTGTTAGGAACTTCTAGCAAATCAAAATTTGCTAATGAAGGTGCTATTGGTGCAGCGGTTACTTTTGATCCTACCAAACCAGTTACTTCTGGTAATAATCGTTTTGGTGGATACTGGGAATGGCTTGATCCAACTTCTATTAGCGGTTTAAAAGGTCTTTCTCCAAAGAACCCATTGGGAATTTTGTTGCAGAATGACAACCGTAGTAAAGTACAACGCAGTGTAGGTAGTGCACAGATTGATTACAAACTGCATTTCTTACCTGACTTACATGTAAAAGCGAATGCTAGCTATGACATCTCTCATAGTGAGGGAACCGTGAAAGTGACTGACAGTGCAGCATCTTCTTACAAACGTTTCCAAGACGCAGCTAATGTGTACAAAAGTGGTGTAAGCAACAATTACAAACAAGATGTATCAAACACTTTCTTGCAATTGTATCTGAACTATGTGAAGAATTTAAAATCTATTGACAGCCGTTTAGATATCATGGGTGGTTATGAATACAATAACTATTTGACCACTAACTACAACTATGCTGACTATAGTTCTGATGGAACAAAACGCCCTAACTCAGATCCAAACTTTGCGTTTGATAAACCTGAGAATACCATTCTTTCTTGGTTTGGTAGGATGAACTTTACCATTCAGGACAAGTACATCATTACTGCTACTTTCCGTAGAGATGGATCTTCTAGGTTTAGCCCTAGCAACCGTTGGGGTAACTTCCCTTCTGCAGCATTTGCTTGGAAAATGAAGCAAGAAGATTTCTTGAAAGAAGTTGACGTAATCTCTGATATGAAATTCCGTATTGGTTATGGTATCACTGGTCAACAAGATGGTATTGGTAACTATGACTATATTACCAACTACTTCAAGAGCGAAACAACAGCTCAGTATCAGTTTGGAAATAGTTTCTACCAAATGTATCGCCCAGCGGGCTACTATGCCAACAGGAAATGGGAACAAACTGCTTCCTTTAACGTGGCATTGGATTATGGTTTATTCAACAACAGGGTAACCGGTTCAATTGAATACTATAATAGAAAAACAACTGACTTGTTAAACTTGATTACCCAACCAGCTGGTACCAACTTCTCTAACCAGATTGTTGCCAACGTAGGTGATATGGAAAACAAGGGTGTGGAATTTAGTTTGAATGCTACTCCTGTTAGAACCAAGAGTTTGGTTTGGGATTTTGGATTCAACATTACTTATAACCAAAATACCATTACCAAATTAACCATTTCTGAAGATCCTAACTATCCTGGTAATCTATATGGTGGTATTTCTGGTGGTACTGGTAATAGCATCTTGATTAACTCAGTTGGTTTCCCTAGAGGTTCTTTCTATGCTTATCAGCAAGTATATGACAAAGCGGGTAACCCAATTGATAACTTGTTTGCAGACAGAAACCGTGATGGTTTGGTGAGTGACAAGGATTTGTATCGTTACAAAAATCCAGATCCAAAAGTATTCTTAGGTCTAAATTCTAATATCACTTACAATAAGTGGAATGCAGGATTTGTAATGAGAGCGCATTTGGATAACTACTTGTACAATAACGTTGCTTCAAGTACAGGAACTATTCGTAACGTATTGAATCCATTGAACTTCTTGAGCAATGGTTCTACAGATGTTTTGGCTACTAATTTTAGCGGAAATGGTTCACAATACTATTTGTCTGACTATTATATCCAAAATGCTTCTTTCTTAAGAATGGATAATATTTATGTGGGTTATAATTTTGGAAAAATATTTCATGACAAAGCCAACCTTCGTTTGGGAGCCAACGTACAGAACGTGTTTGTGATTACCAAATACAAGGGTACTGATCCTGAAATCAACGGTGGAATTGACAATAATTTCTATCCAAGACCAAGGACTTATGCTTTGAGCCTGAACCTTGATTTCTAATATCCATGCAAATACAAACAATTAAAAAATTCTTTATGAAACATAATTTTTTCAAAAAACTAATGGTGATAGGCTTTGCGGCGGGCACCCTGGTTTCCTGCACTAAAAAGCTGGACCTGACCCCAACCAATGGTACTACTGCTGCAATTGTTTATAGTACTCCATTGGGCTATACACAGGCCATGGCCAAAGTGTATGGTAGTTTTGCTTTAACAGGTAATACTGGTCCTGCTGGTAACGGAGACGTTCAAGGTATTGATGAAGGTACTTCAGATTTCTACCGTCTTTATTGGAAGGCACAGGAATTAAGTACAGACGAAGCCGTAGTAGCTTGGGGCGATCCAGGTATTCAGGATTTCCACAAAATGAACTGGACTTCTGACAACCCCATGTTAAAGGGTTTGTACTATCGTTCTTATTACCAAATCACTTTGTGTAATGACTTTATCAACCAAGCATCTGATGCCAACCTAGCTGCTAGGGGTATTGCTGGTGCCGATGCTGATAAAATCAAAAAATATCGTGCTGAAGCAAGATTCTTGAGAGCATATCAATATGCTGTTTTGATGGATTTATTTGGACCAGTTCCAATGGCAACTGAAAAAGACCCATTGGGTAGTTTTCTGCCTCCTCAAGCAAAACGTTCTGAAGTATTTAGCTACGTAGAATCTGAATTAAAAGCCATTGAAGCAGAATTAGTAGACGCAAAAGCCAATGAATATGGCCGTGCCGATAAAGCTGCTGCTTGGTCTTTGCTTTCAAGAATTTACTTGAATGCTGCGGTTTATACAGGTACTCCTAAGTATACAGAAGCTGCTACCTATGCTAAAAAGGTAATTGATGCTGGATATACACTAGTAGCCAACTATCCTTGGTTAATGCGTGCTGACAACCATTTGAATAGTAGTGAATTTATTCTTTCTATCAATTATGATGGTTTGAAAACACAGGGTTATGGTGGTACTACTTTTATCTGCCACGCTTCTTTGGGAGGTTCTCAAAATGCTGGTGACTATGGTTTGGATTTTTCTTGGGGCGGTATCCGCACAACTAAAAACTTACCTGCTTTGTTCCCTGATGTTACAGGTGCAAAAGATAAGCGTGCTCAGTTTTATACTGCAGGTCAAAATTTAGATATCAATGATTTGACTTCTTTCACTGATGGATATGCAATTACAAAATTCATCAACAAAACAAGGGCAGGTGCTAATGGTTCTAACCAAACATTTGCTGATATTGATATGCCTTTGTTCCGTTTGGGTGAAGTTTATCTAAACTATGCTGAAGCAGTATTAAGGGGTTCAACCGTTGGAGATAAAGCAACTGCTATTACCTATATCAATAATTTGCGTGTACGTGCTTATGGTAATACCACAGGTAATGTTGCAGATATTGACCTGAACTTCATTTTAGATGAAAGAGCTAGAGAATTGTATTGGGAAGGATTCCGTAGAACTGACCTAGTTCGTTTTGGAAAATTTGTAGAGAGCAGTTATCTCTGGCCTTGGAAAGGTGGCGTAAAAGACGGTACATCAGTGGGTGATTTCCGTAAATTATTCCCTATTCCTTCTTCAGATGTATCTTCTAACGTGAACCTGAAACAAAACCCAGGATATTAATACAACAACTAACAAAAACTTTAAATCATAAATTATGAAAACATTACTCTCAAAGCTGTTTTTCATATGCGCAACAGCCACCATGTTTGTTGCTTGTACAAAAGACGAAGCAAGGGAATCTTTTCTGGGAGGCAAGGAGCCGGTATTAACCTCCAGTGCTACCACCAGCATTCCTTTGGCTTTTGTTGACAAGGATAAAAATGCGGTTACTTTTAACTGGACCAATCCCAATTATCAATTTGGTTCTGGTGTAAGTTCACAAGACGTAACCTATACTTTAGAAATTGATGTTACTGGAAATAACTTTGCAGGAGCAGGAAAACAAACTGTGTCTATTGCAAAAGACCTTTCAGTATCATTTACTCAAACTGTATTCAATGATTATTTGTTGAATCAATTGCAATTAGCACCTGGTGTTTCTAAGAGTATTGACGTTAGAGTTACTGCTTCATTGTCTTCTGTTGTTTCTAAATTGGTTTCTAACACCATGAAGTTCAATGTAACCCCTTATGCAATTCCTCCTAAAGTAGCACCTCCTACTTCTGGTGAATTGTATATTACCGGAAGTGCATTGGCAAGTGATTGGACCAATAGTCCTCCAACAACACAAAAGTTCACCAAGGTGAATGCTACCTTGTTTGAATTGACTGTTGCTTTAAAAGGCGGTCAGTCTTATACCTTCTTATCTACATTTGGATCTTGGAATGACAAGTATAGTATTGCTGTCAAGAACAATCCTGATGCAGTAAATGGTGGAGACTTCCAGTGGCAAGGTGAAGACATCATGGCGCCAGCTGTTAGTGGAAACTACAAAATTTCTGTAGACTTCCAGAGGGGTAAATTCACAGTAACCAAACAATAATGTTCCAGCCCCAATCAATAAACCAATAAAAAAAAGATCATGAAAAAAATATTCAAACTACTTTTTGTTGCGGCTAGCATCATTGTTCTTGGTGCTTCCTGTGAGAAGGTTGGAACATTGCCGGTATATGCGCCTGCAGCGGGTGGTGCGGTCTTGACTGCTTCAACCCCAACTATTGCAGCTGTACCAGCCGATTCCAATAAAACTGGAATTGTGTTTACCTGGACTAGACCTTCTTATTCTGTAGATAGTAGCAACCAGAAATTCATCATTGAAATGTCTCCTTCTACCAGCAGTTTTGGTACAAAGGCTAGCAAAACAATTGTGACTTCTTTGACTACTTCTTTTACCAACAAAGACATCAATCTTATCGCTCGTTCATGGGGTTTTGAATTCAATAAAACCTATGATGTAGACGTGCGTATTATTTCTTCTTTCTTAAACAACAATGAGCAATTGGCTTCTAATGTTGTTAAGTTGAAAGTAACTCCTTATGTGGTTCCTCCTAAAGTAACCCTACCTAGTTCTAAGGCATTATACCTAGTAGGTAGTGCAACTGCAGGTGGATGGGGTAACCCTGTTCCAGATAGGGCTCAGAAATTCAATCGTTTGGATTCTGTTACATACCAAGGAACTTTCTATTTAAATGGCGGTGGCGAGTATTTAATGCTTCCTGTAAATGGAGATTGGGGAAATAAATATTCTGTAGCCAATAATTCCGTTCCAGGATTGAATGCTGGTGGAAGTTTTGGTTATAATTTGAGTAGCAATTTCCCTGGCCCAGCTAAATCTGGTACCTATACCATTACAGCTGATTTCCAAAATGGACTATTCACCGTTGTTAAAGTAAGTGAGTATGGTTTGCTTTGGGTGCCTGGTGATTACCAAGGATGGAATCCTGCTACTGCTCCTCAATTGGGTTCTCCTAAAGCGGATGGTGTATTTGAAGGATATATCAATTTCCCTGCTGGTGGATCATTTGAATTCAAATTGAATAAAACACCAGACTGGAGTAATTCTTTGGGTGATGCAGGTAATGGTGGTCTAAGCGGTAGCGGTGGTAACCTAAAAGTGCCTAGTGCCGGTTATTACAAAATCAACGCCAATACCGTAACCAACAAATGGACAGCTACCAAAACTACCTGGGGTTTAATTGGAAGTTTTGCACCAAGCAATTGGGGTTCTGATGTAAATATGACTTTTGATGCAAATTCTAATTCTTGGTCAGGAACCATTACACTTTCTGCAACGGACGAATTCAAATTCAGGGCCAATGGTGCTTGGGATCTGAACTACGGCGACAAAGGTGTTGATGGCAGTCTAGAAGAAGGTGGCGATAACATTAAAGGTTATGCTGCTGGTACTTACAAAGTGACATTGTTCTTGAACAATACCAATTACTATACTTATAAGTTGGAAAAACAATAGTCTTTCCAGCCCATTTTAAAGGCGCCCCATGAACGGGGCGCCTTTTTTATACCCCCAATACCAGCCTCTTTGGTCATTAAGTTTTAAACATTGCTTACATTGCATTGAAACCACGATTATGCTTTACTCGATGACAGGTTACGGAAGGTCTGAACAGACCGTTAATGGCAAGACTTTTTTGGTAGAAGTACGCTCTTTAAATGGCAAACAGTTTGATCTCCGCTTGAATATTCCTTCTTTGTTAAAACCCTTTGAATTTGATGTGCGCAATATCTTGAGTGAGGGTCTTATGCGGGGTAGTGTTGAATGCATTATTACGCTCAAACAGAATGGCGCCAGCAAACCGGTGACCATAAATACAGACCTAGCAAAAGCCTATTATCAGCCTGTTGCAGAATTAGCAGCTGAATTAAATCTTGCCACAGGCGATATTCTTAGTACCATTTTAAAATTACCAGATGTAATTACCCCCTCTACAGAAATGCTGAGTGATGAGGAATGGAAGGGATTTGAATCCGTGTTAAGAGAAGCCATTAAACAATTAAATGACCACCGTAAGGATGAGGGTAAATCTTTAGAAGCCGATCTATTATTGCGTTTGCAGAATATAGAGACCCAGCAAGCCAAGATTGTGGAATTAGAACCTTTGCGCAGACAAAGAATTAGAGAAGGTTTACTCAAAGTTTTGGAAGAAAATGTAGGCAAGGAAAACTATGACCCCAATAGATTGGAGCAGGAATTGATTTATTATATTGAGAAGATTGATATTAGTGAAGAGCAGGTGAGACTGAACAACCACTGCAAATATTTCCGAGACATTTTGCAAGAAAAAGAACCCAGTAAGGGCAAGAAACTCTCTTTTATTTTGCAGGAGTTTGGACGAGAAATTAATACAACTGGTTCCAAAGCTTATGACGCCGTGATGCAGAAATGTGTGATCCTAATGAAAGATGAACTAGAAAAAGCCAAGGAACAGATCTTGAATGTTTTGTGATGCCTTTTGCAAATCAGCTATTTATCTTTGAAAAAATGATACCGGTGAGAAAATGCTTGATAATATTAATGGGGCTAGTTTTTCTGGGGGCTTGTCGCCCGATGGATCTCTATGAGAAAACCGTGTTTTTTCCCAAACAGGAATGGGAAAGCAAGAACCAACCCAGTTTTAATTTTGAAGTAACAGATACGCTTTCTAATTATCATATTTATGTGGTGATTCGTCATCAAGACGCCTATCATTATAATAATCTTTGGCTCAATGTTCAAACCAAGGGGCCAGGCATGCCTCCTATTTCTCAGAAACTAAACCTGACATTAGCCAATAATACCAAGGGTTGGCTGGGTTCTGGAATGGATGATGTATTTGACCATCGTATAAGAATTACCACAGCACCCATCCGCTTTAAAAAAGGTGTATACCAATTTACCCTGCAACAAATTATGCGGGAAGACCCCTTGCCCTATGTCTTAAATGCGGGGATTAGGATTGAAAAAGCCAAATCATGACGGGTTCACAGAAACGGAAATTGGCAACGGTGACCGTGGTTTATTGGTTCCTGCTTTCTTATATGGTAGCCGCATTGATTTGGTGGTTTATTGCTTTGGAAAAGCAGAACCAACTCATTACCAGTATTCGATTAAGCGAGCTAAAAAAAGACCATCCCAGCTACTTAGAAAAAGCTGCTGTTATTGAAGCAGGCTCAAAGCGAAAAACCTTTCAATATATAGGTGAAGGAAGTACTTTCTTGGTCCTGATTTTGGTAGGGGCTGTATTTGTATTTAGGGCAACCCGTAGACAGATTAAGGGGGCACAGCAGCAACAGAATTTTATGATGGCGGTGACGCATGAATTAAAAACGCCCATCGCGGTAGCACAACTGAATTTAGAAACCTTACAGAAAAGACAATTGGATGAGGACAAGCGCCAAAAACTTATTTCCAATACCCTGCAAGAAGCCAATAGGTTAAATACGCTTTGTAATAATATTTTGTTTGCAGCCCAATTAGACGCTGGGGTGCATACGCAGAACAAACAAGAAATTCATTTGAGCGATTTGGTGGAGGGTTGTATTGATAATTTCAAAACCCGCTATCCGCAACGCATCATTGAAGAAGCCATTCAAGCTTCCATTTTTTTACAAGGTGAGAGTCTCTTATTGCAAATGCTAGTCAATAACCTGATAGAAAATGCCCTTAAATATTCACCCAAGGACCAGCCCATTAAAGTTAGTCTTATAGCTACGGCAGATACCATTCAGTTTGCAGTAATCGATCTAGGAAAAGGGGTGGAAGACGCAGAAAAGCAACGCATTTTCAATAAGTTCTATAGAATTGGCAATGAGAATACCCGCAAGGCCAAGGGAACGGGTTTGGGTCTGTATCTCTGCAAAAAAATAGCCGAAGGTCATAATGCCTACATTTCTGTGACAGACAATCAGCCACAGGGCTGTATTTTTACGGTCTCATTCAAAAACGCCTAAACACCCATGAGCAACGATTCAAAAGCCAATATTCTCTTGGCAGAAGACGAGGAAAACCTACACGAAGCCCTCAAGTTAAATCTGGAGATGGAAGGTTATACCGTTACTTCTGCTTTTGACGGCAATGAAGCCCTAAAAGCCATTGGGAATGAATATTTTGATTTGATCATCATGGATATTATGATGCCAGAAGTTGATGGGATTAGTGTGCTAGAAACCATTAGGGTCAACGCCAATGAAGTACCGGTATTAATTCTGAGTGCTAAAAATAGCAGTGCCGATAGGGTATTGGGTTTAAAAAAAGGAGCAGATGATTATTTGACCAAACCCTTTAACCTTGAAGAACTCTTGCTGCGTGTTTCTAAACTGATTGAGAAAAATCAAAAAATACAGGTCAAAGAAAGCATTGGAGACCATTATGAATTTGGTCAAAACAATATTGATTTTAAGGCCCAAACTGCTATCAATTTCAACCAACAAACCATTGAGTTGAGCAAGAAAGAAGTGATGCTGCTGAAGCTACTCATTGAAAACAAGGGCGAGGTTGTGACCAGAGAAAAAATTCTACAAGTAGTCTGGGGTTATAATGTGTATCCTACTACCAGAACCATTGATAATTTTATCCTGAACTACCGAAAATATTTTGAACAGGATAGCCGCAGTCCCAAGCATTTTCATTCTGTAAGGGGAGTTGGGTATAAATACACAGACTAGGGGCGTGGCCAGATACAATAAAGGCCTATTCTGAGCGTTTGATGAGTTTGAAATAGTTATTATGTCGCTCCAAACAGAATCCATCATAGATTTTCTTGATCCCATTAATATTGCCATGATTTCCAATGACGAGGGGTTCAAGGACTCCCAACTTGGAAAACATATTGCTGTTTTTGAAGAGGAATTTCCAGATATTTCTCAGGCCGATTTTGTAATTGTAGGATGCGGAGAAATGCGTGGAGCAGGAGTGGGTTTAACCAGTACCAATGCACCCGATGCCATTAGGGCGGAATATTACAAATTGTTTCATTGGCATACCCAGGTAAACGTAGCCGATATTGGCAACGTAAAATCTGGTGCTACTCTAGAAGATACTTATGCGGCTTTGAGAACGGTTGTAGCCGAACTCATGGATCAGAAAAAGAAAGTAGTGATCTTGGGCGGTTCTCATGATATCACCACGGCTCAATACCAGGCTTATGGTACCAAGGAGCGCATCATTGATGTGGCTTGTGTAGACGCCAGAATTGATTTGGATATGGACTCTGTTTTGCCAGCTGATAATTTTCTGGTAGAAATGCTAACCGGTATGCCCAATTACCTGAAACACTATAGCCATATAGGTTTCCAGAGTTATTTTATGCACCCCGATATGCTTGAAACCATTGACAAATTGGGTTTTGACTGTTATAGGGTGGGTAAGGTAAAAGAGCGCATAGAAGAAATGGAGCCAGCCATTAGAAACAGTGAACTATTCAGTTTTGATATTGCTGCCATTCAACACGCACACGCGCCGGCCAATAGACTAACTCCTAACGGATTTAACGGAGAAGAAGCTTGTACCCTCATGCAATACGCAGGTATGAGCAATAACTGTGATAGTATTGGCATCTATGGTTATATCTCTGAACAAGACGAGCACGCACTTACCGCCAAACAAATCTCTCACATGCTTTGGTACCTGATGGATGGGATTCACAAGGGTAAGGAAGAAGCTTCTTTAGACAATAAGTCTGAGTTCAATGAATTCACCATGGCTTTTGCAGAAGTGCAAACCACTTTCTTACAAAGCAAACGCACAGGCAGGTGGTGGATGCAATTACAGGATGGCAAGTACGTGGCCTGTAGTCATTTTGATTATATCATTGCGTCAAACAATGAAATTCCAGAGCGTTGGTTCCGCGCAGTAGAACGTAGTTAGTTTTCCCTTCTTTTTAACTAGATTCGAGTCAGAAATCAAGTATATGAAAATTCTGTCTGGTATTGGAATGGGTATAGCAACCCTTTTTCTATTTTCTTGCAAAACTACAAAACCCACTCAGTCAACTAGCACGGTGAAAACCATGAGTCCCATGGATAGCTTGTTGCAAAGTAATGATTTGGCAGGTGCACATGTAGGTATAGCAGTCTATGATCCAACAGCCAAGACCTATCTCTACCAACACCAATCAGACAAATATTTTATTCCTGCAAGCAATACCAAGATTGTGAGTTGTTATGTGGCCATGAAATACTTGGGCGATAGTTTGTTAGGGCTTAGATATGTAGACAAGGGCAATGGTAGAGTAGAGATTGAACCAACAGGCGATCCTAGTTTTCTACACCCTGATTTTCCCAATCAACCCGTATATGATTTTCTAAAAAAGCAAAAGACCATTTTACTCACCAACCAGAACTGGAAGGCCAAGGGCTGGGGTATGGGTTGGTCTTGGGACGATTACGAAAGCGACTATATGGCCCAGCGCAGCATGATGCCCATTTATGGGAACCTGGTGCAATTCAAAAAATCGGAAAAGCCAACAGCATCACCTGCTTATTTTCAGCAATTGCTCAACATAGATTCTTCAATCAATGGGGCTAATTATACTATTCGCAGAACCATTGGTGCCAACCAATTTTCAGCCATTCCCGCTAAAACTGCTTTTACCGGTGATGATATTCCGTTCTATACAGATGACAAAGACATCTTGCCCCAATTGCTGCGCGATACTTTAAAAAAAATGGTCACAGCAGTTGATTTTAAAGTAGATCGCTTGCCAGATGTTGTGAAGATTTATTCGCAACCCATTGATTCTATGTTAAAGATCATGATGCATAGATCCGATAACTTTTTTGCAGAGCAATGTCTCTTAATGGTGGGTAATGAACTCTTAGCAGAAATGAATTCGGCCAAATTAATTGATACCGTTTTAAAGACCAGTTTAAAAGACCTGCCACAAAAACCAAAATGGGTTGATGGTAGTGGATTAAGTAGGTATAACTTATTTAGCCCTGAAGATTTTATCACGGTTCTAGACAAACTACGCAATGAATTTGCATGGAATAGGATCAGTACCATTTTTGCTTCAGGTGGTAATGGAACCCTTGGTAGTTATTATAAAAATAGTCCTGGAAAAATCTACGCCAAAACAGGAACGCTTAGTAATAACGTAGCACTCAGTGGATACTTGATTACTTCAAAAGGAAAGACCTTATTATTCTCAGTACTTGTGAGTAATCATACCGGAAACGTTGGTACCATTCGCAGAAGTGTAGAACAGTTTTTAAACAATGTGATGGCCAATCAATAATTATCTGCCAAACATTCTGTCTAAATAATCTTCTTTGAATTCCAAATAAGTGGGGCTACCCGTTGGGGTTACATTGGGACTACTGCAATCAAACAAGTCTTCAATCAAGGCCATCATTTCTTTTTGAGACAAGGTTTGACCCGCTTTAATAGCTTGTTGTCTAGACATACAGCGAACTAGTTTTTCCCGCTTGCTAAATTTTACTTCTGCACTAAAATGTTTGAATTGTTCAATCAATAATTCAATGGCGTTTTTTTCATTACCAGGTAAAATATCTGCAGGAATTCCTTGAATCACCATTTGATGATCATCGGTTGTTGCTAGTTGGTATCCAATGGCCAATAAGTCTGGCATCAGATCTTGCAACAAAGCCGCGTCTGCTGGTGCTAGTTCTAATACTATCGGAAACAGACTTTGTTGGGTGGCCATTTTTTGTCCGTGTGCGGCCAAACTATAGCGTTCATACAAAACGCGTTCATGCGCCAATTGTTGGTGCACCAATAAGAAGCCACTATTGGTTGATGCAATAATATAGGTGTTGTGCAATTGCAACAATACCGTATCAGGAATTACTTCAATTGACCTGGTCTTGGCTGTGTGCAATAATTGTTGAACAGGTTCTTGGGTATTGGTTTCAACAGATTTTGTTTGATCATCCCCTGCAGTATAAAAACTCTTCCAGTGTTTTAATTCAGTACCTGCTTGGTGCGAAGACTCAATAAAATGCGCCTGATTTTTTTGAGAAAAAGATTTGAATAAATTGGATCCCGCAACTGCGTCTTTTTTATCCGTAGTAAATGGTTTGCTTACCGCGTCTAAGTTTTGAATATCTGCATTCAAAGTAAAATCTAAAGAAGGCGCAATACTAAATTGTGCCAATGCGTGTTTTACCGCGGCTTGTACAAAAGCGTAGATAATTTTCTCGTCTTCAAACTTGATCTCCTGTTTGGTGGGGTGCACATTAATGTCTACCTGTGATGGATCCAAATCTATATAGAGTACATAGCTGGGAAAACTATCTTTAGCAATCATGCCGTCAAAAGCCGTGTTCACGGCATGATTCAAATAAGCACTCTTGATAAATCTATTGTTCACAAAAAAATACTGATCACCCCTGGTCTTGCGCGCCGTATCGGGCTTGCCCACAAAACCATAAATATTCATATAATCAGTTTCCTCATTTACGCTCACCAATTTGGCGTTGTAAGAAGACCCTAAGATTTGAACAATTCTTTGTTTTAAAGAACCTGCTTCTAAATGGAATACTTCCTGACCATTGCTAGTAAGTGAAAAGAAAATATCGGGGAAGGCCATGGCTACCCGAATAAATTCATCCATGATATGCCGCATTTCTGCTGCATTGCTTTTTAGAAAATTTCTTCTTGCAGGCACATTAAAGAAGAGGTTCTTCATGCTAATGCTGGTACCTGTTTGAAAAGAACAGCTTTCTTGTTTGACTACCCTGCTATTTTCTATTTCTACAAAACTAGCCAGCTCGTCTTCGGCCCTTTTGGTTTTGAGTTCTACTTGAGCTACCGCCGCAATAGAAGCCAGGGCCTCTCCACGGAAACCCATGGTTTTAATACGGAATAGGTCGTCTATATTTTGAATTTTGCTGGTAGCGTGTCTTTCAAAAGCCATTTTGGCATCGGCAGCGCTCATGCCCTTGCCATTATCAATCACTTGCACCAAGGCCTTACCCGCATCACTCACCAAGAGTTTGATTTGGGTAGCCCCTGCGTCTACTGCATTTTCCAAGAGCTCCTTAACGGCACTGGCTGGTCGCTGAATCACTTCACCAGCGGCTATCTGGTTGGCTATATTGTCAGGTAATAAATGGATGATATCCCCCACGCACACTAATTTTTATAAAGTTTGTAAAAATAGCATTCTTGCGCCATCTGCACGGTCTTGTTACACTAAATTTGCCCTTTAAATCAATGATATGGTATTAAGTGCAGATATTCAGAAGTTGGAACGCAGTTTTGTTCCTGCAGATTTTAAAGTAACCACCTGGGAATTGCTAGAGCCTTTTTTCAAAAACCTAGCAGAACGTTCCTTGAATTCAAGAGAAGACCTAGAACAGTGGATGAAAGACATGAGTGAGGTAGAAGCGGTGGTGAGTGAAGACGCTTGCTGGAGACAGATTAAAATGACCTGTGATACCACCGATACGGCATTGGAAGAGGCATTTACCTATTTCTGCATGGAGATCCAGCCCAAATTGCAACCCTATGCAGACCAACTAAACAAGAAACTGGTTAATTCAACCTTTACCAAGGAATTGGATCAGGACAAGTATTTTACTTATCTGCGTTCCGTGAAAAAAAGCATTGACCTATTTCGTGAAGCCAATATTCCCCTGCAAGCAGAATTGAGTGTTTTGCAACAACAGTATGGCGCCATTGCAGGTAAAATGACCATTGAAGTCAACGGACAGGAATATACCCTGCAACAAGCTGGTAAATTTCTAGAGAGTCATAATAGGGCATTGAGAGAAGAAGTATACAGAAAAATTCAGGAACGTCGTTTGCAAGACAAGGATGCCATGAATGAACTCTATAGTAACCTGATTGGTAAGAGAGACCAGGTAGCAAAGAATGCAGGTTTTGCCAATTATAGAGACTACAAATTTGTTGAGCTAGGACGCTTTGACTATAGCAAGGAAGACTGTTATCAGTTTCACGAAGCAGTGAAATTGCATGTGCTTCCCTTGATTGAAAAAATCTATGCGCGCAAAAAAGCCAAACTGCAATTAGATAAATTATATCCATGGGATACAGAAGCTGAACCTGCAGGTGTACAACCCTTGAAACCGTTTACAGATGGAAAGGATTTGTATGAAAAATCTGTAAAGTGTTTTGAAACCATGAATCCCTTTTTTGCCAACTGTTTGCGCAAAATGGATCAACTCAATCATTTTGATTTAGAAAGCAGAAAGGGCAAGGCCCCAGGGGGATATAATTGCCCACTCACAGAATCTGGTGCTCCCTTTATTTTTATGAATGCAGCTGGTCAAATGAGCGATGTAACTACCATGGTTCACGAGGGTGGGCACGCCATTCATTCATTCTTATCACATAACCTAGAACTCAGTGCCTTCAAGGAATATCCTATGGAGATTGCCGAAGTTGCAAGTATGGCCATGGAGTTATTTAGCATGAATCATTGGGAAGCATTTTTTGATAATGCGGAAGATTTGAAACGCGCCAAAGAACACCAATTAGAAAGAACCATTACCATCTTCCCTTGGATTGCCATCATTGATAAATACCAACACTGGGTATACGAACATCCACAACATACTGTGGAAGAAAGAACCAACACTTGGATGTCTATTTTAGCAGAGTTTTCTACCAAGAGTATTGACTACACAGGTTTAGAAATGTATCGTGAAATTGCTTGGCAGCGCCAGTTGCATTTATTTGAAGTGCCTTTCTATTATATTGAATACGGGATTGCACAATTGGGTGCCATTGGGCTTTGGATGCAGTACCAAAACAATCCTCAACAAGCTTTGGAAAATTATATTCAGGCTTTGAGTTTGGGTGGCACAAAAACATTGCCGGAATTGTACAAAGCAGCGGGTTTGAAATTTGACCTATCACCCAATCATATTAAAACATTGATGGAGTTTACAGCAAAGGAAATGGACAAAATATAAGATAGTGAAGAGTGAAGAGTGAAGAGGGGGAAGAAAGTGAAGAGTGAAGAGTGAAGAGTGGGAAGAAGAAGAAAATGAAGAATGGGAAGAACTTTTCATTTAATCACTAAGACTCTTCATTTAAACACTAAAACCTTTCATTGAAACACAAGTACTGTTCATTAAAACATTGAAATCTTAACTGAAATTAAAATGCCGCCAGAGAAATCTAAGCGGCATTTTTTTATTTTATGATCCTTCCGTTGGCGGTGGGGCCGGTGGAGGATTTTGAGGTCCTTGTTGTTGTGGAGGGCGAGGTCCCTGCTGTCTTTGTTGCTGAGGTCCGCGGTTTTGCTGCGGTCCACGAGGTCCTTGTCCTTGACCAGGTCCACGATTCTCTTGTGGAGGTCTTTGTCCCTGTTGCCCCTGTTGTTGTTGTGGTCCGCGAGGTCCCTGAGGTCCTCTATTTTGCTGCGGTCCACGAGGTCCTTGGTTACCTTGTCCTTGACCAGGTCCACGGTTTTCCTGTGGAGGTCTTTGTCCCTGTTGTTGCTGTGGTCCCCTAGGTCCACCTTGCTGAGGCCCTCTATTTTGCTGTGGTCCACGAGGTCCTTGCTGTCCTTGCCCAGGTCCGCGGTTATCTCTATTACCATCGCGCGGTCCGCGCTGATCCCTATTCTCTGGTCTGCGGTCATTGCCACGGTCCTGATCCCTTCTACGGCGGTCATTTCTTTCTAGGCTCTTCAGACTAATCTGACCAACAACGTCTACAAATGCAGGTTCTACTTCTTTTGGTTTACCTGAAACTACTTCTACCGCTTGCAGCTCATCTACCTTGGTTCCAGCTTGGTTCAGGCGTTTAATTTCTTTTACGCGCTGAATGGTCAAAGGATAGTGTTTGCTGTTATTGGGTAAAATATACCACATCAGGTTTTTGAAAATATCTTTTTTGATCAATTGGGCAGTTCCCATCACGGTGTCCAATTGGTCAGCATAATCAGGGAATTGTTGCAATGCATCTAGATATGTATCCAACTCGTAGTTTAAGCAGCATTTTAAACGGCCGCACTGACCGCTTAATTTGGTCTGATTAATAGAGAGGTTCTGATACCTGGCAGCAGTAGTATTCACACTTTTAAAATCATTGAGCCAAGTGCTGCAGCAAAGTTCTCTACCACAACTTCCAATACCTCCCACTTTGGCAGCTTCCTGACGGATGCCTATTTGGCGCATTTCTACCTTTAGTTTAAAATCGCCAGCAAAGATTTTGATCAACTCACGAAAATCTACACGGTCGTCTGCGGTATAGAAGAAAGTGCCTTTTTTACCATCGGCCTGCACTTCAATCTCACTCAATTTCATTTGCAGGTTCAAGGTGCGTGCAACGGCACGGCTTCTAGAAAGCATTTCCTGTTCACGGGCCTTACTAATCTTGAATGTTTCAATATCCCTGTCAGAACTTTTGCGCAGAATCTTTTTCATTTCTGGGCTAAACTCCTCAACCGATTTTTTCTTCATCTGCATGCGCACCAGTTCACCGGTCAGGCTTACTTCACCCACGTCAAATCCACCCACGCCTTCAACAGTCACGTAGTCGCCTTTTTCAAAATATTGCAGGGTATTGTTTCTAAAATAGTCTTTGCGGCTTCCGTTTTTGAAACTTACTTCCACCACTTTGCAAGAACTTTCAGGGTCGCTAAAAGGAAGATTCAACAACCAGTCGTGCACATTCAAACGGTTACAACCGCCCGTGCTACATCCCCCATTGCTCTTACACCCATTTGGTGTGCCTGTTCCACATGATCCACATCCCATATACTGAGTAATAATAGGTTAATAAATTAGTGGAAAGGTTGGCTGGGAACTTTGGGATACATTGGTTCAGTAACGCATTTTTCAACGCGTTGTATTGGAATATGTATAGATGAACCTGAATCCTTTGGTTTTTCAAACCCGCTTTACCTTCTTGCTGAAATTTTTCAGCCCCACTCACACACAGACTTGCACAGTGATGCCACTGCCAAATCCTAACTTTCCAAAATTAGGGTTTTGTTCTGAATGATGTGATAGAGTTTAATGGTCAGTGCTTGGAAGAGCATTTTGGCGTGCGCATTCCTTTCTACATAGTAACTGGCCCGGTCCAATTCCTCAATCAGGGCCTGCTGCTGGCTAACCGACGCAATTTTATTCAGACGCTGGGCAAAATCCTTCTCTTTTTCGGGTAATTGGGCAAAATCTGGCCCCAAAATCTTGATTCGGATGCTTTGGGCCAGCAAATGGTTAAAATATCGCAGGAACTGTTTTTGCTTTTCCCGGCCCAGTTTGGCCACTTCTTCAACAAATTTGGCCTGAGCTACAGGTCCTCCCTTGAGCGTGGCGTTCAGCCATTCCCTGAGCAGGCTCTGCCAGTCCTCGTCAGCGTGCTGCAGCAATTGAAGTGCTTCTCTATAATTGCCTCCGGCGATGGCCGCTATTTGTGCCGCCGTTTCTGCAGGGGCTTTTGCCCTTTCAGTCAAGGCATTTTCAATGTCCTTGTCTTCTAACAGGGGAATTTTCACCAATTGACACCTACTCAAAATGGTAGGCAGGATCTGCTCTTCACTTTCTGCCACCAAGATAAATAAGGTATTGGCTGGGGGTTCTTCTATGAGTTTTAAGAGCTTATTACCCTCTTTTCTCAAGTATTCGGGCATCCAAAGTACCAAGACCTTAAAAGTACTCTCAAAGCTTTTTAGGCTAAGTTTATGGATGATTTCATTGCATTCTTCGGCTGTGATATTCCCTTGTTTGTTCTCAGCCCCAATAAATTGCAACCAGTCATAGACATTGCCATAGGGATATTGTTGAATAAACTCCCTCCATTCTGTGATAAAATCGGCACTAACCGGTTTCTCCCCAGCTTTCTTGGTAATCACCGGATAGCTAAAATGAAGATCGGGGTGTAATAATTGCGCAGCCCTTGCATATGCCGGTTGCTGGTCAATTTGATCAGGATGAATATAGGATGGAGTGGGTTCTAAGGCGGTTTGACCACCAAACAAATCTTCTACTACTGGAGATGGGGCAGGGATACTCACTACATACTGGGCAAAAGCTAGGGCTAGGGCCAAGGCACCAGAACCTTCCTTACCCAAGAATAGTAGGGCATGGCTCAAACGGTTTTGCTCTACCATTTCAGCCAAATGCTGTTTTAAATCCTGTTGACCAATAATCTCCTTGAATAACATCTGTTCTGATTGGCTTGAAAGGTACAAAATAAAAGAAGCTGCCCGGAAAGAGCAACTTCTTTTATACAATATGATAGTAACCTGCTTATTTCAGGTACTTGGTAATTTCTTCGCTGTCAGGAGTTACTTTACTTGGGAAGTAAGCAATCATCTTACCATTTTCATCCAATAAGAATTTATTGAAATTCCAAGCAATGGTAGCGTCTAATACGCCGTTTTCAGATTTGGTAGTTAACCATTTGTAAATGGGGGCCATATCTTCACCCTTCACGCTAATCTTGCTAGCCAAAGGGAATTTTACGCCAAAACGGGCTTTGCAGAATTCTTGGATTTCACCATCAGATCCTGGTTCTTGAGCACCAAAATTATTGGCAGGGAATCCTACAATCACCAATTTGTCTTTGTATTGCTCATATACTTTTTCTAAAGCTTCATACTGTGGAGTATAACCGCATTTTGATGCAGTGTTCACCACTAAGATTTTTTTACCCTTGAATTTAGAGAAGTCAATGGTACCTCCCTCTATAGATTTTACTTTAAAGCTGTGAATGCTTCCGCCATCACCTGGCATGGTAAAAGCGCTTAAGATGCTGACAATAGCAATGGTTAATAGATATTTCATGAATGTGATTTTGTACAAGAAACAACTTTTTGAGGAAAAAGTTGCATTTTTTAGATAAATGGGCCATTAGAGGGTGTAAGCCACGGTTGCAATACTCAAAGAAGCGGGTTTTCCCTGAAGTAGGGCAGATCCACAGGCTTCTAATGTAGCTCCAGTGGTAGCCACATCGTCTATTAATAAGACCCTTTTTCCTTGTATGGAATGCTGATTAGCCAGTTGAAAAACGCCCTGCATTTTTTGCCACCTATGAACCCGATTACTAACAGTTTGAGACTCGGAAAATCCGGTTCTGATTACTGCATCCATCACCAATTTTTTTGGCCAAACAGATTGAATGCCTTCTCCAATTAATGCTGCTTGATTATAACCCCTGATTTTTAGTTTGTTGGGATGCAAGGGAAGAGGAATCACAAGATCTATTTCTTGAAATCTGGTAGCCTTTGCTAATTGATAGCCTAACAATCTTCCCAAAAAACAACCTACTTCTTTGTGCTGTTTGTATTTTAAGCAAACCAGTAATTGGTGTAGGATACTTTCTCTAGAAAAATAAAATGCAGCGGTGGCAGATGCAATAGGGAGTCTTCCGTAAAAATTTTTTTCTAAAGGATTGCCTTCTTGGTTTTCAAAATTGGTGCAGGGTAATAATCTGCAACATGCATAGCAAAGTATTTCTTTTCTATGTTCTAAAACCGTATTGCATCCCATACAGCAATGCGGGAAAAGTAAGTGAGCAATTCCATGAAAACTATCTTCTACTAATTGATGCATTCAAAAAAATACAACAACCAATGATAATATCAAAGCAACTAAAATAATTGTTGGTATACTTCATCAACCCTTGAAAGAGCAATTACTTGAATGCCATGATTTTTTGGCTGAAAACTTTTTTTATTATACCTAGAAACAATGATTTTTTCAAAGCCCAGTTTTTCTGCCTCTGCAATTCTTTGTTCTATCCTATTCACCGCTCTAATTTCTCCATTCAAACCAACTTCACCAGCAAAACAAATATGACTAGGAAGTGGAACGTCTTCATAAGAAGAAAGTAATGCGCAGATCACCGCCAAGTCAATACTTGGGTCTTCTACTTTAATGCCACCTGCAATATTTACAAAAACGTCTTTCATGCCAAATTGAAAACCACCTCTTTTCTCTAGTACTGCTAATAGTAATTGTAATCTTCTTAAATCAAAACCGGTTACTGTACGTTGCGGTGTGCCATATACGCTTTGTGTTACTAGGGCTTGCACTTCAATTAACAAGGGGCGCATCCCTTCTAAGGTTGCAGCAATAGCAGAACCACTTAATTGTTCTTCTCTTTGTGCAATTAAAATTTCTGAAGGATTAGATACAATTCGCATACCCTCACCAGTCATTTCATAAATACCCAATTCAGCCGTGCTACCAAAACGGTTTTTGAGTGTTCTTAAAATTCTGTAAGCATAATGTCTATCACCTTCAAATTGTAAAACAGTGTCTACCAAATGCTCTAATACTTTTGGTCCTGCAATGGAACCATCTTTGGTAATATGACCAATAAGAAAAACAGGGGTTCCTGTTTCTTTTGCAAAGCGTTGAAATTCTCCTGCACATTCTCTGATTTGAGAAACTGATCCTGCAGAAGAATCTATTAAATTAGATTGTAGGGTTTGAATAGAATCTACAATCACCATCTGAGGTTTTAATTTTTTAATTTCCTGGAAGATGGTTGCGGTTGAAGTTTCCGTGAGTAAATAAAATTGCTCGTTGTCAATATTCAATCTATCGGCGCGCATTTTTATTTGCTGTTCGCTTTCTTCTCCACTAATATAGAGTACGGATGCTTGCTTCATTAACAAACCTATCTGCAAAAACAAAGTGCTTTTTCCAATTCCCGGTTCACCCGCCACAAGAATAATACTGCCTGGAACAATCCCACCTCCCAAAACCCTGTTCAATTCAGAGTCCATAGAATCAATGCGTTTTTCTTCCTTGCTAATAACTTGGTTAAGTGCAATGGTTTTGACTGCTCTCTTGTCATTATGATAAGAGTCCCATTCTATTTCTTTTTGATTACCCTTGTCAATAATTTCTTCTACCAATGTGTTCCATTCATTACAAGAAGGACACTTGCCCAACCATTTGGCAGATTCGTAACCGCAATTGCTACAGAAAAATGCTTTTTTAATCTTACTCATTGCCGTAAAGGTAGGGGTAGAAAGCTGTTAAAAGGGGGTTCTTACAGATGGGAAACTGAAAAGATTTCATGCATTTTATAAAGGTAAAAGGGTCAACATTGCTGCTGACCCTTTTTACTTACTAACCCATTAAATTCTTCCACTAAATTACAATAATGGGTCAGATGGCAAAATAATTTTTTGGTTAAGAACCGGAAATTTGACGCTTAAAAATGCTTGAATAGGCGCCAAAATTCATCTAATGCATGGGTTCTGAGCTGAATAAAACATAGGAAATAAATGAAATGTATCTAGTATGAAATTTTGATGCTTATGGTCAATGTTCAAACAGCATTAAAATGGATTAAAAATGGCTGAAATGGTCAAATTGAAACATTATTATTAATTATATGTGTTAAAACATACAAAGTGCATGAGAAAAAAAGTCAATAAGGGTTGAAAAAACACTGAAAATGACTTGAATGTTAAATACACCTTAAAAAAACCTTAAAAAGGTTAACGAAATCTAAATGATGAGCAGCTTTTTCGTTATTTGTGCGGTCATCAGAATTGACAAAAGGTTAACAAACCCAAAAACGACAACATGAGAAAAAAACTGCTACTCAGTTTTTGCGCATGGATTTTTGCATTAATTGCAGGTCTTGCACAAACAACTACTGTTACCGGAAAGGTAACAGATGACAAAGGAAAACCCATTGAAGGGGCCGCCGTAGTTGAGAAAAAAAGCAAAGGTGGTACTGCCACTGACGCAAACGGTGTTTTCAAATTAACAGTTAAACCAGGAGCTATATTGGTGATCTCTGGAACTGGATTTGAAAAAAGAGAAGTTGCCGCTACTGAAGCTGGGAACGTTTCTTTGAAAACCGCAGATGAGAACCTAAGTGAAGTGGTAGTAACCGCCTTGGGTATCAAACGTGAAAAGAAAGCCTTGGGATACGCTGTATCTTCTGTAGGTAAAAAAGACTTGGAATTACGCCCAGACGGTGACCTTGGTCGCGTTTTGAGCGGTAAAGCTCCTGGTGTAAATATTGGTGCAACCAGCGGTCTGTCTGGTTCTGGTACCAACATTGTAATCCGTGGTGTAAATACTATTAATGGTAGCTCACAACCTTTGTTTGTAGTAGATGGTGTGCCTTTTGATGGTGGTACCAATACACAAGCTTCTTTTGTTTACGGTAACCAAACTTCTTCTCGTTTCTTGGATCTTGATCCAAACAACATTGAAAGTGTTGACGTATTAAAAGGTTTGAGTGCAACTACCATGTATGGTGAGTTGGGTAGAAACGGTGTAATCTTGGTAACTACCAAAAACGGAGCCACTTCTAAAGCTCGTAAGAAAACTGAAATCACTGTATCTCAGTCAATGTTTACAAATACAGTAGCTAACTTACCAGAATATAACGAAAGTTATGGTGGTGGTTTTGACTTAAGCTTGGGTCTGGCTTTCTTCTCTAACTGGGGAGCAAAATTCACCAATCCAGCAGCAACTGTACCACACCCTTATGATAGGAACGCTGAAATGAGAGCTGCTTTTCCAGAGTTTGTAGGTAAAACTTATGATTACAAATATTATAACAGTGTTCCTAAATTCTTTAAGACTGGAACTGTTAGTAATACTTCAGTTAACGTTGCAGGAACTTCAGGGGCAGTTAACTATAACGCCAACTTTGGTTATTTAGATGATCAAGGATTTGTGCAAGGAAATGGGTTAACCAAGAATACATTTGGATTTGGTGGTAGTGCTAAACTAACCAACAAAGTAACCGTGAGTGGTACTTTTAACTATGTTAGTACTGACCAAAAATCTCCTCCTACTTCTACCAGTTTTGGTTCTAGTGCAACAGCTACCTCTGTATTTGGAGACGTAATGTACACACCAACTGCAGTGGATTTGATGGGTCTTCCTTGGGAGAATCCTTTGACACATGGCCATGTATATTATCGTAATGGAAATGATATCCAAAACCCAATCTGGACCACCTACAATTCATTCACTCAGGATAAAGTAAACCGTGCTTATGGTAACTTACAAATCCGTTATGAAGTATTGAAAGGCTTGAACCTGAGCTATCGCGTAGGATTTGATAACTATTCAGAGTTCCAAATGTATGCTCAAAACAAGGGTGGTCAGCAATATGCTACTGGGATCTACCGTACATCTGCTGGTAACAACAATATCTGGGACCATACTGCATTGGCGTCTTACAAAACTGATATCAATAGCAACTGGGACTTGAACGTAGATGCGGGTGTAAACTCTAGAGAAAACACTTATTCTCAAACAGGTACTTTGAGCAAAGACCAAATGGTATATGGTTTATTGGATCACACCAATTTTATCACGCACGATATTGTGTCTGAAAATGGATCTGATTTAGATTATAAAAGAAAATCTCAATCAATTGGTGCATTTGCTTCTGCTACATTTGGATACAACCAATATTTGTATTTGAATGTGGGCGGACGTAATAGCTGGACTTCAACTTTGGAAAAAGCTAACCGTAGCATTTTCTATCCTAGTGCTAGCGTTTCATTTGTTCCAACTTCTGCAATTCCTGCTTTACAGAATAACAAATACATCAATTACTTAAAAGTTCGTTTGGGTTATGCTACTTCTGCAGGTTTCCCTGATCCTTATCAAACAAGACCAGTTTTGGATATTGCAACTCGTACTTTCTTAGACAGAAGTGGTCTCCCTGTTAATACCAATGCAGTTAGTAATTTCTTACCAAACCCAGATTTGAAACCTGAGTTACAAACAGAATTTGAAGCTGGTATTGATGGTAAATTCTTGAAAAACAGATTGACCTTAGATTTGACTTTGTACAACAGGATTTCTAAAGATCAGTTGTTGAACAGAGATTTGGATCCAGCAACTGGTTATACTGGTATTAAAATCAACGCTGGTCAAGTATCCAACAAAGGTGTTGAAATGGGATTGGGTTATACTTTCATCCAAAACAAAGCATGGAATTGGAAAGTAGACGCCTTGTGGACATTAAACAGAAGCATGGTTTCTGAATTACCATCTGACTTGAGGGAGATTGTATATGCAGGTTATACCACTTTGGGTAACTTTGCTATCAACGGTCAACCTCTTGGTGTCATCAAAGGTTACTACTGGCAGCGTGAAGCAAAAACTGGTCAGCGCATTGTAAGCCCAACTGGTGACTATGTTTCTTCTCAAGAAATTGGTATTATAGGAGATCCTACTCCTATGTATAAATTGACAGGAATTTCTAACTTGTCTTATAAAGGTCTAAGCTTCCGTATGCAGTGGGAATATACTTGTGGTGGAGACATGTACTCTTCTACAACTCGTTCTCTAATTGCTCGTGGTGTTACAAAAGATACAGAATTTGATCGTGCTGCTCCTTACCTGTTGCCAGGTGTTGATGCAAACGGTAATCCTAACAGGGTTCAGACTTCTGCTACACAAGCTTTCTTTAACAACGGTTTTGGTCCTGATGAATCAGGAATGTTTGACGCAACCTTGATCCGTTTAAGAGAAATGTCTTTGGCATATAGCCTGCCTGAAAAGTTATTGGCTAAAACACCATTTGGTGGTGTGTCATTCACATTGTCTGGAACCAATCTCTGGTACAATGCTCCTAACTTACCTAAATATTCTCATTTTGACCCAGAAACCAATGGTTTGGGTGTGAGCAATGGTAAGGGCTTGGAGTTTATTACTGGACCTTCTTCACGCAGAATTGGTGCAAGCTTGAGAATCACCTTCTAATAACAACTTAATATTTAGTAATATGAGATATTCGAAATTTTTTATCTGCCTAGCGTTACTTGCCACCACTTTGGGAGCTTGTAATAAAAAACTGGACAGCTTATTGGATAGCCCCAATGCGCCTTCTCCTGCCACTGCAGACGTGGACCTTTCATTGAACCAGATTCAGTTGTCTTTTAGAGGGTTTTATGGAACCGCTTCTACTTTAGGTGCGGAACTATCCCGTCAACAATCTTGGTTTGGACCAATTTATGCCAATGGCTATAGCCCAGGAACTTTTGATGGTTTGTGGGGAACTGCTTACTCTAGCATTTTTGTCAATGCGGATCAAATGATTCCAGTGGCACAGTCACAGAAAAAATTTGTTCAATCTGGAATAGCCAAAGTGTTAAAAGCTTATACCTTGGGTACCTTGGTTGATGAGTTTGGCGATATACCTTACACTGAAGCAGTTCAGGGTGCGGCTAATACCAATCCAAAAATTGACAAAGGTGCTGATGTATATGTTAAGGTTTTGGCTTTGTTGGATGACGCGATTGCCGATTTTAATAAAACTGGCGCTGGGGCAGCACCTACCAATGATTTATTCTTTGGTGGTTCAGCTACAAACTGGAGAAAAGCTGCCAAGTCTTTGAAATTGAAATTCTTGATGAACACAAGATTGGTAGATGCTTCTGCTTCTGCTAAAATTGCTGCGTTGATTACTGAGAATGACTTGGTAACCACAGATGCACAAGATTTCAACTTTAAATATGGTTCTAATAACTCTTCTCCAGATAGTCGTCACCCAAAATATGCGGGTAACTACAACGTAAACGGACAAGTTGGTGAGTATTTGAGTACTTATTTCATGGACTTGGTGGTGAAAGAAAAAACAGGAACTGTTTCTACTTTGGACCCACGTAGAAGGTATTATTTCTATCGTCAAAATACCAATTATGCCAATGTAAACGAAACCACATTAACCTGTGCATTTGTTGCTAACCCTCCACATTACCCTTCTACTATGCCTTTCTGCTTAGTAGGCGGTAACTCAGGATATTGGGGTAGAGACCATGGTGATAATTCTGGTACTCCTCCTGATGGAGCTTTCAGAACTACCTATGGTGTTTATCCTGCGGGTGGCGAATTTGACGCAAGCACAGGCGGTGTTGTTAAACAAGTAATGGGTGGCCGTGGTGCTGGTGTTGATCCAATCTGGAACTCTTCTTTCACTTATTTTGTGGAAGCTGAAGCTGCTTTGAAATTGGGTGTAACTGCAGGTGGAACTGCTAGAGCTTTGTTAAGCAAAGCCTTGTATGCTTCTATTAATAAAGTAGTTGGTTTCCCTGCCTCTATTGGTTATTCTTTGAGTGCCTCTCAACAAGCATTGGTTCCTACCACTGCTCAAATTGACACTTATGTAAACTTTGTATTGGCTCAATATGATGCTGCTACTACTGATGATGCACGTTTGAATATCATCATGAAGGAATACTATATTGCTGCATGGGGTAATGGTGTAGAAACCTACAACTCTTACAGAAGAACTGGTAAGCCTGATAATATCCAATTGGTTGTTACTACAGCTAGTCCTGGTGTATTCTTGAGGTCTTTCACTTATCCTTCAGTGTATATGAACAGAAACTTGAATGCTCCAACTCAGAAAACACCTGGTGTTGCTGCAAACAAAGTATTCTGGGATAATAACCCTGATAATTTCATCAAATAAAATACAGCAATCATGAAGAAAATCCTAAACATATTCAGTGTTGCAGCTATACTACTGTTTGCTGTATCCTGTAAAAAATCAGAAAACTCAAACCCCCTAACTGATATTGCCAATTTTGGCAAGGGGTCGTACCTAACTTTGAATAGTACAATCAATTTGAATTTGAACTACGCACAAGTAGCCACTTCTAAAGTGGGTGTAAAAGTAGATCAATACAACAACGGGAACGATGTTGACAAAATCAAATTATATGTAGTTGCTGGATCAAATGCCAATCCTACTTCTTGGAAGCTTTTGAAAACAGTAACCTATGCTGGTGTAGGAACTGAACTAAGTGCCACTGGTGCTGAAATTGCTACAGCTTTAGGTGTTGCTCCTTTAGCGCTTTTGCCTGGGAATAGTTACACCTTTTATACTCAAGTCATTACCAAAAGTGGTGAAATTTATGATATTAGTAATGTAAATGGCGCTTTGGAAAGTGGTACTTTTTATAATGCCTGTTTCCGTTTTACCGCTTCTGTTGTTTGTCCTTTTGTGGCACCAATGGCAGGAACTTACAAAGTAATTCAGGATGACTGGGTTGATTGGAGTCCTGGTGACCTAGTTCAAATAACTGATGGTCCTGGTGCTAACCAATTAAACATTAGTAAAGTTTGGCCTAACCCTGCTTACGGTAATATTGGCCCAAATCCTTTGTATATTCAGATATCTGATGTTTCTTCAGGAACTGCAACTATTCCTTCAGGTTTAGTTTGGGCAACAGGATATCCCGGTACGGCATCTACTGGTGCTGGAAGCACTGGATTGGTATTTTCTTGTACAGGAAGAATTTCAATGAGTATTCGAATTCTTTATAACGGTGGTGATCAAGGGTTTAGTAAATTGATCTTGCAAAAGCAATAAGCTTTTCATCAATACTTTTATAAGCCGTCTCGATTTAATCGGGACGGCTTTTTTAATGCCCATACTGATTATAGGTAATTTGTTGAAGAGTTCATTTCTCTTGGAACAAACTAAAAAGACCCCGATTCATCGGGGTCTTTAATAAGTTGGGGGATAAATATTTGTATTGTTTGAGTTGTAATTGAAGCAAGGTTCTTAGAACTTGATTTCTTCTTCGTGCTCGTTAAAGAATCGGAATTCAATAATATGGTAATTGGTATTTGCCTGGGCCTTTAAATCCATCTTGTATTTGCGTCTCCACTGCCTGATAATGGGGTTAAACCATCCCTTGGTTAAGTGAGAGTAAACAATGGGGTGTACGGACAAAGTAAGGCTCTTATGAGCGTGTGTAACCAAGTAATGTAAACGTTTTTCAATTTCATCTTCCAAAATCAGGGTAGAAGTAATCTTTCCTGTACCATTACAAGCCGGGCAAACCTCAGAAGTGTTAATGTTCATTTCTGGGCGCATACGCTGCCTAGTAACCTGTAATAAGCCAAATTTAGAGATGGGCAACAAACTATGACGGGCACGGTCAGTTTTCATAAAACCTTCCATGGCTTCTTGCAACTTGCGTTTGTTGTCTGGAAGCTTCATGTCTATAAAGTCTATGACAATGATGCCGCCTATATCGCGCAAGCGTAACTGCCTTGCAATCTCTTCTGCCGCTTCTAGGTTGGTTTCTAGCGCATTTTCTTCCTGGTTATTACTCACGCTTTTATAGCCGCTATTTACGTCTATTACGTGCAAGGCTTCTGTGTGCTCAATAATCAAATAAGCGCCACTAGGAAGGTTAACAGTTTTGCCAAAGGCCGATTTAACCTGTTTGGTGATGCCAAAATGGTCAAATATAGCACCTGGGCTATTGTGCATGGTGACTATCTCTGCTTTCTCAGGAGCAATACGTTGTAAGTATACCCTAGTCTCTGTATAGATGTTTTTGTCATTGACTACAATGCGATTAAAATCGGCACTCAATAGGTCTCTTAAAATGCTCGTAGTCTTATTCTGCTCGCTCATGATTTTAGCAGGAGCAACAGCACCTTTTAAATTGGTCTGGATGGTTTCCCAAATAGCAACCAGACTCAACATGTCTTGGTGTAATTCTGCGGTGGTTTTACCCTCTGCAGCAGTACGCACAATCACGCCAAAATTCTTTGGCCTAATGGCTTCTACAATTTTGTGTAAGCGCTTTCTTTCTTCTGAGCTATGAATCTTTTTGGAAACAGCTACAATCTCATTAAATGGCGTCACTACCACAAACCTTCCGGGCAGTGATAATTCACAACTAAGTCTTGGTCCCTTGGCGGCAATAGGCTCTTTTAAAATTTGAACCAGTACATTGGGTTTGCCATTGAGTACTTCATTGATCTTACCCGTTTTAACAATCTCGGGTTCAGATTGAAATTTGGCAAAATCAAATCCATGCTCTTCTTTATCGTTCATAGCAATCTGCGTGAACTTGATAATAGAGCGAGCATAAGGACTCAAGTCAGTATAATGTAGAAATGCGTCTTTCTCAAACCCAACGTCTACAAATGCAGCGTTAAGTCCGGGAATGAGCTTTTTCACTTTTCCCAAATAGAGGTCGCCAACGGCAAAACTAGCGTCTGCTTTTTCATTATGCAGTTCCACTAATTTCTTGTCTTCCAGCAATGCGATTTCAACGCCTGTTGGGGCAACATTAATAATTAATTCTTTGTTCACGAATGGCAACTTTTAGATACAAAATAGTTGGCCGCTTGGCGGCATACAACAATACACTAAATCCGTAACACCCACCACCAAAAGGAAGGAAAAGGTAAAAGTTGCAGCGTAGGAAAGGTGGTTGGCTAAATTCAGATAAGTGTGAAAACCCCGTTCAATCCCAATTGTTTGAAACGGAACGGGGTTTGTATCATAGTAAAATCAAGAACTATTTGTTCTTTTTCTTATGACGATTCTTTCTTAAACGTTTTTTTCTCTTGTGCGTCGCAATCTTATGACGCTTTCTCTTCTTACCACAAGGCATGTCCAAGTAATTTTATATGTTAAAAAATAAATGCTATTTGCGCAATTCGCTGATACGCTTGTCCAGAGCGGTTTTGGCTTCAGGAACCTTAACTAGTTCCTTGGCCCGCTGATACCATTTAATGGCACCTGCTTTATCGCCCTTTAACTCGTAACATTCAGCAAGGTTGAATATTGCTTCCAGATTATCGGGCTGTTTTTGCAGCACAATATTGAATCTTTCTATGGCTTTGTCATATTGACCACTTTTCTTTCCTCCCATTCCCAATACCATCTGTCCATAGAGATTCTCCGGATGCTCCTGAACCACCTTTCTTACTTCCAAAATCCCCTGCATTGGATTGTCTGAGATATTGCCAAACATATAGCAAATACCCAAACCAATCTTGGAGGAATCATTGGCAGGATTGATGACCAGTGCCTTGTCTAAAAGATCTTTTGCGTTCTCACCCAACCAGTGTTGCATGGCAGGATCAGCCTCTGTTAATAGGTTCTCTAAAAACAGTTGGGCGGCAAAGGTGAGGCTTTTTTCAGAATTTTCCAACTTCGCGGCTTCAGAACTATAATATGCGTAGGGTTCAAAGATTCTAGCAGAGTCTGACCAGAACCTTGCCAGCTGATGATAAACATGTATTTGCTGGTCTTTTACATCGCCCCGCACAACTGCTTGTTCCAGTAAAGCAAGGCGTTGAACCTGCTCTTGGCTAATACGTTGTTTGGCTTTTGCCAATAAATCTTCAGTTGTAACTGAGTGATTATGAGAATCTTGTGTAGCAGGTGCGGCTGTTGTATTGGATTTTGGTGTGTCTGAACTGGTGCCAAAATAAAAGATGGCAATGAGCAAGACCCCGCCCAAAATGAGGATCCATTGTTGTTTCTTCATGTAAAAATTTCACCAAAGTTAGTCCGACTTGCGCTTGCTTTTAACTTCGCTAACAAATTCTTTTGCAGGCTTGAATGCCGGAATAAAATGCTCAGGAATCTCAACAGCTACATTTTTTTTGATATTTCGTCCAATCTTAGCAGCTCTTTTCTTGGTGATAAAACTTCCAAAACCTCTGATATAGATGTTTTGTCCATTTGCCAAGCTGTCTTTGACTTCTTTGAACATGGTTTCTAAAGTAACAAGCACATCCACTTTAGGGATGCCGGTCTTGTCCGATATTTGATTGATGAGATCTGATTTTCTCATAGAAAAGGCTTTTAATTGTGGGTTATAGTCTAAAATAAGCTAAAATATCCGGTATCTGCAAGAAAGATAGCTTAAAATTTATAGGCGTTATCAATTGATTGATAAATGGTTCAATCAATTGATTTGGCGGTGAATCAAGGGTTTATACATTAGAAATCTAGCAAAAGACCAATTTCCTGTATTTTCAAGGCCAATGAAACAAGTATTTACTAAAAATCTCATGCATTGGCACCAAACCAGCAACCATCGGCAAATGCCATGGAAGGGTGAGAAGGACGCTTATAAGATCTGGTTGAGCGAAATTATTTTGCAACAGACTAGGGTGGAGCAAGGATGGAATTATTATGAACGCTTTATCAAAACCTATCCCAAAATAGAAGCATTGGCTGCTGCCAAAGACCAAGAAGTATTCAAACTTTGGGAGGGATTGGGTTATTATAACAGGTGCAAAAATTTGTTGCATACTGCCAGAACCATTGTTCAAAATTATCAGGGCAAGTTTCCCCATGATTATGAAACCATCCTTTCTTTAAAAGGGGTAGGCCCTTATACGGCTGCTGCCATTGCCAGTTTTGCCTTTCAATTGCCTTATGCCGTAGTGGATGGGAATGTGTTTAGGGTGCTTTCTAGGTATTTTAATATTGCAGACCCTATTGATGGGAATACGGGTAAACAAATATTTACGCAATTAGCCCAAGATGTTTTGGACCATACTCAACCGGGAGTTTATAATCAAGCCATTATGGACTTTGGGGCAACAGTTTGTAAACCCTTTGCGCCTAGCTGTGGTAATTGCCCGCTTCAAAAAAAATGCCAAGCATTTGCCAATGGAATGGTGAATGAGTTACCCGTGAAAGAGAAAAAATTACTCAAACGCAAGCGCTGGTTTAACTATTTCTATTTTGAACATGCTGGTCAAATCTATATACACCAACGGTCAGAGGGCGATATCTGGGCCAACTTACATGAGTTCTATCTAGTAGAATCTCCTGATCAAGTTCTATGGAACAATGAAACAGTTATGGAATTGCTGCAAGATCAATTAGCCATTAAAACAGGGGTAGTAAATGCTGTTTCTGAGTTATTGGTTCAACAATTAACCCATCAGCAAATCAAAGCGCGTTTTATTCAGGTAACCCTAAACAAAAAACCTGCACTATTGACCAAGGAGCAGTGGGTAGCCAAAAAATCCATTGACCAAATGGCCTTTCCAAAAATCATTTTGCAATGGATGGAGCAAGCCCTTCCATTGGGGAAATAGGGTTTTTAACAGGCCTGTTAATTTATCAACAAGGGATTCTTTTGTTTCTCAAAAAAGGGTATTTTTAAGAACAGTAAGATTTGGACGAACCTAAAAAATTATTTTATGAGGGGAGTTAACAGAGTCATGTTGATAGGAAATCTTGGAAAAGAACCAGATGTGCAACATTTGGAAGGAAATATTAGTGTTGCTAAATTTCCACTGGCTACCACCGAAACCTATAAAGACCGGTCTGGCAAGTTGATCTCGCAAACAGAATGGCATACCGTGGTACTTTGGAGGGGATTGGCAGAATTGGCCCAGAAATACCTACACAAGGGATCATTGATCTATGTTGAGGGCAGGCTTAGAACCAGGAGTTGGGAAGACAAAGACGGAAACAAAAAATTTGCCACAGAAGTAGTGGGAGACAATTTGATTATGTTAGATAAACGCTCAGATGGATCAGGTCATGGGGGAGAAGGAATGGAGGGCTATCATGGGGATGATATTCCGCCAATTGGGGACCCAACTGAGAACCTGCCATTTTAAACTTAGAATTGATACTTTTGCAAACAATGGTAGGTTAGGCCTATCTATTTTATATTAAAACAGCTACTTTGGATTATCACTCGGTTTTGAATCAATTTTTGTCAGCACCATTTCTGTCTGCTATTCAAGCACAGGGTACCACGGTGTTGGTAATGGTTTTATTGGTGCTGTTATTTTTATCCTTTGTATTGGCAGGTGCAGAAGTGGCTTTTTTCTCCCTTACCTATAAAGACATTAACCTACTCAAGTCTAAACAGCAACCACCCTATAAACGCGTAGTAGATTTATTAGAAGAACCCAAGACCTTATTGGCTTCACTCTTAATTGCCAATAGTTTTATCAATATTGCCATCATCATCATTTCTAATTTATTGATTGATGGCATGTTCAATTTTGAAAAGTTTGACGCGGTTTGGGTGGAATTTGTAATCAAAGTGATTTCTGTTTCATTTATTCTGGTATTATTTGGAGAAGTCATGCCCAAGGTATTGGCCACGCAAAACAATATTCGTTTTGCCAAAGACTTTGGTGGAATTATACAAGCCGTTTCTTATGCTACAGCAGGATTGAGTAAGCGTTTGGTGAATTTTTCTGATGTCATAGAAAAGAGCCTAGCTAGAAAAAATATGGGATCTTATAGTTTGGAAGAACTGGATCATGCCATTGACTTAACCACGGATAGCACGGCATCTGAGAATGAAAAAAATATTCTAAAGGGGATTGTCAAATTTGGAAATATTACGGTGAAGCAAATTATGAAAACCAGGATGGATGTGCATGGTTTGGATCAAGAAATTAGTTTTGGGGAATTAGTTGCTTCTGTCAAAGACCTGCACTATAGTAGGTTGCCCGTATACAAAGAAGACCTAGACAATGTAGTAGGAATGATTCATACCAAGGACTTGATTCCCTTTATTAATGAAGCGGATGATTATGCTTGGCATACCCATATGCGTCAGCCCTATTTTGTGCACGAGCAAAAATTGATTGAAGACTTATTGCAAGATTTTCAATCAAAGCGGATCCATTTTGCGGTAGTAGTGGATGAGTTTGGAGGCACTAGTGGGATTGTTACTTTGGAAGACATTTTAGAAGAAGTGATTGGTGATATCAAAGACGAATTTGATGAGGAAGAATCTGGTCATAAAAAGATTGACGAATTCAACTATATTTTTGAAGGCCGCACCATGCTCAATGATGTTTGTAAAGTGATGGAATTGCAAGCAGACATTTTTGACCAAGTAAAAGGGGAAAGTGATTCTTTGGCAGGACTGGTTTTAGAACTAGCCGGAGAAATTCCACAACCCGCACAGGTATTGCGTTCCGGCGATTTTGAATTTACTGTTTTGGAAGTTGCCAAAAATAGGATTGACAAGATTAAAGTAACCATCAAACAACAGGAATCAGAATAGCTTTCAAAAATCCAATCATGTTTTCAAGTAATCGTAGTTCTATTTTGGTGGTAGGCATTTTGCTGATTTTTATAGTTGCCTGTAATAGCGTATTTACGCCCAAACCCAATGGTTATTTTGATATTGGATTTCCCAAGAAAAAATACCAGGTCTTTAGTCAGGCAGGTTATCCCTATGAATTTGAATATCCAGTCTATGCCCAAATAGTAAAGGATAGTAGTTTTTTTGGAGAAGCCACAGAGAACCCATGGTGGGTCAATATCAATTTTCCTGACTTTAACGGAAAGATTCATATCAGTTACAAAGAGATAGGTAAAAATAGTTTTGATACCCTTATTAAGCACGCTTATTTTTTAACGGGTAAACATAGTAGCAAAGCCTATTCCATTGAAGATTCTAGCATGCAAACCATGCATGGCATTCACGGCGTCATGTTTTCTGTTGGAGGTGATGTAGCAACAGCTAATCAATTTTTTCTTACAGATTCCACCAAACATTTTTTGCGTGGAGCACTCTATTTTGACGCTGCACCCAATGCCGATTCTTTGGGTATTGTGAATCAGTTTTTGTTAGAGGATATGAAGCACTTGATCAATAGTTTCAAGTGGAAAAAATAGCAGTTTTAACTGTCTTAACTATTTGTCATTAATGTTTAAGTCTTGCTTTTTTTATCTTGTCCAATCCTGGAAAATGTTGATCTAAGTATTTGTTGCCATACTTCATCACTGAGTCTTGGTATTTAAAAGTAATGGTGTCTTTATAAGCTCCATAAAACTGGTCCACTACTTCCATGCCTTTTACAACCCGTCCAAAAGGAGGGAAACCCTTGGAATGCGCCATGGTATCTAGTCTACGATTATCTATTTTATTAATGTAAACGTGTACGGTACGGTTGTCTATTCCACCAGTTGCAAATGACATGACACCTCTTTGATTGCTTTTGGTAGCCAACTCATCTTTGATGGTTTTTTTGTCCATGAATCGGTTTAGTGCAGTATCATTTTGAATGCCAAACTGGGCATATTTTTCTGTACTCCTAAACACATACATATTGGTATAGTAATGGGCTTTGACCAGCTGGTAGAACCTTGTAGCGCCAATGGGAGACCAGTCTTTGTACACTTTCACATCAAAATTCCCCTTGGTGGTTTTGAAGCGAACCAAAAAGCTATCTGGAGCGTTTTTCTCTAGGTTTCGTAGCAGGCTTTTTTTGCTTTGGGCTGTGGCCACTAAACTGCAGCAACAGCAAAATAGGACAATCAGGGTTTTGTTCATAGTCAAGAATTCTAGCAAAAAGATAATCAAATATTCCAAATGCGCTAGAAAGCGGAATGGCGTTATCTTTGAAGCAATTTAGTAGGAATGATAGCAATTGACAATGTTTTAATCAGTGAAGACATTATAGACGAGCAATTTGTCTGTGATTTGAGTAAGTGCAAGGGCGGCTGCTGTGAAGACGGAGACGCAGGAGCACCCATGGAAAAATGGGAGCTGGAAAAATTGAACAAATACTATGAGGTAATTAAACCTTATATGACACCTGAGGGCATTGCAGAAGTAGAGCGCCAGGGCAAATACTTGTATGACCAAGAGTTTGGATGGGTAACGCCCACCATTGAAGGTCAGATCTGTGCTTATGGCTATCGCGATCAGTGGGGTGTGATCAAATGCGGAATTGAGCAAGCTTATAATGACGGCAAATTGGATTGGAAAAAACCGGTGAGTTGTCATTTGTTTCCCATTCGCATTCAGCAAAGCAAGAGGGATCCAGAGATTGAATACTTAAACTATGAACCCAGGGAAGACCTTTGTGCGGCTGCCTGTAGTTTGGGTAAGCATTTAAAAATGCCCGTCTATGTGTTCTTAAAAGAATCCATTATTCGTAAGTACGGAGAAGTGTTTTATGAAACACTGGAAGCCACGGCCAAAGAATTGAAGAAAAAGAAATAATACCCTATGCCAGATAAAGCAGCATCTTTTATAGCCAAGAGCACCATCAAGGCCGCCGACCTGGATCATCGCCGGAAAATCAATTTTAATATTGGTAAGTACAATGCTGTTGTACCCATTGGGAAGAAGCAGTTTACAGACGTGATGCTAACGCGTGAAAAAGCCAAGAATCGCAAATGGGATGCCATTGAACATTTGGATATGCATTTGGAAAACTTTGAAAAACGCATTACGGCTAGGGGAGCCAAAGTAATCTGGGCAGAAGACAAGGAACAGGCATTGGAAGCCATTGGCAAGATTTGCAAAGAACGCAATTGCAAAACCTTGGTCAAAAGCAAAAGCATGGTTACAGAAGAAATTCACTTGAATGACTATCTGGAATCAAAGGGCATTGAGAGTGTAGAAACTGATTTGGGAGAATATATTCAACAATTAGACGGAGAACCGCCCTACCATATTGTTACGCCTGCCATGCACAAAAGCAAGGAAGATGTTGCCAAATTATTTGCTGAAAAATTGGGTGTGCCTGGAGGATTGTCTCCAGAAGAATTAACCCTGGTAGCCAGAAAAAAGCTTCGTGAAAAATATGTACAAGCAGAAGTAGGTGTTACGGGAGCCAATTTTATTATTGCTGATATTGGTGCTATAGCCGTTACAGAAAATGAGGGCAATGCGCGCTTGAGTTGTGCCTTCCCCAAAACACATATTGTAGTAGTGGGCATTGAAAAAGTGATTCCTTCTATTCATGATCTTGCCTTGTTCTGGCCCCTGCTCTCCACTTTTGGAACAGGACAAAAAGTAACGGTATACAATAGTATTGTTACTGGACCAAGACAGGCTGGTGAATTAGACGGACCTGAAGAAATGATTGTGATTCTACTAGACAATGGTAGAACCAATTTATTAGAGAATCCAACAAGTAGAGAAGCATTGTATTGCATTAGGTGTGGGGCTTGTTTGAACGCCTGCCCAGTGTATAAAAATATTGGTGGACACGCTTACGAGACAACCTATAGTGGTCCCATTGGAAAAGTGATTACGCCCTATTTAAGTGGGATGAAGGATTACAAACACTTGAGTTATGCCTCCTCACTTTGTGGCAATTGCACAGAAGTATGTCCTGTGCGTATTAACCTGCATGAACTACTATTAGACAATAGGCACGAGGCGGTGAAAGAAGGCAATAGTAGTTTGGCAGAAAGGCTAGCATGGAAGGCTTGGAAAACAGCTAGTCTAAACAGGTCAATGATGAATATGGGGAATGCCAAATTAAAGAACTGGGTGGTGAATAAAGTATTCAAAGGTTGGACCACGCATAGAAGTGATTTGGATTTTAGCAACAAGACTTTTAGTGAAATGTGGCAGGATAAAAAGTGATAGCCATTTACGCGCCAAATATTAGTCCAAGATTGAGCTATACCGTGGAAACACTGTTTGGTGGTCAAGCATTGGTGAGTTCCAATCAACAGACTTTTTTACAGCACGATGGTCCCAGAATCAACTACTCACATGAGTTCTTAGACGTGCGCAATCTCTGGATCCATCCGCATGGATTAATGGATGAGCAAGGCATTCAACAACAAGAACTCTCCACTTTTGATTGGAAGGGTTTCAAGGCTTTTTTTAAAACCAGTGACGGCACTATTCCATTTGATTTATTTGCAGCTGCTTTTTATTTGCTATCGCGATATGAAGAATATCTTGGTCAAGAAAAAGACCAGCATGGAAGATTTCCAGCAGAAGCATCACTGGCCTATCAAGCAGGATTTTTACAACAACCCATTATTCAGTGTTGGGTAAAAGCGTTGGCATGGGAATTACACCTATTGTTTCCGGGTTTTAGAATGCTGTCAAGGGCTTTTAGCTTTGTGCCTAGTTATGATATTGACAATGCTTTTGCTTATTTGAATCAGCCAATCGCCAAGCGAATCTTTGGATTTTTCAAAACCTTGTATCAGGGAAAATTTGAAGCTTTTTTTGAAATGGCTTCTGTGTTAAGCGGCAATGCAGCAGACCCTTTTGATCAGTTTCAACGATTAGAAAATTTGCACCTAACATTGGGTTCTAAACCCATTTATTTTTGTTTGTTAGCGGACAAAAGAATGGGGGTAGATAAGAATATTCATCCCTCTAACAAAGCACTCAGAAATAGGATTCAAATGTTGGCTGCTAAGAACACAATAGGCATTCATCCTTCTTGGCAATCGGGTGAAAATGACAGTTTGCTTTTGTCTGAAATGAATACCCTTTCTCAAATCATTGATGGGCCTATTATAGCATCGCGCCAGCATTATTTGCGTTTGCGTTTTCCGGATACTTACCGCAGTTTATTGGAAGCTGGCATTAAGGATGATTATAGCATGGGATGGGCTTCACAAAACGGTTTTAGGGCTTCTTTTGCAGCACCCTTTTATTGGTATGATTTGGAAAAAGAAACCAAGACTGGCCTGCTGATTCATCCTTTTTGTTATATGGATGCAACCTCCATTTTTTACAAAAGAGTACCCGTATATGAAGCGGCAAAAGAGTTGCAGGAACTAACTGATACAGTCATGCAATATGGTGGTGAGATGATAGCCATTTTTCACAATGACTTTTTAACCCAACAACCCGAATGGTTGGAATGGACGCAATTACACGAAGACTGGTTGCGTAAAAATACTCCTGTTAATTAAGTTGTTTCTGGCTGAGTAGCTGCTTTCAAACTTCTATTGACTAAGTACACACCCAAGAGGGTAATAGCCGATCCAATTAAAATATTGATGGTGAGTTTTTCATCCACCAATAAGGACCCAACCAGTATGGCTACTATGGGATTGATATAGGCATAGAGTGCAGCAATGCCCGGCTCCAAATGTTTCATGGAATAGATAAAAGCAATAAAGGCAATAATAGAACCAGCGACTACCATATAGGCTAATGTACCCCAAGTTTCTAGTGGAATTTGTGCAAAGGGAATTACATCTCCTGTTGCGGTTGCAATGCCATACATGATAAAAGAGCTCAGCAACATTTGCCAACCCAATGCATTATAAGGATTGAGTTCAGACTTTTTCTTGGCAATAAAAATAGTGGTCATGGCCCAGGTAATCATGGCAACCATGGACACGGCTACCCCAATCCAAAATCCTTCTTTGTGGTTGTGAAAAGCATTGTCATAAAATACTACGGCAATGCCTGCTATGCCTAAGAACAAACCAATAAATGTGCTGGTTTTGATTTTCCTATTCTTGAAATAAAATAGTTCAATCAAAACAACAAACAGTGGATAGAGTGCCGCTATAAGGGCACCCAATCCACTGGGAATATATTTAAGACCTACGGTGGCTAGACCATTGGAAGAAACAAACATGAGGATGGCCATAATGGTGAGCCAACCCAATTGTTTTAGGGTAGGTAATTTTTCTCCTTTAATCAGGAAGAATAATACATAGATAATGCCACCAGAAAACTGCCGAATTGCAGCCACTTCAAAAGCCGGTGTATAGCGCACACAGATCTTGCTCCCCACCCAAGTGGTTCCCCAGACAATGCTGGTGATGGCTAGTGCTATATAGGCTTTCTGTTTGTCTGCTTGCATGAATCAATTGGTGATTAATGTCTGAAATGACGCAGACCTGTCATCACCATGGCCAAATTATGTTCTACGCAATAAGCAACACTGTCTTTGTCTCTTACAGAACCTCCTGGCTGAATAAATGCTTCCATACCCGCTTCGTGTGCTATCTGTACACAGTCATTGAAGGGGAAGAATGCATCAGAAGCCAGTACCGCTCCTTGTAAAGCAAATTCAAATTGTTTGGCTTTGTCAATAGCATGACGCAGGGCATCAATCCGGCTGGTTTGACCACAACCCTTACCCACCAATTGTTTGTCTTTTACTAAGGCAATTGCATTGCTCTTTAAGTGTTTGCAAACAAGGTTTGCAAAGACCAGGTTTTCTTTTTCTAATTCAGTAGTTGGTCTTCCACCCACTTCTTCCCATTTGTCAAAATTGCCCTTGTCTGCACCTTGTTCTAGGGTGCCATTGAGCAATGATTTAGAAGGGGTTTTCAAAGCAGTGGTACCTGCTTTTAATTCTAGTAAGATTCTATTTTTCTTGGTCTTTAATACTTCTAATGCGTCTGCGTCAAAAGCAGGTGCAATCAGCACTTCAAAGAAGATTTCATTGATGGCATCGGCTGTTGCTTTGTCAATAGTTCCATTGCAAACCAATACACCACCAAAAGCACTTTCAGGATCTCCTGCCAAAGCCGCGTCCCAGCTAGCTTTTACAGAATTTCTTTCTGCAATGCCACAAACATTGGTATGCTTGATAATGCCAAATACGGTTCCTTTTCCTGCAACGGGTGCTGGAAATTCTTGAATCAATTGTACCGCAGCGTCAACGTCTACAAGGTTATTATAGCTAAGCTCTTTACCATTTAATTGACTAAAGAGTTGGGTAAGGTCTCCGTGAAATACAGCAGACTGGTGTGGGTTCTCACCATAACGCAAAGCCTGACTAATGCCTGGATTAAAATAATTGCTGATGGCAACATCATAATGCATCACTACTTCAAAAGCCTTGGCTGCATATGCCCTACGTTGTTCAATAGAAGTTTCGCCTTTCTGCGTTTTCAATAGATTTTCCAAAGAAGCATAATCATCCTTAGCGGCAATGACTACCAGGTCTTTGAAATTCTTGGCAGCAGCCCTGATCATAGAAGGACCACCAATATCAATTTTTTCAATGATTAATTTTTCTTCTGTGGTATTGGCCAAAGTTTCTTCAAAAGGATAGAGGTCTACAATCACCAGGTCAATTTCTGGAATCTTGTATTCCTTCATTTCTGCTAGATCCTGGGGCTCATACCTTCTACCCAAAATGCCACCAAATACGGCAGGATGTAGGGTTTTTACACGTCCACCCAAGATAGAGGGATAGGTAGTCAGGCTTTCTACAGGAACACAGGGAACGCCCAAATCTTCAAGAAATTTCTGGGTTCCACCAGTAGAATAGATGGTAATACCCAATGCGTGTAATTCCTTGGCAATGGGTTCCAGGCCGTCTTTATAAAAAACGGAAATAAGTGCTGATTGAATTTTCTTTTGCATGTTGATTGCTTGGTCCGGCTTAGAACATTAGGCCTGTTGCCGGGATTGAATGGAGCTGCAAAGGTAAGTTTTCACACGCTCACAAAAAAGAAAGAGGAAGACTAATAATACCAGGGTCTGTAAAAAACTAATACCCAAGTGCTCAGAAACCGCAAATGGCAGGCGATTGGTTCTTTCTACCAAGTCATTCATCCAGCCAATGCCCAACTGGATCATTTTACCCAAAAAGCTTTGCAAATAGGGGATGGGAATGAGCAAGGCAATTTCTAGATAGAGGATCAATCCTGAAAAAGGAACAATCAAGAGGTTGCAAAACAAAAACAGATTGGGAAACTGTTGAAAATGATAAAGCACCAAGGGAAGGGTGAATACTTGGGCCGATAGCGTGAGCGCATTGAGTTGCCAAATGGCCCTGAGCAAGGGGTTTTTAATCCGCAACCATTGCATGAGGGTCTTGGCATATAACAAGATGCCTGTTACCGCAGCATAACTCAATTGAAACCCAAGGTCCCAGATCAACCAGGGATTCCAGAGTAGCAGAAAAAATGCCGATGCTGCAAGCGCATTGAGTTGGTTGTTTTGATAACCCAAACTTTGACTCAGTAAGAGAAAACTAAAACTCAAAGCGGCGCGCATGATGGATGGTGCTGCTCCTGTTAACAGCGCAAATCCCCAAAGCACTAATAAAATCAGAATGGGTCTGATCCAACGCATCCAGCGAATGGGCATGAATGGGCGGAACAGCCAGAGCAATAATCCGTAAATCATCCCCAAATGCAAACCACTGATGGCAATAATATGCACCACTCCGGTATTGCTATAAGCCTGCACCAAGCTCCGGTCTAAGTCATATTTGTAGCCAATCAAGAGTGCTTCTGCAATCCCGCAAATTGTTCTGTCTGGAATCCATCGCGCCAGCACTGCCAAGATCCAATTTCTAGAATCTAGGACCCAGTTGCGCCAACTCCTTGCTGCTGGTTCCAATATCTGGGGAGGGGCCGAAAGATAACTTTGGTATTGTACGCCTTGGCGATAGGCCCATTGTTGGTAATTAAATGCCAGAGGGTCTTTGGGCGGAGAAATGAATTGTAGTTTTTTAGTGAGCAGGATTCTTGTTCCCGGGATCATTTCCTGCATCCATTTAGGATCTTTACTATAGAGGAAAACCAATCCATTCACGCTTTTCCATTGGCCTTGATTTTCTTGTGCAATGGCTTTGGCCAAGACCCGCCACTGTTTGGTAGTAGGAACCTGTGCTGCAATAATTTCTATACAGGTATTGCTAGACAAAGGCGTTTGACCCAATGCATGGGATTGCTGTTCGGGTTGCTGCCAATAATAATTAAATGCGCCAATGGCTGTGAGCAACAAATAAATACCCAGCCCGCGCAACCATGCAAAATAAAATTGATATTGTAATTGCAAAAAGGAGGGGAGAGCAACTAAAAATAAACCACCAATGCCTAAGACTTGAATGCTATGAATGTTCAAGACTCCCTGATACTTAAGTAAGATGCCAACCAAAAATGGAATGAGCAAACGCAGGAAGGGTAGGCTTTTCCAAGGATCAACAAATTTTTGTTGCATGCACTAACCTAATAAAAAAGCCACACTGCAATAGTGTGGCTTTAAAAGATTTTAGTAAAATCTATTTACTTAAGTTCATGCTTCTTTCTTTGTACAAAGTGCGGAAATAAGGATCACGCAGGTCTTTGATAAAACGAATGGCTTCACCGGTACTCTTCATTTCTGGTCCTAGTTCTTTGTTCACACCAGGGAACTTATCAAAGCTAAATACGGGCTCCTTAATGGCGTATCCGTCAAGTTTGTTTTCCATGACAAAATCAGTCAACTTGGCTTCACCCAACATGATTTTGGTGGCAATATTCAAATAAGGAATCTGATAAGCTTTGGCAATAAAAGGGGTAGTTCTAGAAGCACGTGGATTGGCTTCAATCACAAAAACCTTGTCTCCCTTAATGGCAAACTGGATATTGATCAAACCCTTGATTTTTAAAGCGCGGGCAATCTTCTCACTATAGTATTCCATGGTCTCCACAATCAATGGGGTCAGGTTGAAGGCAGGCAACACGGCATTACTATCACCGCTATGAATCCCTGCTGGTTCAATATGTTCCATTACACCCATGATATGAAAATTCTCTCCGTCAAAAATGGCGTCTACTTCAGCTTCTTGACAACGGTCTAAGAAATGGTCAATCAAAATCTTGTTACCAGGAATATGTTTTAGCAAGCTGATTACCGCTTTTTCTACTTCTTCGTCATTGATCACAATCCGCATTCTCTGACCACCAATTACATAGCTAGGACGCACCAATACGGGGTAGCCCACTCTATTAGCAACAGCCACCGCTTCATCAGCGTCTTCTGCGGTACCATATTCAGGATAAGGAATATTGAGTTCTTTCAACAAATCACTAAAGCGTCCACGGTCTTCCGCCATGTCCATGCTTTCAAAACTGGTTCCAACAATTGGAATACCTTTTTCGTGTAATTTCTTTGCTAGTTTCAAAGCGGTTTGACCACCTAATTGTACAATAATGCCATCGGGCTGCTCCAAGTCAATGATTTCTCTTAAATGTTCCCAAAATACGGGTTCAAAATAGAGTTTGTCTGCCATGTCAAAATCAGTAGACACGGTCTCAGGGTTACAGTTGACCATGATGGCTTCAAAACCACATTCCTTAATGGCCAAAAGCCCGTGAACACAGCAATAGTCAAATTCAATACCCTGTCCAATCCGGTTGGGGCCGCTGCCTAAAACAATGATTTTCTTCTTTTTGGAAGGGATAGATTCGTTGGAATTCAGTGCTTGGTTCATGTGGTAGAAATTGCGCAAAAGTAGGGATATACCGTAAATCTGCCGCTATTTTTTTACCTGACCGTCTTTCATGACCCATTTTACGGCTTCCAGGGTTTTTACATCCTTGAGCGGATTGCCAGCAACAGCCACCAAATCAGCAAAAGCACCTTTCTTGATCTCCCCAATTTTGCCTGTCATACCCAGCAAATCCGCGGCATTGATAGAAGCGGTTTGAATAGCTTGCAAAGGACTCATGCCATACTGCACTAGGTATTGAAAATCACGGGCTTGTGGCAATTGCCAGTCATAGCCACCAATATCGGTACCGTAAGCAATCTTGATCCCCGCTGCTAGGGCTTTTTTGAACAAACCGGCTTCGGACTCAGCAAAATACTTGTTCATGGGGCTACCTGCCTTGGCCCTTCCCTCGGCCACGTATTCGTTTACATAGATGGTGGGGCACCAATAAATGCCTTTGTCAACCATCAATTTGATGCATTCATCATCCATGCCAAAACCGTGTTCAATACTGCTGGCTCCGGCTTTGATGGCAGAGATAATTCCGTCACGGGTCACGGCATGCGCAGCCAATTTGCGGTTGGAACGCAGGGTTTCATCGCCAATGGCATTAATCTCTTCTGTGGTAAAATTGGGTAGAGATCTATAACTACCATCGGCCAGTTTGGAATAGCCGCGGTCTGCATAAATTTTGATCCAATCAGCACCATATGCAATCTGTTGTCTTACTGCTCTGCGGCCCTCATCGGCTCCGGTAATTTCTTGTAAACCCTTGGGCAATTTTAGCTCCCAAGCATAGTCCGATTCTTTAATGGGATAATGCCCCGTGGTGTTGATGGCCAGGGTAGCAATTTGCATCCTAGGGCCTTCCATTTCACCCTTATTAATGGCTTTCTTAATATCGGCATCGGCGTAGCCAGCACCTTCTGTTCCCAAATCTCTGATGGTGGTAAAACCATTGAGCAGACTCTGTTTGGCGCTTTTTACCGCGCGGATAGTTCTATAAGGAATGGACTCTTTGAGTACCTGAACGTCATAGTCTTCACTGGTAATATCGCCCTGCAATAACACGTGTGTATGTGCATCAATTAAACCGGGCAAAACCGTATAAGCGGATAAGTCAATGCTGCTATCTGTTTTTAGATTAAAACCCGCTGCTGGCGCGATGCTCTCTATGAGATTACCCCTCACCAAGATCACTTGGTTGCTTAACAATTCTCCGCTCCTGGTATTCAATACTGCACCACATTTAATGGCGATGGTTTTTTGAGCAGACACAATATGTACAGCGCCCAATAATAGGGCAGCGCAAAGCAGTTTTCTAAGCATGGTCTTGGTTTAGACCATCAAGATAGGATGCAATCAGGAAAATGATTTATTCTGTGGAACTATTTTTTTCAGTGCTGGTTGATGAAGCAGAACGGCCCCAAGTACGGCAACGGTTGCGCCATTCCTGTTTCATTTGATCCCTTTCCTCCGCACTCATGCCCTGCCATTTTTCCTTGAGCTCATTTTTCCAATGACCACCGCCACCACATTGGTTGCAATGATTTTTACCACTTGGAAAACCGCCGAATAAAATTTTACTCAAAACCAATAGACCAATGGCTTGGTAAAAACTAATGGTGGAAACGGCTACTACTTGAGCCAATACCCCGTTCCATAAAAGCATAACCACATAAGCTAGTAATGCTGCAAATGCAATGGCTAAAATGGAGAAGCCAATGATTTTTGTGATCCAAAATTTCTTGTTCATACAATGTATTTAATAATTTAATAAGTCTTGTTTTAAGCCTGCCAATCTTTCTCTCAAATGCAATACTGCATAGCGTTTGCGGCTGATCAATGTGTTCACGGATTCACCCGTTTGTTCAGAAATAGTTTTAAAAGGAACCCCTTCTAATTCATTGAGCACAAATACCTGTTTTTGATTTTCAGGGAGTTCTTCTAGTGCGGCTTGTAGGGTTTCCCAAAACAGGTTGCGCAAATAATCGGTTTCAGGATTATTGTCTTTTTCAAAATAGAGTTCGGTCCAGTCAAAACTGCTCTCTTCATCGCCCCCGGCATGAATGTCTTCTAGCAACTCCGGTTTGTGTTTGCGTTGTTTGTCTGTGATCTTGTTTCTAGTAACCGTGAAGAGCCAAGAAGTGAGCTGTTCAATGGGTTTGGTATTTCCAATAAACTGATAAAATACATCCTGCAGAATGTCTTCGGCATCGGCCTCATTGCTCACCCTTTTACGGATAAAGCCCATTAGCCTCTTGGTATAGGCATTCACCACATGGGTGATATTGCTTCTTCCTTGATCAGTCATGTTTGCCGGTATGGTCAGCGTCTTTGTCATCTATAAACTGGTAGACGCCTATGAAAAGATAATATTTTAAAAGCCTTGAAAATTCTTGCAAAGATTCATTTTCTTGTTTTAATTGATAATTTGATACAGTAAATCCATTTGCAAAATCTAAAATCTATGTATTTTCAACCCCTAAATCTTGAATATGAAACATCTGTTTTTCCTTTTGTTGGCAGCTACCATGGTAGCCTGTTCTTCTTCTGTAAAAATATCCAATGCGGGTGCTGCACCTGGTGCAGACTTGGCCAAGTACAAAAGTTTTGACTTTTATAAATTAGATGCCTCCGGCGATACTGTTTCTAAGGGATTCAACGAGCGCATGGACATGCTCAAATCTGCTATTGCCGGTGAGTTAACCAGCCGTGGCTATACCCAATCTAGTAGCAAACCAGATCTTTTGGTGAATATTGGTTTACAGGTTGAAGAGAAAACCCAAACCCGCCAAACCGACTGGCGTACCGATGGTGCTTATAAATACATGGGTCAGCGCAACTATTCTTGGAAGAGTGAAGAAGTGGTGGTGGGTTATTACAAAGAAGGTTCTGTAACCGTACACTTGGTAGACGCTGCCGCCAATGAAATGATTTGGAAGGGCACTGCTAAAGACATTTTGCCTTCAAAAGCATCAAAAGTTCCAGAAGTGGCACAAGCGGGTATGAAAGCCTTGTTTGCCAAATACCCCATTGCTCCTAAGCAATAATTTTTAAAATAATATTCGCTGGCGCGATGGGCAACCATCGCGCTTTTTTTTTGCTTACTCAGATTTTTTTGATCCTATTTAATCTCAAAGAGTTCTTCCCAACGCGTGGTGTACCTAGGGCTGCGCAGTTCTTGGCGCATTTTCCAGTCTTTGCTGGTGCCCGATGCGGCAAATTTTAAAACGTCATTGCGCATGGCAAAATTGATATTGTCCATCATAGACATGAGCATTCTGCCTTTTTCGGAAGGTGCTGGTTCAAACAAATTTGACTGGATAGAATTGTCAGGGACTATTCCGCTAAGGGTAACACCGGCTTTCTTATAAATCCTCCCTTTTTCAAACAAATGGTCTACCTGTTTTACGGCGGCTTTAATCAGTTCATTCGTCAGCGATGTTGCACTAGGCAAAATGGTATAACTACTTAAACTGGGTCCGTGTCTAAAATACTTGCCCGTACTATTTTCCTTGGGCACAATAAAAATGCTGACAGTATTGGCAGCGGAATTTTGTCTTCTGAGTTTTTCTGCTGCTCTGGAAGTATAGGTAGCAATGGCTTCTTTAATGTCTGCTAATTCCGTAACGGGGCTTCCAAACATACGGGTAGTAGCAATCATTTTTTTGTTGACTAATTCGCCTTCCATTTCTCTGCTGGGAATGCCTTGTAATTCTCTGAGTAGTCTTGCCCCCACCACACCACCCAAATTTTTGGTGGCCCAGGGAATGTCTTTTTTACTCAATTCCAAAGCGTTGTTGATCTGATAGAGTTGGAGTTTTTTTGCGTACTGATGACCTACTCCCCAAATATCTTCTACCGGTGTTTTTTCCAAAGCCTGTTCCAGTTTTCTGGGCGTATCCAAGACCAATACACAGTTGGTAATAGCTTTGTGTTTTTTGCAAAGCCGGTTAGCAACCTTGCTCAAGACTTTGGTGGGAGCCACCCCAATAGATACCCGAATCCCCGTCCATTGTTCAACCGTATCCTTGATATGAAAGGCAAAGTCTTTTAAATTTTCTGGGGCAATATGCGATAGGTCTAAGAAGGCTTCGTCTACCGAATAGACTTCTACACAACCCGCAGGGAGCAAGGTTCTCAGGGTTTCCATCACGCGCCAACTTAGGTCTCCGTATAAATTATAATTAGAAGAAAAAGTGGCTACCCCATGAGCTTCAATTAGTGGTTTGGCTTTAAAATAGGGTCCCGCCATTTCCACCCCAATTTTCTTGGCTTCATCGGTTCTGGATACAATGCAACCATCATTATTGCTCAAGACCACCACGGGTCTGCCCTCCAAATGCGGCAGAAATAGTTTCTCGCAGGAGCAGTAAAAACTATTGCAATCAATAATGGCTTTCATAAACTAGTTCATTATAATTTATGAATATTATAGACCACCACACCCCAAACATATTCCTGGTTATTGGCTTCTAATTGTATGGGTGCAAAAGCCGGATTTTCTGCCATCAGGGTAACCCGTTTTCCTTGCACCAACATTCTTCTCACCAATAATTCTCCATGGGCAATGGCTACAATAATTTTCCCATTTGCAGCTTTGAGACTGCGGTCTACAATTAAGACATCGCCCTGGAAAATTCCTGCCCCTGTCATGGCGGCACTATTCATTCTAAAGAAAAAAGTTGCGGGTTTGTTCTGGATCAATTGCTCATTGAGGTCAATCCCTCTTTCCATATAATCATCGGCCGCGGCCCCAAAACCCGTGGCATTGGCCGTGGGTACTTCCCATTGGTCAAAATTCTTGCTTCCCTTGTATGCACTACTGCCCCAATCTTCGTTGAACATGCTAAATAAATTTGGTAATGCTAAATTAGTTAGTAAATTTATGCTAAATTAATTATCAGCTAAAATAATCTTCATGCAAACCGCATCCATGCAATATCCTATCAACGCGTTTATACCCGCTAACCAGTTTGCGGAATACTTATTAGTGGCCGTGCCGGCTCCGGAGCTCCATGACAAAATCTTATTTGAACAACAGGTTTTTGACCAACAATACCAACAACGCAACCAAGGAAAGGCCAAGCTACATATAGAAGTAGCAGGGTTTCAGGCCAAGGAAGAAATGGAGCCCACCCTCCTGCGTTGGATGCACCGGATCTTTTCTAGTCAGCAGGCATTTAGTGTGCCCTTGAGTAATTATAGTGGCATTCCGGCAGATTCTATCTATCTGCGGGTACCCAGTTCCCAGCCCTTTCAACAATTGGGTCAGGCCCTAGAACCCTTGAATGACTATATTAAAACCTGCGATTGCCCCAGCATTCGGGTAAACCTCAAACCCAGTCTGCCCATTGCCCGCAAACTCAATGCAGATACCTATTTAAAAGCCATGATGGACTATTCCAGCCGCAGTTTCCACGAGATTTTTGAAGTGCGAGAACTGGTGCTCCTGCGCAGAAAACACTTATTTGACCCCTATACCCAGGTGAATAAATTTGTCTTGCAGCCGGCTTGAATGGATAATAAAACAAATAAAATGTCAAGTATTTTGCACTAAATACTTGACATTTCAAGTCTATTTTATACTTTTACTTTTATGACTGTAGCGCGTAAAATAGAAGCTCAAATAGAAAAATGGCAAGATGGTACAACATTTAAGTACCAGGAACTGGCTATTGCACCCGAAGAATACCGTGCAGCAGCAAAAGCTATAGAAAGATTAATAAAAAAAGGGACTATCCAAAGAGCGTCTACAGGGTTGTTTTATAAATCTAAAATAACAGCTTTTGGAAAGCTCAAACCCAATGAAGAAGCGTTATTAAAACCTTACCTCTTTGAGGGAAAAGAACGAATAGCTTATGTCACTGGAACTGCACTTTTTAACAGAATGGGATTAACTACCCAGGTTCCCAAAAATATAAGAGTTGCTTGCAGAGGTAAACGCATAATCACTAAAGTGGGAAGTTTACAAATAATGCCCGTAAAAAGTTACACTGAAGTAACCAACCAAAATTACTTCTTGTTGGAATTATTAGATATACTTAAAGACTTTAAAACCATCCCAGATACAGAAAGGAATCAGGTAATAAAATTCGTGGTTCAAAAATTTAAAAAGCTTTCTAGAAAAGAACAAGAAAAACTTATTGAAATTGCCCTAAAATATCCACCCAGAGTCAGGTCATTAACTGGTGCAATTTTGAACATGATAAATCCTATAGAACCTATCATACAATTAAAGAAAAGTATTAATCCATTGACCTTATTTGAATATGGGTTAGATAAAAAAGTATTGCCAAATATGGATTACTGGAATATACGTTAAATATGAACCTGCACACTAATCATCAACTTTTTCAAGATGCTGTTATTGCAACAGCACAGCGATTTAATATTCCGGAAATTTATATTGAAAAAGATTATTGGGTTACAGTTGCATTACATGCTGTTTTTAATTCACCAGCTGCTGAGAATACTGTTTTTAAAGGAGGAACAGCACTTTCCAAATGCCATAAATTAATAAATCGCTTTTCAGAAGATGTAGACTTATTAGTTCATGCAAAGAATGGAGAATCCAAAAGTCAACTAAAAAATAAGCTTAAAGCTATTACAGATGCAGTTATAAAAGTGATGCCTGAGATTGAAATAGTAGGTGTTACTAATAAAAGAGGAATGATCAGGAAAACAGCCCATCAATACAACAAACAACAGTTCAATGGGTCTTATGGTCAAGTAAGAGAACAAATTATTATTGAAGCATCTTGGCTTGGAAGTTCAGAACCATATATTATAGCAGAAATTTCTTGTTATATAACAGATATGATGAAAGCTACTTTTCAAAATCAAATGATAGAACAATATATGCTCATGCCATTTCCAGTAAAAGTCTTAAGTAAAGAAAGGACCCTGTGTGAAAAAATCATGAGTTTAGTTCGTTTCTCTTTTACAGAAGTTCCCTATGAAGATTTGGCAAATAAAATCAGGCATATTTATGATTTACACCTTTTACTAAAAAATGAGGAGGTGGATGGTTTCTTCAAAAGTTCTGATTTTCAAACATTATTACTCCAAGTTGGAAAAGAGGACATGATGAGTTTTAAAAATAACAAAGGATGGCTTCAAAATCACCCATCAACTGCCATTATATTTAGCTCACCAGAAGATACTTGGAATAGAATACGAAGAACTTACCGAACTTCATTTAAAGACTTAGTAATAGGTAATCTTCCAGAAGAGTCTGAACTATTGAATACACTTGACAATATTTATAAAAGGTTGGAGCAAATAAAATGGATTCTTTAAAAAGTAAATAAGTCCAGTTATGATTACTCAAATTGAAAATAAAGAACAATACGATCAAGCACTAGCTCGGATTTATAATTTGATGCAAATGGATAATCCTGAAGCAACTGCATTGTTGGAAGAACTTAAGGCTTTGTCTATTTTGGTTGAGAAATATGAAAAGGAACATTATCCTATGTTAAAACCCTGATTTACGGCGGAAAGTAAAAACTTCCCTGTTTGAACTCTAAGGTTTATTTTCGCTTCAAACCAAGCCAATGGACAAAGTGATTGCGGCAATAGAGACCCTGTTTCAGGAATTTAAACAGGGCGCTGCCGATAGAATTGAAAAATTACCCCAGAGTGGGAGTGACCGGATTTATTTTAGGATCTATTATCAGGGAGAAACTTTCATAGCTACCTATAACCTGCACGCAAAAGAGAACCGAACCTTTATAGCTTTTAGCAAGCATTTTAAAAAAGCGGGTTTGCCAGTTCCGGAAGTTTTTGCTGTAAATGAGGAAGACACTATTTATCTGCAAGAAGATTTGGGAACCGCTTCTTTGCTCAATGAATTGGAGCAACATGGTCATGGAGACAGGGCTTATGGATTGTTTCAAAAAAGTTTAACCGCACTAGCAGAAGTACAAATCAAGGGCGATACGGGTTTGGATTATAGCCTCTGTTTAACCGCCAAGGAATTTGGCAAACAGGCCATCATGAGTGACCTGCTCTATTTCAAATATTATTTTCTAGACACCCTGCAATTGCCCTATGACAAGCAGGCCATGTTGGATGATTTTGACGCACTAAGTACTTATTTAACCCGCACGGAGAATAAGTATTTTATGTTCCGCGATTTTCAAAGCCGCAACATTATTGTGAAAGACGATGCGGTTCATTTTATAGACTACCAAGGTGGGATGAAGGGTGCGCTACAATATGATGTGGCTTCCCTGTTATGGCAGGCCAAAGCTGAACTAAGTGAGCAATGGAAAGACAGTTTGTTGGATTTCTATATGGACGAGATTGACCGCATCTTGGATAGGAAAGTTGACAGAACCACATTTGTAAGCCAGTACAACGGCTATGTATTAATCCGATTGTTACAGGTGATGGGTGCTTATGGATTCCGCGGTTTGTTTGAACGCAAAGCACATTTTCTAGCCAGTATTCCTCTGGGGTTAAAAAACCTAAAATTCTTCTTGGATCATAAGCGTGTAGGCATTGTAACACCTGAGTTTGACAGGGTCTTGCGTTTGGTAGTAGCCGATGAAATGATTCAGCGTTTTGAACCACCACAGGCCGATGAAAATACCGAACTAGTAGTAATAGTGAATAGTTTTAGTTATAGAAAAGGTATACCCGCAGACCCTTCTGAAAACGGTGGTGGCTTTGTTTTTGACATGCGCAGCATTTTGAATCCAGGAAGGTTTGATGATTATAAAACCTTGAATGGAAGAGACAAACCTGTGCAAGATTTTTTGGAACAACGCACACGCATGAATGAATACCTGAACTCAGTTTGGGACTTGGTAGATATTGCGGTAGAAGATTATTTAAAACGTGGGTTTAGTAACCTGATGATCAATTTTGGTTGCACGGGTGGACAACATAGAAGCGTATATGCGGCTGAACAAACCGCCCGACACTTGCGCAACAAATACAAATTAAAAGTAGTGTTGACCCATACCAATACGGCCAACTGGTTTCTAGGATAAAATTGACAACATGAAAGCAATCATCTTTGCAGCAGGATTGGGTAGTAGGCTAAAACCCTGGACAGACCAGCATCCCAAGGCATTGGCCCCTGTGAATGGAAAATCTTTATTGGAGCGCAATGTTTTGTATTTGCAACAATTTGGCATAAGTGAACTGATTGTGAATGTGCACCATTTTGCAGACCAGATTGTTCAAGCCATTACAGATAACCATGGATGGGGTTCTACCATTACTATTTCTGATGAAACCGATCAGGTTTTAGAAACCGGAGGTGGTTTGCAAAAAGCAGGATGGTATTTTAAAGAGGAGACTGATTTTGTGGTGATGAATGTAGACATCCTCACCAACTTAAACTTGGGAGACATGATTGCAGCGCATCAGCGCAGCGCTTGTTTGGCCACATTGGCTGTTACGGAGCGGAGTACTTCTAGGTATTTTTTATTCAATCCAAAAGGGGAACTCTGTGGTTGGCGCAATGTGCAAACTGGAGAAGAAAAACCAGCGGAATTGGCCAGCCATCCAGACTATGCAGCACTGCAACAAAAAGCATTTAGCGGCATCCATGTGATTAATAGCAGTATCTTTTCCAAGATGCAACAACAGGGAAAATTTTCTATGGTAGAAGTATACTTAGACCTAATGCAAAACAATTCTATTCAGTGTTTTGACCATAGCCAAAGCAAATTCATAGACGTTGGTAAACCAGAATCTGTTGCCAAGGCAGAAGCCCTATTTATTTAATAATGAACCTACATGAGTGCTACCAGATTTGCCATACTTGGGTCAGGCCATATTGGTCAAAGACATGCCCTGCATGCTGCCCAATACGGACAGTTAGTGGCGGTCTGTGATCTGGATTTAGCAAAAGCAATAGCGCTGGCAAATACTTATGGCGCAAGAGCATTACCCAATCTAGAAAGCCTATTATCCCTAGCCCCGGACTTAGATTTGGTGGCCATCTGCACACCCAATGGATTACACGCTGAACATGCCATAGCTTGTATGCAAGCGGGTTTGAATGTGTTGGTAGAAAAGCCTATGGCGATAGCGCTAGCTGATTGTGAAAGCATGATGGAGGTAGCCAAGCAAACAGGTACTACAATTTTTACCGTAGTACAAAATAGGTTTAACCCACCTGTAGCGGCTTTAAAAGCAGCCATGGATGCGGGCAAACTGGGGCAGATTCAAAACATACAGATCAATTGTTTTTGGAATAGACCAGGAACTTATTACCAAGACTCCTGGCATGGTACAGCTGATTTAGACGGTGGAATTTTGTTTACCCAGTTTAGCCATTTTATTGATTTGTTGTATTGGCTTTTTGGCGATGTACAATCAGTTCATGCATTAGCAAATAATTTTCAACACCAGACCAGTATTGCCAGAGAAGACGCTGGTGCGGTCTTGTTGCAAATGGCATCAGGCGCTATTGCCAGTATTCATTACTCCGTGAACGCCTATGCAAAAAATGCAGAAGGATCCTTAACCGTACTTGCAGAAAAAGGAACGGTAAAAATTGGCGGCGAATATTTAAATACCATTGCTTATCAGTCTTTGGAATCCGGTCCATTATTGGTGAGCGATGCTACCAATGCCCCCAATCAATACGGCACCTATCAAGGTTCTATGAGTAATCACGGCATGGTCTATGCCAATCTGGTAGCGGCTTTGCAAGGAATAGAAACTTACTATGCCACGGCAGAAGAAGCACTGAAAACAGTAGAGATCATTGAACGCATTCATCAATCCATTAATTTGCAGTCATGAGTTTTCAAGAAAAACAAATCGGTATTCGCGATGTGCAATTTGGAAACAATGTTACCATTGTACAACCCGTGAATCTCTATGAATGCAGTATTGGACATGAAGTGTTTATTGGTCCCTTTGTTGAAATACAAAAAGGCGTTCATATTGGAGACCATACCCGTATTCAATCACATAGTTTTATCTGTGAAGGCGTAAGCATTGGCCAACACTGTTTTATAGGCCACGGCGTTATGTTTATCAACGATACCTTTTCCACCGGAGGCCCCGCAGGCAATCCAGCACTTTGGAAAACCACCAACATTGGTAACCATGTTTCCATTGGCAGCAATGCCAGTATTTTACCCGTAAACATCTGTGATCAAGTTGTCATTGGCGCCGGTGCCGTTGTAACAAAAGACATTACCGAACCCGGCGTGTATGCGGGTAATCCGGCTAAGTTGATGAAGTCATTTTAAAATTCCCAGCAAATAAGTGGTTAAGGTTTAAAACCAATTGGATTGCGTTCAGGTGTTTTTTCATTTTCTTTACGTAAGTGATCGATTAGTTCGAACAATACTCCTATTTCTTCATTATGTTGTTTTAGTGTATGGCCTTGTGCAAGCAGATGCTTTTCAATTTTCTCCAGCTTCAACAGCAATTCTTGACTAGTGCGCAGCACCTCACGCATAGCATTGAATAGTTTTACTATACGTACATTCACTTCAATAGCACGATCGCTGTTCAGTACACTTGCCAGCATTACTGCTCCATGTTCAGTAAAAGCAAAAGGAAGGTTAGGTGAGTATTTAAGGTTTTTCAGGTGGTCGCAATTTGCGACTACCTCGGTTTTTTCTTCCACGGTCAATTGGAACATAAAATCAGTAGGGAAGCGTTTACCATTTCGTTTTACTTGTTCATTCAGTCGTTTTGTTGGTACGCCATATAATTCAGCGATGTCACGGTCTATCATAACTTTTTGACCTCGTATTTCCAAGATTCTGGACAATAACAAATCATCTGTTATATTCAATTCTTTGCTCATGCTCCTTCTTTTAATCTTAGCAGCTTTATGTACATTTTATATAGCAAATTCAATTTCATTAAATCCTTGCGTGGTTTGCAAATAGATTTATTTATAATAAAGTTATTATTCTCCTTTCTTACAAGCGTTATCTTGGTTGAAAATGAAATAATTTAAGTCATGTAAATAAATTTATTATTACCGATTAACATTTTTAGATACGCGCAATTATATAATAACAAATAATTATAAGTTGATTTAAATTCTTATATTCAACTGTTGGAAGAACATTGAATCTAAGGAAATGAGATACAGCCGTTAGAATCAATTTATTATCTCTGGTCTTGCCTTTCTTGAAAATCAAATCTGGATTCTTAAATGAGAAAATATTTTATCCTATTACTTCTATTGTTTTCTATTTCCAGTTTTTCACAACCAACAATTATTGGTCCAGTGGTTCAACCAAATGAGATTATGAAAGATCTTATGAGTTGGCTCTATTATGAAAGAGACCATATGATTTGGTCTGCCGACTATGCTACACTTGACAACGAATTGAAAGTTATACCTAAAGAAAAATTCTTAGAAAGCTTAACTACAGGCAAGTATTTGCCCTTAAAGGTTAATAACAGCAGTGGAATATTAAGTTATCAATTGTATGCGTTAAAAGAGGGTATTAATCAAGATATTGTGTCACATATAAAAATGATCGCTTCAAAAGAATTGGTTCACTTTAAATTGGAAGGAAAGCCATTGCCTGATTTCAGTTTCCTAGATCTAGATGGGAAAGTGTATAATAAGGAGTCAACAAATGGTTCAATCATCGTTATTAATTGTTGGTTTGTAAGCTGTGCACCCTGCATTGCTGAAATGCCAAGTTTGAATGAATTGGTGAAACAATACAAAAAAGAAAAAAACATCCTTTTCATAGCGTTGGCACTAGACGCTACTTCAGAAGTAAGGAATTTTTTAAAAACAACAACTTTTAAGTATTCAATTGTTCCTGAAATGCAAGAATATTTGAGTCAGCTACCTGTTTATGGTTACCCAACACAGATCATTGTTAATCGCCAAGGCAATATTGTTAAAATAATTGAGTCAAATAAAATAGGGGAACTAAAAGATGTTTTGAATAAAGAAATTCAAAAATGAAATCTAAATAATTTACTGAAGATTTAAATATTTTGGTAAAACATGACCCATTTCGGAAATATTCATTGAAATAAATTATGTTATTCAACAACAAGCTAATATTTATTTTAAAACTAAGTAACTAATACATTTAAAGTATAATTTGTTTTATGTTTCTTGAAGTTGGATTATTTGCAATATTGATTATATATCCCCTTCTACTGAATGTATTTGGGAAGGTGCCAAACCCTGAAAATAAATCCAAATCAAATATTTACTGGAAAGATATCTGCGTTCATTCTGGCATCTTAATAATGTATTTCTTTTTGAAACATGAATCTTATGATAAAATTAATTTTTTAGAAATTGGAAGGGGTATCATAGTCAGTGAAGATATTTTGAATGCTGTAATGACAAGCTTTTTTGTACCTATAGTGATTGCTTTATTTCCTAACTCGCCATACCTTAAAGGGGATAGTCTTAAGGACGGGAATGTTTTCGGATTCCCAGTATCTATGATGCCGGAGAATAAGAAACAGTTAATAATATTTTTCTTATTTATTCTTGTTGGGGTTGTATTTGAAGAAATATTTTGCAGGCAATTTGTATTTTATTTTACTAATAGCCTTTTCAATTTAAGAGGAGATTATTTATTAGTTATCTCTACTATTCTATTCACCATTGGGCATAAAGCAAAAAAAATCAGTCAATTATTGCCATACCTAATAATGGGTTTGTTATTTGGAAAAATATTTCAAATGACTGGCTCAATACTTGTACCTATTATTATTCACTTAGGCTTAAATCTAACAATTGTAGTATTAGCTTTTCGAAGAATTTATATTAAAAAATCAACTTTTATATAAGATATGCTCAAATTAGAATTAATCCCATCGCGCAGCTAAACCTTGATATAAATTTTCTTCTTATCCAAAACATAGACAATTAGCCAGAAAAAACTGATCATGCAAAGCGCATAGAGCAGTGAACCTACGCGCAGGTCGGTTGATATGTTTTTGCAGACGTGCTCATAAAACCAAGGAAAGAAAGAAGTATAGATTTTTTTGCCGGTTTCGTCTACATGATCCACCCAACGGCAGAGGGCGGAGACGCGGGGAAGAAATCCACTGAGTACAAAAATGAAGAGTGGGTTCTTGCCAAACACATCAAAGAATTTGCTCCAGGCTCCGGTAACGGATTTGAATTCAATCAAGTAGATCAACACAGAAAGCGTGAGTATTCCAAGACCACTGGTGTACAAGACATAACTGCTGGTCCAGATTTTTTTGTTGATAGGGAAGACCATGTCCCAGGCATATCCTGCTACGCAGAGCACAATTCCTGCAATCAAAAGATTGCTGAGCATTTCATAAGTCTTGCCCTTTTGTTGAATATACTGTCCAACCAAGTATCCAAAAATTACTTGCACAATGGCGGGTAGGGTACTGGCCAATCCCTCGGGATCAAATGCCACACCTTCTCCCTTGTACATATGGGTCATTCCCAAAATTTTGATGTCTACATCGGTTCCAAACCAACCGGTCATGGCATAGGGGTTGGCGGGATTGCCCAAAAGCAAACAGATGGCCCAATAAACCAAGAGGAAAATGGCGCCTACCACAAATGCACCTCGGGCTTTGGCGTAGAACACAATTACGGAAGCAAAAAAGTAGCAAAGCGCAATTCTTTGCAACACACCCATAATCCTAATATTCTCCCAAGTCTTGGCCACCAGATTTTCGCCATCCCATTTTACAAAGGGGCTCCAGTTTAGAAATAGACCAATGGCATAGATTAGAACGGTTCTTTTTAGCACTTTTTTCCAGAAATGGGCGGGTCCTGCCTGTTCAAAACGGGGCATCACAAAAGCCATGGCATTTCCTACCGCAAATAAGAAGAAGGGGAAAACTAGGTCTGTGGGGGTGCAACCATGCCAGGGTGCATGCTCCAAAGGCCCAAAAATATGACCCCATGAACCGGGGTTATTGACTAAGATCATTAGGGCCACCGTGGCACCTCTGAATACGTCAAGGGAGTAATAGCGTTGGTTCATGGCAAGAATTTGAACTTGAAGATAAGGATTGCCTCGTGCATTCCATTTCACATAGAAATATTTTGACAAGCCTCTAACTGTGACTACCTTTATGAGCGATTTTTTCAACACTTCAATAGGTTACATGAAAAAAAATATTTTAATAACTGGCGGTGCCGGATTCATTGGCTCGCATGTGGTTCGTTTGTTTGTTCAGAAATATCCTGAATATGGCATTTATAACCTAGACGCCCTTACTTATGCGGGTAATCTAGAGAACCTCAAAGACATTGACCAGTCTCCCAATTATCATTTTCTCAAGATCAATATATTGGATGCAGATGCACTAGATGCGGCTTTTGACGAGCATGGCATTACCGATGTGGTGCATTTGGCGGCTGAGAGTCATGTAGACCGTAGCATTGTATCTCCCTTGGATTTTGTGTATACCAATGTGATTGGTACTGTAAACCTGTTGAATACTGCTCGCAAAAAATGGGCGGCCGATTATAGCAAACACCGTTTCTATCATATCTCTACCGATGAGGTTTATGGAAGTTTGGGTGCTGAGGGTTTCTTCTTAGAAACCACTGCTTATGATCCCAATTCTCCTTATTCTGCAAGTAAAGCAGCATCTGATCATTTTGTGCGTGCTTACAGAGAAACCTATCATATGCAAACCGTAGTGTCTAATTGCTCTAACAATTATGGCCCTTACCATTTTCCAGAAAAATTGATTCCGCTATTCATCAACAATATCATTGAAGAAAAACCTTTGCCCGTTTATGGCGATGGTTTGTATACCCGTGACTGGCTCTTTGTAAAAGACCATGCACTGGCAATTGATTTGATTTTCCACCAAGGCGTGGATGGTGAAACCTATAATATTGGCGGCTTTAACGAGTGGAAAAATATTGACCTGGTAAAATTGCTTTGCACTCAGATGGATGAGAAACTGGGTCGTGCAAAAGGATATAGCGAGAAACTAATCACTTATGTAAAAGACCGTCCAGGTCATGACCGCCGTTATGCCATTGACGCTTCTAAGATCAACAAGGAATTGGGTTGGAAGCCAACGGTTACTTTTGAACAAGGTTTGAGTGAGACCATTGACTGGTATTTGAGCAACACAGAATGGTTGCAAAATGTAACTAGTGGAGCTTATCAGAATTATTATAATGGCATGTACGAAAACAGATAATTCATGCGCATAGAAACCACCAAATTGGCCGATTGCTTGATTATTCACGATACCGTATTCGGTGATAATCGGGGTTATTTTTTTGAGAGCTTTAACCAGCGCACGTTTTTTGAAAAGACGGGTTTGAACGTAAATTTTATCCAGGACAACCAGAGCAAATCAAGCAAGGGTGTGTTAAGAGGTTTGCATTTTCAACACGGTGAACACGCACAAGCCAAGCTGGTAAGGGTGTTGGAAGGAAGGGTCTTGGACGTTGCGGTTGATCTAAGATTAGCATCGCCCACATTTGGGCAACACTTAGCCATTGAATTAACGGCAGATAGTCACACCCAATTTTTTGTGCCACGCGGTTTTGCGCACGGCTTTGTGGTGTTGAGTGAAACAGCTACTTTCTTTTACAAATGCGATAATTTATACAACAAAGCTTCTGAAGGTGGCGTCATTTACAATGATCCTGCACTAGGGATTGATTGGGGCCTGCCGGCCGATGGTTTAATCATTTCTGATAAAGACCAAATACAACCCACACTAGCAGCCATTAAAGACAGTTTACAATTCTAAGCAATAAATAGTACCATTATGAAAGGCATCATTTTAGCAGGCGGATCAGGAACCAGGTTATATCCTATTACAAGGGGCATCAGTAAGCAATTGATGCCAGTGTATGACAAACCCATGATCTTCTATCCACTGTCTATTTTAATGTTAGCTGGGATCCAAGAAATTTTAATCATTACCACACCAGAGGACTCTCCGCAGTTTCAGCGCTTGCTGGGCGATGGTAAAGACCTAGGTTGCCGTTTTGAGTATGCGGTACAAGAAGTTCCTAATGGTTTAGCCCAAGCATTTGTGATTGGTGCAGACTTTATTGGCAATGACAAAGTGGCCCTGATTTTGGGTGATAATATTTTCTATGGTGCGGGTTTTGGTAAACTGGTTGAATCCTTTAATAATGTGGAAGGTGCAGCCGTATTTGCTTATGAAGTACATGACCCTGAAAGATATGGGGTAGTGGAATTTGATGAAAACAATATTGCGGTTTCTATTGAAGAAAAACCCAAGGTTCCTAAATCCAATTTTGCTGTACCAGGATTATATTTCTATGATAATACGGTAGTGGAAATTGCTAAAAATATCCAACCATCGCCCCGCGGCGAATACGAGATCACTGACGTGAATAGGGTATACCTAGAACAGGGAAAACTCAGCGTTGGGGTTATGAGCCGTGGAACTGCTTGGTTGGACACAGGTACTTTTGACAGCTTTGCTGATGCCTGCGAGTTTGTTCGCGTGATTGAAAAGCGCCAGAGTCAGAAGATTGGTTGTATTGAAGAAATTGCCTACCGCAAAGGATTTATCAACCGCGACCAATTGCTCCTAATTGCCGATAAATACGCCAAGAGCGGGTATGGTGAGTACCTCAGAAGGCTGAAAAAATAGCCTCCCAGCTTAAAATTTGCTCAAAATGGGGCGAAATCCGTGAAAGTTGATGTTTTTACCTCAAAAGTTTAAACAAAATGGCTTTATTCGTGTAATACTATTATGCACGCATTTACCATCAAGGATTTAGAGAACCTTTCAGGGATCAAAGCCCATACTATTCGTATTTGGGAACAGCGCTATTCTTTTTTGAATCCCAGCCGTACGGATACCAATATCCGCTACTATAGCAATGATGAGCTCAAGACCGTTTTGAATATTGCACTCTTGAACAAATACGGGTTCAAGATTTCTCATATAGATAGAATGTCTACTACTGAGATCAAGGAAAAGATTCTTTCCCTGTCTCAAATGGAAGCCCAACAGGAGCGAATCATCAATGAAATGATTCATTGCATGGTAGACATGAATATGGAGTCTTTTGAAAAACTCTTGGATGAAAATGTAAGCTTACGTGGCATTGAAAAAACCATTACCCAGCTCATATTTCCTTTTCTAGAGCGCATTGGCATACTCTGGTTAACCAATCATATTAACCCAGCTCAAGAACATTTAGTTACCAATATCATCCGTCAAAAACTCATTGTAGGCATTGATGGCATTCATACCCTGCTCAATAGCAAATCCTTGGTCCTACTGTTTTTGCCTGAAGGCGAACACCATGAATTAGGTTTGTTATTTGTCTACTATTTAATGAAAAGAAGGGGTGTAAAAGTGATTTATTTGGGTAGTAATGTACCCGTTAAAGACATGGACTATGTGGCCAAACTCAAAAAGCCAGACGCCATTTTTACCCACTTAACTTCTGTAGCCAATCACTTCAATTTTGAGAAATTCCTCAACAATGTGCAAGCTAAAGTGCCAGAAATTCCTTTAGTAATCTCTGGTCAAATTACCCAGTCTTATAAGAAGAAAGCGCCTCAGAATACCCAGTTCAAGAAAACACTTTCTGAAGTGATGGATTATATTGGAATGATTGATTAAAATCAAGACAAACTCCTCTTTTATTAGCATTTTCAAGCAAAATCGTACATATAAGTATTTATTTGTTTGTTAAAGAAATTGAAAATCTTTGTTTTACTTTTTAACAGTATTTATTAAACAAAAAAAGAGCGAGTTTCAAAATCTTTGTTTAGTTTTACTTCGTACTTAGTTAAACAAATTATATGGCAAGCGCAGATTTTGATCAAATGTTGTTGAAGAATACGGAATTTCTCCGTCCTTTTGCCTTTACCCTAACCAGGGACAATGAAGCGGCTAAGGATTTGGTTCAGGAAACTTTGTTTAGGGCCCTAGCCAATAAAGAGAAATACCATATTGGTACCAATATCAAAGCGTGGATGTATACCATCATGCGCAATATCTTTATCAATAACTATCGACGTAAGTCTAAGCAACAAACCATTTTTGATAATAGCACCAATGATTTCTTATTAGATACCAACCAAGGTGCGGTATCAAATGAAGCCATTGCTAAGATCAATATGAAAGAAGTACAGGAAGCCATTCACCAATTACCGGAGATCTTCCGTAACCCCTTCTTATTGTATTTTGACGGTTATAAATACCACGAGATTGCCGATATGTTGCATGAGCCACTCGGTACCATCAAGAGCCGGATTCACTTTGCTAGAAAACTCTTGAAATCTCAAATAGAACGTCACTAATTAGACGTAACTTAACAGTAACTAGTCTCAACTTCTTGGAAAAAAAAATCATAGTCATCGGTGCTGGCTTTGCGGGTTTGTCCGCGGCATCATTCTTGGCCAAAGCTGGTCATGACGTTACCGTATTGGAAAAACACAACCAACCCGGTGGTAGGGCAAGACAATTCAAAGTTGAAGGTTTCACTTTTGATATGGGGCCAAGTTGGTACTGGATGCCCGATGTGTTTGAACGCTATTTCAAACAGTTTGGTAAAAATGTATCTGACTATTACAAGCTAGAAAGACTAGACCCTTCTTATAGGATTTATTGGAACGATGGTCCGGTAGATATTCCTGCAGACTTTGAATCTTTTAAGCAATTATTTGAAAGCATTGAACCTGGTAGCGGTGAAAAATTAGAAAGCTTTTTATACGAAGCCGCTTACAAATACCAAGTGGGTGTGAACAAATTGGTCTTTAAGCCGGGGCAATCACTCACCGAATTTTTGGACAAAGATTTGATCAGTGGTCTGTTTAGGTTAGACGTTTTCAATTCTATCAAAACCCATGTGGCCAAGCATTTCAGCAATCCCAAGTTAAAAGAGCTGATGGAATTTCCAGTGCTGTTTTTGGGTGCACTACCTGAAGATACGCCTGCCTTGTATAGTTTGATGAACTATGCAGATATTAAGGGTGGAACATGGTATCCTGAGAAAGGCATGTATCAAATTGTAGACGCCATGTTTGAACTGGCGGTGGAACTGGGTGTGAAATTTCATTTTGAAGAAGAAGTAAGTCATCTGTCTATTCACAACAATAGTATTCACCACGTGCAAACCAATGCTACCGTTCAGGGCGTGATCATGCACAAACATTATACAGCCGATGTAGTGGTGGGTGGAGCAGACTATCACCATATTGAAACAGCATTGCTTCCCAAACAATATCGTTCTTATACCGATGCTTATTGGGATTCAAGGGTCATGGCACCAAGTTGTTTGTTATACTATGTTGGATTAAACAAAAAGCTGGAAGGCATTCAACACCATTCCCTGTTTTTTGATACCGATTTTATGGTGCATGGCAGAGAAATTTATACCAGCAAGGAATGGCCAACTGATCCGCTATTTTATGTAAGCGCCGTATCGGTCACCGACCCGGGCTCCGCACCAGCAGGGGGTGAAAACTTATTCTTGTTGATTCCTGTGGCTGCAGGATTGAAAGGTGATGATGAGGCATTGAGAGACAAATATTTTGACATGATCATTGAGCGGATGGAAAAACATTTGGGGCAATCTATTAAGGATAGCATTGTTTACAAACGTTCGTATGCTCATAGTGATTTTGTCCAAGACTATCATTCTTTTAAAGGCAATGCCTATGGATTGGCCAATACTTTAATGCAAACGGCCATTCTAAAACCATCTTGTAAAAGCAAGAAAGTCAAGAACTTATTTTATACTGGTCAGTTAACCGTACCTGGTCCAGGTGTGCCTCCCAGCTTGATCAGTGGAGAAGTGGTAGCGGCAGAAGTGTTGAAGTCTTTTGCTAGATAAATCCACAACCTTTTGACTAATTCATTGTTTAGTATATATTCAACCTTCATTACAAATTGAAAATACATGATGAACCTGTTTCATGAAGTGAGTCAGGATTGCAGCAGAATAACTACCGAGAAATATAGCACCAGCTTTTCCTCGGCCATTAAACTATTGCACAAAGACCTGCGCACACCCATCTTTAATATCTACGGGTTTGTGCGGTTTGCAGACGAGATTGTGGATAGTTTTCACAGTCACGACAAGGCTATGTTATTGGCAGAGTTTAAGCAAGCCACTTATGAAGCCATTGACCGTGGTGTGAGTATGAATCCCATTCTGCACAGTTTTCAGATTACAGTTAATGAATACAAGATTGACCATGCGTTGATTGAAGCATTTATGTATAGCATGGAATTGGATCTGGGCAAACGTCAGTATGATAGGGCGGGTTATGAAGAATATATTTATGGCAGTGCCGAAGTTGTAGGCTTAATGTGTTTGTATATTTTTTGTTCAGGAGATGCTCAGCAATATGAACAACTCAAACCCTATGCAAGAAGTTTGGGTGCGGCTTTTCAAAAAGTCAATTTTTTACGTGACCTCCGTGCGGATTTTGAAGGGCTAGATCGTGTATATTTTCCAGGTTGTGATTTTAGCAATTTTAAAGAAGCAGATAAAGCTGCCATTGAAGCCGATATTCAAAGAGATTTTGAACACGCGTATGAAGGGATCTGTAAGCTTCCCATGAAAGCCCGTTTTGGGGTCTATGTAGCTTATAAATATTATCTCTCTCTCTTTTGTAAGATTAAAAAAATTCAACCCCAGAAGATCATGCAACAGCGTGTTCGCATACCCGACTACGGCAAATTTTATATTTTGGCCAAAGCGGGTATTAGGAGTCAATTGAACATGTTGTAAAATTCAATTAATGATGGAACAGGTGGTTTTGGTGAATGAATTGGACCAAGAAATTGGTCTAATGGAAAAAATGGAAGCACACGAAAAAGCCTTGTTACACAGGGCTTTTAGCGTTTTTGTATTCAATGATGCTGGCGAGTTGCTTTTACAACAAAGAGCATTTGAAAAATACCATAGCGGTGGATTATGGACCAATACTTGTTGTTCTCATCCCAGAGCCAATGAAGCTGTTTTGGACGCTGCTAATAGAAGGTTGATAGAGGAAATGGGTTTTACTACAGCATTGGAAAAAGTATTTGATTTTATTTACCAGGCTGAGTTTAGTAATGGGTTAACCGAGCACGAATTTGATCATGTATTTATTGGGCAATATAATGGTGTCATTATTCCTGATCCCAATGAAGTGCATGCTTATGAATACAGAACCATGGAATCCATTCAGGCTTCTTTAGACGCTAAAGAAGGGTTGTTTACGGCCTGGTTTGAAATTATTTTTCCCAAAATGATGGACTGGTGGAAAAATCAGAATAGCCGTAACTTGGCAGCCAATTAAAGCAACAATATGGAACATGCTAAGAAAGCTATTGTAGTAGGTGCGGGAATAGCCGGAATGGCTGCATCTATTAGGCTAGCTGTTCAGGGCTATGAGGTGGATCTTTTTGAAAAAAATGATTATCCCGGCGGAAAGCTTAGCCAATTTAGCATAGATGGATACCTCTTTGACGCGGGTCCCAGTTTGTTTACCCAACCAGATAATTTGAAAGCATTATTTGATCTGGCGGGTGAACCCATGGAAGACTATTTCCAATATCAATCCATGCCCATTTCATTTAAATATTTTTATGAGGATGGTACTATTGTAAATGCCTATACCGATAATGGAAAACTGGCAGCAGAGATGGAGGAGAAGTTGGGAGAGTCTCCAAGCAAGGTCTTAGATTATTTAAATGATTCTAAGCACTTGTATGAACATATTGCCAGCATTTTTTTAAATCATTCCTTACACAAAAAAGCAACCCTATTCCAATCCAAGGTTTTCAAAGCCATCAAGACTTTGAAATGGAAATATTTGTTTAGGTCTATGCACCAAGTGAATGGGGGCTATTTTTCCAATCCTAAAACGGTGCAACTCTTTAATAGATACGCTACTTATAATGGGAGCAATCCTTATAAAGCCCCAGGGATGCTGAGTTTGATTCCTCATTTGGAATTAAATGAAGGTACTTTTTATCCAAAGGGAGGCATGATTAGTATTACCAATGCCTTGTACCAACTGGCTTTGAAAAAAGGGGTGCGTTTTCATTTTAATGCTCCTGTGCAACGCATTATTCAACAGGATAGATTTGTGCGTGGCGTGGTGGTAGAAGGTCAAAATATCTTTGCCAATTTGGTAGTGAGTAATATGGATGTATTCTTCACCTATCAAAAATTATTGGGTGATGCCAGAATGGCCAACCAAGTATTAAAACAAGAAAGAAGCAGTAGTGCTTTGATTTTTTATTGGGGTATCAAGTCTGAATTTCCGCAATTGGAATTACACAATATCTTTTTCTCTACGGATTATGCTGCTGAGTTCAAAGCCATTTTCCAAACCGGTTCTATGCATACAGATCCCACGGTCTATGTGAATATTACTAGTAAGTGTGAGCCGGGTTTACAAGCACCAAATGGCAAGGAGAATTGGTTTGTGATGGTGAACTGCCCTGCTAATAAAGGTCAGGACTGGAAAGCCCTGCAACAGAAAGCTAGGGCAGCTGTGATTGCCAAATTGAACCGAATTTTGGGTGTTGATTTGGAGTCCTTGATAGAAGTGGAAGAAGTATTAGACCCTGTTTTAATTGAATCCAAAACAGCATCCTATATGGGTTCTTTGTATGGCACCAGTTCCAATTCAAAAATGGCAGCCTTTCTAAGACATCCTAATTTTTCAAAAGCCTTGAAAGGTTTGTATTTTGTAGGAGGGTCTGTTCATCCAGGTGGAGGGATCCCACTTTGTTTGAAAAGTGCACAGATCATGGGTAGCATGGTAGAGAAAGATGTAAAACACTAGTTGAACCAATCATAGTTGAATGACCATTGTATTAAATAGAAAAAACATTGCTACTGGAATTGCCATCCTTTTCCATTTTTGTGGGGCAGTGGGTATTCTATTGAGCGGTAGCAAGGATTGGTTTATTCAAAATACCAGTTTGAATTTAATCTTAATGGCGGGCTTGCTGATTTGGAACCAACCAGAAAAAAACCTGTCTTTCTTTTTATTCTTGCTTGCTGCATTTGTTACAGGCATGGGTGTAGAAATGATTGGGGTAAATACGGGAGCCCTTTTTGGCATTTATCAATACGGAACTGTTATGGGTGCCAAACTCAATGGGGTTCCTTGGTTAATTGGGATCAACTGGTTTGTATTGGTTTTTTGTTGTGGGGTTGTTATGCACCAATTGCATGGTTGGTTGCACTTACAATATGAAATGCTAGACATCAATATGGCGGGTTGGGTAGAGAAATTATCCCTGCTTTTAGACGGCGCTTTTCTAGCTACTTTTTTTGACTGGGTTATGGAACCCGTTGCCATGAAACTGGGTTTCTGGGATTGGAAAGACAACCTGGTTCCCAATTTTAATTATGGTTGTTGGTTTGTGATTAGTATGGCTTTGCTTTGGTTATTTGGCAAATTGAAATTCAATAAAAGCAACCCTTTTGCAGCTCACTTGTTAATTGTACAAGCACTTTTTTTCTTAGCACTAAGAACATTTTTATGATATACTATGTATTGATTACCCTAGCCACTTTTCTTATCATGGAACCCGTTACTTGGGCCACCCACCGATATGTGATGCACGGATTTTTGTGGTATTTGCATGAAGACCATCACCAAAAAGGAGACGGATTTTTTGAAAAGAACGATGCCTTCTTTGTCATTTTTGCCATCCCCTCTTGGTTGTGTATTATGTTGGGTAGTATGAACCAAGTCTATTGGGTAGTATCAATTGGAGCAGGAATTGCGCTCTATGGTTTTGCTTATTTTTTGGTGCATGAAATTATCATTCACCAGCGTTTCAAATTGTTTACACGCAGCAATAACAGATATATCAAAGCCATTCGTTGGGCGCATAAAATGCACCACAAACACTTAGGCAAGGAAGAAGGAGAAAGCTTTGGTATGTTACTAGTAGCCAAAAAATACTGGGACAAGGTTAGAAGAGACGAGGCTTTACAAAACAAAGCCCAATAAATTCTTAAGCCTTGGAAGCTGCTAGCCAACATAACCCTATTCAGACAAATCACTATGATTATATCATTACAGGGGCAGGTTGTGCGGGTTTGAGTTTGCTCATGCGTCTAATGGAAGATCCTTTCTTTTCTGAAAAACGCATCTTGATCATTGACGCATCGCCCAAGCAAAGCAATGACCGTACTTGGTGTTTTTGGGAAGCGGGAACAGGACTATTTGAATCCATTGTAAAACATAGTTGGCAACAGGTTCAGTTTGCTTCTAACGATTTTTCAGGGCTATTGCAATTGCATCCCTATCAATATAAAATGATTGAGGGAATTGACTTTTATCAAATGGTCTTGAATAAAGCGGCTACTTATACAAATATTCAATTCTTGCAAGAAACCGTTTTGAAAATAGTGGATGGTGCTTCAAATATTACTGTAACCACTGCCTCCGGCGATGTTAAGGCCAACTTTGTATTCAATAGTATTCCCGCATTTGCCTCTGACAAAACTGTTCCTGGAAAAAAAGGACAATACCATTTGCTACAACATTTTAAAGGTTGGGTGGTTGAAACCATTGAACCTGTTTTTGATCCTGCCATTGCTACGCTGATGGATTTTCAAGTGGATCAATCTGCTGGTACAACCTTTATGTATGTAATGCCAACCAGCAGCACCAGGGCCTTGGTGGAATATACTTTGTTCACAGAAACCTTATTGCCTGAAAAGGCATATGGCAAGGCTTTGCGCGATTATATATCTGAGAAATTAAAGATCAGACAATACCAGATAACGCACGAAGAATTTGGCATCATTCCCATGACCAATCAATCTTTTTCTTTGCAAGAAGGCAGACTGGTTCAAATGGGTGGAGCTGGTGGTCAAATCAAGGGGAGTAGTGGTTATGCATTTCAATTTATTCAGAAAAGAACAGCAGCTATAGTTGAAGGATTAAAAAAAGGACATAGCTATTTTAATCATAAGGGATTCAAGCAAATCTCGGGTGAATTTTATGATACGGTCTTATTGAACGTATTGGTTAAACGCAAAATGAAAGGTGATCAAATCTTCTCCCAAATCTTTGAAAAAAATCCACCCGATTCTGTGCTCAGATTCTTAGATAATGATTCTTCCTTTGTAGAAGATCTCAAGATCATGAACAGTGTACCCACCCGAATATTTTTTCCTGCAGCCATTCAAGAACTGCTGCGTTAAATACCCATCATGAAAACCATTATCACCCTTACATTAAATCCTGCTTTGGATAAAAGCATTGAGATAGACAAACTTGTGCCTGAAAAAAAACTCCGTTGCTCTGATGCCGTATTAGAACCAGGCGGCGGTGGCATCAACGTGTCTAGGGCCATTCACAAACTAGGTGGAAGTTCTACTGCCCTGTATTTGGCAGGAGGCTACACCGGTAAAAAATTCTCGCAATTATTGGCACAGGAATTACCAACCTTTCATGAGTTTGAAATTGCAGAAGACACGCGTGAAAATTTTATTGTAGTAGACGTATCCGTAAACAAGCAATATCGATTTGGTATGGAAGGTCCCAAGGTTAGTGAAACGGAATGGCAACAGTGTTTGGATTTTTTAGAAGCCCAAGATGGCGTTGACTATATAGTTGCCAGTGGAAGTTTAGCCCCAGGAATTCCTCCTGATTTTTTTGGTAAGCTGGCCGCACTAGCCAAACGCAAATCAGCCAGATTGGTTGTAGACACATCGGGCAAACCCCTGCAACATGCGGTAGAAGAAGGGATCTTTTTGTGCAAACCCAATTTGGGTGAGCTGAGTAGTTTGGTTGGAAAAGAAAGACTGGCCCCAGATGAAATTTTGGCTGCTGCCCGATCCATCATTGCCAAGGGTGGTTGTGAAGTCATGGCCGTATCCATGGGTCCCGATGGAGCATTACTAGTCACCGCTACCGAATCCCATCAAGTAAAACCACCAGCAGTTGAAGTGCATAGCACCGTTGGCGCTGGCGATTCCATGGTGGCTGGCATGCTCATGGGTCTAGCTCAAGACTGGTCCTGGAAAGACATTCTCTGTTACGGCGTTGCCTCCGGCACATCCGCCACCATGAACCACGGCACAGGTCTATGCAAAAAGCCAGAAGTAGACCGAATTTTTGCCGAATTGCGTCAATAAAGGATGAAACATTACTTTTGCCACCTAAGAAAGGATATTGCTTCCATAAGAAGCATAATGGCCTCGTAGTACAACGGATAGTATGCGAGTTTCCGAAGCTCTTGATTCAGGTTCGATTCCTGACGAGGCCACAAAGCCGCACAACGAAGTTGTGTGGCTATTTTGTTTGAGGAAGCGTCAAGCGCTAGCGCTTGTAAGCTGACGAAAATAAAATAGCCACGCAGCAATCGAAGATTGCTGTAGCGGCTTTGAGTAAGTCCCCTACGAGAGGAAGACTACCCGCGCGCAGCAAGGGTAGGCAGTCCTGATAGTTCTCCGAAAAGTCAAAAAAATCTATGGAGAATTAGCTTTGTAAGCTTAATCTGGTATAAATCATCTTAAACAGATATAACTTTGAATTATATTACGCAATGGGTCGTTGTATTTATTAACCAAAGATCTATTTGTAATAAAATTCAAAAACTACTTTTAATAAACTCAACCTTATTTTATGTCTGATGATGATTTAATTGAAGAATATCAAGACTTTTCAAAAAGGACAACTAGAAGTTCAGAATTAGATGATGAAGATAAAGCCTTGTTAAAGGATTTAAATTTGCTCAGATATAAATTTGATAAAAACTATATTTCAGCTGAAAATTTTTATAAAAAAATTGATTGCCAAGAGTTCATAGGATTTCTTACAAATTTTGAGGAAAATGAAATAAAAAGATATAAATTCTTAGAAAATAAATCGGAAACTCAGAGCAAAGGATTAGAAGCAAGTACAATATTCACTTTTTTTATAATAGTTATTATAATCTTTGCATTTATAATTATTCTTTCAAATAAATAATGAAATAAGGTTTTAGTCGGCACTCACTTTTTGAGCTAAAAATATTATTAGAATCCATCAAATAGTCAGATTGGTTTATAACTATCCAATTTGACATTAGAGCTTTAATTATAAAATTCACTTTTATATAAAAATGAATATTGCTAATTTAGAAATGAAAGAAATTTCTTATATTTGAAATATTCCCCCTCGGTTTCAATTATTTTCAAATGAACCAAAATCCAGAACAAATTGCTCGTGATCAAATTGATCTGATGCTACGTGCCTCTGGATGGGTAATTCAAAATAAGAAGGAAGTTAATATGAATGCTGGTATAGGTATTGCTATTCGCGAATACCAAACCGATATTGGTCCAGCAGACTATGTGTTATTTGTAGATAAAAAGCCTGTCGGTATCATAGAAGCTAAAAGGGCAGAAGAAGGAGTACATCTTTCAATGCATGAAGAGCAGTCGGAGGGCTATGCTAATGCAAAACTTAAATTTCTTAATAACGAAAAACTCCCCTTTGTTTACGAAAGTACCGGCGAATTAACTCGTTTTACTGATTATAGAGATCCTAAACCTAGGGCAAGGCCAGTATTTAGTTTTCATCGACCAGAATCATTCAGAGAATTATTAAAGCAATTAGAATCCTTAAGGGCTGGGATTTTAAATATTCCAGCATTGCCAGAATTGGGTTTGCGCGATTGTCAAATTAATGCCATCAAAAATTTAGAAGAGTCGTTCAAAAAGAATAAACCAAAAGCATTAATTCAAATGGCAACTGGTTCTGGTAAAACTTTTACTGCCATAACCTTTATTTATAGATTGCTTAAATATGCTAAAGCTAAACGCATACTTTTTTTGGTAGATACAAAAAATCTTGGAGAGCAAGCAGAGCAGGAATTCATGGCCTATGTTCCTAATGATGATAATAGAAAGTTTACAGAACTCTATGGCGTAACTAGATTGAAAAGTAGTTTTATACCTGCCGATAATCAGGTTTATATTTCTACTATTCAACGTATGTATTCTATTTTGAAAGGAACTGAATTGGATGAAAACGCTGAAGAGCTAAATCCTAACGAGTACCAACAGAAAGAAGCCAGCCCAGTTACATACACAGAAAAAGTACCGATAGAATTCTTTGATTTTATTGTCATTGATGAATGTCACCGTAGTATTTATAATTTGTGGAAGCAAGTACTTGATTATTTTGATGTATTCCAGATAGGGCTTACCGCAACCCCAGATAATAGAACATTTGGATATTTTAAGCAAAACCTAGTTAGTGATTATGGATATGAAAAAGCTGTGATAGATGGAGTTCTTGTTCCCTACAACGTATTTACAATTGAAACACAGATTACTAAAGAAGGTAGTCGAATTACTATGGGTGAACATGTTGATAAGCGTGAACGACTTACCCGTCGTAAATTCTGGGAAACAGTAGATGAGGACATTGAATACAGTGGGAAACAATTGGATAAAGATGTTGTAAATCCCAGTACAATAAGAACTATTATTCGTTCAATTCACGATAATCTGCCACTAATTTTTCCTGACAGGTTTGATAAGGATAGAAAATTTGAAGTTCCTAAAACCCTCATATTTGCCAAATCTGATTCACATGCAGAAGATATCATTGAGATTGTAAGGGAAGAATTTGATGGAGGAAACAGCTTTTGTAAAAAGATTACTTATAAAAGTGAAGAAGATCCAAAAAGTGTTTTAAGTCAGTTTAGAAATGATTATTATCCTAGAATAGCTGTAACAGTTGATATGATTGCTACTGGTACAGATATACGCCCGCTAGAAATACTGGTTTTTATGCGTGATGTAAAGAGTCGAAGCTATTATGAACAAATGAAAGGTAGAGGAACACGGACATGCTCATTGGAACAATTAAAATCTACTGGAACTCCATCAGCAAAATTTACGAAAGACCATTTTGTAATTATTGATGCAATTGGAGTTGAAAGTTCTCAAAAAACGGATAGTAGACCCCTAGAGAAAAAGCCTGGTATGAGCCTTAAAGATGTTTTGCAAAACATTGCCATTGGAAATACACAGGAAGATATTCTTAGTACTTTGGCTAATCGTTTAATACGATTAAGCAAACAAATTAATGATAAGGAAAAAGAACAATTTTCAGAACAAGCAAACGGTCATAGTATTAGTTATGTAGTGAAAGAACTGCTAAATGCATATGACCCTGATATGTTGGATAATTTAGAGTCGAAATTTCAAAGTGAAAATCCTGATTTCTCTCCTGTTCAACTCAAAACACTATTTACTAATCAACACGCTCAAATTATAGAGAAAGCTGTAAACGTATTCCATAATCCTGAGCTACGCGAGTATATTGTTAATATTCGTAAGAAATATGACCAAGTGATAGATACGGTTAATTTAGATACAATCACAAATTTTGGCTGGATTAAAGATCAAAAGGCTGCTGCAGCAAATACGATACAGGACTTTGAGGTTTGGATAGAAGAACATAAAGACGAAATTATTGCCTTGCAAATTTTTTATGATCAACCCTATCGTCGACGAGAGCTTACTTATAACATGATAAAAAATTTATGTGAGAAAATAAAAGCAGAAAAACCCATGATAGCACCAATAGCTGTATGGCGCGCATACGAACAGTTAGGGCAAGTAAATAGTACTGCTAAAAACGAACTAACGGCTCTCGTAAGTTTAATAAGGAAAGTAAGTGGGATAGACAATACTTTGGTCGGCTATGATAAAACAGTTGACCAAAACTTTAAAACCTGGGTATTTAAAAAACAGGCTGGTACTACTACAAAATTTACCGTAGAGCAAATGCAATGGTTAAGGATGATTAAAGACTATGTTACTAATTCTTTTCACGTGGATAAGGAAGATTTTGAGTTGGACCCTTTTAATAAAAACGGTGGGCTCGGGAAAATGTGGCAATTGTTTGGTGAAAAAACAGATGAAATTATTAGTGAATTAAATGAAGTGTTGGCAGCTTAATAATATTTCTTATTTAAATAAGAATTATTATTAAATTAATTAGAATTGTAGTAATCTAAGTTCTCTCTAAAAAGGAATACATATTTATAATTAACTCTATAAAAAAAGTAGTCTTTGTATTGATAAATGGAAAAAGTAGAAACAAAGATATTAATTGAAGAATTGGAAACAGATGGGCATAGCCCTATGAAATTTGTTTGTTCTGATGGCAACGTATACTTTGTTAAATATAGATCTGGAAAATCTTTTGATAAAAATGAAATCAATTGCCTTGTATTTGAGATGGTTTGTACTAGATTACTCCAAAAACTTAACATTAAAGTTCCAGAACAAGCATTGGTTACAATAGTAGAAAACTCCTATACAGAAATTCAATTAATTGCGAATAAAAGATACACTAAGGCAGGTATAATTGCATGGGGATCAAGGGAAATTAATCAAACAGATTTGGTAAAAGAAATTGAACAAGTTCAGAATAAAAAAGATTTTAATAAACTAATTAATCCAGAGGACTTAATAAGAATTGCAATTTTTGATATTTGGGTGGATAATGTGGATCGACATAGTGGCAATTACAATTTGCTTTTAAAAATGGATAATGGTAAGCTTAATATAATTACAATAGATCATGCGTTTACTTTCGGTGGATTAAGAGGAATGAACACTTTTAATGCTATTTCACCTCCTAGCCCATATAAGAAACTCATTGGAAGTCAATATTTTAGATCTGTCGTAAAACATTTTACTATTCAGAAACGTTTAGAAATAGCAAATCAGTTCCTATCTTTAATAAATCAATTGGATATTGAAAACCTGATAAATGAAGTTTTTACAGAAATACCGATAAACTGGGCCATTAACCAGACTTTGAAGAAACGAATGATAGATTTTCTTCAATCAGAGCAACGTTATCGTACATTACAACAAATCTGTAAACAAGCATTACAGAATAAATTCAGGAGGAATTAGCATGAAAAGTTTATTATCCATCATTTACTTACAAACAAATACTATTTCTGGCGAAAAGATAGCTGTTGGTTTATTGGCAATCAGCGAGAGCGAACTTTTTTTTAATGTAGCTGAACATAAGCTAAAACTGGTTTCTAAATTGTCAAACACAGATATTGTAAAACATGCCGAGCTAAGTTTTACTTTAATTAATAATAAAGTAGCAGAAACAAATAAAGAAAACAAAAGTCATTCATTAATAAAAAACGAATCACTTTTTACAAAAGAATATATTTCATATCTAAATAAATATAGTAAAGGAATAATTCAATTTGATGCGCCAAAGTCATATGCGGGTTTAATTGATAAAAAAGTATTTAAAACTCTTTTTCAACAATTTGTTGGTGTTTGGGAAGAAAAAACAAAGCCTGAAATGAAACATATTCAGTTTACAACTACAATTAAAAAGCAACTGAATAAGCCTGTTTTTAAAGAAAAAGTAGATATAGATTATACACTTAATCCATTAAAAATTCATGGCCTACTTAAGCCACAAGATGTTACATTAATTAGTAAGAATGGAAATATTTTAGCTGTTCAAGCTATTGACTTTTGTAATAGTGAAGAAGTAATTACCAAACATGCATACGAACTTGAGGTAATTATTAATTGTCTTGAAAAAACCGGGGAACAAAGTATTGGTAATAAACACAAGGGAAGTTATTACATGTTATTTAATAAGCCAACTAAAAACAGCCCTCAAGAAAAGCTCTTAAATGAAATAAAAAAAACCAAAGCGGGAATTATGAATATCGAAGAAGCTTCTTATTTAGAAGAACTAGAATTAAAATTGCAAAAAGATAATTACAAAAAATTTTCTTTATTTGAAGCTGAGTTGTAATTTTTTTTAACATCACATTTAAAGCCTCTTTTGTAGAGGCTTTTTTTAATATTTGTCTCGTCCTAGAATAAGTTGATACATACTTTTATTGTAATCATTTTGTCAACACACTTGAAATAATTTTGCCTAAAAAAACTACAATTGAGCAATTGTTTTCTTTGGTATTTCTCAAGATCTACTTCCGGCTTTATTGCAAAACAACCTTGTTAACAATAAAAAAAATTAAATATGAAAAACATATTTAACAGTGTCTTAAAGAGTGTAAATTAGTTGCAAATGAAATTTGTACCAATTCGTCTAAAAACAAACTTTGAGAGATCTAAAAAAATGAAATCGTAAATCGCAATATGATCAAAATGGTTAGAACATTACCTGAAAATTGGAAAATCAAAAAACTTGGTGAAATATGTGATATTGCTTATGGGAAAGGCTTGCAATTAAAGGAACTAAAGAAAAATGGGTTTCCTGTTTTTGGTGCAAATGGAATAATAGGATTTAATGAGAAATATTTATTTGAAGAGGAGCAGGTGCTTATTTCTTGTAGAGGAGCTGCGAGTGGTAAAATTAATATTTCACCTCCAAAGTGTTTTATCACTAACAATTCTTTAGTTATTACGGTAAAGCAAAAAAAAGAAATTGATAAAAAATATTTGTTCTATGCTTTGCAAGTTACAGACAAAAAAAAACTAATAACTGGAACTGCACAGCCTCAAGTTACAATTAATAATGCAGTTGAATTGGAAATCCGATATCCTGATATTGAATTACAGAAATATATCGTTTCCAAAATAGAAGAACTTTTTAATGAATTAGACCAAGGCATTGAAAAAATCCAGTCAGCTCGACAAAAACTTAAAACATATCGTCATGCTGTTTTAAAATGGGCATTTGAAGGAAAATTGACATATTGCGATGTAACTGAAGGAGAATTGCCGAACGAGTGGAAATGGGTAAAAATGGGTGAGTTAATGGAAAGTGTTAGAAACGGGTATTCACGAAAGCCTGATGAAGCAGGGATATTCAAAATTTTAAGAATTAGTTCAGTAAGACCTAATAAAGTAAATATAGACGATTTTCGATATCTCAAAACTGAAATAGGGTTAGAAAATTCACTTTGTGAAAATGATCTTCTATTTACAAGATATAATGGTAGTATTGATTTTGTAGGTGTTTGTGGAAGAGTACCTAAACTAAATGAAAAATTATTTTATCCAGATAAACTAATTCGATGCCGACCAAAATTGAAAATATGGTTTCATTCAGCATACATAGATTATGCAGTTAACTCTCGTTTATCAAGGCAGTATGTTTTAAGTAAAATCAAAACTACTGCTGGTCAAACAGGAATTTCAGGCAGTGATGTAAAAGAGATTCCTATCCCACTTGCCCCTATCAAAGATCAATTAGATATTGTTTTAGCAATTGAAAACAGACTCAGTGTTGCTGATAAAATGGAAGAAAATATAACTCAATCTCTACAACAGACAGAGATGTTAAGACAGAGTATTTTGAAGAAAGCATTTGAAGGTAAAATTCAATAATGAAAATATGTATTATGGATAATGAAGAAGAAATACAAATTCAAAATAAAAAGGATGAAAAAATCTTTTTGAATGGATTCGCAATTTTGCTTCTAATTGTTGGAGTATTAGTCATGCTTTTATTTTATAATAAGATTGGCAAACTTTATACTATTGCGTCTGCAACTTCGGAAATTGACATGGGAGCAACAGGTCAGATAGGCGATTTTATAGCTGGTGTAGTTGGTACTCTATTTGCACTCTCAGGTACATTGCTTATTTACATGTCATTTAAAGAGCAGAATAGTCAGAACAAACGTGAGGCTTTTGAATCTTCTTTTTTTGAAATGGTAAGACTTCAAAGACAAAATGTTAGTGAGTTGAAATACTCGAAGTTTAAAATTAATGATGTAGAAATTTCAGAAAACAGAAAAGTATTTAAAATAATATTTGATGAATTTAATGAGTGCTATAGAGAGGTAAGTAAGTTTTTTAGATTTACTAATGATATAATAGATCCATTGTATATAAATAAGCTTACAACTATCAAGGATCGAATAAATCCGAATATTAATCTCAAAGAAATGGCAATAATTGATATTTCTTATTCTATCGTTTTTTTTGGAATTAGTTCGGAAGGTGAAAAAGTCTTGAGATTTAGATTTAAAGATAAATATATACTGACTGAAATTTTACAATTAATTGAATATATTAAGCTAAAGCCAAAGGAAAATAATGAAGTCCGATTTTTAAACTGGAGTTATATTAAAGGCCTATCTGTTCGAAGTCAAAGGGATATAATTTTTGATTTGTATAATTATAAAAGAAATTCCGGAAACCAAATGACACTTAATCAACAAGAGTTAGAATATCTATCACATAGCAACTATGAAAAATATTATGGAGGGCATCAATTTAGGCTTGGACACTACTTTCGCCACTTATTTCAAACGTATAAATATTTACATTTCAATGAAAATATTAATTCAAAAGAAAAATATTTTTATGGTAAAACATTGAGAGCACAACTTTCGACTTATGAACAAGCTTTGCTTTTTATAAATAGTATTTCAACTTTAGGTATGAAATGGGAATTTACCCCTGATATTGAAAATCCAAGCAGATATACACAACATGAATTGAAAATTGAGCAAAATAGGAGACACATAATTACACACTACAACTTAATAAAGAACCTTCCAGGCGAAAAAATGTTTGGATTTCGATATAAATCTTATTATCCTCTTATTAAATATGAATCAGAAGAATGAGTTATAAAACTGAATACTAATAATTAAATATCTACTATCTTTTCTAAAGTTTGATTATTCTGCCAGATCATTAAACATAGAAACAGATTTAAAGTTCTACATTTTAAGACCCTTTTGTTAGTTTATTCTTTCAGCTATATTAAGTTTATTAAAAATAAATACATGAAAAATTTATCAGAGATAGTAACTGCAAAAGCTGTAATTAGTGCAATTGAACATGTAATTAAAAACAAAATAGAATTAAGGCCCGCAACAAAATATCATTTAGTTTATAAAAAGAAGAAATTTCCTCCTAAAGAAATAGTCCGAATTGCTGCAAAAAAAATGGGAATATATGATTTAGAAAATTATAGATTGAATGGGGGTAACAATACGAATTTGCCTTTGATTAAAATGGGGTTTCAAATTGAGCAATTTGCAGAATGGGAAAATGAAAAAAGAACTCAAATTGTATTAAAAAACGAAGAAAGAATTGCAAGGTTAACATATAATTCTCATGGCTGGATACACCCTAGTGGAAAGATTGGAAAATCTAAAACAAAATCTTATGAAAAAGAGAATGGATATGGTCATGAAGAATGGCTATTTGATTTTACAAAAGTGATAAATGGGTATAAATATGGCTTTTTAGAACCAATTAACAAAAGTTTTTCAAAGTATGTTGGAAAAATTTTCGATTTATATCTGTATACTATAGATAGTGTTTCAAATGAGAAATATTGGGTTGGAAAGCTTAATAATGTAACGGTTATAAGCAGTGAAAAATCTAGAGAGGTAAAAAAAATTTATCAAAAGAAAGGCTGGTTTCAGGAAATGAAACACGATTTAGAAAATATTGGATTAAGTGGTGAAAATTTAGACAAATGGGATGGCTCAGCATTATTTAATATATCATTTAAAGAAGAGGATTTTGAACAATATCCTGAAAAAACATTAATACAAAACAATGATATTTCGGTCTCTTCATATTATTATGTTCTTTTAAAGGTTATTGATAAACCGAAAATAGTTAGTGATGCTGATGGGGAATTTATTCTTGGTAGATGCAATCCAAATAGTAGGTTTGGTGGAAAGATGATTAAAAGAACATTTGAAAAAAAAACAATTGAATTCCCATTTATTCACCATCAAATAAGTATTGCTTTGGAAAAAATACTTCGGAAAGAGTTTGATGTAGTTTATGCTGAAAATCAGACTGGATATAAAACGAGCATTGATATTGTTGCAAAAAAAGGTAAACGGATATGTTTTTATGAAATCAAAACTTACAATGATGTAAAAATGTGTATTCGTCAAGCAGTTGGTCAACTACTCGAATATTCCTATTTCCCTAATAAACAACTTGCCACAGAAATATTTATAGTTACACCGCATAAGCTTTCTGATAAGAATCTGATTGATTATATAAAGAACCTTAAAGTAAATGTTGGCCTACCAATTGGATATATCTACTATGATTTAACAAATAAAAAAGTGGGTCAAGTGTTATGAGTAATAATAATTCTGTTAATGCATCTAGCATAGTTTCCAAAGTCTGGTCCTTTTGCCAAACCCTTCGTGATGACGGTGTAGGTTACGGTGATTACCTGGAGCAACTTACCTATCTGCTCTTTTTAAAAATGGCAGATGAATACAGTAAGCCTCCTTATAACCGAAAAATGCCTATCCCGAAAAATTACAATTGGGAGACCTTAATCATTAAAAGCGGAGATTCGTTAGAGGTTCATTACAATAATTTGTTGCGAGAATTAGGCAAAGAAAAAGGTATCCTGGGGCAAATATTCACTAAGAGTCAGAATAAAATAACAGACCCTGCAAAACTATACAAACTAATTGCTCTAATCAATGCTGAGCAATGGGTTTTAATGGGAGTTAAAGACAAAGGAGATATCTACGAAGGATTGCTTGAAAAAAATGCAGAAGATACTAAGAGTGGAGCAGGCCAATATTTTACTCCTCGACCACTGATAAAAGCAATGGTTGAATGTCTTCAACCTGAACCGAAAAAGACTATTGCAGATCCCGCCTGCGGAACTGGTGGATTTTTCCTTGCTGCTTATGATTGGATTACAGAAAACCGTGAGTTAGATAAAGACGAGAAAAAATTCCTAAAATACAACACATTCTTTGGAAACGAAATAGTTGCTGGTACCCGACGTCTTGCATTGATGAATTTATTTTTACATAATATTGGCGATATAGACAGTGATCAAGTATTGATTTCACCAAATGATTCTCTTATTGCGGCCTCTGAAACTCGTTATGATTATATTTTAGCCAACCCGCCATTTGGAAAGAAAAGTAGCATGACTTTTACTAACGAAGATGGAGAACAGGAAAAAGAAGACCTAACTTATAACCGTCAAGACTTTTGGGTCACTACCAGCAATAAACAATTGAATTTTGTGCAGCATATTAAATCTATGCTCAAAACAACTGGATTAGCTGCAGTTGTTTTGCCTGATAATGTTTTGTTTGAAGGTGGTGCAGGAGAAACTATTCGAAGAAAACTACTAGAAACCACTGATTTGCATACAATTCTACGTTTACCCACAGGTATTTTCTATGCCAATGGAGTAAAAGCCAATGTTCTTTTCTTTGATGGTAAACCTAGTAGTAAAGACCCATGGACAAAAGAAGTTTGGGTATTTGATTATAGGACCAATATTCATCATACGCTAAAAAAGAATCCACTAAAGTTGGAAGACTTGAAGGATTTTATAACCTGCTATAATCCCAAGAATAGACATAAAAGAAAAGAGCTATATAGTGAAACTAACCCAGAAGGTCGCTGGCGTAAATTCAGCTACAATGAAATAGTAGCACGTGATAAAACATCTTTGGATATTACCTGGCTAAAAGATAAATCTTTAGCTGATTTGGATAATCTACCTGATCCAGATGTTTTGGCAATTGAGATAGTTGAGAATCTGGAAGCAGGTTTGGAGAGTTTTAGAGCAATTATTGCATCATTGAATAATAAATAATTCTAATCCCCCATCCTAATCCTCCCAACCAAAACCCCCATCAGCCCCGCCAACGCCACCACCAAAAAATAGGTATACCTCAGTCCAATAGCTGACGATAAAAACCCAACCAACGGCGGCCCAATTAAAAATCCCAAATACCCAATGGTAGACACAGCCGCAATAGCCACCCCACTAGACATTGAAGCTGATTTTCCTGCATGACTAAACAAAAAAGGCACCACACAAGATACTCCAAATCCACATAACATAAACCCAAGAATAGCAGGAATCAAACTATGAAAACTGGCAATCAACAAAGCCCCCAACCCAAGTAGTAAACTTGAAAGCAACAATAGTTTTTTATTCCCCAATTGATTAGCCAACCAGTCTCCTAATAACCTACCCGATGTCATGCAACCCAAATATGCCACATAGCCCATATTTACATAACCCTTGGATAAATGCAATTCCTTAGACAAATAAATGCCACTCCAATCACTCATCGTGCCCTCACAGAGCATGCAACAAAAAGCAATCAATCCAAGATTCAACAAAGATTTATCGGGAAGGGCAAATGCCGGTTTTTTAGCATCGGCGTTAGCAGAACTTTCTAAAGTATTTCCCCAGAAAATCACAATCAAAACCAAGGACAAACCTGTTACCAGCACTAATCTGAATTCAGGCATCGCGCCAAGAGAAATTAGAATAGAAGCAAATGCAGCACCTATTAAACTAGCAATACTCCAAACCCCATGAAAACTGGCAATAATAGATTTCTGGTATAATTGCTGCACACCAATAGATTGGGTATTGATAGAAATATTGAAGAGGTTTCTAGAAGCTCCAAACGCAAATAGTACAATGGCCATTTGCCAAACCTTGTCTGCAAAACCAATACAACTAAGTAATAACACATATAAAATGGCACCACCGAGTACAATGTTCCTGCTTTTGTATTTACCTATTAACCAGGCGGATAAGGGCATTGTCAACATTAAACCCGCGGGTAAACTAATTAATAGGGTACCCAAAGCGGCATCAGTTAAATGTAGCTTTTGTTGTAAGTGTGGAATACTGGAAGCCCAATTGGCATATACAAAACCAGAAACAAAGAAAAATACGGTCACTGCAAGCCGAATCTTGACTGCTGGAATACCCTGTTCGTTTTTCTGGTTCATCTAAATGATTACAACTTGTAGACACAAGGTTAAGCAATCTAAAGGGAATAATTACCCATTTGCTCATGCGGAAGTTACTAGAATCACCCATTTTTCGTACCTTACCACCCTGAAAAAGTCAATAGCCATATTATTCTTGAGCATTTACCTGCTTGCTACTACAGAAGCCCACCAGCTTTTTAAATTGCCTGTGGTTTTCCAACATTTTGTGGAACACCAACAAGAAGATAGCAATATTAGCTTTTTGAAATTTCTAGACATGCACTATATGCACGGTAGTCCAAAAGACGCTGATTATGACCGTGACATGCAATTGCCTTTTAAAAAATCAGCTGATTGTGTGTCTGTGATGGCCAGTGCAGCAGTACCTAACCAATTGGCCATTGTATTAGAGTATCCTGTGTTTTTTATACAGCAAGAGAAAATAGAATTGGATCATAACAAACCACTTTCTTCCTGTTTGTCCAATATCTGGCAGCCTCCTAAATATTGTTAGTAATTCCTCTTTGTAAATGACCAATGCTGTAAAAATCATTGGCTAGATTGCTATAGGCATTTGCTATAGCAAGATTCCATCATTACTAAACAGATTTTAATGCTAAATGCAATCATCCAATTTTCCATTAGGAATAAATTAATAATTGGTCTATTTGTAGTGGCGCTCATTGGCTATGGCGCATTGCAGGTAACCAAGTTACCCATTGATGCTGTACCCGATATTACCAATAACCAGGTGCAGGTCATTACTATTGCTCCATCCTTTGGAGCTACCGATATAGAACGCTTGATCACATTTCCTATTGAACAAGCCAATAACAATATTTCAGGACTCAAAGAAATCAGAAGCTTCTCCCGTTTTGGTCTATCCCTTGTTACCATTGTCTTTGACGATGCTACAGATGTATACTGGGCAAGACAACAGGTTTCTGAAAGGCTTCAGAAAGTACAGGCCATTATTCCCCAGGGAATTGGGATTCCGGAACTTGGTCCAGTGAGTACGGGGCTTGGAGAAATTTATCAATACGTAGTCAGACCCAAGGAAGGCTATGAAAACAAATTCAACGAAACAGAACTAAGAACCATTCAAGACTGGATTGTAAGAAGACAATTACTGGGTGTAAAAGGTGTGGCAGAAGTAAGCAGTTTTGGGGGCAAACTCAAACAGTATTCCATTGAAGTTGATCCTGCCAAATTGCAGAGTTATGGGATTACCATTTCTGATGTATTTAAAGCTTTGGAAAATAATAACCAAAATACGGGTGGTGCTTATATTGAAAAGGGCCCCACTGTTTTGTATATCAGAACAGAAGGATTATTGGGAAGCATTGAAGACATAGAAAATATTTCTATTAAGGAATTAAATGGGGGAGCACCGCTTTTTATTAGAGACGTAGCTGACATTAAAATTGGGAATGCCACCCGTTATGGCGCCATGTGTTATAATGATAAGGGGGAAGTAGCAGGGGCTGTTGTGATGATGCTCAAAGGCGCCAATAGCTCTGATGTAATCAAAGACGTAAAAGAAAGAATTGCCCAGATTCAAAAAACCGTTCCCGAAGGAATTGTCATAGAACCATTCTTAGACAGAACCAAGATGGTGAACAATGCCATTGGTACCGTAGAGAAAAACTTGCTTGAAGGGGCTTTGATTGTGGTCTTTGTGTTGGTATTATTCCTTGGCAATTTTAGAGCCGGATTACTAGTGGCATCGGTGATTCCTTTGGCCATGTTATTTGCCATTATCATGATGAACCTATTTGGCGTAAGTGGTAATCTCATGAGTCTGGGGGCTTTGGATTTTGGTTTGATTGTAGACGGAGCCGTGATTATTGTAGAAGCAGTGATGCATAGATTGGGGCATAGTAAGCATTTTGTGAACATCAATAAATTGAACCAGGTAGAGATGGATGAAGAGGTAAATAATTCTGCCAGTAAAATGATGAACAGTGCTGTTTTTGGACAGATCATTATCTTGGTAGTATACCTGCCCATTTTCACCTTGCAGGGGATTGAAGGCAAGATGTTCAAACCCATGGCACAAACCGTGGCTTTTGCTCTCTTAGGGGCATTTATTTTGTCTCTAACTTATATACCCATGATGAGTGCTTTCTTCCTCAGTAAGAAGATCAAACACAAACCCAATTTCTCTGACTTGTGGATGGGAAAAATTGAAAGATTGTATCAAACCGTTTTAAATAAAGTCATTGGATATCCCAAATTGGTGCTGTCTTCAGTAGTGGCTTTATTTGTGATAGCCATTTTTATTCTAAGCACATTAGGAGCCGAATTTATCCCAGCTTTGGAAGAGGGCGATTTTGCAGTTGATACCCGTGTATTGGTAGGAAGTAGTTTAAAGACCACTATTGAGAATACGCAGAAAGCGGCGCATATTTTAAAAACCGATTTTCCTGAAGTGGAGAAAGTGGTCACCAAGATAGGTAGTGGAGAAGTTCCTACAGATCCCATGCCCATGGAAGCCAGTGATATGATGGTGATTTTAAAACCCAAAGAAGAATGGACATCTGCAAAATCTTTTGATGAGTTGAGTGAAAAAATGGGCAAGGCGCTAGAAGCTGTACCGGGAGTTACTGCTGGTTTTCAATATCCTGTTCAAATGCGTTTTAATGAATTGATGACGGGTGCTAGACAAGACGTGGTTTGCAAAATTTTTGGAGAAGACCTAGACAGTCTTGCATCATTGGCCAATAAATTAGGGGTCATTGTTAATACGGTAGAAGGGGCCAAAAACCTCTATGTTGAAGCAGTTGCTGGTATGCCACAGATCATTATCAATTACAATAGAAATACCATTGCACAATATGGTCTTAGCATTGCCGATATTAATAAAATAGTAAACACTGCTTTTGCGGGACAAACCACGGGTATGCTTTTTGAAGGGGAGAAAAGGTTTGACGTAGTGGTGCGCATTGGAGGGGAGCAGAAAAAAAATCTACAAGACATTCAAGGTTTGTTGATTCCTACACCCAAGGGTACACAAGTTCCATTGAGTCAGTTGGCCGATGTTCAAATTAAAGAAGGACCCAACCAAATTCAAAGAGAAGACGCCAAGAGAAGAATTGTGGTTGGATTCAATGTGAGAGGTAGAGACGTACAAAGTATTGTAGAAGAATTACAGCAAAAAGTAGATAAGCAACTGAAGTTTCCAACTGGCTATTATGTAACCTATGGTGGTGCTTTTGAAAACTTAAATGCGGCCAAGCAAAGATTGATGATTGCTGTGCCTGTTTCTTTGTTGTTGATTTTTATCCTATTGTATTTTGCTTTTAGTTCTATCAAGCAAGGATTGCTCATTTATTCAGCCATACCCTTATCTGCTATTGGAGGTATCATTTCATTAGCTGCACGCGGCATGCCTTTTAGCATTAGTGCAGGCGTTGGATTTATTGCCTTATTTGGGGTAGCGGTATTAAATGGGATTGTATTAATTGCAGAATTTAATTTATTGAAAAAAGAAGGCATCGCAGATGTAAGAAGGATAGTGCTCATGGGCACTAAAGTGCGATTGCGTCCAGTGCTCATGACGGCTTTTGTTGCTTCCCTTGGATTCTTTCCTATGGCAGTTAGTAATGGGGCAGGAGCAGAAGTTCAAAGACCATTGGCTACCGTAGTGATTGGCGGATTGTTATTGGCCACATTCTTAACCCTTTTTGTGTTGCCTGTTTTATACATGCTTTTTGAAAAAGGCGGTAAACCTAAAAAGATGAAACATCCTATTGTAGTTATGATCTTAATAGTAGCTGGTATGAGTTTGTCACAACCGCTATTGGCCCAAACACCCATTAGCCTAAAAGCTGCCATTGATACCGCTCTACACAATAACCTACAAGTGAAAAACGAGCAGTTAAAAGCCCGGTATCAAGAAGCATTGGTAGGAACTGCTACTAACCTGCCACAAACCAATTTCATAGCAGATCTAGGGCAGATCAATAGTATTTACACAGACACCAAGTTCTCTTTGTCACAGTCTTTTAGTTTTCCATCGGTGTATACCAAACAGAAAGCCTTGTTGCAAGAAGAGTTTAAGTCTGCCGTATTAAATGTGGCACTCAAAGAAGCACAGCTTAAAAAAGAACTGACCCAAGTATATTATGGGATTGTTTATATAGAACAGAAACAAGCACTGTTGCAATACACCGATAGTCTTTATAGAAGTTTTTATAAAAGAGCAGAGCAGCGGCTGGCAAAGGGTGAAACCAATTTGTTAGAAAAAACAAGTGCAGAAACCCAGCTAGGTCAAATTGGGATTCAATTAAAACAGTTGGCGCAGGATCAGTCTGTACTCTTATTGCAGTTTCAATTGTTGTTAAATTCTGTTATGGCATACCGGCCCTCAAAAGCTGACTATCGCTTAAGCTATCAAGGAGTGCTAGACAGTGCTATGTTGAAAGAACATCCTAGTTTAAAGCTAATTCAACAACAGCAGCAAATGGCCGAAGCACAGATTGGTTTAGAGAAAAGCAAAAAGCTACCTGAGTTAAGTGTGGGCTATAACAATACCAGTATCAAGGGTATGGGTGCAGACAATGTGCTCTATGGTGCAGGTCAAAGATTTAGTGCCGTGCAATTGGGTATTGGGATTCCCATTTTTGCTAAGTCTCAAAACAATCGGATTGCTGGTGCCAAATTGAACAAACAAGTGGCCGAAAGCAATTATCAAGTTGGGATCCAAAGTTTAGAGAACGCTTATCTATCTGCCAACCTGCAGTATCGTAAGAATTTGGAAACGCTTAAGTATTATGAAGAACAGGCACTCAAAAATGCTACTGTAATTACCAATACGGCCAACCAACAATTGGCTGCTGGTAGCATCAATTACCTAGAATGGTTTCAATTGATTAACCAAGCAACCATTGTTAGAAGTGAGCATATAGACGCCATTAGGAATCTTAACGAATCCATTATCCAATTGAATTTCATCAGCAACAAATAAAAGTCATGAAACAACTAACTTATATATTATCCATCCTGCTCTTGCTCCAGGCCTGCTCCAATAAAAAAGCACCAGAAGCAACTGAAAAAGCCGTTGTTCCCAATAATGTGGTGCTAACAGAGGCGCAGTTTAAAAGTGCCGGTATTCAAACGGCTTTGATGCAGCAAAAAGAAATTTCTTCCATTCTCAAAGTGAGTGGTAAAATAGATGTGCCACCACAAAATATGGTGTCTATTAGTGTTCCACTAGGAGGATACTTAAAAACCACCAAACTATTGCCTGGTCAACACGTGAGTAAAGGAGAAGCTGTTGCGGTGATTGAAGGAGAGCAATACATTCAATTGCAGCAAGACTATTTGACCACCAAGGAAAAGATTGGTTATCTGCAAAAAGAATTCGAGCGCCAGCGCGATTTAAACAAGACACAGGCAGCTTCTGACAAAGCTTTTCAACAAGCTGAAACCGAATTTAAAACCCAGCAGGTATTGATTAGTGCTTTCAGAGAGAAATTAAAATTAGTAGGGATTAACGTAGACAAATTATCTGAGAGCAATATTTCTAGAAGCATCAATATTTTTTCACCCATTGATGGTTATGTGTCTAAAGTGAATGTGAATATTGGGAAATATGTTTCTCCTACAGAAGTCTTGTTTGAACTGATCAATCCTACAGATATTCATTTGGCCTTAAAGATTTTTGAGAAAGATATTGACAAGCTCTATGTTGGTCAACCCTTGGTAGCGTATACCAATAACCAGCCCAAGAAAAAACACGATTGTGAAATTCTCTTGATTGGCAAAGACATTAATGAAGATAGAAATACAGACGTGCACTGTCATTTTGAAGACTATGACAAGACCCTGATTCCCGGTACCTATATGAACGCAGAGATTGCTATAAAAAATGCAAAAGCCTATGTATTACCAGAAGAAGCCATTGTTTTGTTTGAAGGAAAGCAATACGGTTTTATCAAAAATGCAGACAAGGATTATAGCATGCAACTCTTAGAAACTGGAACTATAGACAAGGGCTTTGTTGAAATTCTAAACGCAGAGAAATTGGCCAGTAAAGATTTTGTGATCAAAGGAACTTATTCCTTACTCATGAGTTTGAAAAACAAAGTGGAAGAATAAGAAATTATTACTGAAGGGTATTAGGATGAAAGGTTTTCCAACTATGCCAAAATTCTTGGTAGGCAGGAATTGGTTTTAAGTGTGCACTACTGTCAAAAGATTTTCCGTTTAGCAAATATTTGTGTGTAGTACCAAATAAACTATCTTGTTGTAGGGTAAATCTTTCATCCTTTGTACTTCTTTCAAAAGCAAAAAAGCTTTGGTTGTTTTTACCAATCACCAGCATCATGGGTTTACTTTCTATTACATCATAAATAATTCTTTCTTTTACCAACCTATTCCAATCAAAGGCCTTGCTGGTCTTGCCCATTTCTATTCCCACTACCCAAGATTTTTTATTCCAAGAAAGACTATCTGTTCCAGTTAGTTTCTTTTTACTTTTTCCAGATTCATAATTTAAACTGGTATCATAGCTTTTAAGATAGGCTGGATCTGCCTGCATAATTTTAGTAGATGGATATAATTTAATCCAATCTTCCAAGCTTGTTTGATAGCTAGGGTATTCTGGTAATTCCATTCCTTTTAGAGGACCAGTAACTGCTTCACCATTTGCCTGTCTAAACCAAGAGCCCGTTGTTTTATCTTCAAACATGGCATTAAAATGATCCATACCCACCAAGCGAAAATTTTCAGTACTGCCATTGATGATAGGTTCATAAACCCTTCCTGTTCTGCAAACAGTACAATAAGTAATCAATACAGGTTTGCCATCTAAACTATCCATAACCAAATGGTGGTATCCAATAAAGCGAATGGGATAGGCCTTGGTTTCTTGTTTGCCCACAATTCCTAATACCAAACGATTACTATCCACTTTGTTTTCAGCAACCGGTTTCATAAGCAGACTAGAAGGTTGATAAAACATGCTATCAGCCGCCATTTGAAAATTGACCACATAGATCACTGCTCCCAAGACTAGGGCTGGCACCCAAGCCTGCCAAGATTTTGGCCAGGAAGATTTGAACCATCCCAAGACTAAGAGTAATCCAAAAAAAATGCGAAATGCCCATCGCCATGTATAGAGAAAATAAGCAGCGTCTAAGCTATTCATTTCCTGACTACCAGGCATGGGCATAATGCAATAGACATTGGCCAATTCAAAAATCAAAAGACCAAGTACGCCTATATAAAAAAGCTTTTTCATCTTTAAAATGAAGCAACCATGGCCATAGATTCACGGGCCATTTGTTGGTTGTATTCAAAAGTCAATCTTTTGTGATTTACTAAGTCCACAATGGTACCAATCAGGCAAAGCCCACCAGTAAAAAAGTACAAAATACCCATACCATTTTCACCCACCATAAAACGTTGTACACCAGCTACACCAAAAAAGCCAAGAATACAGCCCAATAATACTTGGTCTGTTTTTCTTCTTTTGCCATTGTAAACGGCTATAAAACTTTGCAATTTGTGTTCAGGAATTTCTCTTGTTAAGGCCTGCAAAAAGATCAGTTCTTCTCCTTCTAATGCAGGAATTAAGTTAATTAGGTTGTTGCTCATGGTGTTTGTTTTGTTTGATTAGTAGCCTTATCCTGTTAAATATAACAAGAACTGCTAAAATTCCCAGTGGATGATGATAAAAGGAGCTAGCAAAGTCTGCACGGAGCGCATAATGGATGGAATGACCAATGCCGCAACCAGGGCATTTGCCAAACCCTAACAAACTGAATACGCAAAGCGATGTCTCAGACTTGTTCACGGGTAGGAAAAACAAAACTATTAGCGCAGCTGACCAGAACAGTAGCTCAAAGTTTTTCCAAACCCATTTGATGATATGTTTTATGGCAGTTCCCATTATTTACCAAATGCACCAATATTGGAACTAAAGATCTTAACGGCAATGGCTAGTAGGATTACTCCAAAGAATTTACGAACAGCCAATAAACCGGCTTCACCCAATGCGTGTTCAATCATTTTCAAAGACTTGAGTACCACATAGACCACAATCAGGTTAATGATAATACCAGCTAGAATATAGGTTTCGTCAAAATTGGCTTTTAAAGACATAATGGTTGTAAGGGTACCACTTCCGGCAATAATTGGGAAGGCAATGGGTACCACAGAGCCAGACTTGGCATCCTTATCACCCTTGAATATTTCATGCCCCAATACCATTTCTAAACCCAACAAAAAGATCACAATAGAACCACCCACGGCAAAACTTCTAATGTCAAGCCCCAGGATTCTCAAAAAAGGCCTTCCTGCAAAAAGGAATAAAATCATCAGACCCCCAGAAACAAATGTGGCTTGAAAAGATCGGATGCCACCCATTTTGTCTTTTAAGGAGATCAACAGTGGAATGGAGCCCACAATATCTATCACCGCAAATAGGGTGAAGCTGACTGTTAAGAGTTGGTCTATTTGGAAATCCATAAGCTGTTTTTATTAAAGATACAATTTAGGTAAAAGATGGTCTGTGTTGTTCCTTGGTAGAGGGGGTAATATTGTGTAAGAGTTCGTGTTCAAACCCTTGTTCAGTAGGGATAATTTTTACAACAGCCCCATAGTGCAACTGAAAAGCGCTAAAAGATTCTTTTAAATCAATCCCCGTAATATGGGCCAACACACTTCTCAAAACACCACCATGACCTACAATGGCAGCTGTTTGACCAGTTTGAACAATGTCTTGAAACTGAGCCACCACCCGATCATGTAATTGCTGATAACTTTCTCCGCCAGGTACTACCACATTAATAAAGTCATCCATCCAGGGTTGGATTTCTGGTTTGGGTATGGCGTCCCAGTGTTGCATTTCCCATTCTCCACAATTCAATTCCATTAAAGTGGGGTGCAGGCTAATAGGATGTTCCGGGAAAAGCTGTTTGGCCAATTTGGAGCATCGCTGTAAGGGAGAACTAAAGACTTGTTCAATGGTATTGGGTAGGCGCTCCTGAATGGCTGCGGCTTCTGATTCAAAACTTTCGGTAATATCTAAATCGGTTTGGCCATAGCAGATGCCTTTTTCTACTAAGGGAGTAGTATGTCTGATCAGGTAGATTTCCATGATGCGAATTACCGGATTTTTCCCCTAATGGCAACATGAAATGATTCATAAGTTGAAGTTTACTACATTTATCACTTACTATATAACTATGCAAGGCAAACAGCAATTGAATCTATTTAGCTTTACCATGATTGTGGTGGGTTTGGTGATTGGGATGGGTATTTTTAGATCTGCAGCAACCAGTGCCAAAGACGCCATTGAACCATCGGTTTATTTTACGGCTTGGTTATTGGGCGGTTTCTTTGCTTTTTGTGGGGCCTTAACCTATGCAGAAATAGGTAGTCGATTCCCCGTTACCGGGGGATATTATAAGATCTTCTCTTATGCCTATCATCCCAGTATTGCTTTTGCCATTAATTGTATTATCCTGATCAGCAACGCAGCTTCATTGAGTGGTGTTGCCCTGATTGGTAGTGGGTATATTACCAAATTATTTCCCCAAGTTAATTGGACCGATATAGATAAGGCACTGATTAGTTGTGGCGCAATTTTGATTTTTTATTTGATCAACCTGCGTGGTTTGCGCATTAGTTCCAAGGCTCAGAATTTTCTGATGCTGATTAAGATTGGGATGATCCTAGTATTAATTGCTGCCCTGTTTTTCCCTGAGTCTGGATGGCATACCACCATTGCAGCCCCTGCCGTTCCTACACCCAATATTAGTTGGATCCAAAGTTTGGGAATTAGCTTGATTGCCGTATCCTTTACTTATGGCGGGTATCAGCAGACCATTAATTTTGGTAATGAAGTAGCACAACCTGCTAAGAATATTCCTCGTGGAATTTTTATTGGGATTGCCATTATCATTGGTTTATACTTATTGGTCAACCTGAGTTACTACCATATTATTGGTTTTGAAAACATGAAGGGGGAGCGCGAAATTGCCTATGTGGTCATGAGTAAGGTCTTTGGTAAAACCGGTGCTGATATTTTTTCTTTCTTCCTATTCTTTGGCGTATTGGCTTATGTAAATGCCTTACTCATGAGCAATCCGCGTGTCATGTATGCCATGAGTACAGAAGGCGCATTACCCAAAATCTTTGGTAAGCAATCTGAAAAAAATGACGTGTTGGTTTTCTCCCTCACCATTTTTGCCAGCATGTGTGTGGTCATTTTATTCTTTGCCCAAACCTTTGAGAAGATCCTCAACTTTACTATTTTCTTAGACTGTTTTGGCATGGTAGCATCTTCTGCCACTATTTTTATTTTGCGCAAAAGAACCAAACATTTAGACGGCACTGGTATTTACAAAATGAAGCTCTATCCATTGCTGCCCCTGATTTTCATGGGAGCTTATTTGTTTGTAGGGGTAAGCATTAGTATACAAACACCAAGTATTGCCCTAATTGGTATTAGTGTTTTAGCAGCTTTTATGTTGCTTTATTTTATCGCCCAGCGATTTTCAAAAACGCCTATTGTATCTACCCATCAAGAACTTGACTAATGGAACTATCTTATATACTCAATGAGTTTGCCGAGGAAAGGGATAATTATTTTAGGGCCATTGCCCCACCCATTGTACAGACCAGCAATTTTGCTTTTAAGACAGTGGATGATATGCGCAAAGCATTTGAAGACGAATACAGCACTTGGTTATATAGTAGAGGGCTAAACCCAACGGTAGAGATTCTTAGAAAAAAGTTGGCTGCCCTAGACAAGGCCGAAGATTGTTTGGTATTCAATAGTGGGGCCGCCGCCATTTTTGCCGCGGTACTAGCCAATGTAAAATCGGGGGATCATATTTTAAGTGTGAAGAACCCCTATACCTGGGCCAAGAAAATGTTTGAAGAGATCCTGCCCCGTTTTCAAGTAAGTCATACTTATATAGACGGAACCAACTTGGACAATTTTAAAAATGGGATTCAAGCCAATACCACCGTCATCTATTTAGAATCGCCCAATAGTTGGACCTATGAATTGCAAGACTTGGAAGGAATAGCTGCCCTTGCCAAAGCCAAGGGGATAATAACCATTATAGACAATAGTCATTGCACGCCACTATATCAACAACCATTTGCTATGGGCATTGACCTGGTGCTACAATCCGCTACCAAATATATTAGTGGGCATAGTGATACAGTGGCGGGGGTTTTAAGTGGTAGTAAAACCATGATGGAGCGGATCTTCAATAGTGAGTACATGAATATTGGCTCAGGGATCCAGCCCTTTAATGCCTGGTTACTGATTAGGGGGCTTAGAACCTTGGAAGCCAGACTGGAAAGAATTGAAAGAACCATCCTTCAAGTATTACCCTATTTACAGAACCATCCAAGGATTGACCGGGTGATTTATCCCCTAGATCCGGCTTTTCCGCAGTATGAACTGGCCAAAAAACAAATGACAGGTGCCGGTGGTTTGCTCACATTTAGTATTAAGGCCCAGAAATGCCAGACCATTGAAACCTTTTGCAATTCGCTGAAACACGTGCTGATGGCGGTTAGCTGGGGTGGTCATGAGTCCCTAATCATTCCCAAATGTGCTGGTATGAAACCGGATATGTTTGACCCAGCCAATCCAGAACACCGACTGCTCCGGTTCTATGTGGGATTAGAGTCTGCGGATTACCTGATTCAGGACCTTGAACAGGCTTTTTTAGCCATTCAAGACCTTTCATAAGATTTTTTGACGCTTTTAATCTAATTCCTTTCCGTCTGTCTAATTTTTCTGCAGGTGCAAGGCTTTGGTGTATTTTTGTTTTATATGAAGAAGTTATTCACCCTTTTTGCTTTAACAGCTACCCTTCATTCCTTTGCTCAGGAGAAATGGGATTTGCGCCGTTGTGTGGACTATGCCATACAAAACAATATCTCCGTAAAACAAGCGGATGTGCAAGCGCGTTTGTCAAAATTGCAGGCCGATCAGGTTAGAATGACCCGATTGCCCAATGCCAATTCCAATATTTCTACTACTTACCAGCACGGATTGAATATTAACCCAACCACCAACGTGTTTGAAAATATTGACATTACGGGTGGTAATATTGGGTTTCAAGCCAATTATACCATTTTCAACTGGTTTACCAGAAAGAACAATATTGAGGCCAATGCCATTTCTGCCCAAGCAGATCAAATGAACATTGAGAAAACCAAGAATGACCTTGCCCTAACCGTGGCTAATGCGTTCTTGCAAGTAATGTTGCGCAAAGAACAGGCTAATGTGAGTAAGGTACAGTTGCAGCAGTCTCAAGAGCAGTTGCAAAATACCCGCAAATTGGTAGCTGCAGGTAGCCAACCTGAATTAAACGCCATTCAATTTGAAGCTCAGGTAGAAAGAGATAGCGCTACTTATATTCAAGCTTTGGCAGGAGTTGAACAGGGCTTGATTAATATGAAAGCAGTTATGAACTTAGACTTTGCTACTTCCTTTGATATTGTTTATCCCGATGTAGCAAGTATTCCAGTTGAAAATCTAGTTGATTTGCAACCAGAATCTGTTTATAGTTTGGCCATTGCCAATCAACCACAACAAAAAGTAACAGCCTTGCGCATAGAAGCAGCCCAAAGATTGGTAGCAGCTTCAAGGGGTGCCATGTATCCTACGCTTTCTGCCTCTGGTTCATTAAGTACTCGTTTTGCCAATAATGTGTACGATTATAGAACACAAGCAATTGTTGGTCAAACTGGGGCTTATGCTTTGGATGTGACCAAACAGTATCCTGTATTTGCTCCTATGAATTCTATTGTAGGGATAGACAAAGTTGCATTAGGCTCTCAACTAAACCGCAATTTTGGACAGGCATTAGGTTTGAGTATTAATATTCCTCTTTTTAACGCACACCAAGCTAGAACACAATGGGAGCGTTCAAAAATCAATGTGCGTCAATCTCAATTACAAGACGATCAAGAAAAACAAACCCTGCGTTCTAATATTTATAATTCATACCAAGACGCCTATTCTTCTTTGCAGAAATACAATGCTTCTAAGAAAAGTGTTGCCGTGTCTGAGAAAGCCTTGGACTATGCACAAAAAAGATATGATGTAGGATTGCTGGGAACACTGGATTTAATTACAACTCGTAACAACGTGTTTACCGCTAAGATCACTGAATTGAGCAACCATTACGAATACGTTTTCAAATTAAAAGTGCTGGAGTTTTACAAAGGCCTAGGCATTAAATTATAAGAACACCAAACATTAACACACAAAGAAACACTGTTTAATATGAGCAAGAAATTGATTTGGATCATTGTTGGATTGGTAGTGGTCATAGGAGTATTGATTGGCTTGAAAAAAGCCGGCGTAATTGGTAAAGAAGAAGGTACCAAAGTATCTACTGAAAAAGCGGTGAAACGCAATATCATTGAAACCGTCAACGCCAGTGGTAAAGTATATCCTGAAGTAGAAGTTAAAGTAAGCCCAGATATTAGTGGTGAGATTACTGAGTTATTTGTGAATGAAGGTGATACCGTAAGAAAGGGTCAGATTTTGGCCAGAATTTATGCCGATATCTATTCTACACAACGTGACCAAGTAGCTGCTGGTGTAAACCAAGCAAAAGCCCAGTTGTCTAATTCTAACGCAAACCTAGTTGGCTTAAAAGCTACTTTGGATAATGCAAAAGCGGTTTATGACCGTCAGAAAAAACTGGTGGATGAGAAAGTAATTTCTAGAGCAGAATTTGAAAATGCCCAACAAGCTTATCGTTCAGCTGAAGCTAGCTATAATGCTGCCAAAGAAGGTTTGAAAAGTGGCGAAGCAAATATTCAAGGAGCGCAAGCACAGTTAAACAGGGCTGATAAAGACCTATCTAGAACTGTGATTACTGCTCCTATGGATGGATTAGTAAGTTTATTGAGTGTAAAGAAAGGTGAGAAAGTAGCAGGTAATAGCTTTAACGTAGGTACTGAAATGATGCGTATTTCTGATATGCGTTCTATTGAAGTAAGGGTAGACGTTGGTGAAAACGATATTCCAAAAGTAAAAATTGGTGATACTGCCATAGTTGAAGTGGATGCTTATATTAATCGTAAGTTCAAAGGTTTGGTATACAAAATTGCTAACCCAAGCACGGGTAACGCTTTATCTACCAGCTCTAGCTCAGATGTAACTAATTACAAAGTGCATATTCGTTTACTGCCTGAGTCTTATGCTGATTTGATTACCCCTAAAAAAAGCTTCCCATTCCGTCCGGGTATGAGTGCTAGT
>Ga0209480_10000074_pt1 | contig 104497 bp, 104 predicted proteins | sample JI61114C2DNA_FD_187501 | JGI IMG/M metagenome (GOLD analysis project Ga0209480, IMG submission 187501) | Wastewater effluent complex algal communities from Wisconsin, to seasonally profile nutrient transformation and Carbon sequestration -... | ecosystem: Engineered > WWTP > Effluent > Algae...
CGCGGGCGAAGGCCTCTGGAGTGGCGACATCCTCAACCTGGTGGTTCTCCCACAAACCGCCGCCGCCACGAAAGGTGTCGATCCCGCTTTCGGCGGAAACCCCGGCGCCGGTCAGGATCACGATGTTGCGGATGTCAGTCACATTTACCCCTTGCCCGTCCGTCCTGAGCTTGTCGAAGGACTGCTTTTCCTTCAAGCGTGGTAGAAGAAAGGGCAGGGCTTCGACAAGCTCAGCCTGGACGGAGTTGGAGTGAGGCAGGACGTGAAACGCATCGGTATTATCGGCAGCGCGGGGCGCATGGGGCAGGCTTTGGTCGATGCGATTGCCGCCGCTGGTGAGGCCTATGCCGGCGGGATCGACCAAGGCGACGATCTGGCGGCATTGGCGGCGGTCTCGGACGTGCTGGTTGATTTTTCCGCTCCACCCGCGCTCGAAGGCAATCTTGATGTGGCCACTACGGCGGGCGTGCCCATCGTGGTCGGAACCACCGGCCTTGAAGAACGCCACCACTGGCTGTGCGATACGGCGGCGGAAAGCATCGCGGTACTACAAACCGGCAATACCTCGCTCGGTGTAACTCTGCTCGCCCATCTGGTGCGCGAAGCGGCGCAGCGCCTGGGTGAGGACTGGGATATCGAGATCAGCGAGACCCACCATCGGATGAAAGTCGATGCGCCATCGGGCACTGCGCTGTTGCTGGGGCAGGCCGCCGCAGAAGGTCGCGGGATCGACCTTGCCGCGCAGTCCGTGCGCGGGCGAGACGGGATCACCGGCGCACGCGCTGCCGGCACGATCGGCTTTGCCAGCCTGCGCGGCGGTTCGGTGGCGGGCGATCACACGGTGCACTTCTTGGCCGATGACGAACGGATCGCACTGACCCATCTGGCCGAGAACCGCCGGATCTTCGCGCGTGGCGCAGTCCGCGCGGCGCAGTGGCTGGTCGGGAAGCCAAATGGCCGTTACACCATGGGGCAAGTGCTGGACCTGTAACGCCAGGCACGATCGGGGGAATGACCACAATGTCCGCAACCATGACACCCGCCGCCGAAGCGGCCCGGATGATCGACAGCCTGGGGCCAGAGGCGCTGGCCAAGGCGCAGGCCTATACCACCGGTAATCACTGGCTGTTGCTGATCGGGGCGATTGTTTCGATCCTGATTGCGTGGGTGATGGTGCGGTTCAAGCTGCTCGACCGGGTGGCGGACAAGGTTTCAGGCTGGAAATTCGCATTTTCGACTATCGCGGTCAGCGCAGCGTTTTTCGCGATCTCAGACCTGCTCGAACTGCCCTGGACGATCTACACCGATTGGCAGCGCCAGCACGCCTTTGGCATGTCGAAGCAACCGCTGGGTGACTTCATGGGGCAATGGGCGATCGGTGAAGCTGTTTCACTGGTGCTGGGCGCCTTGTTCATGTGGGGGATCTACTCGCTCATCCGCAAGACCGGAGCGCGCTGGTGGCTGTGGGGCGGGGGCTTTACGGCGATTGTCGTGTTGCTGACCTTGCTGGCCGCACCCAGCCTGATTGAGCCGCTGTTCAACAAGTATCAGCCGGTTCCCGCCGGGCCGGTGCTGACTGCGCTGGAGGAAATTGCCGACGACGTCGGGATTCCGCATGACCGGATTTTCATGTTTGACGGCTCGCGGCAGTCGGAACGGTTTACCGCCAATGTTGCCGGAATCGGGCCAACCGCACGGATCGCGATTTCCGATGTGGCGCTGAAAGAAGCCACGCTGGCAGAGGTCCGCGCCGTTACCGGACATGAAGCAGGCCATTACAAGCTGGGTCATGTCTGGCGTGCGGCCGTGATCATGCCGCTGCTCGCGATGCTGTTTTTCTTCTTGCTTAACCGGCTGTTCGCCCCGACCGCACGCCTGCTCGGCAGCGATGCGACGCTGGGTGAACCGCGCGGGCTGCCGGTCTTCATGGTGGTCGGCTCGATCGTGGGGCTGCTGATTACCCCGATCACCAACAACCTGACCCGGATTGGTGAGAAGGAAGCCGATGCCTATTCGCTGAAGACTGTGAACGAGCCAGACGCGCTGGCGACCGCCTTGGTCAAGACCGCCGAGTACCGCTATCCGCGGCCATCAGCGTTGCAAGAATTCCTGTTCTACACGCATCCCTCGGTCGAAAATCGGGTGCTGAAAGCGATGGAGTGGAAGGCGGCGCACCCCAAGGCCCCACCGACCCAGTGATTCCGGCGACGTGAAGAAAGACCAGATCTTCGAATTCTTCCGGCGTCTGGCGGAGGATAATCCGGCGCCTGAGACGGAGCTGGAGTTCGGCAATACCTATCAGTTGCTGGTCGCGGTGGTGCTCTCAGCGCAGGCCACTGATGTGGGGGTCAACAAGGCGACGCGGGCCTTGTTCCGCGAAGTGAAGACGCCCGCGCAGATGGTCGCGCTGGGCGAAGAAGGCCTCAAGACGCACATCAAGACCATTGGCCTGTTCAACACCAAGGCCAAGAACGTGATCGCGCTATCCGAGATTCTGGTGCGTGATTTTGGCGGTGAAGTTCCGGCTGACCGTGACGTGCTTACCAGCCTGCCCGGGGTCGGCCGCAAGACCGCCAATGTGGTGATGAACTGTGCCTTCGGGGCAGAGACCTTCGCGGTCGACACCCACATCTTCCGGGTCGGCAACCGCACCGGCCTCGCCAAGGGCAAGACCGTGCTGGCGGTCGAAAAGGCGCTCGACAAGAAGGTTCCCGCGCCATTCCGCGTGGGCGCACATCATTGGATGATCCTGCACGGCCGCTACATCTGCAAGGCCCGCACACCCGAATGCTGGCGTTGCCCGGTGGCGGACCTGTGTGGATTCAAGCCGAAGTCGGTGAAGAAGTAGGCCTTACTTCTTCGTCTCGTCTTCAAAGTTCGACACGTCCAGATCCAGCCCAGCCCGGCCCGCCGCAACAGTGTGCGCCGGGGCGTGTGGGTGTTCGACGAATTCGGGTTCTTCAACCTCGAGCATGCCTTCCCACTTGGTGATTACCGAAGTGGCGACCGCATTGCCGACCACGTTGGTGGCGGTGCGACCCATGTCGAGGAACTGGTCGATCGCCAGGATGATCGCCACGCCTTCAACCGGCAGACCGAACATGGCGAGCGTACCGGTGATTACCACCAGCGATGCGCGGGGCACGGCGGCAACGCCCTTGGAACTGATCATCAAGGTCAGCAGGATCAGGATCTGCGTGGTCCAGTCCAGCGGAATGCCATAGGCCTGCGCGATGAAGATCGTCGCGAAGGACATATACATCATCGAACCATCAAGGTTGAAGCTGTAGCCCATCGGCAGCATGAAGCCCGAAATGCGGCGCGGCACGCCAAACCGGTCAAGTTGCTCAAACAGCTTGGGCAGGGCCGCCTCGCTCGACGCAGTCGAGAAGGCGATCATCATCGGCTCGCGGATGTAGCGGATCAAGGTCCAGATCCGTTTGCCCAGGAACAGGCCGCCGATGCTAAGCAGGATCACCCACAGGATCGCCAAGGAGAGGTAGAACTCAGTCACCAACTCCAGATAGATGGCTAGGATGCCCAGTCCGGTACTGGCCACAACCTTGGCCAACGCTCCGAAGACCGCGAACGGAGCGAACCGCATGACGTAGCCGGTGATCTGCAACATCATTTCGGCCAGCGCATCGGCTCCGCGCACCAATGGCGCCCCTTTTTCCCCGATGGCTGACAACGCAACCCCCGCGAATAGTGAAAAGACGAGAATTTGGAGGATGTTGTTGGTCGCGAGAGCGTCGATCGCATTCTTGGGGAAGATGTGAAGGATGAACTCATAGAAATCGAGCTTTGCAACTTCGCCAACTTTTTCGGCACTAGCCCCGCTAACATCCACACCGACACCCGGTTGGAAAAAGTTGACCATCAACAGGCCCAAACCGATTGAAATCAGGCTGGCGGTTATGAACCAGGCTATCGCTCGGAACCCGATCCTTCCCAAGGCGGCGCTATCTCCCATGTGGGCGATGCCAACCACGATCGTTGAAAGGATCAGCGGGGCCACCAGCAATTTAATCAGGTTGAGGAAGATGCTCGACAGGAGTCCAGTGGTCTTCAGGAAGTGATATTGCACATCGATCATGCCCAGCCAGCCAAAATCGATCGGCCCCTTTGGAACAAAGGCAAAGACCAGCCAGCCCGCAAACACGCCCAGCACCATGCCGATCAGGATATAAAGTGTTAGCCGCCGATCCATGATGCCGTCCCTGTTTGGAATTTTTGTTGTTGGGCCAGCCTAACAGGGGCCATGAAGCGGAGCAACCATCCGCGTTTTCCTGCGTGAGGCTTCGACAGGCTCAGCCTGAGCGGGGATTGGAATGCAATTCTCTAAAACCCGCTCAGGCTGAGCCTGTCGAAGCCCCGCCCGCGTCTCCGCAATCAGCCCGCCAAGGCTGCCTTTGCCACCCGCGCGTAAATCCGCACCAGCGCTTCCAGATCGGCCAGGGCAACCGCTTCGTCGCGTTTGTGCATGGTCGCGTTGCACAGCCCGAATTCGATCACCGGGCACAGGTCCTTCAGGAACCGCGCGTCGCTGGTGCCGCCCGTGGTGCTGGGTTCGGGGCTGATGCCGGTTTCAGCCTCTACCGCATCGGCGATCAAGGCTGAGAAGACACCGGGCGGCGTCAGGAACGCCTCGCCTGAAATCATCGGGCGGGAAGTGCCGCCATGCTTTTCGGCCACGGCTGCAACGCGCGCTGCCAGTTCCTGCCCGCTGTGCAGATCGTTGAAGCGGATCGAAAGCCGGGCCTGCGCCTTGGGCGGGATCACATTGGTGGCGGGATTGCCGACGCTGACGTCGGTGATCTCCAGATTGCTCGGCTGGAACCAGTCGGTCCCGTCATCCAGCTTGATCGCCTTCAGTTCGGCCAGCATCGCCACCAGCCGGGTGATCGGGTTGTCGGCCAAATGCGGATAGGCGACGTGGCCTTCCTTGCCCTCAACTTCCAACCAGATGTTCACCGAGCCGCGCCGCCCGATCTTCATCATGTCGCCCAGCCGGTTGACCGATGTCGGCTCACCCACCAGAATCAAATCGGGCACTGCCGCGACCGCGCGCATATGTTCGATCAAGGCAACAGTTCCGTGGATCGCCGGGCCCTCTTCGTCCCCGGTGATGATAAAGCTGATCGTTCCGGCTTCTGCTGGAATCTCCGCCATTGCCGCAACCATCGCCGCGATCGAGCCCTTCATGTCGACTGCGCCCCGGCCATAGAGCAGCTCACCCCGCACTTCTGGGGCAAAGGCTGCCGAGGTCCACCCTTCGCCCGGCGGGACCACATCAAGATGCCCGGCAAAGCCGAAGTGACGGCTGCCTGCTGGCCCCTGCCGGATCGCGAACAGGTTCTCGACCGGGCCATGCGGGGCTTCCCCAGCGTGAAACCGGTGGACTGCAAAGCCGAGCGGTTTGAGCTGCCGTTCCAGACAGTCAAACACCAGCCCCGCTGCCGGGGTGACGCTGGGGCAAGCGATCAAGGCTTCGGCGAGTTGGAGAACGTTGCTGGTCATGATGCGGTTTGGCATATGGTGTTACCTCGCCCCTCGCAAGCCGGAGCGCCGCGATGCCCAAACTCGATCTCGATGCCATCCCACAAACCAACGCTACGGGCTATCCGGCGCAATACGCGGATGTCGTCCAGCAGCGTTGGTATCGCCGCCTTGCCCCCGCTTCCGGGATCAAGGATTTTGGCGCAAGCCACGTGGTCCTGCAGCCCGGCGCCTGGTCCAGCCAGCGGCATTGGCATGAGGGTGAGGACGAGCTGGTGGTAATGCTGAGCGGTGAAGCGGTGCTCGTCGATGACAGCGGCGAGGCGATCTTGCGCGCGGGTGATATCGCGGCGTTCCCCAAGAACGATGGTAACGGCCATGTGCTCCAGAACCGATCCGACAGTCTCTGTGTGTTCGTGGCCATCGGGATCGATGGCGACACGGCCTGCCATTATCCCGATATCGATATGCACCTGTTCGCTGGTGCCGAACGGCAAAAGCGCAAGGATGGGAGCGAGTTTTGAGCGACAGCTACGTACGAACTGAAGTTTGATCAGGTGCTGCCTGCGACTTGATGTCGCGCAATTTCTTGATCACGCCTTTGGGATTGCATAAAGCGATGAAACTCTTGAGTTTCACAGGATCAAGCTCATACTGAATGGTGATTGTCTCAGATTTTCCATCCAAGATCGAATATCTCAAATTGAATTCTTCGCTTTGAACTAAGTTGTCCAAAAACTTCGCCTTTGCCCCAACTCCACCAAATTTAACTGCGCCATACGAGAGGCTATCTGAACCAACATCCCAATGTACGGAGTTGGGAGAGTCCTGAACACCAAAACGGCTCTGCACGCCTGAAAGGGTCGATGACAACACTGATTGTGGCCCTTGATAGCCGCGAGGAATGAAATTTATCAGTATTTCGTCCTTTCCGGGCCTACAAGCGAGCATGAGGAGATGGCCGTCTTGCTCAACTGCAAGCGCAGATTGCTTTTCCAACGTAATCGGATCATTTCGTGAAATCATGACAAATACGGCTGCGGCAAATATTTCGAGCATGAATCACCTTAGTTGTGTGCGTATTTAATTTCTTAGTTCCGCCCTAGGTAGTAGCAATTTTCTAAATTGATCAATGCCGTCAGTCTACTTCCCGGCTTTCTTCGGCTCTTCCCACTGCTCGATCACCCATTCCTCGGCCTCGGCAGCTTCAATCCAGTTCTGCATCCATTCGTGGGTCCAGACCGCTTCCATATAGGCGACGGCAAAGCCGGGCACGGCGACGCCATAGGTGATGAAGCGGCTGACGACGGGGGCATAGATGATGTCGGCGGCGCAGAAGGTGCCGAACAGGAACGGTCCACCCCTGCCAAACCGGGCCCGCGCTTCGGCCCACAGGGTCAGGATGCGGATGATATCACCGCGCGCGGCATCGCTGATGTCCCAGCCTTCGACCCGGCGGCGCGCGTTCATCGGGCATTCGGCGCGCAGGGCCTGATAGCTGGAATGCATTTCGGCGACCATCGAGCGGGCAAAGGCGCGGGCGCCATCATCTTTGGGCCAGAACCGTTCGCGGCCGACCTTGTCCGACAGGTATTCGATGATCGCCAAGCTATCCCAGACCACCGCATCGCCGTCCCACAGCACCGGGACCTTGCCCGAACTCGGCTCAATCCCCTCGGTCCGCTTTTTGCGGGCGTCCCAGTCTTCGCCGTAAAGCGGGACCTGAATCTCTTCAAAATGCAGCCCCGATTGCTTGGCCGCCAGCCAGCCGCGCAGCGACCAGCTGGAATAGTTCTTGTTGCCGATGATAAGCTTCATGCGATAGCGCTAACCGTTCATCAAATATCTGTCGAGTCTGAACGATCATGACCCTTCGCCCGTTCCACCTCGCCTTTCCCGTCCGCGATCTGGATGAAGCACGCGCCTTTTGGGGCGGGGTGATGGGCTCCGCGGAAGGGCGATCATCCGATCAGTGGATCGACTTCGATTTTTACGGCCATCAAATTGTCGCGCATTGCACCGGTGAGGTGGCGGGCGATGCCGGAAACAATCCAGTGGATGGCCACGGCGTGCCGGTGCCGCATTTCGGGATCGTGCTGGAGCTTTCCGATTGGGAAGCGCTGGCTGAGCGGCTCAGGGCAGCGGGAGTCCGGTTCGAGATAGAGCCTTACGTGCGTTTCAAGGGCGAACCGGGCGAGCAAGCGACGATGTTTTTCCGCGATCCCAGCGGCAATGCGATCGAGATGAAAGCCTTTGCCGATCTAGGGCAGTTGTTCGCGCGCTAGAATCTCTGTGTTCTAGATCAGCGCATCCGCCAGAATGGCGGCGCGCAATTCGGCGATGCCCATGCCCTTTTCCGAGCTGGTGACGTGGATCACCGGATAGGCTGCCGGGTGCTTGCGCGCTTCGACCTCGGTTGCGGCGACAACATCGGCAAGCTCGCTGGCTTTGATCTTGTCGGCCTTGGTCAGGACCAGCCGGTAACCGACCGCCGATTCGTCGAGCATCTTGAGCATCTCGCGGTCAACGTCTTTGACCCCGTGGCGGCTGTCGATCAGCACCAGCGTGCGTTTCAGCACCTGCCGTCCGCGCAGGAAATCGCGGATCAGGCGGCGCCAGTTCTCAACCACCTTTAGTGGCGCCTTGGCATAGCCATAGCCCGGCATATCGACCAGCCGCAGCTTGGTCGGTTCGCCCACTTCAAAGAAGTTCAGCTCTTGCGTGCGCCCCGGCGTGACCGAGGCGCGGGCGATCGATTTGCGGCCCGTCACCGCATTGAGCAGCGAGCTCTTGCCGACGTTGGAACGTCCGGCAAAGGCGATTTCCGACACCTCGGGATCGGGCAGGAACTGGAGCGACGGCGCGCTCTTCAGAAACTCCACGCGGCCCGAAAACAGCTTGCGAGCGGCTTCGGTCAGATCGGGTTCGTCATCCACCGGATTACTTGCCCCGGGCCTTGGCTCGCTGATGATCGACCACATCCTTTTCCGCCTGCACCTTTAGCTGCGGGTGTTTGGAATAGAGGTAGGCCTGCTGGGCGATGGTCAGCACGTTTGAGGTGATCCAGTAAAGCAGCAGCCCGGCCGCGAACGGTGCCATGATGAACATCATCATCCACGGCATGATCGCAAAGATCTGCTGCTGCACAGGGTCCATCTGCGCGGGATTGAGCTTGAACTGCAGGTACATCGTGATCCCTAGCAGCAGGGCGAGCACCCCGATCGCGAGGAACGATGGCACGTCAAACGGCAGCACGCCGAACAGGTTGAGGATATGCGCAGGGTCGGGCGCGGACAGATCCTTGATCCACAATGCGAACGGCTGGTGGCGCATTTCCACGCCGAGGATCAACACCTTGTACAGCGCGAAGAATACCGGGATCTGCAGGAAGATCGGCAGGCAACCCGCGAGCGGATTGACCCCTTCTTCCTTGTACAGCGCCATCACTTCCTGCTGCTGCTTTTGCTTGTCGTCCTTGTAGCGGTCCTGGATCGCTTTCATCTTGGGCTGGATCGCTTTCATCGCGGCCATGCTGGCGAACTGCTTTTGCGCGATCGGGAACATTACCCCGCGCACAATCAGCGTCAGCAGCATGATCGCGACACCAAAGTTGCCGACTGAATTGAACAGCCATTTGAGCAGGCCGAAGATTGGCTTTTCAAACCAGCGGAACCAGCCCCAGTCGATCGCCAGGCTGAAATTGGGAATGCCGGTGGCTTCATAGGCATCGAGCACGCTCGATTCCTTGGCTCCGGCGAACAATTTGGTCACGCGATTGGTCTGCTGCCCCGGGGCAATCGCGGCGGCCGGATAGAACAGGTTGGCCAGGAACACGCCCTTGCCCAGCGCACGGAAATCGCTGCTCGCGCCGGCCTTTTCGGGGATCAGGGTGCTCATCCAGTAGATGTCGGTGAACCCGATCCAGTTGGGATTTGCGGGATTGGCCACGGTTCCGGCTTCGGTAAGATCGTCGTAGTCATTGTCGAACGATACAACCTTGTCGAAGGCACCGAACGGTCCAGCGTGGACGTTGAAGCTGTCGAGCGCGGCAGTCTTGTCAGTCCGGTTTAGCTGGGCGACCGGCTTGACCACGACCGGAGCGGGTCCGGCATTGCTGACGCCTTGGCTGACGGTCAGCATGTAATCGGCGTCGATCGCATAGGTCAGCGTAAAGGTCTGCCCGCCGCCGTTCGCCCAGCTGAGCGTTACCGGTGTCTGCGGGGTCAGCGTGGCGCCAGCTGGCGCGGTCCAGACGGTTTGTGCATTCGGCAGGGCGATCGGCGGCGCGCCATCGCCCATGGTCCAGCCGAACTGGGCAAACTGCTGCGCCGGAGTTCCGGCGGGCGAATAAATGCGTTGCAGCCCCTGTGCCGGATCGAGCGCGGCGGTGTGGCGTTTGGTGGTCAGATCGTCGATCAGGCCGCCGGTCAGGTTGATCGAACCGGACAGGCCAGGGGCGTCAATCTTGACCCGGCCCGGCACGGCCAGCGCAGTCTTCAGATCGCGGGCTTCTGCGGCGATGTCAGCTGGATTGGTCAGCCCGCCTTCACGCGTTGCTGGCGCCGCGCTGCTGCTGGCGGATGGGCTGGCAGTGGCCACCGGTTGCGGCTTGTTGGCGTTGGGGTAAAAATACCGCATCGCCATATCCCAGCCCAACAGGATCACCATGGTCAGGATCCCGGCCAGGACCATGTTGCGCGTATTCTGATTATCCACTTGGGCTGGCCCCTGCTTTCGAAAATTCGGTTTAGTTCAAATGGGGAGTGATCGGTGACGATCAAGGCACCGGGTCATAGCCGTGTCCACCCCACGGATGGCAGCGCAATAGCCGCTTCGTCGCCAGCCAACCACCCCTAATCGCGCCATGCTTTTCGAGCGCCTCGATCGCATATTGCGAGCACGATGGGGCATAGCGGCACGAGGGCGGCAGGATCCGCGAAGGGCCCAGTTGCCAGCCACGGGCGATGAGGATCAGGACGCGTTTCACCGGCGCGGTCCAGGCTTGCGGCGCGGCGGATCGCCTTTGCCCTCGGCCGCGCGGGACAGCGCCATGGCGAGTTCTTCGCGCAATTTGCCAAAGTCGCGCTCGACCCCGCCTTCGCGGCCGATCAGGACGTGATCGTGGGCGGGAAGTCCGCTGGTGGGCAACGCTTCACGCAGCAGTTCGCGGAACCGGCGTTTCATCCGGTTGCGAACCACCGCATTGCCGATCTTCTTGGTGACGGTGATGCCAAAGCGCACCTGTTCGGCGCTGTTGGGGTTCACCAGCAACACAAAACCGGGACGTGCGATCCGCAAGCCCCGGTTAGCGCTTAGGAAGTCGGCCCGCTTGGAGAGGACCGAAATCATCGAACTGCCGCTCAGGCAGACAGCTTCTTGCGGCCGCGCGCGCGGCGGTTGGCAAGAACCTTGCGACCGCCGACAGTCGCCGAACGGGTGCGGAAGCCATGACGGCGAGCGCGGACAAGGTTGCTGGGCTGGAAGGTGCGCTTCATTTCAAAAAACCTCGGAAGAAATCAAATGTGTGCGGGGCAGAGCCCGGATCAGACGCGCGCCGTTACAGGTGGCGTCATGGTGAGTCAAGAGATTCGGGGTTAATCCAGCACCACCCACTTGCCCATATCTGCGCCAGTCAGCCACTTCGCATCGCCGTTCGGGACCGAATTGGTCATGGCATAGAAAGAGCGGGCCTGCGCGGCGGGCATTCCCATTTCGACATAGTAGTCGACATAGGCGCGGTTTTCCGGAGCGTCGGCGGGATAGTCGGTTGCCTCGCGGCCATCCTCGTCGGCCCAGGCATGGACTGCGAATTCGGCGCCGGGTTCGGCAATCCGGACCTTGCCAGCCAGAAACAACTCGACCCCGCCCGAACGGACCGAGCCGCCTGCGGGTACATAGGTGGTCAGGCCGCGCGCCCGGATCATCCGGCCCAGTTTCAGATTGGCGCGGTCATCTTCGGTGCCGGGGACCTCGATCATCTCGATCATCGAAATGCCAGGGTAAGCTGCCATCATCGCCTGAAATTGCGCCGGGCTGGCGCTGTCGGTGGCATCGACCATCGCGGCGCGGGTGCCATCGAGCACGCGGAACGGACCGAACCGGGCAATCCCCTGCGGGATCGCAGCGGGGGCATTGCCGACAAACCGCTCGGAGCCGCCCTCATCGACGAATTCGGTGATCTCGATCGTTTCCTCGATCACCTCATAGACCACGGCCTCTTCGGCATGGGCCGGAACGGCCATGGCGAGCAGCGAGAGCAACAGGAAAGCAAGGCGGCGCATGGCCAGCTTATCGGCTCCGGGCACTTGCCGGAATGCCAATGGGGCAGGTTAAGAATGGGTTAACGGCGATTTGAAGGCATGGTTTGGTTGCTATGCGCAGGCGCGGCGGAACCGGATAAGTCCAATGGGTTCACGCAGAGGCGCAGAGAAGAAGCAGAGACGCAGAGATGTTCCTTTTGCGGCGAAGCCGCTTTCGATCGCAACGCGCGCGTATTGCGGGGCAGTTTTTGGGAAAACGGCTTCGCCGCAAGCGCTACCCCTCTGCGTCTCTCTGCTTCCTCTGCGCCTCTGCGTGAACCCCTTCTTGCTCCAGTTCGGGCGCAATTGCTCGACAAGTGCACAGCAAAACGCCATCACCCAAGTATTCGCAACGATCCAAATGGGGGCATTACTTGGTCGCGCTGGTTCAAACGGTGGCCTATTTGGGACTGGAGGCGCGCAGCATCGAAGTGCAGTGCCAGATCGCGCCCGGCCTGCCGCGCTTCAACGTGGTTGGCCTGCCCGACAAGGCGGTGAACGAAAGCAAGGAGCGGGTGCAGGCCGCGCTCAGCGCGATGGGCCTGTCGCTGCCGCCCAAGCGGATCACGATCAACCTGTCCCCGGCTGACTTGCCCAAGGAAGGCAGCCACTATGATCTACCGATCGCGCTGGCGCTGCTGGCGGCGATGGGCGTGACCGATGCCGAACAGCTTGGCGATTTCGTCGCAGTGGGGGAACTGGCGCTTGACGGGCGCATAGTGGCATCCCCCGGCGTACTGCTCGCCGCGCTCCATGCTTCGGGGCAGGAACTGGGGCTGATCTGCCCGGCGGCGCAGGGCAGTGAAGCGGCCTGGGCCAGCGGTGTGGCGGTGATCCCGGCGCCCAATCTGATCAGCCTGCTCAACCACCTGAAGGGCACCCAGCAATTGCCCCAGCCGCAACCCGGAGAGGCCGAGCCGCCGGGGTTCGGGCCGGACCTCAAGCAGGTCAAGGGTCAGGAAACCGCCAAGCGTGCGCTCGAAATCGCCGCCGCTGGTGGCCACAACCTGCTGATGATCGGACCGCCGGGCGCGGGCAAGAGCCTGCTGGCGAGCTGCCTGCCGGGGATACTGCCGCCCTTGACCTCGGCCGAGGCGCTCGAGGTTTCGATGGTCTCGTCGATCGCCGGGACGCTTGAAGGCGGCAAGATCAGCCGGACCCGTCCGTTCCGCACCCCGCACCATTCCGCCTCAATGGCGGCGCTGACCGGCGGGGGGCTCAAGGTCAAGCCGGGTGAGGTCAGTCTGGCCCATCTGGGCGTGCTGTTTCTGGATGAGCTGCCCGAATTCCAGCGCGCAGTGCTCGATTCGCTGCGCCAGCCGCTCGAAACCGGCGTGGTCGATGTGGCGCGGGCCAATGCCCACGTGACTTTCCCGGCGCGGGTGCAACTGGTCGCCGCGATGAACCCGTGCCGCTGCGGACATCTCGGCGATCCCGCGCTCGGCTGCTCCAGAGCGCCGCGCTGCGCGGCGGATTATCAGAGCAAGGTCTCGGGCCCGATGCTCGACCGGATTGACCTCCACGTCGATGTCGATCCCGTCAGCGCCGCCGATCTGGCCCTTCCGCCGCCAGCCGAAGGCAGTGCCGAAGTCGCCGCCCGGGTTGCGGCTGCGCGCCGGGTCCAGACCGAACGGATGGCCGGCACCGGCAAGCGCAGCAACGCCGAACTCGATGGCGATCTGCTCGAACAATACGGCACCCCGGACGAGCCCGGCCGCAAACTGCTGATGCAAGCCGCCGAAGCGATGCGGCTATCCGCGCGCGGCTACACCCGGATGCTGCGCGTAGCCCGAACGATTGCTGACCTTGCGGGGAGCGAGGGAGTGGGGCGGATCCATGTGGCAGAAGCGCTCAGCTATCGGCGGGTGGCGCCTCGGGCTTGAGGGACTTGCCTAGTGGACGGGTGCTGCTTTCGATCTCAGATGCATCCGGCGGTTCGAAAGACCGTATGCAATGATCGAGTTCATCCTGCGAAATGTAAAAATCATGCACTACTCTTTTTTTCAGTCTCTCATTTATTCGAATTCGTAAAATATCATGATCCGTGTCAAGATAATAAAGTTTAAAATCTGCTGGAATTTTTTTCGCCATCGAATAGTACATATACCTCTTGGATTTCGTCCAAAAACCATGATCCAGAACTACATCTACGCCGCTTCTTAGAAGCTTGTCTGCTAAGCGCCATTGCAGTGTTTCAATTTTTGAATACATTTCGAACTTAGCTTTATCTCCAAATAAGGTGTACATCCATTCATCAGCGGAGAGCCAAATGGTCTTTGGTGAGGCCGATAATTTTTTGGCTAGAGTGGACTTTCCCGAACCAGGAAGGCCGCAGATCATGTGTAGGATTGACAGATTCTTGCCTCGTTCCATGGGTCGTTGGGGGCTTTGGTAAATTCTTGTTGACGCTTCGGCCTTGTGGCATTGTCCGTACCCGAAGATCAAGATGGACCTAGCTTGCAATTGGATCTGTTTCACGTTGAGGTTGGTGGGCCTAGCTAGTATGGGTGAATAAATTGTCATCAAACATTAGCATTAGGCAGAATGAAAGTAGGATGATATCCATCCTGAAGGCTAGATCTATTGTTAATAAAAACCATCAAAAATGGCAGTTTCTGCAAGTAATTGGAATGCTGCTATTACCATATTTATTGGCTATTTATGCAATATATGACAGAGATGCCACGCCATATGTGGTATCTGTTGCAGTTATTATAACAATTTTCGACGCATTGGTTGTGGAAAGGGTACTTGTTGGCTTGACTCGAAGGGCGGCAGTGCTGGGGGATCATTTTGATACGGAGTTGTTTGAGTTGCCATGGAACTCAGCGAGCGCGGGAGCACCATGTCAGCCCGAGGGAATTGCACAGGCAGCTCATGACTGGAAAGGAGATGAGGCTGAGTTGAAGGATCGCTATCCTGCAGAAGTCGCTCGGGCACCGTTTCATGTGGCCCGCGTTTTGTGTCAAGCGTCAGGCGTCTGGTTTGATGCTGAGTTGAGGAGGGGGTTTAGAGCCCTGCTAATCCTGCTTGGTGGCGTGATGCTAGTTGCACTTACTGGATTTGGCATTGCAAGCCGACTGACGGTCACTGACTGGATGCTTTCTGCATGGGCCCCAATGACTCCAATAATGATCTGGATGATTAGGCAGCACCATCGGCTCTCTGACGCAACCGAGGCGAATACAAGGATTACGTCAGCGATCGAGGAGCTACTCCGCAAGGTAAACGATCCGACGCCTGATGCAGATCAATGGGTTTCGGAAACGAGGAATATCCAAACCGCAATATTCGACCGGCGAGCTCAAAACACGTGGGTTCCGCGTTGGTGGTTTCGCCGCGAGAGACCGCGATTAGCTGAAGCGCAAAAGGAAGGGTTAATTCAACGATTGGAAGTGCTGAATTTCTGAGCGAACTTAAAATTCCCTACCGCAACACACCCAGTTCCGGCCGGACCGCCGCAGCGTCATAGTCCTTCTACGATTTCCCCACGTCGGCGGCTTCGCGCCATTCGAGGTCCATTGGGCCGAGGCGGCGGCCGTCGTGGGCGTGGATGCCGATCAGGGCGATCGGCAGGCCGTCGCGTTCGTCGCACAGGATCGGGTTGCTGGGCACGCCGGCGCCGTACTTTTCACCCCACTGGCGCAGCGCGAGCATTGCTGGGAGCAGGTCGAGGCCCTTGGCGGTCAGGCGGTATTCGATCTTGCGGCGATCATCTGGCAGCGGTTCACGCTTCATGATGCCGTGTTCGACGAGGCGAGCGAGGCGATTCGAAAGGATATTGCGGGCGATGCCGAGTGCGCCGAGGAACTCCTCAAAATGGTGCATCCCGTTGAAGGCCGCGCGCAGGATCATGAATGACCAGCGTTCACCCATCACTTCCAGCGCCGCAGGAAGCCCGCAGTTCTGCATATCGTTGAGCGGTTCGTGCAGCTTACCCATTGTCACATCCCTTATCCCGCAATGGGTCTAACCCAATTGCGCTTGCACTCCGACAAAAAAATCTTTGCTGCGGCGCACAGTTTTCAGTTGCAACTTAATACCTATCGCAATAGATAGCGATTCGCAACGCAAATCGAGCCTCCCCTCCCAGGACCCTTCGATCGCTGCGAGCCATAGCAAGATAAGGGATTTGATCATGATTACCGCAACCAACCGCAGCCTTTCACGCAACCTGGTCCTCGCCGGTCTGGCGCTGTTCGGCACGGTCGCCAGCTTCTCCGCCACCGTTTCGCCGGCGCAGGCCGCTGGCCAGCGCTACACCGCCAAGCTGACCACCGCGCTGGAAGCCCCGGCCAAGAAGGTCGTCAACGGCGTGCTGTGGAACTGTGCTGGCGATACCTGCACCGGCGCTGTCGATGGCGCCCGCCCGCTCAACACCTGCGTCAAAGTCGTCAAGGCATTTGGCCCGGTCACCACCTTCGCCACCCCCAAAGGCGAACTCAGCGCTGACGATGTTCAGAGCTGCAACGCTGCCGCCTGAGGCGTACTATCAGGCACCCCTAAATAGCCCCCCAAATGACCCTCGTCCGCAAGGACGGGGGTCTTTTTTTGTTTCACACGAAGACACGAAGGCACGAAGAAGCCGCGTAAACGGCGAAGCCGCTTCATATTCGCCAACGTCATGGTTTGACTGGGTCCAGCAGTTTGAAAGGGCCGCCTGCGGCGACCGGGACACCTTTGTGTCTTCGTGTCTTCGTGTGAGCCAAATCAGCCCAGCAACCCGCGCTCTTGCAGATCGGCGCGCAGGCCTTCGGCGTGCAGGAAGTGGTGCCCGTGCCAACCGCGCGCGCGGGCGCTTTCGATGTTCGGCAAGCTGTCATCCACGAACAGCATTGCCCCGGCCGGCAGGCCAAAGCGGGCTTCGGCATGGGCGTAGATCGCGGGATCAGGCTTGGCCAGTTTCTCGACGCCGGAGACCACGATATCGCGGAAGCGCTCAAACAGCGGGAAGGTTGGCGCGAAGCCTGCCCAGGTGTCGGCGCCGAAATTGGTGATCGCATAGAGCGGCACGCCCGCGGCATCGAGCGCTTCGACCAGTTCGACCGAGCCGGGGACCGGGCCAGGCACGGTTTCATTGAACCGATCAAGCCAGGCCCGAATCAGGTGCGCGTGGTCCGGGTATTCGGCGCTGCGGGCAGCGATCATCTCTTCGGCATCACGCCCGGCATCGTGCTCGGCGTGCCATTCGATCGGGATCACGGTGTTCATGAACCAATCGCGTTCAGCCGGGTTGGCAATCAAATCGCGAAACGGCAGATCTCGTTCCCACTGGACCAGCACTTTGCCGACATCGAAAACGACGGCTTCAATTGGTCCCGACATCCCGGCAAACTCCTGTGATTAAAACACTTTCGGCCCGCATTCCGGGTGGAAGGCGGGCCGTCAGAATACCAGAGCGGGACCGTTGGGCCCAGCCTGCGCAGAGCTTAGCCCTGGCGCGCCTTGAAGCGGCGGTTGGTCTTGTTGATCACGTAAGTGCGGCCACGGCGGCGAATCACGCGGTTGTCCCGGTGGCGGCCCTTGAGCGACTTGAGGCTGTTGCGAATCTTCATGGTTTCCTCGGGGCGGCTGAGCGCCGCTTGAATTTGAAGTGGGGCCGTTAAGGGTGACTCGCTGTGAAGTCAAGCTTGAGTCTGGCGTTTCGTGCGCCAATCGCCTCCGCGATTGGCTTGGCCTGGCCGGCCCACTCCCCCGGCCCAACCACCCGTTAAAGGTTACCCTGTGGGTGGTTGGGCCGGGGGAGTGGGCCGGCCAGGCCAGGGAAAGCCGGATGGCTTTCCCGCACCGCCGTCAGGCGGACAAAGACTCCCCCCTCTCGCCCAATTTCCGCTCCCATTGCAGCGCATGGGTCACGATCAGGTCGAGGTCGGCATATTGCGGCACCCACGGCAGCGTCGCCTTGATCCGGGCGTTGTCCGAAATCAGCGAATCGGGGTCGCCAGCCCGGCGGTCTCCCAGCACGCGAACGATCTGCTGGTTGGTCACCCGGTCGACGGCGTCGAGCACTTCGAGCACGGAATAGCCCTGACCATAGCCGCAGTTCATCGTCAGCGAGCGTTCGGGCTGTTCGATCAGCGCGGTCAGCGCCAGCACGTGGGCTGCGGCGAGATCGCTGACGTGGATATAGTCACGCACCCCGGTGCCATCGGGGGTATCAAAATCAGTGCCGAACACGTCGACCTTCTCGCGCTTGCCCAGTGCGGCCTCAACCGCGACCTTGATCAGGTGGGTAGCGCCCGCCGTCGACTGCCCGGTCCGCGCGCGCGGATCGGCGCCTGCCACGTTGAAATAGCGCAGCGCGCAGAAGTTGAGCGGATGCGCCGCGGCGGTATCGCGCAGCATATGCTCGCTCATCAGTTTCGACATGCCATAGGGATTGATCGGCCGCTGCGGGGTATCCTCGGTCACTGGCGAGACATCGGGAATGCCATAGGTCGCGGCGGTCGAGCTGAAGATGAAGTGCTTCACGGCGCCGGTCACCGCGCTGGCGATCAGGCTGCGGGTCTTGGCGGTGTTGTTGTGGTAGTATTTGAGCGGATCGGAGACGGACTCTGGCACCACCACCGATCCGGCGAAATGCATCACCGCGCCGATGTTCTGCTCGGAAATGATCCGCGCGAGCAGGTCGGCATCCTCGATATCGCCTTCGTAGAAGGGCACCCCTTCGGGCACGGCCCAGCGAAAGCCGGTGACCAGATTGTCGATCACCGTCACCGGCCAACCGGCATCGGTCAGCGCGAGCACGGCGTGGCTGCCGATATATCCGGCACCGCCGGTAACGAGCACAGGGCATTTCTGGGTCATGATGGGGCCATCGGATAACAGCCGCGCGCGATCAAGTGGTTAATGCGTCCGCCGCGTTCATGACTGGGCAAGGTTGCAGGCCGAAGAGGAGACGTGCGGGGCAGCGATCCTCCTCCAGCGAAGGGCCCAGTTCCATGCATAATCTCTCCTCCAAGTTTTTGACCGCAACCATGGTTGCAGTCCTCGGCCTGACCGGGACCGCCCTGATGGCGCAGCCGGGGCGTTGGGGTGGGTCAGGTTGGGGGCATGAGCCCGGTTGGGCATCACGCAGCGCGCGGTCCGCGCCGTCACTCGAAGGATCGGTTGAGGTCGCGCGGTTTCGTGCCGATGGGATCGATCCTGCCGCGCTGGTCAAAGGCGGGATCGTGGTGATCCAGATGCCGGGTCTGGAGGCTGCCGCCGACCCGCGGCTCAACTCTACGTTTCAGGCCGCTGTCGAAAGCCAACTGATCAGCGCCGGCTATCAGGCCCTGCCCGAAGGCTCCTCGCCGTCGGGCCAGATCGCCGAAGTGCGGATCGTTCGCAGCGAAGCCGTGCCCGCCGAGGGCAAGCGCGATCCGGTCAGCGGGCAGATGAGCATGGGCGTGTCCAATCGCGGCTCCATGCTGGGCATGGCCGTACACATTGATGGAACCAAGCCGAAGAAGGCGCTGATCGAAACCCGGCTCGAAACCCGGATCCGCGACCGGGCCAGCGGGGAAGTGCTGTGGGAAGGGCGCGCCGCGATCCTGACCCGCGATGGTGACGAGAACTGGAACGACGATGCAATCGCCGCGCGGCTGGCCCGCGCGCTGTTCGAGGGCTTTCCGGCCCGCACCGGCGAAGCGCGTGAGCGCCGGTAACGGGGTTGCATCGCGGCCTAATCGGATTCACAACTGCGCGAGTGAGATAGTCGCGAAAGGGTGGCGCATATGAACAGGATCCGCATCGCAGCAATGGCGCTGGGTCTGCTCGCCGTGGCGGGCTGCGTCACGCCGGTGGGGCCGGTGCAGGTCACCCGGTTTCATGCCGCAGACATTTCGCCGCTGGGCAAGGGCACAATCTCGGTCGAACCGGCACCGGGCAGCGACGGTAATTCGATAGAGTGGCAGACCTATCGCGCCGCGGTGATGCGCCAGCTCGAACGACTGGGCTATACCGAAGCCGGTCCCGGCACCGGTGCGCAGGTTGCGCATATGAAAGTAACCCGCAGCACCATTCAACCGCAGCGCAGCGCTGGCCCGGTCAGCGTGGGCGTGGGCGGCTCGACCGGTTCTTATGGTTCAGGCGTTGGGCTCGGCATCGGCCTTAACCTCTCGCCCAAGCCGAAGGAGCAAGTTGCAACCGAGTTGGCGGTTTCGATCCGCGACCGGACCAGCGGCACAGTACTGTGGGAGGGACGGGCGAGCTTCGTCGTGACCACGGCCTCGCCGCTGGCCGGGACGGCCCTAGGCGCCCCGAAAATGAGCGAAGCCTTGTTCCTGAACTTCCCCGGTCAGTCGGGTGAAACCATCGAAGTCAAATAAACGAGGTCACATGAACCCGATCCAGATCGACGCCGCCTTTGACAGCGGCAATATCGAAGTGCTGTCCGTTGATGGCACCACCGCGCGGCTTGCAATCCGCAAGGACAAGGATTCCGACTTCTACCAGTGGTTCCATTTTCGCGTGGCCAATTGCGCCGGACGGGAACTGACGCTGAAAATCACTGGGCTGGGCGGCTCGGCCTATCCCGGCGGCTGGCCCGGCTATGACGCGGCAGTCAGCGAGGACCGCGACTTCTGGGGCCGCGCCGACAGCAGCTATGATCAGGACGAGGACGGCGGCACGCTGACGATCCGCTATCTGCCCGAGGCGAACCTGGCATGGTTCGCCTATTTCGCGCCCTACTCGATGGAGCGGCATCACGATCTGGTTGCCGACGCGGCGCTGTGCGACGGGGTCGATCACCGGGTGCTGGGACACAGCATCGAAGGTCAGCCGATTGACTGCCTTGAGCTGGGCGAAGGTGACAAGCAGGTCTGGCTTTATGCCCGCCAGCATCCGGGCGAAAGCATGGCTGAATGGTGGACGGAAGGTGCGCTTGATTGCCTGACCGATCCGGCCGATCCGGTCGGGCGGCGGCTCCGCCAGCTTTGCCGGTTCCACGTCGTGCCAAATTGCAACCCGGACGGATCGCGGCGCGGACACTTGCGGACCAATGCCGTTGGCGTGAACCTCAACCGCGAATGGGCCGATCCAAGCCTTGAGCGCTCGCCCGAAGTGCTGTGCATCCGCAATGCGATGGACGAAACCGGCGTGCACTTCGCGATGGACGTTCACGGGGACGAGGCGATCCCGGCGGTGTTTCTGGCGGGCTTTCACGGCATCCCCTCGATGCGCGAAGGACAGCAGGAAGGCTATGATCGCTACTCGGCAATTCTCAAGCGTCGGACCCCCGATTTCCAGACCCGGTTGGGCTACCCGACTGCAGGGGCCGGCAAAGCCAACCTGACGATGAGCACGAACCAGCTCGCCGAACGGTTCGGCGCGGTGGCAATGACGCTGGAAATGCCGTTCAAGGACAACGACGATCTTCCTTGTTTTGCGCAAGGCTGGTCACCCGAACGCAGCGCCATTCTGGGCCGAGACTGCATGGGTGCGCTGCTGGAATGGCTTGATGGAGCCGGTTGAACTGCTCGGGTACACCGCCTCAGTCGCCTCGGGCGGGGCGTTCCTGCCCCAAGCAATCCGCGCGCTGAAAACCCGTCAGACCGGCGATCTGTCGCTGTTCAGCGTGCTGCTCGGCGCGGCGGGGACAGTGCTTTGGGCCAGCTATGGCCTCGCCATCAGCAGTGGACCGGTGATGCTGTCCAACTTCGTGGTCATGCCGTTCGCAATGGCGACATTGGCGCTGAAGCTGCGCCACGGTTAGCTCAAGGCCAGCGCCCCCGGCCCAAACCGGGTCAGGAGACAACCGGCTCCAGCACGCGCAAGGTCCGTGCATCGGCGTCTAGCTCCACCATCGCGCCCGATGGCAGGCACAGCTGGTTCGAGACGTGGCCGAAGTTGCCGCCGGTGAATGCCGGGATGCCAAGCGGACCGAGGTGCTGGTCGATCACCTCGTCCAGCGAGAATCCCCGATAGCCGGGCTCTTCCGTCCGGCAGCTGGTGCACTGACCAAAGGCGATCCCGGCCAGCTCGCCTAGCACCCCGGCCAGGCGCAATTGCTGCAACATCCGGTCGATCCGGTACTCGGCCTCGTTGACGTCCTCGATAAACAGGATCGCGCCCTTGAACGCGGGGAGCCAACCGGTCCCCATCAGGGTGGATAGGATCGTCAGGTTGCCGCCGAGCAGGCGGCCGCGGGCCATGCCGCTGCGGATCGTCCGGCCGCTCCGCCCGCTGGCTGCTTCGGCTGCCGCGCCGCCCAGCACCGGGCGATCACCGGCGAAGGCGAGCCGCCACAGGCTCTCCCAGGTCTCGGGCTTCCAGCTACTGGCGGCGTTTCCGCCGTGGATGGTCGGGTATCCGGCCCGCGCCGCGAAGGCGAGGTGGAGCGCGGTGATATCGCTGAAACCGATCAGCAGCTTGGGATTGCGGCGGATCGTGGCCCAGTCCAGCAGCGGCAGGATTCGCGCGCTGCCCCACCCGCCGCGCAGCGCGAAGACCGCGCGAACCTCAGGATCGGCATACATCGCGTTGAGATCGGCCGCCCGGTCCGCATCGGGCGCGGACAGATAGCCGAACCGCCCGTCGGCGCCGTCCGCGATCTTTGGGACCAGCCCCATGCCTTTCAGCCACCATTCGGCGCGGGCCGCGGTATCCTCGCTGCCAGCAGCGCTGGCCGGAGCGATCACGCCAACCGTGTCACCCGGGCGTAGGCGCGGGGCTTTGCGGCTCCGTGCCGCGCCCACCGGCGGCGCTATCAGCGCGGCGCCTAGCCCGCCGAGCGTGGCCAGCGCGGTGCGCCGTCCGATCAAGCGAGGCTGCCTGGCCCGAAGGCGCGCGGCAGCAAGTCGGACAGCAGCAACTCGGTCACCTGCTCTTCACCCACGCACCAGACGGTCGGGTCGTTTCCGCCCAGCGCGGCGACTTCGTTCAGCACCTGGCGGCAGCGCCCGCACGGGGTCACCGGATCACCGCTGCCCACCGCACCGGCCTTGCCGCCAATCACCGCGACTGCTTCCAATCGCCCGCGCCAGTCTTCGCTCAGCGCCTTGCCGACCGCGACCGTTTCTGCGCAGAGCGTCAAACCGTAACTGGCATTTTCGACATTGGCCCCGGTCACCACAGAGCCATCAGCAAAGCCGAGCGCGGCGCCAACATGGTAGTTGGAATAGGGCGCATAGGCGCGGGTCGCGGCGTCGCGCGCGGCTTCGATCAGGCTTTCGCGAGTCCAGCTCATCGTTGCACCACCACCCAGTTGAGCGGGCCTTCTGCCGCTGGACTATCAAACATATCGGTTGCGCTCCACAGGGTCCATGGTCGACCCGCATAGTCTGGCTGAAACCGTGTCCGTTCCAGCCAGACATTGCGATCAATCGCGCTGGCAAGGTGATAGCGGTCTTCGAAGGCCGGCGAAATCTTCAGGATCGTCGCTTTGCCAGTGTGGGTTTCGATCTGGTTGATGAAGGTCATCAACTCGCTCTCGATCGCTGCGTCCGATACCTTGATCGGGCAGTCGTCGGCCAGAATGTCGAGCTCCACTGCAGGGGGTAACATCGCCTTGTCACGTGGGACCACGGTGACGAAATTGGAAGACTGGCTTTCGGCCGGCTGGCACGGATCGTAGCGGTGCACGGCACCGACTTGCAGCTTTGCAGCACGGGCGTCTTCGAAATTTTTCGCAAAGGCCGGATCGCGGGCAAAGGCGCTCGCTGATGCATCAAGATAGGCGAAGCTGGCCCCCGTCGCTTTCAGGGCCTTCCAATCGACCGCGCCGTCATCGGCCGAAACGGCGATCCCCTGCATCGGGAATTCCAGCTTGGATGGGCGCCAATGGCGCAGATCCCACCAGCCCCAACCGGCGGCGATGATCGCCAACAAAAGTCCCGCGCCAAGCAAGCGCAGCCTCCAGCGGCTGGTCGATTTGCGGGCCATGTCCGGTTCGCTCTCCCTAGCCCCTGATATGCAAAACGCAGATCAGGGTGAACAGCCGCCGGGCAGTGGCGAAATCGGTTTCAACCTTGCCCTCCAGCCGTTCCAGCAGCATCTCGGCAGCTTCGTTGTGGACGCCGCGGCGGGCCATGTCGATGGTCTCGATCTCGGCCGCGCTGGCCTTGCGGATCGCCTGATAATAGCTGTCGCAAATCGCGAAATACTCGCGGATCGGGCGGCGGAACCGACCTAGGCCCAAGATCAGCGTTTCGAGCTGTCCGCCGTTTTCGTCCGCAATATCGAGCGAGAGCCGCCCGTCTTCGACCCCCAGTTTGAGTCGGTAGGGACCAAGATGCCCGGCCTCGGCCGCGCGGCACGGCTTGAACAGATTTTCCTCGATCAGATCAAAGATCGCGATCCGCCGCTCCTGTTCGATATCGGCGTTGCGCCACAGGATGGTCGCCTCGTCGAGCTCGATATGGATGATGCGCGGGTCGGCCATGGTGGCGGCGCTTTTCGCAGATGCAATATGGAGGGGCAAGGGGGGTGTTGAAATGGTTCACACGAAGACACGAAGACACAAAGATCTTGGCCCAGCGCCGCAGGCTGAATCCCTTTATGTCGACCTCCGCACTGTTGCCATCAAACTTGAAAGCGGCTGCGCCCCATGCGCCACATCTTTGTGTCTTCGTGTCTTCGTGTGAACTCAAACCCTTTCATCCCCGCTATCCACAGGGTCAAATCAGCGAACGCCAGTCCGCAGCGCTTGCGCAAAGTCCAACCCCCGCGCATGGATCGCCGCTTATGGCTGAACCAATTCCCTTTCCCCGCGCTGATGAAACCGCTGCCCGTGCACTCCCTTCTAACGTAGAGGCAGAAGCCGCGTTCTTGGGGGCGGCGCTGATTGACAACCGGGTGATCGAGGAACTGGTCACGCCGATCAGGCCCGATCATTTCTTTGAACCGGTCCACGGCCGGATTTTTGAACGCGTTCTGCAGTTGCTCGATCGCAAGGCAGTGGTCACCCCGGTCACGCTCAAGCCCTATTTCGAAGCGGATGAGGCGCTGAAGGAGTTGGGTGGATCGGCCTATCTGGCGCGATTGACCGCTGATGGTCAGGGGCTGTTGGCACCGCGCGAACTGGCCGAACAGATCTATGATCTGGCCTTGCTGCGCGAACTGGTGTCAGTTGGGCGCAATCTGGTCAATTCGGCGCTCGATACCTCGGAAAGCGTCGATCCGATGGATCAGGTCGCCCAGGCCGAAGCGGCGCTGTACAAAGTGGCCGAAGGTGCTTCGAGCGCCAGCGAGGCACAGGGCTTTGCCATGGCCACCCGGACCGCGCTGGGCATGATCGAAACCGCGCTGCTTTCAGGCGGGCACATTTCTGGCAAGACCACCGGGCTAGTTTCAATCAACGAAAAGATCGGCGGGCTGCACGATAGCGATCTGATCATTCTGGCTGGGCGTCCGGGCATGGGCAAAACCTCGCTTGCCACCAACATTGCCTTCAACGCAGCTGACCGGCTGCGCCGCGACATTGCCGATGGAATTGCGCCCGAAAAATCGGTCGGCGCGGCCTGCGCGTTTTTCAGCCTGGAAATGAGCGCCGATCAGCTCGCCACGCGTATTCTGGCCGAACAGTCCGGGATCAGCAGCGAAGCTTTGCGGATGGGCAAGATCAGCCGTGAGGATTTCCAGCAGCTGTCCTATGCCAGCCAGCGGCTCGCCGAATTGCCGCTCTACATCGATGATACCCCGGCGCTGTCGATCTCGGCGCTGCGGACCCGCGCGCGGCGATTGAAGCGGCGGCACGATATCGGGCTGGTGGTGGTCGATTACCTCCAGCTCCTGCAGGGATCGGGCCGCGCGAGCGACAACCGGGTTAATGAAATCTCGGAAATCAGCCGTGGCCTCAAGACGCTGGCCAAAGAACTGGCCTGCCCGGTGATCGCACTGTCGCAGCTCAGCCGCGCGGTCGAACAGCGTGAAGACAAACGCCCGCAGCTGTCGGACTTGCGCGAATCGGGCTCGATCGAGCAGGACGCTGATATGGTCTGGTTCGTGTTCCGTGAAGACTATTACGTGGCCGCGCGCGAACCCAAGGTGCCGCAAGACAGCGATGATGCCAAAACGCATGAAGCCCACACTGCGTGGCAGGCGGAAATGGAACGGGTCTATGGCACGGCGGAACTGATCGTGGCCAAACAGCGCCACGGTTCAACCGGCAAGGTGCGGATGCGGTTCGAATCGCGGATCACCCGGTTCAGCGATCTGGCCGATGAGAGCCAGCGCCATGAGAGTTACGAATAGTTTTAAAAATCATTTATAAACAATATGTTATGCGAATTTTCCTTGACTTCCGAATCGCTTAGCGCCTAAGCGCGGCCATTCCCGGCTTTTTGTAGTGAATTGGAGTGCCCGATGGCGCGCGTTACTGTTGAAGATTGTGTCGACAAGATCCCGAACCGTTTCGACCTTGTCCTGATGGCTGCGCAGCGGGCGCGGGAAATTTCGGGCGGGGCGGAAATCACCATCGACCGTGATCGCGACAAGAATCCGGTTGTGGCGCTGCGCGAAATCGCCGAACAGACAGTGCGTCCTGACCTGCTGAAGGAATCGGTGATCAGCTCGCTTCAGCGCGTGCTGCCAGACGATGATGATGAGGTCGATGATGTCGGCTCGCTCAGCCAGTCGGCCGAAGCCCTGCGGATCACTGCAGCCGCGCCAGTGCGCAACACCTCGATCGGCGGCGATTACGAAGGGTAATTGCCCCTCAGTACGCTGCCTTACAAAAAGGCCCGCTTCCCTGGCGGATGCGGGCCTTTTTGGTTTTTCAGCTTACCGGCACGGGTAAGTGCGAATGAAGTAGTCGGCCATGGCCTGCTTCATACTCACGCGCGGGCGGACAGCTTCGGGGTAGGTCCGCAGGAACGCCAGCAGTTGGTCCGAATTGACTCTGGCACCTTTGGGCGGGCAGCTTGAAGGACGGCCGGCGGCCTTTTCCTGCGTTAACCGGGCCTTATACGCTCCGCCTGCTGCTTCGCCTTCGGCGCGCAGGACTTTAATGTCAGAAGAAAACAGCGCTGCTGCGCCCTTTGCCTTCAGGGCATCGGCCTTGCCCAGGAAAGTGGCAACAGTCATGTCCCCCGGCGCCGCCAGCAGCGGGGCGGCAAGGGTCATGCTGGCTGCAAGGACAAGGATCAGGCGCTTCATCAGGATACTCCAGTCAGGTAAACAGCTGCATCGCTTGACCGAAGTCGGCTTGCAAGAGCATGAACGAAGCGATGGGGATCAAGGCATGAGCGATGGCGAAGTTATCGGCGAATTGGCAACCGGCGCACTGACTGCGCGCGCGCTTGAACCGGAGCACGGTGAAGGCGGCGCTGATGGTCACACCCACGAAGCATCGTGCCTCAATTGTGGGACTGCGTTGGTTGGTCGGCACTGCCATCAATGTGGGCAAGCCGCGCATGTTCACCGCACGCTGGGGGCCTTCTTCCACGATCTGCTGCACGGTGTGTTTCATTTCGAAGGCAAGATCTGGCGCACCTTGCCGATGCTGGCTTGGAAGCCCGGACGCCTGACCCGCGAATATATTGACGGACGCCGCGCCAGTTATGTCAGCCCGATAGCCCTGTTTCTGTTCAGCGTGTTCTTGATGTTCGCAGTTGTGAACCAGTTCGCCGACGCATTTGATCCGGGCAACATCGTCAAGGTCAATGGAACCAGCGTCAACGAAGGGCTGCCTGATCAGACCAGAAAGCTGGCCGAACTAAAGGCCCGCCGGGACGAGCTTGTGCGCACCGGCCAGCCGACATTCGGGATCGATGGCCAGATATCCGGCGCGGAAGAGGCGCTGCGAGTGATGCAGGAAGTCAAACAGGCCAATTTTGAAGAGCTCAACGCCCGCAGCGATGTACCGGCTATCGATCGGACGCTGAAAGCGCTCAAGACAAATCCGGGCCTGGTACTCTACAAGCTGCAAAGCAACGCGTACAAATTCAGCTGGGCGCTGATCCCGATCTCGGTTCCGTTCGTCTGGCTGCTATTCGCCTGGCGCCGCCAGTTCCACCTCTATGATCACACCGTGTTCGTGACCTATTCACTCAGCTTCATGACCTTGTTGGTCGTGGTGCTGACGCTGGCGATGGCTGCAGGGGCGCCGCTGGTTACGTCGGCGGCAATCGTGATCCCGCCGATCCATATGTACCGCCAGCTGCGCGGTGCCTATGGCCTCAGCCGCCGCAGCGCGCTGTGGCGCACTGCGGCGTTGATCGGCATTGCGGTAACCACGCTGATCCTTTTTGCGATGCTGCTGCTGGCGCAGACCGGGGGCTAGGCGATCAGGCCCCTTGCGCCTCTGCCCCGGCGAACCGCTTGCCTGCCTTGGGCACAGCAGAACCTTTAACTGGCGGCAAGGCGGCTGGGCCAACTGGATCGACCGGACGGTCAATCTTGCCGCTCTCGAGCAGTTCCTTGATTTCGTCGCCGGTCAGCGTTTCATATTCGAGCAGCGTCTGGGCCAGCAGATGCAGCTTGTCGATCTGGGCTTTCAGGATCGAAGTTGCGCGCTTGTGCCCGCCTTCGACCAGCGCCTTGATCTCTGCGTCAATCAGCTTGTTGGTTTCAGCTGACTGCATGGTCCGTTGTGATCCACCATAGCCGAGATAGCCTTCCTGCGTTTCTTCATACTGGAGCGGACCCAGCTTTTCCGACATGCCCCAGCGCGTGACCATCTTGCGGGCCAGTGAAGTGGCCTGCTGGATGTCGGACGAGGCACCAGATGAGACCTTATCGTGCCCAAAGATCAGTTCTTCGGCCACCCGGCCACCCATCCCGACCGAGAGATGCGCGTGCATCTGTTCGCGGTGGAATGAATAGCTGTCGCGTTCCGGCAGGCGGACCACCATGCCGAGCGCGCCGCCGCGCGGGATGATCGTGGCCTTGTGGATCGGGTCGGACGCCGGTTCGTTGACCGAAACCAGCGCGTGGCCAGCTTCGTGATAAGCGGTCATCTTTTTCTCGTCATCGGTCATGACCATGGAGCGGCGTTCGGCCCCCATCATGACTTTGTCCTTGGCGTCTTCGAATTCCTTCATCGCCACCAGCCGCTTTTTCCGACGTGCGGCCAGCAGCGCGGCTTCGTTGACCAGGTTGGCGAGGTCGGCGCCTGAAAAGCCTGGCGTGCCGCGCGCGATCACCCGCGGGTTGACGTCTGGAGCCAGTGGAACCTTTTTCATGTGCACGGCCAGGATCTTTTCGCGGCCTTCGATATCGGGAACCGAGACAATCACCTGACGGTCAAACCGGCCAGGACGCAGCAGTGCGGGGTCGAGCACGTCAGGGCGGTTGGTTGCGGCGATGATGATGATGCCTTCATTGGCTTCAAACCCATCCATTTCGACCAGCAACTGGTTGAGCGTCTGTTCACGTTCGTCGTTGCTGTTGCCAAGGCCGTGCCCGCGGTGGCGACCGACCGCGTCGATTTCATCAATGAAAACGATGCACGGGGCGTTCTTTTTGGCCTGTTCAAACATGTCGCGCACCCGGCTGGCGCCGACGCCGACAAACATTTCAACAAAATCCGAACCCGAAATGGTGAAGAACGGTACGCCCGCTTCACCCGCGATCGCGCGCGCGAGCAGGGTTTTGCCGGTGCCCGGAGGGCCAACCAGCAGCGCGCCCTTCGGGATCTGTCCGCCCAGCTTGGAAAACCGGTGCGGATCCTTCAGGAACTCGACGATTTCTTCCAGCTCCTCGCGCGCTTCATCAATCCCGGCTACGTCGGCAAAGGTAACCCGGCCCTGCTTTTCGGTCAGCATCTTGGCTTTGCTTTTGCCAAAGCCCATCGCTCCGCCAGCACCGCCGCCCTTCTGGAACTGGCGCATGGCAAAGACCATAAGGCCGATCAGCAGCAGAAACGGCAACGTCTGGAACAGGATGGCGACCAGTAGATTGGGTTCATCAACCGGTTTGCCATCATACTGCACACCGTTTTCCTGCAACAACGTGGGCAGGGTGGCGTCGTTCGGGATCGGCACGGTAGTGAACGGCTTGTCGCCATCCTTGAACACGCCGTTGATCTTGGTGTCCGAGACGACCACAGATTTGATCTTGCCTTCCGCCACTTGCGCGCGGAACTCCGAATAACCGATCGGTTCGCCCGGAACGGCGCCCCGGCTGTCAAACAGCGAAACCATGACCAGCAGGGCCAGAAAAACCCCGCCCCAGATCATCAGATTCTTCATCCACGGCGAACCGGTGGGCTGTTCCTCGTTATTGTTCATGCGCGCAGGGTCCTTTCGTCAAACCTATGTAGGGCGCGGTGACTGAATCGCAAGCTAACGGGCATATTGCAGCCGCGCGGCTTGCGTGGATTATTGCGCAATTGCACAAGGTCGCGTCGGTATCAGGGGGCGAAATGGATCATAGTCAGGCTTTTGCAGGCGACCGGTTTGCCAACTGGGCACCGTTTCCGGCGCGTTTGCTGTTGCTGGCAGTTGCGCTGCTGTTGCTCGCAGCGGCGTTGGTCCCGATCAAGGCGGGCAAGCAAGAAACCGAAGTGGCTGGGTTCACCGATGTTATTGCCGGCAAGGTCAATCAAGCGGCGCAGCGCCCACGCGACGATGATCTGGCGCTCTATGATCGGGTGATCGAACGGATCGGGCACGGCGAAAATTACTATGCAGTAGCAGCGCAAGAGCATCGCGAGGCCCACTATCCGCTACGTCCGGGCGTAGCGGTGCGCTTGCCAACGCTGGCCTATCTGGCGGCGATGCTGGGCGATACGGGCAAGGGCGCCGATGTGCTGGTGCCGGGTTTGCTGGCCGCCGCAATCGCCCTTTTGATGGCAACACTTTGGGCGTGGTGGCGCCGGTTGGGTGATGAAGGGTTGGGGCAGCGCGAGCGGCGCTGGGCCTTGGCGTTGCTGTTCTATGGCGCTTCGCTGGGGCTGAACCGCTATTACTTCGTACTCCATGAGCTGTGGGCCGGGATGCTGCTGGCTCTGGCGATGGGGTTGCACCGGCCGGGCAGGAAATGGCTGGGCGCCTTGCTGGTTGCCGCGCTGGCATTGTCGATCCGCGAGCATGCATTGCCGTTTGTGTTGCTGATGGCCGCCATGGCGTTCTGGCGGCGCGACTGGAAGGAAGGCGCGGCGTGGAGCGGACTGGCTGCGGCGTTCTTTGCCTACCTCGCCTGGCACCTGGGACAAGTTGCACAGTACGTCCTGCCCAGCGACGTGATGGGGCCCGCTTGGCTGGAGCTGCGCGGGCTGTCCGGCTGGCTTTCCACTGTGGTGCTATCCAGCAATCTGCGGCTGCTGTCGCATTTTGTGGCCGGACCGCTGGTGGTGCTGATGGTTTTCGGTTGGGCTGGCTGGAAAAGTCCGGCCGGCACTTTCGCGACGCTGCTTTACCTGGGTTACGGTCTGGCCTTCATGATCGCCGGCCGGCCCGATAACTTCTACTGGGGCGCGGTGATCGCCCCGGCGATGTTCATCGGGCTGGCGTTTGTGCCGATGGCGCTGAAGTCTTTGCTAACCGCAGCAAAGCCAATCAGGCGGTAAGTTCTTCGATCTTGTGATGGGGCAGCACCCGCCAGGCTGCAATCAGGACGAGGACGTGAACCGCCTCAACCGCCATCGGGATCGGCCAGCCGGGATAGGTTCCATCCAACATCACGCTGACAGCGCGGACGACCACGGCCGTGCCCATCAGCGCGGCGGGCACCAGCAACAGATCGCCATTACGGCGCCAGGCTCCGAGTATCATGCATACTGCGATCACCCCGAAAAAGGCCGCAAAGTCTGCGCGCAGCGTTGATGTGCCCTGATTCCCCAGCCCGGCCAAACCAAAGCCGGCCGCGGTCGCATCCGGGTTGAACAGAAAGTTCAGACCCATGAACAGGTCAAACATGCCGAGCAGAAAGATCACTGCAGTCAGTACAAAGCGCATCGCGTTAACCACCCCTGTTAGTCCGATTTTTCCCACTCTGCCCCATTCCGCGCTAATCGCAAAGCCTGTTGCGCATAGGGGAAGGGCGTTGCACAAGCGCGTTGAAATGACGGCTCCACGCATCCTGTTGGTCGTGGGCGGCGGGATCGCTGCCTACAAGGCCTGTGAACTCGTCCGCTTGATCCGCAAGGGCGGCGGCGATGTGACCTGCGTCCTGACCGAGGGCGGGTCCAAATTCATCACCGCGATGACGCTTGCTGCGCTCAGCGAAAATCCGGTTCACACCACCTTGTGGGATCTGACCAGTGAGGTCGAGATGGGCCACATTCAGCTCTCGCGCAGCGCCGATCTGGTGGTCGTTTGCCCGGCAACGGCAGACCTGCTGGCCAAGATGGCCCATGGCATTGCCGATGATATGGCGACCACGCTGCTGCTGGCCACGGACAAACCGGTCATGGCCGTGCCCGCAATGAATGTGCGCATGTGGGAACACGCCGCTACCCAAGCCAATGTTGCCGCATTGAGCGAGCGCGGCATTCATGTGTTGATGCCGGATGAAGGCCCGATGGCTTGCGGCGAATTTGGCGCTGGGCGTCTGCCTGAACCGGTCGCAGTCTATAATGCGATATGCGATCTGCTGGGGACTGAGCCGATGCTGCTCCCTGCGCCAGAGCCGCTGCCTACGCTCGATCTGCCGGATTGGGATGCACCGCAGAGTGAGGATACCGGACTGGGCGGCCTGTCAGGCAGTCTGATCCAGCGCAGCAGCGAGCGGACCCCGCTTGAATTTGCCGATGAGCCAATTGAGGGGGATTTTGCCGAACTGGCAATCGATGAACCCGTGCCGGTTGCGGTCGATCTGAACAGTCCGATCCTGTCTAAGAAAGGCAAAGCCAAGGCCGCTCCGCCGACCGATCCTGAAGCGATCAACCATACTGTTTCGCCGCACGGTGATGCCCATGCACCCGAACCGTTTGAAGAAGGCGTGCTGGCAGCCGATCCGTTGGCTGGGCAGCCCGACTTTGCCCCGGACGACGCGCTGATCGACCCCGAAGGGCCGCTGAAGGGCAAGCACGTGCTCGTCACCGCAGGCCCGACGCACGAGCCGATCGATCCGGTTCGCTACATCGCCAACCGTTCTTCGGGCAAACAGGGCTATGCGATTGCCGCCGCCGCAGCGCGGCTGGGCGCGCGGGTGACGCTGGTCTCTGGCCCGGTCATGCTGCCGAACCCGCCCGGGGTGGACCGGATCAACGTTGAAACCGCCCGCGATATGGCCGAGGCTGTCAGGCAATCGCTTCCCGCCGATGCGGCGGTGATGGTCGCGGCGGTGGCCGATTGGCGCACAACAGAATTCTCGACCGAGAAGATGAAAAAGCGCGGCGCCGCACCGCCTGCTCTGCGGCTGACCGAGAATCCCGATATCCTCGCGATGGTGGCCGTCAGCGACAAGCGGCCCAAGCTGGTCGTCGGCTTTGCGGCGGAAACCGAAAAGGTGGTTGAGCACGCCAAGGAAAAGCGCAAGCGCAAGGGCGCTGACTGGATCATTGCCAACGACGTTTCGGGTGATGTGATGGGCGGTGATGCCAATGCCGTGCATATTATCACCCCCAAGGGTGTTGAAGACCTTCCGGAAATGGCAAAGGGCGAAATCGCCATGGCTATTGTCCAGAGGATCGCCGATGCACTTGCCAAATGACGTTCCCGTTCGCGTAAAATTCCTGCCCCACGGCGAAGGTTTGGACTTGCCGGTCTATGCCACCGCCGGTGCCGCCGGGATGGATGTTGTTTCAGCTGAAGACGTGACGATTGCGCCCGGTGCGCGCCATGCGGTTGCCACCGGCTTAGCCATGGCAATTCCTGCTGGTTTTGAGATTCAAGTCCGCCCGCGCTCGGGTCTGGCGCTCAAGCACGGGATTTCCGTGCCCAACGCCCCCGGCACGATCGACAGCGACTATCGCGGCGAGCTCAAGGTTATCCTGATCAACCATGGCGCCGATCCGTTCGCGATTGCGCGCGGTGACCGGGTGGCGCAGCTGGTGTTGGCGCCCGTTACCCGCGCTACCTGGCTGGTGGCCGATGAGCTGGACGAAACTGCGCGCGGCGAAGGCGGGTTCGGTTCGACCGGCGGGGTTGTTGCGCTGGGGAGCTGAGCCGCACGCAAAAAAGCGGGCCCGTTGCCGGACCCGCCTTTGCAATCCGGTCAGGCCGGGTCAGTTCTTCTTCTTCTCCGGCGCCACCGAAATCCGCACCGTTTCACCCGAATTGCCGGGGAAGCCGGTGAACATCGCTTCGACAAGATTGGGCACCAGATAGCCCAGCCGGTTGGAAGTGCTGGCGGCTTCGGCCTGGCCTTCGAACAGGCGGGTGCCATCGACGCGGCGGTCGATCTTCAGGCTGACCGCGCTGATATAGACGGTGTAGTTTTCATACCCCTGATTGAACCAAGGGTCGTTCCAGCCATAGCCCCAGACGCCGCGCGGATGGAACGGACTGTAATAGCCGCGCCGACCACCATAGCCCCAGCGCGGATAGCCATACCAGCTCGACCAAAAGGGATCTGCATATCCGTTTGAGCGCACCTGATTACGGCCCTTGTCCACACCGTAGTCAAATCGCACAACCAGATCGGCTGTGGCCGGATCAGTCGCGCGGACATAGCCGAGGCTATTCATCTTGGCATCGACCAGCGAAGCATATTGCGAAAACTCGAGGCCGCCCGCCAGCGCCGGGTCATCGGCCACAACCGCATAGGTTTGACCCTGCGGTGCGGGAAGCTGCGCGGAAAAGCGCTGAACATCAGCCTTGAACGGCGTCGCGCAAGCAGTCAGCGCGCCCAGCATCAGCGGCACTAGCGCCAGCTTCAGCCAGCCAAGCGGTGAGCGGTTATCGTGAGCCATCATGCCAATCCCCATTGTTGCGATCACGCCCGCGAATCGCGCGCTGATCGGCGCAAAGTGTAGAATTGCCCCAAGCCTGCGCCAAGCCGCCTTAATCGTGCTTGAATGGGACAGTCCGGACTTGACTGAAAACGTGCTTAGCCGATTATTGTTCCAGCATTTTTAGTCCGGGCCTAACCCCGCACCAACCCCAGTGCCTCATAAACCGCAGTCAAAGTCGGCACTGCCAGTTCGCGGGCTTTCAGCGCGCCTTTGGCCAGCACCGCATCGAGTGCCTCGCGGTCTTGCCGCAGTTCCACGAACCGGGTGTTGATCGGAGCGAGGCTTGTCACAAGCAGCTCGCCCAGCGCGGGTTTGAACTTGCCGAAACCGTGCCCGCCGAATTCGGCCAGCACCGCGTCCGGACTGATCCCGGCCATCGCGGCATAGATGCCCACCAGATTGGCGGCTTCGGCGCGGCCTTCTAGGCCGGCCTTGTCGCTGGGCAGCGGTTCGGGATCGGTCTTGGCCTTCTTGATCTTGGCCATGATCGTGTCGGCATCGTCGGTCAGGTTGATCCGGCTCATGTCAGAGGGATCAGACTTGCTCATCTTGGCGCTGCCATCGCGCAGGCTCATGATCCGGGCCGCTTCGGGCGGGATGATCGGTTCGGGCAGAGTGAAGACCGGCGCGGCTTCGGTTCCGAAATCGTTGTTGAATTTCTGCGCGATATCGCGGGCCAGTTCCAGATGCTGCTTCTGGTCCTCACCCACCGGCACGTGGCTGGCCTGATAGAGCAGCACGTCGGCGGCCTGCAGCACCGGATAGGTGAACAGGGCGACCGACTGGCCTTCGCGGTTCTTGCCGGCCTTGTCCTTCCACTGGGTCATCCGGTTCAGCCAGCCCATCCGGGCGGTGCCAGACAGCAGCCATTGCAGCTCGGCATGCATCGGCACCTGTGCCTGATTGAACAGCACCGACTTGTCCGGATCGATCCCGCAGGCGACCAGCGCCGCGGTCATTTCCAGCGTGTTTTCGCGCAGCTCAGCCGGAACGTGTGGCTGGCTGATCGCGTGGAGATCGGCGAGGAAATAGAGCGCGGTGCCGCCCTGCGCGGCGATTTCATCCTGCATTTTCACCCAATTGCGGATCGCCCCCAGGTAATTGCCGAGGTGGAGATTGCCGGTGGGCTGGATGCCAGAAACGATACGCATGGGTGGGTTACTCTACTTCGGGTTCTGTTTGCGGGTCAGCATGGTGATCTTGGAACGGTCAATCGCGCCGGTCAGCCAGGCGAGGCCAAAATAGACGATCCCGCCCGCGCCGACCAGCGCGGTAATGCTGAGGGCGCGTGCGGTGGCGCCTGCGCCGTAATAGGCCGCGCCCAGCGGAGCGAGGTACCAGATCACCCCGCCCATCGCCGCTGCCGAAACCATGATCCGGCCAATCCGGCCCAGCAAGTCCGACTCGATCGTGAAATGTCCGCGCCGATGCAGCACGGCATAGAGCAGCGCGCAATTGGTCCAGGCCGAAATCGATCCGGACAGCGCCAGCCCAGCTACGCCAAAGATCGGGATCAGCAGTAGGTTGAAGCTGATGTTGACCACCATCGAGACCAGCGCGGTATAGACCGGGGTGCGGGTATCGCGGCGGGCGAAAAAGCCGGGGGTAAGGACCTTGACCATGACATAGGCGGGCAGGCCCAGCACCAGCATGGCGATGACCCCGGCGGTCACCGCGACATCGGCCAGATCGAACTGGCCGCCAAAATAGAACGCGCTGACCAATGGCTGCGCGGCGAAATAGAGCCCGACTGCGGCGGGGACTGTCAGCAGCAGGCCAAGCTCGATCGCATTACTCTGCACCCGCTGCGCACCGCCGGGGTCACCCTGTGCGATGAAACGCGACAAGGCGGGCAGGATCGCCGTGCCGAGCGCAATCCCGATGATCCCGAGTGGCAACTGGTTGAGCCGGTCAGCGAGCGCCAGGAATACGAACGAACCTTCCTCAAGTCGCCCCAGAAAGAACAGGTCAAGGAACCGGCTGATCTGATAGATCCCGGCGCCGAACACCGCCGGCAGGATCAGCACGCCCAGATCGCGGACCTGCGGGGTTAGGCGCGGGCGGTGCAGGGCAAAGCGGAAACCGGCGCGGCGGGCGTGCCAGTACAGCCACAGCATTTGCAGCACCCCGGCCAATGTCACCGACCAGGCTAGCAGCCATGCAATCGCGGCGGGGTCTTCGCTATGTCCTTGCCAGATCCCCAGCAGCATCGCCCCGATCATGCACAGGTTGAGCAGCACCGGGGCAAAGGCCACGGCGGCAAACCGGCTGATCGAATTGAGGATCGCGCCGAACAGCGTCATCACGCTGATCAGGGCGAGATAGGGAAAGGCAATCCGGGCCAATGCAATCGATGTCGGCGTGGTGCGGCCGCCCGCACCGAAATCGTCGATCAACCAGATCGCCCAAGGCATCAGCGCCATCATCAGCGCCGAAAAAACCAACAGCACCGGCACGAACACCGATAGCGTATCATTGGCAAACCGCTCAGCCCCGGCGTGGTCGCGGGTTCCATCGGCGGCCATCTGCTGATTGAACAGCGGAACGAAGGCGGCTGAGAAAGCTCCCTCGGCAAACAGGCGCCGAAAGATGTTGGGTAGCTGAAACGCGATTTGCCAGGCATCGCCCATCGCGCTGCCGCCGAGCAGGCGCGAGAGCATCATGTCACGGGCGAACCCGAACACCCGGCTGATCAGCGTCATTCCGCCGATGATCCCGGTGCTCTTCAGCAGGTTCATTATGCGCTACCCAGCCTGATCAGCGGCGGGATCAAGCGTCAGCGGCCGGAGCCTCTGCGCCCTCGCCCTGGCTGGCAGCCAATTGCTGCACGTAGATCCCGTTGAAATCAACCGGTTCGAGCAGCAGCGGCGGGAAGCCGGCATCGCGCACGGCATCCGAGATCACCCGGCGGGCAAACGGGAACAGCAGGCGCGGGGCTTCGGCATAGGTGAAGGCGTGCTTGTGCTGCTCTTCCATGTTGCGCATCCCGATCAGCCCGCCATAGGACAACTCGACCATGAACGCGGTGCCTGCCTGGTGCTTGGAATTGAGCGAGATCTTCAGTTCGATCTCGCTCACTTCGTCATTTATCTCGCGAGCGCCAATGTTGAACTGGACGTCGATCTGCGGGGCGTCGGTCCAGTTGAACGATTCGGGTGCGTTGGGATTTTCGACCGAAAGATCCTTGATGTACTGTGAGATGATCCCGGCAGTTGGCAAGGTATCGGCGCCGTTGGGCACCGGGCCATCATGGCTGCCATCGAGGTTCAGGTCGGTAATGATGTTGCCTTCGTCGGACATGGGCGTTTTGGCTTTCCGTCAATAAAGATGAAGAATTGGCGGCGCGCCTAGCACTGCGGCGGCGCGGCGGCAACGGTTATGGGGCAACATCGCGCCATTTGCGGGGGATGTGGCGCGGTTGCACCGATTGCTCGCAAAAATTGCACGAAATGCGCCGTCCACGCGTTGTTCATTTGTCATGAAGCACTATTTTCAGGTAGGGCGGATATGAAATGCCGCTTGTGCGGCTGGGACTGGTACCTTGGACAAGACTGTAGAAATCGTCATTATCGCCATGGTTGCGGCCTTTCTGGGCCTGCGGCTCTATTCCGTGTTGGGTCGCCGCGCCGAACATGAAGAGCAGCCGCTGCCGCCGCGCTTTGAACCCAAGGAGCCGCGCCTTGATGCCCGGCGTGGTCCATTGGCCGATGCGGGCAGTTCCACCGCCGCGCCAAAGATCATGGTTCCCGGCGTAACCCCGGCAATCGAACGCGGTATCCGCGAGATTTCTGCAGCAGACCGGCACTTTGACATGCTGGCCTTCGTCGAAGGGGCCAAAGGCGCCTACAAGATGGTGCTCGAAGCGTTCTGGCGCGGTGATCGTGAAGCGCTGGCGCAGCTGTGCGATGGCGATGTGCTCGAATCCTTCACTGCCGAAATCGCCGCGCGCGAGGCGGCTGGCAACACGTTTGACTATTCGCTTGTTCGGATAGAGGACGCGGTGATCGTGGCTGCGAATTACCAAGCGCCGATGGCCCGCATTGCCGTTCGCTTTACCGCCGATATTGCGGCGGTGACCCGCAATGCCGAGGGCCGGGTGATTGCCGGATCGCTTAACGATGCGGTTGAAACATGCGATTTGTGGACATTTTCGCGCAGCGTCCAGTCCGCCTCGCCTGACTGGCTGGTGGACGAAACCGACGAAGGCTGATCGCGCCATGCGGGGTAGCGCACGGCAGATGGTGACGCTGGCCTTGTCGGCTGTGGCTTTGGCCAGTTGCGTGCGGCTGATCCCGGCCACACAAGTGACCCCGCCTCCCGCTACCCTGCCCGCCGCATCGACTGCACTGACCGCTGGCCTTGCTGCTGGCCCACAAGTGTCCAGCCTGAACATGGGCAAGGACGATGCGCGCGGTGCCTTGAACTCGTTCAGAACCAGTTGTCCTCGATTGGTGACCCGGACTGACAATTCGGGCCTTACCACGGGAGCGGACTGGAAGCCGGCCTGCGATGCCGCTGCCAAATGGCCCGATGCCGAAGCTCCGCGGTTCTTTGCGACTTGGTTCGAGGCGGTCAGGGTGTCCGATGGCAAGGCGTTTGCGACCGGTTACTACGAGCCTGAAATTGCCGGTGTGCGTATTCGCCAGCCTGGGTTCGACGTACCAGTCTATGGCCTGCCCTCAGACCTGGTGCGGGCAAGAGAGGGTGAGGCCCCAGCCACTGCCAACGGCACAATGCCGCTCGGCCGCTATGACCGAGATGGCAAGTTTGTGCCCTATTTTGATCGCGGCGAAATAGATGATGGCGCGCTGATGGGGCGTGGGCTGGAAATCGGCTGGGCAGCAGACCCGGTTGAGCTGTTCTTCCTGCAGGTGCAGGGATCCGGGCGGCTCATCGCTCCCGATGGTACGGTGCTGCGGATCGGTTATGCTGGCCAGAATGGCCATCCCTATACCGGGATTGGCGGCGTGATGCGCCAGCGCGGGCTGCTCGGCAGCGGACCCGGGCTCTACTCCGGCTCGATGCAGGGCATCATGAAATACATCGCCGATAACCCCGAGGCAGGCAAAGCGCTGATGCGCGAGAACAAAAGCTATGTGTTCTTCCGTGAGATTGGCGCGGCAGGGCCGATTGGCTCGCTGGGGGTTCCGGTCAAAGCGCGTGATAGCGTCGCGACCGATCCAGCCTTCGTGCCGCTCGGCGCGCCGGTCTGGCTTTCGATGGACCGGGCCGAGGCCAGCGGACTGTGGATTGCGCAGGATACCGGCGGGGCGATCAAGGGCGCTAACCGGTTCGATACGTTCTGGGGTGCGGGCAGCGAAGCGCGGGTCACTGCTGGCGGGATGAGCGCCCGCGGCGAGGCGCTGTTGCTGCTGCCCAAGGGCACACTCGCCCGGCTCCAGCAGAGCCAATAATGCGTCCCCCTCGCGGCCTGTCACGCGAAGAGGCGGAGCTGTGGGGGCGGGTGGCGAGAACCGTCAAGCCATTGATGAGGCGGGTTCCAACCACGACAGTCATGGGCGCCCATGTGCGGGACAGCGAAGTTACGCCGCCGCCCACTACACCTCTAAAATTTCAGAAGATCAAACGTGTGCCGCCTCAACAGGCTGCCGCAAGTCAACTTCCCCAAGGCGGAGAGGATCGCAAACCCCGCCCGCTGGACCGCCACGGGCTCGACGGATCGTGGGAGCGCAAGCTGGCCAAGGCGGAAATCAGCCCTGACTTCACCCTGGATCTGCACGGCCATACCCTCGATGCGGCCCATGCCCGGCTCGATCACGGATTGGCGCAGGCCGTGTCGCTGGGTGCTCGACTGGTGCTGGTGATCACCGGCAAGCCGCGCCCGGTCGAGGCCGCCGATCGCGGCGGGCGGCGCGGGGCGATCCGGGCCAAGCTGCTCGATTGGCTGGCCCATGGCAGCCACGCCAGCCGGATCGCTGCGGTACGCGGCGCGCATCCCCGGCACGGTGGGACTGGTGCGGTCTATGTCGTGCTCAAGCGACCCCGGTAGAAACGGAAACGCCCCCGCACCTTGGGGGTGCGAGGGCGTCATCCCGGGAGGGTGGGATTAGAAACGGACGCCGAGCGTTACCTGCCAAGTGCGCGGATCACCGTAGTAGACGGTCTGGATATTGCCGACCGAGCTGAATTCCTGCCCGTCGGTTTTGTAGAGCGTGTCGGCCACGTTCTTGACCATGCCGCGTACGTAGAACTTATCGAAATCGACCTGCGCATAGACGTTGCCCAGCCAGTAGCCATTTTCAAACAGGCCGGGCCGGTTGTCGACCGAAAGCCAGTGCTTGTCGACGAAGCGCAAATCACCGCCCAGCGAGAGCGTTGCAGTGCCAAGTGTGAACTTCTGTTCAACCCCGGTGCGGAAGGTGATCGGTGGGGCAAAGGCCGGCTGGCAGACAATAGCCGTCCCGGTGGGGTTGCAAGAAAATGCCGGTGCGCGGCGCCCATCGTTGAACTCAAGGTAGGTGGCATCAAGGTAACCCAGCGATGCAGTCAGGGTCATGCCCTTCCAAGGTTTGACCATGCCTTCCACTTCAAGGCCCTGGATACGCAGCTTGCCAGCGTTGAGGACCGGGAAGCTGCCGCCGGTAAGCCCGGTGTTACCACCGCCAACGCGGGCCTGGAAATCCTTGTAGTCGGACCGGAAGATATCGGCCGCCAGGCTGACCTTGCCGTCTGCGAAGCTGGCCTTGTAGCCCAGTTCGTAGGTCCACACGCTTTCGGGCTTGAAAGTGGTCACCAGCACGTTCGATCCGCCAATCGAAAGCGTCAGGTCGGCCAGAGAATTGGCGCGGCCATTGAACCCGCCCGATTTGAACCCGCGGCTTGCCGAAGCATAGAGCAGGCTACTGTCGTTCGGCTTAAGGCTCAGCGTGAATGACGGGGTCCAGGCATCATAAGATACGCTTCCCACCGTGTTGAACGGCGCAGGCAGGCTGTTCGGGAAGGTGAAGGTGGAAACGATGTTGATGGCCGTAAAGGTAGAGCTGGTCGTGGTTGCAGTGGTGGTGCGGTAATACTGCTTGGTTTCATGGGTATAGCGCAGGCCGGCGGTGAAGGAGAGCCGATCGGTCAGGTCATAGGTGAGTTGACCAAATGCGGCATAGCTCTTGGTGTCCTGTTCATCGTCGATCGTCCGCAGAAAGTTCAGCGGTGTGCCGAGATAGCGGAGATACGAATCGGCATAGGCTTCCTGGTGCGAATTGATGTGTTCGTTGAGGTAGTAGATCCCGAACACGCCCTTCAGCTTGTCGGTATTGAGCTTAAGCTGCAATTCCTGACTGAACTGGTGCTGGCGCACATCCACGAAGACATCGCCCAATTCGGCCGTGGTCGCATCGATATCGACATAGTTCTGTGAGTGCAGCTTGCGGTAAGCGGTGATCGAGGTCAGCTGCAGTTCGGGGGAAAGATCGAAATTGATCGTTCCCGAAACGCCCCAGTGATCCAGCTTCTGGCCCTGGCCGCCAGTAAAGCTTGTCGAAGCCTTGTAGGCATAGGGACCATATGGCTCAGCCGCGCTGATCGTGAATGGCGTGACGGCGGTGAAAGTCGCGTTGTAGTCAAAGCCGATCAACGGTGCCGTCGCATAGCCCAGTGTCAGGCCGTTGCGCTGGCGGGTGTAATCGCCCGACAGCAATACTTCCAGACCGGCGCTCGGCTGGGCACGCAGGATGCCGCGGAAGGCCAGATTGTTGCGATCGTTATAGGTCTTGCCGGTAATCGGATCGGTGACAGTGCCGGCCCGGTCATCATAGACCCCGGCCAGCGACACCGCGACCGCACCGGGTACCAGTGGTGCGCTGACATAACCCTTGAGCGTGGTTTCATCGAACCGGCCATAGGTGGCGGCGGCTTCGCCCGTCAGGGTGTTCAGATCCGGCTTGCGCGAAATGACGTTGACCGCGCCGCCGATGGTGTTCTTGCCATACAGAGTGCCCTGCGGTCCGCGCAGCACTTCGAGCCGCTGGACATCGAACATGTTGAACAGTGCGCCCTGAATACGGCTCATATACACCCCGTCGACATAGATGGCGACGGCAGGATCGAAGGTTTGCAGGGCATCGGGCTGGCCGATCCCGCGAATGAACAAGTTGGCTGAACTGGCCGAGCCACGACCCTGGACAATGTTGACGTTGGGGATTGCGCCTTGAACACCGGACAGATCGTTGGCGCCCATCTTTGCCAGTTGCACTTCGCCAACAGCAGTAACTGCAATGGGGACATCCAGCACGCGCTCTTCGCGCTTGCGGGCAACCACGACAATCACATCATCGTCGGCCGAGGCAGTAGGGTCGGAGTCTTGGGCCATGGCCGGAGTGGCGGTGAAGCCTACAAAAGCGCTGGCAATCAGCGAAGCGCGGCACAGCAGATCGGTCTTACGCATGGGTTTTTCCCTCCCAGTGAACTTACCGCCTGCGCGCGTTGGCAGCAGGCTTGTGGGGTCCTTATATAAAAGTTGAACCAACTTTCAACTTCGTTATGCTTGCATCGACGCTTTGGGGAGTGGATGGTGCAAAAACGTGGCACGGCTGCAACAGTGGCAGCTGGCAAAAGGGGGAGGCGAATGGACGCTGGCACCAGCGCTGAGGGTTTGCGTGAGCCGCGCACTGAGCGTGGGCGCCGCACCCAGCGCGCGATCCTTGATGCCGCCGCGTCCGAATTTGGCGAGAAGGGCTTTCACGAAAGCTCGATCGTTTCGATCACGATTCGCGCCGGCGTGGCACTGGGCAGCTTCTACACCTATTTCGAAAGCAAGGAGGCGCTGTTCAAGGCGCTGGTCGCCGACATGAGCGGCCGCGTGCGCGATCACGTTGCCCCGGTGCTGGGATCACACGTTGGTGGGGCGATTGAGGCCGAAGGCGTGGCGCTCGAAGCGTTCCTAGACTTCGCGCGGAGCCACAAGGAAATCTACCGGATCATCGATGAAGCCGAATTCGTCGCGCCGGAAGACTGGCGGGCGCACTACCTCAACACCGCAGCGCGCATTCTGGAGCGGCTTCAAGCTGCGCGAGAGCGGGGGGAACTGGCGGTGGAACCCAGCGAGGTCCACGCCTGGGCGATAATGGGCATGAACGTGTTCCTCGGCCTGCGCTTCGGCGTGATGGACGGCAGCGCCGATCTGGGCGAGGTAGCGAAGGCGGCGAATGCTTTGTTGAAGGATGGGTTGGGGTAGGGGTGGTTGCTACATTCATTGAGCGAGGCTAGTTTTTGCACCATGGCTCAGGACGAATACGACCCACAGGATGCTTGGACGGACAAATGGCTTGCCGCAGTGCATGACTATTCGAATTTTCTGCGCGACCATCACGAGACTAATCCGTGGCCGGATCGGCCGTTTCTCTCCCAGTCGATGATCTACCTTATGACTGAGCTTTGGGATCGCGAGTTCAGCCTGAGTGAAATTCGGGCCGCATTTGCAGAAGCTTTGGCCGAGTTGCCTCACTACACGCAGGGCCACGAAAGCCGACCCTAAACCAACAACTCCCGTCACCCTGAACTTGTTTCAGGGTCCATTTCTCGACGTGTCCCATCGCCTGAGGAAACACCCGACTGCCCGGCTGGTCCTTAATGCCCGCGAGGCGGCGATGTGGCACGATGGATGCTGAAACAAGTTCAGCATGACGGGTTTGGGTAGGCAAGTGGTCCTCTGATCCTCTCCATTTTTGCGAAGCACAAATGGGGAGGTGGCATTTGCGTTAGCAAATGACGGAGGGGTATCGACGCCAGCGACCTAACCCCTCCGTCTCGGCTGCGCCGATCCACCTCCCCATTTGCGACATGCGTCGAAAATGGAGAGGACCTTAAGTGCTTGGCCTGTCGCCCCGCCCCCGCTAAGCGCGCAAACCATGTCCAACCGCCGCACCTTCGCCATCATCTCGCACCCGGATGCCGGGAAGACCACGCTGACTGAAAAGCTGCTGCTGCAAGGCGGCGCGATTCACTTGGCGGGGGAGGTTAAGGCGCGGGGGCAGGCGCGGCGGGCGCGGTCGGACTGGATGAAGATCGAGCAGCAGCGCGGGATCTCGGTCACCTCCTCGGTGATGACCTTCGAGCGGCAGGGCGTTACCTTCAACCTGCTCGACACGCCGGGGCACGAGGACTTTTCCGAAGACACCTATCGCACGCTGACTGCGGTGGACTCGGCGATCATGGTGATCGACGCGGCCAAGGGGATTGAGCCGCAGACCCGCAAGCTGTTCGAGGTCTGCCGCCTGCGCAACGTGCCGATCATCACCTTCGTCAACAAGGTTGATCGCGAGGGCCGCTCGGTGTTCGAAACGCTCGACGAAGTGGCCGATGCGCTGGCGCTCGATGTAGTGCCGATGTCCTGGCCGATCGGGCTGGGCGGCGAGTTCAAGGGCGTGCTCGATTTCTCCACCGGCCTGATTGCCCGGCCCGAAGGCGACAGCCGCGAATTTCTGGGCACCCGCGATCCGGTGAGCACCGACAACGTGCCCGCCGACATCGCTGAGGAGATCGAACTGGCTCGCGGCGGCTATCCCGAATTCGATCTGGAGGCCTATCGCCATGGCGACATGACCCCGGTCTATTTCGGATCGGCGCTCAAGAACTTCGGCGTCGCCGAATTGATCGACGCGATCGCCAAATATGCTCCGCCGCCGCGCCCGCAACCGTCGGATCAAGGCACGATCCTGCCCGAGAACAAGGAAGTCACCGGGTTCATCTTTAAGGTGCAGGCCAATATGGACCCGCAACACCGGGATCGGATCGCGTTCATGCGGCTGGTTTCGGGCACGTTCAAACGCGGCATGAAACTGACCCCTTCGGGCAGCGGCAAACCGGTCGCGATCCATTCACCGATCCTGTTCTTTGCGCAAGACCGCGAGATTGCCGACAGTGCCGAGCCGGGCGATATCATCGGCATCCCCAACCACGGCACGCTGCGGGTGGGCGATACGCTGTCCGAACTCAACAAGGTCCGCTTCACCGGCCTGCCCAACTTCGCGCCCGAAATCCTGCGCCGGGTTCAGCTGAAAGATCCGACCAAGACCAAGCAACTGCGCAAGGCGCTCGATGACCTCAGTGAAGAGGGCGTGATCCAGGTGTTTTACCCTGAGATCGGCGGGCAGTGGATTGTCGGCGTGGTCGGGCAATTGCAGCTCGAAGTGCTAATCTCGCGGCTGGAGGCGGAATACAAGGTTGAGGCGGTGCTCGAAATGGCCCCGTTTGAAACCGCCCGCTGGCTCAAAGGGCCAGAGGCGGCGCTTGGGCAGTTTGCCGATTTCAACAAATCGAACCTCGCGAAGGACCGCGATGGCGATCCGGTGTTCATGGCGCGCAGTTCGTGGGACGTGAACTATCAGCAGGAGCGCAATCCGGAGCTGGTGTTTTCGGCGACCAAGGAAAGATAAAGGGTTCACACGAAGACACGAAGGACACGAAGATGTTCTGTTTTCGGCGAAGCCGCTATTTCAAACCAACCACGGGGCAAGCCGAATGGTTTGCTTGAAACGGATCGCCTTCGGCGAGGCGCTACCTCTTCGTGTCCTTCGTGTCTTCGTGTGAACAAATTCCCTTCTGTCTTGCGGCGATCCCAACCCCAGCCTAGCCTAGCGCCATGGAATTCACCGACCACCTGACCGACGCCCACGCCGAGATGATCGGCAAGCAGGCGATCTTTTTCACTGCCACCGCAGCCAGGGACGGCCGGATCAACCTGAGCCCCAAGGGGCTGGCCGATACCTTCAAAGTGCTGGGCCCCAAACGGGTGGCCTATCTTGATCTGGGCGGATCGGGGAATGAAACCCACGCGCATCTGGCGGCGGACGGCCGGATCACGATCATGATGTGCAATTTCGAACAGCCCGCGCTGATCCTGCGGATCTATGGCCGGGGCAAGCCGGTGCTGCCGCAGGACGCGGAATGGGCCGAGCTGGCGGCGCATTTCACCATGAAACCGGGCACCCGTCAGATCTTCGATATCGCGGTGGAAAGCGTCCAGACTAGTTGCGGCTGGGGCGTGCCGATCATGCACCTCGAAAAAGAGCGTGAGACGCTGCCGAAGTATCATGCGCAGTCCGATCCGGCCCAATGGGCCGCCAAGATGGCGACCCGCACCTCCAGCATCGACGGCCTGCCAACCCGCGCGACTGACCGGTTTATCGCCGGGAGCTGATGCAACTCACCTTCGCCAGCTACAACATCCACAAGGCAGTCGGGCTTGATCGGCGGCGCGATCCTGAGCGGATCATGGCGGTGTTGCACGAGATCGACGCCGATGTGGTGGCGCTGCAGGAGGCAGACCGGCGGTTTGGGCGGCGGGAATCTGTGCTGCCACGCCAAATGCTCGATGACCTGTCACACTACCGCGCCGTGCCGCTGAACCATCGACCGGACTCGATCGGTTGGCATGGCAATGCGCTGTTGGTGAAGCGCGGGATCGACGTGATCGAAGCGGGCGTTGTGCCGCTGCCGACGCTGGAGCCGCGCGGAGCAGTGCGGGCTGACCTGTTGATCGCGGGCCAGCGGGTGCGGGTGGTGGGCATGCACCTTGATCTGTCGGGCCTGCGCCGTCGCCAGCAGGTACTGACGATCCTGACCGATCTGGAGCGCTGCGGCCCACCATGCCCGGCGGTGCTGATGGGCGATTTCAATGAATGGTCTGTGCGTGGCGGGGCGCTGCATGAATTCCACGCCCCCTGGCGGGTGCTGGCCCCGGGGCGTTCATTCCCTTCACGGCGGCCCGTCGCGCAGCTCGACCGGATCGTGATCTCGCCCGAGTGGGTGCCGACTGAAACCGCTGTACACCATTCGGCCTTAGCGGCGCGGGCCTCGGATCATCTACCGGTCTTTGCCCACCTGATGCTGCCCAAAAAATAGGCAGGTTGCGCAAGCTTTGGGCGCGCTTGGCCCCATTGGCGCAATGACATTTCCCCAGAGTCCTTGAATCCTTGCGAAAATGTTAAACTGGCACGGTGCTTGCTGCATATGCGAAGCCGACATGTGGGTCGGTAGGCAATCAGGGGACGTGGCCTGTGAAATTGATCATCGCCATTATCAAGCCCTTCAAGCTCGACGAGGTGCGCGATGCGCTCTCGGCGCTGGGCGTGGCGGGCATGACCGTGTCCGAAGTCAAAGGCTTCGGACGCCAGAAGGGGCAAACCGAGATTTATCGCGGGGCCGAATATTCGACCAACATGCTGCCCAAAGTGAAGATCGAAGTCGCTGTCAGCGATGCGCTGGCTGGCCAGGTGGTGGAAACCATCCAGCAAGCAGCGAGCACCGACGCCATCGGCGACGGCAAGATTTTCGTGCTCGATCTGGTTTCGGCCACTCGCATCCGCACCGGTGAAACCGGGGACACTGCGCTTTGAGGCGCGGGCAACAGGAGGATACAACAATGATCCGCAAGTTTATCGGCGGCTTTGGCGCGATGGGGGCAAGCCTGCTCACCGCCACGGCTGCATTCGCCCAAGAGGCGGCAACTGATGGGCCGATCAAGGCGCCCACCGTTGAGCAAATGGCTGGAATGGTCGACAAGGGCGATGTCGCCTGGATGCTGACATCTTCGGTGCTGGTCCTGATGATGAGCATTCCGGCGCTGGCGCTGTTTTATGGCGGTCTGGTTCGCACCAAGAACATGCTGAGCGTGCTGATGCAGGTCTTCATGATCGTCAGCATCGCCGCGCTGGTCTGGGTTGGCTGGGGCTATTCGATGGCCTTTACCAGCACCAATACGCCGTTCCCCAGCCTGTTCGGCGGGCTCGACAAGGCGTTCCTCGCCAATGTCACCTCTGGCACCTATGCGGCGACGTTTAGCAACAACGTCTATCTGCCCGAATTCGTCTTCGTGGTTTTCCAGATGACCTTTGCCTGCATCACGCCGGCGCTGATCGTCGGGGCCTTTGCGGAACGCGTTAAGTTCTGGCCGCTGATGCTGTTCATGGTGCTGTGGCTGACGATCGTCTATTTCCCGATCGCGCACATGGTCTGGTACTGGGCTGGCCCAGACTTCCTGGCTGATGCACCGACCGATACCGGTTATCTGTGGGGCATGGGCGCGCTCGACTTTGCTGGCGGCACCGTGGTTCACATCAACGCCGGGATCGCTGGCCTGGTGGGCTGCATCATGATCGGCAAGCGGATCGGTTATGGCAAGGAAGCCACCCCGCCGCACTCACTGACCATGACCATGATCGGCGCCTCGCTGCTGTGGGTGGGCTGGTTCGGCTTCAACGCCGGGTCTAATCTCGAAGCCAATGGCGTCACCGCCGTGGCCTTCATCAACACCTTCGTTGCCACTGCCGCTGCTGCCCTATCGTGGGCCGTGGTTGAGCAGATCCACCACAAGAAGCCTTCGATGCTGGGTGCTGCGACCGGGGCCGTTGCCGGCTTGGTCGCAATCACTCCGGCTTCGGGCTTCGCCACGCCGATGACCTCGATCTATCTGGGTCTGCTGGTATCGCCGCTGTGCTATTTCTTCGTCTCCTATGTGAAGAACAAGCTGAAGTATGACGATACACTGGACGTATTCGGGGTGCACTGTGTCGGCGGGATCGTCGGTGCACTCGCCACCGGGATCGTTGCTGATCCGGCACTCGGCGGGCAGGGCTTCTTTGACTACACCCAGTTCCCGGCCGGCGTTGGCGCCTATGACATGGGCGCCCAGGTGCTGACCCAGGTCAAAGCGGTGCTGATCACGCTGGTCTGGTCGGGCGGTGTCTCTGCGGTGCTGTTCTTTGCGATCGACAAGGTCTTCGGTCTGCGTCCCAGCGAGGAAGCAGAACGCGAAGGGCTCGACATCACCGAACACGGCGAACGCGCCTACAACTACTGACTTTGAAGAGATTGGCGGGGCTGGGGTTTCCTCCCTCTCCTCCCCTCGGTTCCGCCAACCCATGTTCCTCCTGCGAACATCAACTGAAAGGGCCGGAGCAGCGATGCTCCGGCCCCTTTTTTGTGCCGTCAGTGGTTCGGGATTGGCAGGCCTTAGAGCCCGTCCAGTCCCTTGCTGACCAGAATGTTCACCGAAACGCGGCGGTTCTGGGCTTTGCCCTCGGGCGTATCGTTGCTGGCCAAGGGATCGGATTCAGCCATCCCGGTTGGGGTAAGCATCCGGTACGGCTTCCATTTGCAGACCTGCTGCAGATAGTTGATCACCGCTGACGCGCGCTTTTCGCTGAGCGCCTGATTGTATTCGTCACTGCCATCGGAATCGGTGTAGCCGACCACCAGTATCAAGGCGTTGTCCATGCCATCAGCCTGCGTTGCCGCCGCACAAAGGTCGTTCTTGGCCAACGGTGAAAGCACCCACCTTCCGCTGTCAAAATAGACGTTGGTGGTGCCCTTGATATTGTACTTATCGATATCGCCCATGCGCCCGCGCAACGCCTGGGTGGCGGCAGACTGTTCTTCAAATCCCTGCGCGGTGCCGTTGCGGATCATCGTGGCAGTTTTGAAGTCACCGCCCTTGAAGCTGACCTGGCTGGCCAGCAGTACCGGCCCTGCCTGCATGGTCTTGACCGTGACCGGCAGGCCATTCAGCAGCGCCTCGCGCCCCAGTTTGGTTTTGCCGCCAAACAGACCGCTGCCGCTTTTGACCTTCGTGTTTTCGTCGATGAAAACCACAGTGCTGGTGCCATCGGCCGCAGTTATCTTCAGCTTGTCGCCGCTGCGTGCGGTGATCACGCCCTTGATGTCAGGACCTGGGGTCATGGCTGACGTATCGGGCTGCAGGTCACCAGTCACGACAATCGTTGGGGCAGGAGGCTGTTGCTGGGCAATGACGCTACCTGGCACTGACAGGGTGAGCGCGCCGAACAAGGCGATTGCCGCCGGCTTGGGGGATGCGATCCGCATTATGCTACTCCTTCATGAATTCGCCCGTAGGCCTGTTCAGATAAACCTTGCGGGCAGATGAACAGAATGAAGTGACAGGCTGCAAGTGCCGATGGTTCGGGCGCAAGGTAGGACGAGCCGAAAGCGCGGCAGGCAGCGCATTCGCGCGCCGCGTCCTTCCACGAGGCCGTCAGAAAAGTTCAGATCAGCGCAGCAGCGCGGCCTCAGCCTCAGCCATCAGTTGTGTGATGATTGCCGCAACAGGTTCTTCAGCGGTGACCATCCCGACCGATTGACCGGCCATAACCGAGCCGTTCTCGACATCACCGTCGATTACAGCGCGGCGTAGCGCTCCGGCCCAGAACTTCTCGATTTCAAGTTGGGCCGCTTCCATATCGACCTTGCCTTCGTCGAGCAGCTTGGCGACCTCGACCTGCTTGGCGGTGAATTCCTCGGTGCCCTTGTTCTTCAGCGCGCGCACCGGGATCACCGGCAACCGTGGATCGACCTGCACCGATGCCACTGCATCGCGGGCATTGGCACGGAAAAAGGCCTTCTTGAAATCAGGGTGGGCGATCGATTCCGCGGCGCAGGCAAAGCGCGTGCCGAGCTGGACGCCCGAAGCGCCCATTTCCAGATAGGCGCCGATCATGTCGCCGCGCCCGATCCCGCCGGCCACGAACACCACGAATTCATCAGCCAGTTCGGGCAGGAATTCCTGCGCCAGGACCGAAGTGGCGACCGGGCCAATATGCCCACCGGCCTCGCTGCCCTCGATCACCAAGGCATCGGCGCCGCTGCGCAGCAGGCGCTTGGCCAAGGCCAGGGTTGGCGCAAAGACAAGAACCTTGCCGCCGAACTCCTTGATCGCTTCGACACTGCCCTTGGGCGGGATACCACCCGCCAGCACCACATGGCTGACATTGTGCCGGGCGCAGACCGCGATCAGATCGAACAGCAAGGGATGCATGGTGATCAGGTTGACCCCAAATGGCTTCGCGGTCAGTGCCTTGGTCGCGCTGATTTCGGCGTCGAGCAGCTCGGGGGTCATCGCCCCGCAGGCAATCACGCCAAATCCGCCCGCGTTGCTGATCGCTGCGACCAAATTGCGTTCACTAACCCAGCTCATTGCTCCGCACAGGATCGCGTGCTCGGTCCCCAGAAAGTCGATTCCGCGCTGCATCAGCGAATGAGTCTTGTCGTACACGCGGTGATCCTCAAGGTTGTCGTAACGTCGCGCGCCTATAGGCAAGTGGCTTCGCCGTGACCAGCCCTGCGCATTCAGCAGTGGTCAATCGGCATTGGTGCTTGTCGGGCAGGAATTGCCAAGCCAAAGGGGCGGGGGCAATCGGCCGATCGTGGATGCGGCCTGTTTCACTCCTGCCCAGCAGAGGTCGCTTGCTTCATTTTCTGCGCGATCAGTTTGACGGTACGGCAGGACAGTTGCGCGCGAACTCGCCCAGCGGGTGGTTGGATTTGTGCTGGCCTTACTGGCAGAAGCCGGGCTGGTCCTGGTGGTGCTATCGCTGGGATGGACCGATCACGAAGCGGTCAAACCAGCTGCCCGGTTGGTAAGCGTTGATGTGGAAGCCGCGTCAGACAAGCCTGCGCCAAGGCCCGAAGCCGCAGCGAAGCCGGTCGAGCCGCGTGAAACACCGCAGAAGACGCCGCCCGGTGCCCCAACCGCAGCAAGTCCGGTTCCAGCGCCGTTAACCCCGGTAGCCACCAGCCAGCCGATCATTCCGGCCACCAGCGAACAGCTGGCGCAGTTCGATTTGTCCAAAATTCCGCGCCAGCCGGCCAGCCCGGCGGCACCGGGCAGAGGAATGATGGGGCCGCCTGACAAGGGTGTGCCTGGTGACAGCAAGCGGGTCGGAACAGCGCCCAATGGTCAACCTATGTATGCCGCTGCCTGGTACCGCGAACCCTATGACGATGAATTGCGCGGTTATCTCTCTACCGCTCAGGGTCCGGGTTGGGCTTTGATTGTGTGCCGCACCGCGCCGGATTTCCGGGTAGAAGACTGCGTCGGGCTGGATGAATATCCCGATGGATCAAACCTGCAGCGCGCGGTCCTGGCTGCTGCATGGCAATTCCGCGTTCGCCCGCCGCGAGTCGGCGGCGTAAGCAAGGTTGGCGCCTGGGTGCGGATCCGGATTGACTACACCGAGCGGCGTGGTCGTTAGGCTGCGCCACCATTAATCGGAATAACGCAACACTCTGTCTAGAATTGATCGTTTTTGGCGATGAATATGGTGGTGTAGCAGAGCTCAATCAGCCCAAGATGGATGCGGGCCCAACAGGAGATCTGCCATGGATGCCAAGACTGGAACTATCGACGGGGGCGGCTGCCCGTTTGGACACGGCGCGCGGCCCTTGCTGGGCCGGACCAACAAGGATTGGTGGCCCGCTGCACTTCCCGTCAACATCTTGACTCAGAACGGTGCCGCCGATCCGATGGGCGCCGATTTCAGCTATGCCGATGCGTTTAACGCGATTGATTACAAGGCACTCAAGGCTGATCTGACCGCGTTGATGACCGATAGCCAACCCTGGTGGCCGGCTGACTATGGCCACTATGGCCCGTTCTTCATCCGCATGGCCTGGCACGCCGCCGGGACGTATCGCACAGCTGATGGTCGCGGCGGCGCCAATTCGGGCCAGCAGCGGTTTGCTCCGCTAAACTCGTGGCCTGACAACGGCAACCTCGACAAGGCCCGCCGTTTGCTGTGGCCGATCAAGCAGAAGTATGGCCAGTCGATCAGCTGGGCCGATCTGTTCATCCTGACCGGCAATGTCGCGATCGAATCGATGGGCGGCCCGGTGTTCGGCTTCGGCGGCGGCCGTGCAGACGTTTATGAGCCTGAACGCGACATCTATTGGGGTCAGGAAGACAAGTGGGTCAACGAAGGCGTCGCGACCCGCATCCGTCCGGACGAACAGGCTGAACTGGAAAACCCGCTGGCAGCGATCCAGATGGGTCTGATTTACGTCAATCCCGAAGGTCCCGGCGGCTTGGCCGATCCGCTGTTGTCGGCGCGCGATATGCGCGAAACATTCCTGCGGATGGCGATGAACGACGAAGAAACCGTCGCGCTGACCGCTGGCGGCCATGCTTTTGGTAAAGCCCATGGTGCGGCGCAGGCTGATACGTTCGGGCAGGCGCCCGAAGGCGAAGCGATCGAACAGCAGGGCTTTGGCTGGCTGATCGATCCGTCTGAAATCGCCAAGGGCAACATCACCACTTCGGGGATCGAAGGGGCTTGGTCGAACAACCCGACCCAGTGGGGCGGCGACTATTTCCGCCTGCTGTTCAAGTATGACTATGAACTGGTGCACAGCCCGGCGGGCGCACAACAGTGGACGCCGATCAATCCCGATCCGGCCGACATGGCCCCCGATGCCCGCGATCCGTCAAAGCGGGTGCCAACGATGATGACCACCGCCGACATGGCGCTCAAGATGGACCCGGAATACCGCAAGATTTCGGAACGGTTCCGCGATGATCAGGCCGCGCTGGACGATGCCTTTGCCCGCGCCTGGTTCAAGCTGTGCCACCGCGACATGGGGCCCAAGGCCCGCTACCTCGGCCCCGAAGTCCCCGCCGAAGACCTAATCTGGCAGGATCCGGTTCCCGCCGGAACCACGCCTTCGGACGCCGATGTTGCCGCGCTGAAGGCCAAGATTGCCAGCTGCGGGCTGTCCGTTAGCCAGCTGGTCAAGGCGGCCTGGGCCTCGGCCAGCACCTATCGCAAGTCGGACCACCGCGGCGGCGCCAACGGCGCGCGCGTCGCGCTGGCACCGCAGAATGGTTGGGCGGTCAACGAACCGGCTGAGCTCGGCGCAGTGATTGCCAAGTTCAACGAACTGCGCGGCAGCGTGTCGCTGGCCGATGCGATCGTGCTGGGCGGTGTGGTCGGGATTGAAACCGCGGCCAAGGCTGCCGGACATGCGATCACCGTGCCATTCACTGGCGGGCGCGGCGATGCCACGGCCGAGCAGACCGATGCTGCGAGCTTTGACGTGATGGAGCCGCAGGCCGATGCCTTCCGCAACTACCTGCCCAAGAAGCTGAGCGTTCGGACCGAAGAGCTGATGCTCGACAAGGCCGCGTTGCTCGGGCTGTCCTCGCCCGAACTGGCGGTGCTGATCGGCGGTCTGCGCGTGCTGGGTGCCAACCATGGTGGCAAGGCGCATGGCGTGCTGACCAAGCGGGCCGGGCAGCTGACCAACGACTTCTTTGTCAATCTGCTCGACATGGGCACAGCTTGGGCTCCGGTCGCGGGCAGTGATGATGAGGAATTCGTCGCCAAGTCGCGCGCGGATGGCAGCGAAGCATGGCGCGCCAGCCGTGCTGACCTTGCCTTCGGTTCCAATTCGGAACTGCGCGCCGTGGCCGAAGTCTATGCCGAAAACGGAGCGGAGGCGAAATTCGTCGCCGACTTCGTCAAGGCTTGGACCAAGGTGATGAACGCCGACCGGTTCGATCTGGTCTAAGCGGTCCTTACTGGCTGGGAGCATCGCCCCCCGACCCCGCTCTCAGTCAAAAAGGCCCCGTCTCCGGAAATGTCCGGGGGCGGGGCCTTTGTATTTGCGGGATTGAATCTGGTTAGGCGGCCTGATCCTTGGCATCCAGTCCATAGGCTGTATGCAGCACGCGCACGGCCAGTTCGGTTTCGTCTTCGTCGATCAGCACCGAAACCTTGATCTCGGAGGTCGAGATTGCCTGAATGTTGATGCCCCGGTCGGCCATTGACCGGAACATCGTGGCGGCAACGCCTGCGTGGCTTTTCATTCCGACGCCAACCACCGAGATTTTGGCGACTTTGGCGTCGGTGATGATCCGGTTGAAGCCGATCGCTTCCTTTTGCGCCTCAAGCAAGGTTTGCGCGCGCAACAGATCGGCGCTGGGCACGGTAAAGGTCACGTCAGTCTCACCCTTGTCGCGGCCAACGTTCTGGATGATCATGTCGACGTTGATGTTCGCTGCCGCGAGCGGGCCAAAGATGGTGGCGACCGCGCCGGGCCGATCGGGCACGCGGGTCAGGATCACTTTGGCTTCGTTCTTGTCAGCGGCGATGCCGGTGATGAGCTGGCGTTCCATATCCAATCCTTCGAGTTCTTCGTCGCTGACAATCATTGTGCCGGGGATGTCATCGGCGGGGGGCGCATCGTCGCCGATGAAGCTGGAGAGCACTTGCACCCGCACGCCCTCTTTCATCGCCAGCCCGACCGAGCGGGTCTGCAGCACTTTCGAGCCGACTGAGGCCAGTTCGAGCATTTCTTCGTAGGTCACGTATTGCAGCTTGCGCGCCTTGGCGACGATCCGCGGGTCGGTAGTATATACACCATCGACGTCGGTGTAGATATCGCAGCGATCCGCGCCGATCGCCGCTGCCACGGCCACCGCCGACGTATCCGAACCGCCGCGGCCCAACGTGGTGATCCGATTGTCGTCACTCAGCCCCTGGAACCCAGGGATCACCGCAATCTCGCCCGACGCCATGCTGGCCAGCAGTGCTTCGCTGTCGATTGAGCCGATCCGGGCCTTGGCATAGGCATCGTCGGTGTGGATCGGCAATTGCCAACCCAGCCAGCTGCGAGCCTTGCAGCCCAAAGCCTGCAACGTCATTGCCAGCAAACCGGCGGTCACCTGTTCACCGCTGGCCACCACCACATCGTATTCGGCGGGGTCATACAGCGGGTTAGCCTCGCGGCAGAACCCCACCAGCCGGTCGGTCTCACCCGCCATGGCTGAAACGACCACTGCCACATCGTGCCCGGCCGCCTGCTGGCGCCGCACGATTCCGGCCACACGGCGGATCCGTTCGGACCCGGCCATCGAAGTTCCGCCGAATTTCATCACGATCCGGGCCACGCCGTGTTCCACCCCTTGCGCAAGAATCTTGCCGACAGAACCTCTCGCTCTGCAGCGGGGCCGCTGTTAAGGTCGGTCTATGGCTAATGCAAGTTCAACAACCACGATCCGCCCTGATGAAGCCGCCCATTTCGGCCAGCTCGCCGCCGATTGGTGGGACCCCAAGGGCTCATCGGCAATGCTCCACCGGCTTAACCCGGTGCGGCTGGGGTTTCTGCGCAAAGCGATTGATGTGCATTGGGCTGCCGATTCGGCGGCGGTGCGGCCTTTGGCGGGCAAGCGCGCGCTCGATGTCGGCTGCGGTGCAGGACTTCTGTGCGAGCCATTGGCCCGGCTTGGTGCATCGGTTACCGGCGTGGATGCGGCACCAGAAAATATCGCGGCGGCGAGTGCCCATGCGGCCGGAGCCGGGCTGACCATCGATTATCGCTGCGGCGATGTAGCGCAGTTGGGCTTGACCGGGTTCGATCTGGTAACTTCGATGGAGGTGATCGAACACGTTTCAGACAAGTCCGCGTTCCTGTCTGCCTTGGCTGGCACGCTGGCACCGGGCGGACTTATGGTGCTGTCCACTCCCAATCGCACCGCCAAAGCGCGGCTGCTGATGGTCGAAGGGGCAGAGCGGATCGGTCTGGTTCCGCGCGGCACCCACCATTGGGACGACTTCGTGACGCCGGATGAACTGCGCGAACTGCTGGCCTATGCCGGGCTAACGATGGGCGAACCGCGTGGGATCGGCTGGTCGCCGGTCAAGGGCCTGCATCTGTCAGACGATCTGGCACTGAACTACATCGCGACAGTCACTTCGGCGTGATCGCGAACAGGATCCAGGCCAGCACGGTGGCGACAACAAACAGGGTCCATGACCAGTAGAAGCTGTGACTGTCGATATGAATACGCTCGATATAGAGCCAGCCGCCGCGTGAGCCGCCCTTGCCCATCAGCGCCGAGACCACGAAAGTCAGCAGGCTGCCAGGTAACAAGGCCTTGAAGAAGTCCATCGCGCACCCCTATTTGTGGTTTCAGTGAAGAAACCGCCGATTGCCGCTCAGGTCAAGCCCGCAATCGCGGCGCGAGCGCTGGATTCGCGTTCGACCCAGCTGCCACCGATCCGGGTGAACGAAACGCCGGTTTGAACCAGAACCTGTTCGGCCAGTTGGGCAAATCGGGCGCGCTCGCTGGCGCTGCCGAACAGGCGGGTGCCATCCTTGATCCAAGGAACGTCGGGATCGAACAACAGGTATAGGTCTGCCTTGGGATAATCGAGCAGGGCGGCAGGCACATTGCCGAACAGCATTTGCGCCCATGCCGCTGTCATCAGCGGGTCGGTATCGAGCAAGGCCAGTTTTGCGCCGGTGGCAGCCACTGCCTCAACCTGCGCTTCATGCCCCGACGCAATCGCTAGCAGATCGGCCATGGTGAACTGGGTGCCGTGCTTTTCGGCATAGGTTCGGCCATATTCGGATACGCACGGTAGCCCCAGCGTCGTGCTGAGCTTATTTGCTAGCACAGATTTTCCGGTGCTTTCCGCGCCGTGGAAGCAAATCCGGATCATGCCGTAATGCGCTGCCGTTTTTCGGCTTCGATCCATTCCTTCAGCCCGAACAGGCTCATCACCAACATTCCGCCATAGAGCCCTGCCGTCGGGTAAAGCCCGCGATCAATGTAGAGCAGCACCGCGGCAATATCGACTGCGATCCAGATTACCCAGTTCTCGATCCGGCGATACCCCAGCAGAATTTGCGCCGCAACGCTGGCCCCGGCAATCGCGCTATCGGCGAAAGGCATCGCGGCATTGGTATAGCGGTGCATCAGCCAGCCCAGGTTGAGGCTGATCGCGGCGGTAACCAGCAGCCAGACAATCCGGCTGGTCCAGTCGAGCCAGCGAACCGGAACTCGGGCATCGTCGATGCCCGTGCTGGCCGCTTTGCGCCACAGCGTCCAGCCCCAGATATTGGCAACGATAAAGAACACCTGCAGGCCGCTTTCGGCGTATAGGCGGCTTTCAAAGAAGATGAAGACGTAAAGCGAAACCGAGAGAATCGCGAAGGCGAAGTTCCATTGCGAGCGGAAAATCAGCAGAGCGATGTTGGCGAGGCCAAGGAACATCGCGGCCCATTCAAGGTTCTTGAGTACCGCCGCGTCGAACATCATCCCAGCCGCTCCGCCCACTCAGCTTCCTTGAACCCCACCAGCAGTCCGCCGGGATGCTCCAACACCGGACGCTTGATGCAGCTGGGGTTGGCCGCCATCAGTGCAACCGCCTTGGCCTGCTCGATATCGACCTTGTCCGCATCGGGCAGCTTCTTGAAGGTAGTGCCCGCGCGGTTGAGCAGTTTGTCCCAACCCGCAGCGTTGCACCATCCGGCCAATTTGTCCGGATCGGCTCCGGCCTTTTTGTAATCGTGAAAGGTATAGGCCAGCCCCTGTGCGTCGAGCCAGTTCCGGGCCTTTTTGACCGTGTCGCAATTGGGGATGCCATAGAGGATCATTGCGGCGGCTCCATCTGAGCCAAATCGGACCGGATCGCCTGCTGAAGGTCATCCAGCGCGATCACTGCATCGTTCATGCGTTGAAAGGTGGCAGCGATGGTTGCCTGGTCTTTAGCTCCCAAATTTGCATCGCTCAGGATTGGCAGGTCCTTGGTCAGTGCCAGAATTTTGTCCAGCGTTGCGAGCTGCTTGGCGCTGCAGCCTGTGCGGTCGACCTTGGCATAGGCCTGATAGTTGAAACTATCACCATCGGCTGGCTCCACTTCGCGCGCTGCAGCAAGGCGGCGCTGACAGGCCAGTTCGGGGCTTACAATGTCAGTCGCGGCGCAACCTGCAACCATCAGTGGAACGAGCGACAGGGCAAGGTGACGCATCAATCTGCCTTCCTGACATATTGCCGCACTTTGGGTTCAGTGCAGGAATAGAGCGTGTAGCTGTCATAGTACTGAGACCGACCCCGCGCCTGAACCACCGAATGCTCGGGGTGGCTGCCCCAGGCCTTGGCGGCGTCCTCGCTGTCCCATTCGGAGATCGCGACCACCTCACCATCATCAGCGACGAAGCCTTTGATCGAGCGGAAGCCGGGCTGCGCGGCAGCTAATTCCTCCATCCGGGCGTTGTCGGCCTGATAGGCGGCGGCGTCCATATCGGGGCGCTTGCGGTTGCGGAACACGGTCAGGTACATGGCGCGATCCTAAACCGGATATGGACAGCGGCGCAATCTGTCGCCAAAGCCAAATCATGTCCGTCAACACCTTCGGTCGCTTGCTGCGTTTCACCACCTGGGGCGAAAGCCATGGGCCCGCGCTGGGCGCTGTGGTTGATGGCTGCCCGCCGGGGCTGGAGATCAGTGAAGGCGTGATCCAGCCGTTCCTCGATGCCCGGCGCCCCGGCCAGTCGAAATACACCACTCAGCGGCAGGAACCCGACGCAGTGCGAATCCTGTCGGGCGTGTTTGAAGGCAAGACCACCGGCACGCCGATTTCGCTGATGATCGAAAACGTCGATCAGCGCAGCAAGGACTATTCCGAAGTCGCCAAGGCCTATCGCCCCGGTCACGCCGACTATGCCTATGATGCTAAATACGGTTTCCGCGACTATCGCGGCGGCGGGCGCAGCTCGGCGCGGGAAACCGCAGCGCGGGTCGCGGCAGGCGCGGTGGCGCGGCTGGTGATCTCAGAGGTGAGCGTGCTGGGCTATGTCTCCGAAATCGGCGGCGATGCGATTGATATGGCCAATTTTGATCCCGCCGAGATCACCAACAACCCGTTCTTCTGCCCTGATGCGCAGGCCGCAAAGCGCTGGGAAAAGATCGTCGATGATGCGCGGCTGGCCGGAAGTTCGGTTGGCGCCGTGGTCGAATGCGTCGCTACGGGCGTGGCCCCCGGCTGGGGCGCACCGATCTATGGCAAGCTTGATGCCGATCTGGCTGCCGCAATGATGGGGATCAACGCGGTCAAAGGCGTCGAAATCGGCGATGGTTTCGCCGCCGCGCGGCTGACCGGCGAAGGCAATGCCGATCCGATGCGGCCCGGAAACGCCGCGCCAGTCTTCACCGCCAACCACGCCGGCGGGATCGCGGGCGGGATCAGCACCGGCCAGCCGGTGGTGGTTCGTGTGGCGTTCAAGCCGACCAGTTCGATCCTGACGCCCGTGGAAACGATTGACCGCGATGGCCAGGCGGCGGAAATCCGCACCAAGGGCCGCCATGATCCGTGCGTCGGTATTCGGGGCGTCCCGGTGGTTGAGGCGATGATGGCCTTGGTGCTGGCCGATCACAAACTGCTGCACCGTGGGCAGTGCGGCTGAGATGGTCGCTTACGCGGTTCTGATCCTCGGTTTCATCGGGGTGCTGTGGTGGTACAATGCGACTCGACAAAAGCGGTTGGATGCCGATCCGGGTCAGCAGAAATTGGCGTCACTGCTGGCCAATGCTGCAACTGGGCGCGGCGGCAGCAAAGGCGACGTGCTCGATCATCTGGCCCGCATTTCCAAAAACAGTGCCGACCGCCGCGTGCGGCTGACCCACGCCGTTATGTTGGTTCGCAGCGAAGCCGCACCAGATTTGTATGCAAAGGTGCTGAGCCTTTCGCGCGAGCTTTAGCCCCGCAACACTGCCCCCAGCTTCGCCGCTGCGCCAGTCACGCGTTCGGCGATCGCTTTCAGCTCGGCATCGTCATAGCTTTTTTCGCCGGGTTGCAGCGTGACTTCGACGGCGAGGCTTTTCTGTCCTTCTGGAACGCCTTGACCCCGGAAATCATCGAACAGCCGCACGGCGACCACGTTGGCCTTGTCTGCAGCCTTGACCACCCGGATCAGATCGCCGGCAGGCAGCGCGGCATCCACCAGAAACGCGAAGTCGCGCTTGACCGCTTGCAGGGCGGGTGGGGCATAGGCGGCGCGGGCAAAGCCACTCGCCTTCTTCGCTGGGATCGCATCGAGGTGAATGCCCGCGATCGCCACTGGCACATCGATATCGAAGGCCTTCAGTGTCGCAGGATGGACCATGCCAAAGCTCGCCAACTGGGTCTTGGGGCCAAGCCGCAATGTGGCCGATTGGCCGGGGTGATAGACCGCACCGGCATCCCCCATCACCATCAGGTTATCGACGGGAGCCCCGGCTTGGCGCAGCAATTCCAGACAGATCGCCTTGGCATCGAACGCATCGAAGCTTTGCGCCTTGCCGGACTGCCAGTGCCGCGCAGTCTTGTCGCCGGCCAGCACCACTACCAGCGTCGGATGCTCGCCATCGGCGAGATAGCGGCGGCCGAGCTCGAAGAGCCGGACCGATGACGCGCCGCGATCAAGGTTGCGTTGGACCGCTGAGAGCAGCCCCGGCAGCAGCGAAGGGCGCATGACCTTCATGTCTTCGCTGATCGGATTGTGCAGCACCCAGGTGCCGCCGCCAACCGCTGCCGCCTCGGATTCCGAAATGAACGACCAGGTGATCGCTTCGTGCAGCCCGAGGGCTGCCGCAGAGCGGCGAACCCTGCGCTCCATTTGCTGCTCCGGCGTTGCCGTTGGCCGGGCCACGCCATCGGCGCGCGGCAGGGGTGTGCTGGCGATATTGTCGAGCCCGTGGATGCGGACCACTTCTTCGACGATATCGGGTGTGCCATCGACGTCGGGGCGCCAGCTTGGCACGCTGACATTCCACGCGGCATCGGCGGCAAAGCCCAGTGCGTGAAGCGTAGCGCGCTGCTCAGCGTCAGGGATCGCAACGCCGCCCAGCCGTTCGGCCATGGTCGGGTCATAGGCGACAACCTTGGTGCCAGCTGGCGCTTCACCGGCGCGGATAATCTCGCTCGGCTCGCCGCCGCAGGTCTCGACAATCAGCTCGGTGAGCAGGGCAAGTCCCGCATCGAGGAAGGCCGGATCGACCCCGCGTTCGAAGCGCTGACGCGCATCTGAAGTGAGGTTCAGCTTCCGCCCGGTGTCGCCAATCCGTTCCGGATCGAAGTAGGCAACCTCAAGCAAAACATCGGTGGTGGTTTCATTACAGCCTGAATGCTCGCCGCCCATGATCCCGGCAATATCGTGAACGCCGTTATCATCCGCGATCACCGTCATTTCGGCGCTGAGCGTGTATTCCTTGCCGTTGAGCGCCAACACGGTTTCACCATCCTTGGCCCGCCGGGCAAAGATTGCACCGCTCAGCTGCGCCAGATCATAGGCGTGGGCCGGGCGGCCATAGGCCAGCATCACGTAGTTGGTGATATCGACCAAGGCCGAGATCGGGCGCTGGCCTGCGCTCTTCAGCCGGTCTTGCAACCACTGCGGGCTGGCGCCGTTCTTCACGCCGCGTATGACGCGTCCGTAAAAGGCCGGGCAACCGGAGGGATCATCGGTGCGGATCGGCAGCGGGCAGGGGAAGGAGCCCGGCACTTGCTGCACCGCGATTGGCTTTAGCGTGCCGAGGCCAGCAGCAGCGAGATCGCGGGCAATGCCGTATACGCCCATGCAGTCTGGCCGGTTAGGGGTGATCGCGACATCGAACACCGGGTCCGCGCCGTGGTACTGCGCAAAGGCCATGCCGACCGGTGCATCGGCGGGCAGTTCGATGATCCCGTCATGATCATCGCCCAGTTCCAGCTCGCGGGTGGAACACATCATGCCGTTCGATTCGACACCACGGATCGCTGACTTCTTGAGCTCGAAGCCGCCAGCGGGAACCACAGCTCCTGGCAGACCCAACACGCCGATCAAACCAGCGCGGGCATTGGGCGCGCCGCAGACAACTTGCAGCGGGTCGCCGCTGCCGGTGTCGACGCTCAGCACCTGCAGCTTGTCGGCGTTGGGGTGCGGGGCGGCGGTCAGCACCTTGGCCACGGTGAAGCCGGTCAGGCGCTCGGCCGGGTCTTGGATCCCTTCAACCTCAAGCCCGATGGCGTTGAGCTTGGCCGAAATTGCTTCCACCGAGGCTTCGGTTTCGAGGTGGTCTTTCAGCCAGGTCAGCGAAAACTTCATGCCCGTGCTCCTACACCAGCTGAAAGCGTCGGCACATCGAGCGGCGAGAAGCCGTAGTGTGCCAGCCAGCGGACATCGCCGTCAAAGAACGCGCGCAGATCGTCCATTCCGTATTTGAGCATGGCGAGCCGGTCGACGCCGACGCCAAAGGCAAAGCCCTGCCACTCGTCAGGATCGAGGCCGCCCGCGGCGATCACCTTGCGGTTGACCATGCCGCTGCCCAGCAGTTCCATCCAGCCGTGGTCTGGCGCATCACCGCTGCCGCCCAGAACGCGCTTGCCACCCACCAGGGCGAAGCCGACATCGACTTCGACCGAAGGCTCGGTGAAAGGGAAATAGCTCGGACGCAGCCGCAGCACGATGTCCTCACGCTCGAAATAGGCCTTGAGGAAAGTCTCCAGCGTCCATTTGAGATGACCGAGCGTAATCCCCTTGTCGATCACCAGCCCTTCGACCTGGTGGAACATCGGGGTGTGGGTCGCGTCGGAGTCCGAACGATAGACTCGCCCCGGGGCGATGATCCGGATCGGCGCCCCTTGGGCAATCATCGAACGGATCTGAACCGGGCTGGTGTGCGTTCTGAGCAGCATCGAGCGCCCCTCAGCATCCTTGTCCGGGAAGTAGAAGGTATCGTGCATCGCCCGGGCCGGGTGATTGTCGGGCATGTTGAGCGCGGTGAAATTGTGCCAGTCGTCCTCGATCTCCGGCCCGGTGGCGACGGCAAAGCCCATGTCGGCGAAGATTTCAGCCAACTCGTCCATCACCTGACTGACGGGGTGGATCGTGCCGCGCGGCGTTTCAGGCGCAGGGAGTGACAGGTCAATCGTTTCGCTGGCCAGCTGAGCCTCCAGCGCGGCGCTCTCCAGCGCGTCCTTAGCTGCGGTCAAGGCATCGCTCACGCTTTCGCGCAGGGCCTGGATCTGCGGGGCCTTTTCCTGCCGTTCTTCGGGCGACATCGCGCCGAGTGTTTTCATCAGGCCCGAGATCGAGCCCTGCTTGCCCAGAAATTCGACCCGCAAAGCCTCCAACGCGCCCAAATCCTGCGCGGCGGCAATGCGCGCCAACGCTGCTTCACGGGTTGCGGCATGGTCCACGGCTTTAATTCCACTCAAGTCAAAACAAACGGAACCCGGCCTTTAGCGGGGCCGCCGCCCATGTCAAAACCGGTTTGATCACGTGAGCCGTTATGCCGTGTCCCGGCGGACCAGTGCTGGGGCCATCTCAACCGACGGCGCGTTTGCTCCACCAATCCGTTCAAACAGCACGTCGACCATCGCACGAGCCCCTTCTGCGATGTTCTGGCTGATCGTGGTCAGCCGCGGAATGGTCTGTTCCGCCAGCGGCAAATCGTCAAACCCGGTTACCGAAATCTGGGCGGGGACTTCCACCCCCTGATCGGCCAGCGCCCGCACCGCGTGCATCGCAATCAAATCAGACGCGGCGGCAAGGCCATCGACTTCGGCAACGATTCGTTCGACATGCGCGGCGATCTCTTCAGCCATGATGTCCGATGCAAGGTGCGCTTCAAACTTTATCGGAGTCGGCAGTCCGGCCGCACTTGCCGCATCGCACAGTCCAAGGAAGCGCTCTGACAGCTCGGGCGCCGCAGTATCGCCCAGAAAAGCGAGCCGTTTGCGCCCCGCGCCGATTAGGCATTCACCAGCCAGCCGCCCGCCCAGGCGATTGTCGACCCCAACGGTGCAATGGATCTGGCCGGGCCGGTGGCTGCCCCATACGACCATCGGCCGGTACCAGGCCGCCACGCGCTCAATGGCTTCAAACTGGTTGGACTGCCCAATCAATAATACTCCATCGAGCATTCCCGAATCAACGATCCGCTCCAACCAATCGTCTGCATCGGGGATTACCCGGCTGAGCATGATGTCATAGCCGTTTTCGGTCAGGGCGTCAGCCAGTTGACCCAGGATCGCCATGAAGAACGGATCGGACAGGTGCTGACGCCGTTCATGCCCCAGCGGCACCACCACACCGATGACCTTGGTTTCCTTGATCCGTAGTCGCTTGGCCATCTGGTTGGGCCGGAAGCCATGTTCCCGCGCCAAGGCCTGTATCTTCTCACGAGTCTCCCTGTTGACCAGTGAGGAATTGGCGAGCGCCCGCGAGACTGTTCCGGCGGATACGCCCACCAGTTTTGCCAATTCAGCGATATTGCGGATTCGGCCCGGCGGCGAAGCGCGATCAGTCATGATCTTGAGCAAATCCTTTGGCGCAGTTGCCATTCAACCGATTGCAGTGATGCGGCCTTGTGGGTCAAGATGTCAACGGCAGACCGCAACTGAAGTGCGGCTGTGACAAAGCCATCGTGGCGATAAGGACACAGGCCAAGTGAAATTTGCAATCGATTGTTGAAAGCTATTGCAATCGATTGTTGCATCTGTCAGTTGCAGGCTGCGACTTGTCACACGGCAAGCGGTCTTGGTGTCCCAACGGGAGAGGGTAATGAAAAAGTCCACTTTGAAGAGCTGTGTCTCAGCCGCATCGATTGCGGTGATGAGCCTGATGGCAGTACCTGCTTTCGCGCAGGACGCCGCACCGGCCGAAGAAGAAACCGTTGGTCTCGATGAAATCGTCGTCACCGCCTCAGGTCGCGACAAAAGCCGGATCAACACCTCGGTCTCGGTGACCAGCGTTGACGCCAGCCTGGTCGATGCGTTCAAGCCCAGCTCTGAAGCCGAAGTGTTCCGCATGATCCCGGGCATTCAGGTTCCCGGCACTTCGGGCCCCGGTGGTAACTCGAACATCGCCGTTCGCGGCCTGCCCGTGGCAACCGGCGGTTCGCCGTTCGTCCAGATTCAGGAAGATGGCCTGCCGACCGTGCTGTTCGGTGACATTCAGTTCGGTAACAACGATTACTGGACCCGCTTCGATGCCAGCGTTGAGCGGGTTGAATCGGTTCGTGGCGGCGGCGCAACCACCTTTGCTTCGCAGGCTCCCGGCGCGGTCATCAACTATATCAGCAACACCGGCAAGAAGGACGGCGGCTATGTCCAGCTGTCCAAGGGCGTCAACTATGACGAAACCAAGGTCGATTTCCGCTATGGCGGCGCAATCAACGAGACCTTGCGATTCCACATCGGCGGCCAGTTCAAGAGCGGCCGCGGCCCGCTCCATGCCGATTACAACGTTTCGGATTCAATCCAGGTCAAGGGTAACCTGACCCAGGAAATCGACGGCGGTAAGGGCTACTTCCGTCTGCTGTTCAAGGTCGCTGATACCAAAGAGCCGAACTACACGGGCGCCCCGGCGCTCGCCACGCTCAATGGCAACAAGATCAGCAATGTCACGCCGTTCCCCGGTTTTGATGGCCGCAACAGCTCGAACTACTCGATCTACAACAAGGATTTCCTGATCTACAATCGCACCGGTCAGCTTGAGCGGGTCGAAATGAGCGGGATTGCGACCAAGCAGACCCAGCTCGGTGGTCAGTTCCACTATGATTTCGATGGCGGCATCACGGTTGACAACAACTTCCGCTGGTCGAAGCTCAGCGGCAGCTTCACCTCACCGTTCCTCAATGTCGGTCGCGCAGTCAATACCGCGCCGGTCCCAGTTGGCTTCAACGCTTGCACTGCACCTTCGCCCTACAGTGCAAACGGTGTAATCGGCAGCTGCGTCAACGGCGCGGTGGTCGGCTCGATCCGTTACGCCAGCGGCCCGAATGCCGGGAACGTCTATACCGGCACCTATGTTGACAACAACGTCAACGTGCGGACCAACATTCGCGATCTGGGCAGCCTTGCCAACGATCTGACCATCGCCGGAAAGTTCGATGTAGGTTCGATGAAGGTCACCGCGCGCGGCGGCTTCTTCTACATGAACCAGGACATTGCGATGGACTGGAACGTCAACAAGTCCCTGCGCGAAGTCAGCGGCAACAACCCGTCGCAGCTTGATCTGTATGATGGCGCCGGGAACAAGCTGACGCAGGAAGGGATCTCTGGCTACAACAACAATTGGGGCAGCTGCTGCTCGCGCGACTATGATCTGTCCTACACCAACACCGCGCCGTATGCGGCACTGGAACTGGACGGCGATCTGTTTGCGCTTGATGGTTCGGTGCGCTTTGAAAACGTCAAGGCTTCGGGTGGCGGCCGCACTGGCGGTGCCGAATTCCTGGTCAACTCAAACGGCGTCCTGATCCCCACGATCACCGCCAATGGCCCGGTCGAAGTGCTCAACTACAGCCGCAGCTACACCAGCTGGACCGCTGGTGCGCTGTTCAAGGCCAATGCCAACACCAGCCTGTTCGTCCGCGTTTCGCGGGGCGGGCGCTTCAACAGCGATCGGCAGACCTTTGGCGGCAAGATTGCCTCCGATGGTTCGCTCTGCACCAGTGCACAGGCTGCGGCGGGCACGCTGGGCTGCGTTGCTGACGGTGTCACCCCTTCGGTTGACTTCGTGAAGCAGTACGAACTGGGCCTCAAGAACCGCGGTGATCTGGCTGGCGGGCGCTACACGGTCGAAATGACGCTGCTGAAGGGCAACTTCAAGCAGTCCACTTTCGAACTGTCGGCAACGCGTTGCCCCGGCGGTTCGGGCGGCTGCGTGATCGATGCGCGCTACAAGTCCTACGGGCTTGAATTCTACGGCACCTACACCAACGGCGGCTTCACGCTGGTCAGCAACGCCACCTTCACCAAGGCGACCCGTTCGGGCGTGGACAGCAGCGGCAACCCGACGCCGTTCACCCGCGCACCCTATATGCCCGATCTGGTCTACACCGTGCAGGCCAGCTACGACATCGGCACGATGGCGACGATCGGCGTCAACGTCACCGGCCAGTCGAACATCATCGACGATGCCGGCCGGTCCTATCCGGGCGGTGCAGTGGTCGGCCTCAACCTGCGGGTAATGCCGCTGGCCAATGTCGAACTGGGCATCCAGGCCTACAACGTGTTTGACCGCTATGACCTGCGCGGCAGCGGCAACATCGCTGATGGTTCGGTCAACCCGGTGGTGATCGGGACTGGCCCGGCGCTGGGCCGGACTCTGACTGCATCAGTCAAGTACAGCTTCTGATCGCAGGAGTGAACCCAACAAGGGTCGCAGAGAAGGGGAGGCAGTCTGCGGACTGTCTCCCTTTTTCATGCGGCTCGACAGTGCGGATGGCAGAGGCCAAGAACCACCTATGACACAACCGGCAGCTATCGATGCACAGGCGGCGCGCAGTCAGGGCTTCGCCTTGGCCGCCGAGCAGCGCCTGATCGAGGCTGAAGCGGTCTTCGCTGCCGCCAGTGCCGCCCATCCGGCCGATCCGGCGCTGGCCTTCGGGCTGGCCCAAACCCGCTATGAACTCGGCTATCCGGCCGCAGATTTGTTTGCAACGGTGCGCGCCCTGGCGCCAGCCAATCTTGATGTGGCTCGCAATCAGGCGCTCGCCTTGATCTCCGAAGGGCGCGGGGAGGCGGCCCGCAGTTTGCTCGATCCATTGCTGACTGCACACCCCGATTGGCTGGATGGGCATAAGGCGCTGGCGACGCTGAACTGGACCAGCGGTGATCAGCAGCACTTTTCCGATCACCTTGGCCCGGCCTGTCGCTCGCAGCCCCAGAACCCGGCGCTGTGGCTGGCCTGGTTCCGCAATCTGGCGCAGGCCCGGCAGTGGCAGGCGGCGCTGGCGGTACTGGATGAGGCCGAGCGCCACCTTGGCACCACACCGGCGCTGCTGGTCTCCAGACTGTTCGTCGCGGTTGAGAGCGGTGATGACCGGCAGGCCGAGCCCTTGCTGGCCGCGACCGCGCAATTCAAGGGCGACGTTACCAGCCTGTGCCGGATCCGCCATGCGCTGCGCCAAGGCGATGCCCGACGGGCCGAGGCCGAGGCATTGCCGCTGACCGCAGGGCCATCGGCTATGCTCTATTGGCCCTACCTGTCGCTGGCCTGGCGGTTGCTCGGTGATGATCGGGCTGAGTGGCTCGACCGGCCTGGTCAGCTGATCCACCAAGCCGAAACCGGTTGGAGCGATGCTGAACTGACCGAACTGGCTGAGGTCTTGCGCGGCCTGCATACTGCCGCTGCACCCTATATCGAACAGTCGGTGCGCGGCGGCACGCAGACCGATCGTTCGGTGCTGCTGCGCCATGAGCCGATCATCCAATCGGTCAAGGCTCGCTTGCTCGATCTGGTCCGCGAATACGTCGATGCGCTGCCTGCACCCGATCCACAGCACCCGTTGCTGAGCGCCCCGCGCGGGAAGTTATTGATCGAGGGCAGCTGGTCGGTCCGGCTGGAACGGCAGGGTTACAATGTGCCGCACACCCATGCGATGGGTTGGCTCTCAACCGCTTTTTACGTCGCTCTGCCAAAGCCGGAGCAGATGGGCGTGGCGCCCGCCGGCCATATCGCCTTTGGCCAGCCGCCCGCCGAGCTGAACCTTCCGCTCGAACCCTATTGCACAATCCAGCCCGCACCCGGACGTCTGGCGATTTTCCCATCGACGTTGTGGCACGGAACCGTGCCGTTCGATGATGGCGAACGGCTGGTGATCGCCTTCGACATCCGCCGCCCGCGCCGATAAGGACTGACAATGCCAAACGAAAATTCGATCCGATCGGTTGTGATTGTTGGTGGCGGAACGGCGGGCTGGATGACCGCCGCCGCGCTCGCCAATGCAATCCGCACTGGCTGCAGCATTACGCTGATCGAAAGTGAAGAGATCGGCACGGTCGGGGTGGGTGAGGCGACGATCCCGCCGATCCGCACTTTCAACGAAGCGCTGGGCATTGCCGAGAATGACTTCGTTGCCGCCACGCAGGGCAGCTTCAAGCTGGGGATCCAGTTCATCGACTGGGGCCAGCAGAACCACGCCTATTTCCACCCGTTCGGCACTTATGGCCGCAACTTCGATTTTCTGCCGCTGCATCAGTACTGGCTTGCCGCGCAGGCGCGCGGCGAGGCGCCGGAGCTGGACGAGCTGTGCATGGCCTGGGCGGCGGCCAAGCGCGGAAAATTCGCCCCGCCTTCGCCCGAACAGCGCAACGTCCTGTCGACCTATGACTATGCCTATCACTTTGACGCCGGGCTCTATGCGCAGTTCCTGCGCCGCTATGCCGAAGCGCGCGGGGTGGTGCGGGTCGAAGGCAAAGTGGGCGATGTCGGCCTCGATGGCGCCACCGGCCGTGTCAGCCATGTCACGATGGCGGATGGGCGGCGGATAGAAGGCGATCTGTTTGTCGATTGCTCGGGATTCCGGGGTCTGCTGATCGAAGGCGCGCTCAAAACCGGCTATCAGGATTGGAGCCACTGGCTACCCTGTGACAGCGCCTTTGCCGTGCCCTGTGAAAAGGTCGGCGCGCCGACGCCCTATACCCGCTCGACCGCGCGCGAAGCTGGGTGGCAGTGGCGGATCCCGCTGCAACACCGCACTGGCAACGGCCACGTCTTTTGCAGCCAGTTCATTTCCGACGATGAAGCCGCCGGGGTGCTGATGGCCAACCTCGATGGCAAGGCGCTGGCCGATCCGCGCAAGCTGACTTTCACCACCGGGCGGCGCAATCTGTTCTGGAACAAGAATGTGGTCGCGGTGGGTCTGTCGGGCGGGTTCATGGAGCCGCTGGAATCCACTTCGATCCATTTGATTCAGGCCGCCATCGCCAAACTGATCGCGTTCTTCCCGGATCGCAGCTTCGACCCGCTGGTAATTGATGAATACAACCGTCTGGCCGTGGCCGAGTTCGAGCGAATCCGCGATTTCATCATCCTGCACTACAAGCTGACCAGCCGGACCGACAGCGAGCTGTGGCGCTATTGTGCCGCAATGGACGTGCCCGAAACGGTCACCTGGAAGATCGAGCATTTCCGCCGCAATGGCCGACTGGTCCAGCGCGACGCCGATCTGTTCGGCCCGCCCAGCTGGCTGGCGGTCCACATCGGACAGGGCAACCTGCCGCAGGGTACCGATCCGCTGCTGCCCTTGCGCGGAACCGACCACGCCGAATATTTGCGCAAGCTCGAAGGCGCCCTGGCCCGCGCCGCGGAGTCGATGCCAGACCACGGCGATTACATCACCAAAAACTGTGCGGCATCGGTCTGATCAGGCCTCGTCGGGAATATCGAAATCCAGCGCGAGTTCGCTACCGGTCATCCGGTGCTGCAATGTAGCGCATACCGTGCCGTCTGCACCGAACAGTTCGATACTACCATGATCAAGCCACACTGTCAGCGCAGCGTCCGGTTCGATACGGACCGGCTGGGCATGGTCCAGAAACGGCGAGACGGGATCGCGCCGGTTCAATACCAGCAAATCCCCGCGCCGCTCCAGCTTCAATTGGCGCCCTTCGCCGTCGGACATGATCAGCGCGCAATCGGTATTCGCAGGAAAGTCCAGCCGCGCAGCCATTGGAACCATTGGTGCATCTGGCGCAGCCAACAGGACCTTCTCAACGGCAGCGGGCTCTGCCTCTTGCCGCAAGAGAAATCGGTTTCCGTCCCTGCGTAGCGATAGCCGCCGCGGCAAGCTCATCGCGCCGCGCCAGCCTTGCTTGGGCAAGCTGCCTTGATAGGCGTGGTTGCCCATCCAACCGATCCAGACCGGACGGCCTTGCGCATCGCGTGGTTCGTGCCAGGCGATCGCGGCATAAAAGTCCTGCCCCATATCGGCTATCTGCCAGATCGGTTCGAGCGACGGCCCATCGGGGGCGAACCGGATCCCGTCGAAGGTGCCGGTCTGATAGAGCGCGCCTGATCCGGGTGCGCCGCGCAGAACGTCGACTTTGAACAGCCAGCGGCTTTCGCCAGTTTCCTCAACCGGCAGTTCGATCAGCAGCGGACACTCCCAAATCTCGCCAGGCGCCCCTGCGCCATGAATCACCGACATCTCGTCCCACTGCTTCAGGTCGTGTGAGGCATAGACCAGTGCGCGTTGTTCATTGGAAAGCACCACCACCATGATCCAGCGCTCGGTTGGCTCATGCCAGAACACGTTGGGATCACGGAAATCAGCCATTTGCAGGTCGAGCACGGGATTGCCGGGGTACTTCTCCCAGCTAGCCCCAGCATCGCAGCTGAAGCCAAGGCACTGGGTCTGGAGCGCTGTTGGGTTCAACTGCGCACCGGTGTAGATCGCCACCAGCGCGTCCTTGCCAAACCCGGCCGCGCCTTGCGGATCGTGAACTGCCGAACCAGAGAAGATCATGAACTGATCGTCCTCAAGCAGCGCCGGGGGGCGTTCAGTCCAGTTCGCCAGATCCGGGCTGACGGCGTGACCCCAGCTCATATGGCCCCAGTCTTCGCCGTGGGGGTTGTACTGATAAAACAGGTGCCACAGCCCGCCATGATGGACGAGGCCGTTGGGGTCGCTCAGCCAGTTCGCAGCCGGTGCATAGTGATAGTGCGGGCGCATGATTGGCTCAATCTGCGATAGTCACGGCATCGTCGGCAAAGGCCAGCTGAAACACCGGGGCCGGTGTCCCCCCAAACTGGCTTCGCAACAGGTCCGGGTGGCTGTCAAAGCTGCGGCCCTGCATCCCCCAATGGTCGATGAAGCTCCACACTTTGCCTTCACCCGTGACCCACCAGGAATAACCTTGCGTCGGCTCGCTGGCCGGATTGGCGGCGACCAATCCATTGCCGTTGACCGGAAGCCAAGGCCCGCCGAGGCTTTCGGCGACCATCGCGTAGAGTCCATTAGGGCCGCTGGGCGTGCCGGGCTTGAAGGTGCGGCGCTGGGTCGACCAGAACAGGTAATAGTGACCGCCGCGCACCACGATGTGCGGGCGTTCCAGCTCATTGTTCACTCCGATCGCATCGACCAACGGCTGTTTGGGCTGCCAAACCCCCGCATCGTCCAATGTCGCAAGGCCGATCAGGCCGTTGTAGTCGTCATCATCCCACCCGGCACTGGCGGTGAACAACAAGTGGCGCTGGCCAGTTGCGGGATCGCGAAACCAGGCCGGATCGCGAAACGCCTTGATCAGGCCGGGTTTTCCCTCGCCTTCATTTGCGATCAGATAGGTTGCGCCATCGGCACAGACAACTTCGCGCAAGTCGCCCCACCCGTTAAGCGTGCCTTGAGCCAGCGTGGCTGAAGCTGCGAACAGGCGTTGCTCGAACGAAGGTGCTTGGCCGCGACGTCCGGCAGCAGTGAAGAACAACGTAACATTCGACCCGTCATCATGGAGAACGGCGGAACCGGCCCATTCGCGGGTGCCGGGTGAGATGTCATGGGGCAGGGCATCGCCATGATCACGCCAACCATCGCGGCCCAATGAAGCCAGTCGGATCCGCGCGGCGTTATGGCGTTGCCCGGGGTCGGGAAAGCGCGGCGCACTTAGAAAGAACCAGAACTGGCGGCCATCAATAGTTGCGGTTCGGCCATCTTCGTGAGCCAATGGCCAACTGTCCCACAGGTCCAGATCGGGCAGGATCGGCAGGGCATCGGCAGCGCCAATCAGGCGGATTTCGGCTCTGCTTTCAAAGCTGGCGGGTTGCCAGTTGGAAAGCGCATGGTTGTGGGGGGAGGATTTGGAATTGAGCAGACTCATAGTGCGTTTCCGGCGGTTGGTCCGCCTGTTCCTTCGATCATGAGGTTAAGAGGGGCCGATCCCTGATCGGCGAATTCGTGTTCCAGTCTTGCGATCAGCTTGGGAACGGCGCTGCGTTCCAATACGGCAACCACCGCTCCGCCAAACCCGCCGCCGGTCATCCGGGCACCGCCATTGGGGCCGATTGCGGCATTGGCCAGATCGACCAGTCGGTCGACTGCCGACACGCTGACTTCAAACTGATCGCGCAGCGAGGCATGGCTGGCGCGCAGCAGATCACCCAGGGCGGCAAGGTCACGGGCTTCGATTGCAGCGACGGCGGCTCTGGTCCGTGCGATCTCGCTGACCACATGGGTTGCACGCGCGGCGGTTATTGAATCAAGTCCAGCGGCTGCGATCATGGCTGGATCGGCATCGCGCAGACTGGATAGGCCCAGCGCCTTCGCTGCAGCCTCACAATCGCGGCGCCTGGCGTTGTAATGTCCATCGACCAGCCCACGGGTCACCCCCGATTGGATTATCGCAACGGCCCAATCGGACGGTAGCGGGACAAGCCGAGTTGCCAAATTGCGGCAATCGAGCAGCAAGGCGTGGTCCGGCTCGCCTGCCGCGATCGCCATCTGGTCCATGATCCCGCACTGGACCCCGGCCCAATTGTGTTCGGTCAGCTGCGCCGCCTTGGCCAGCTCCGTCGCGGCCAGTGTAACCTCAGCTGCCGCGCCCATCGCCCGGCCCAACGCGATACACAGCGAGGCCGACGATGATAGGCCAGCCCCGCGCGGATTTGATCCCGCGATGGCCAGTTTCAAGCCACCCGCATCGGCCCCGCAGTGTGCCATCTGACTGGCCATGCCGCGTAAGTATGAGCGCCAATCGGCAGGCTGGTGCGGAGCCAGCTCGGCCAGCTTGAACTGGTCATGCTGGTCACCGAAATCCAGCGCCACGGCCTCGATCTCGGCTCCACCTGACCGACCCCAGGCCACCGCCGTCCCGGTCGAAATCGGCATCGGCAGGACCAGCCCGTCGTTGTAATCGACATGCTCACCGATCAGGTTGACCCGGCCCGGTGCGAAGGCCACGCCATCGGGTTCTATGCCAAAGGCGGCGACGAAGCCATTGCGGGCGCGGTCCTGCGGAGTCATCCGTCGATCTCAACTGCGCGCAGCCGCTGAGCAGCGCTTTCAGGGGTAATGTCACGCTGGGTTTCGGCGAGCAGTTCAAACCCGACCATATGTTTGCGGACCGAGGCCGAGCGGAGCAACGGCGGATAGAAATGTGCGTGCAGCCGCCAATGCGCGGTGTCTTCCCCCAAAGCGTGGGGTGCACCATGCCAGCCCATCGAATAGGGAAAATCGCAACCGAACAGTCCATCATAACGGCGCAACAGTGCGGAGAGGATTTCAGCCAGCGCAACTCGTGCGACTTCGGACAGTTCCTCTAGCCGCGCCACTGGACCGCGCGCGATCAGCAGCGTCTCGAACGGCCACGCAGCCCAATGTGGAACTACGGCGAGCCAATGATCGTTGACCTCGACCACCCGCTCACCATCGGCCAGTTCGGCTTCGGCGACATCACCAAGCAGCACCGTGCCCTTGGCGCTGAACCATTCGCGCTGACGGACGTCTTCGCGCAGCGGTAGTTCGGGGACGAAGTCGCTCGCCCAGACCTGCCCGTGCGGGTGCGGGCTGGAGGCACCCATCATCGCGCCCTTGTTCTCGAACAGCTGGACGTGGGCCCAGCGCGTGCCAAGCTCAGCCGACAGATCGCACCAGGTGCCGATAACGCGCTCGATCGCAGGCAGCGGCAGCCGCGCCAGTGTGGCGCTGTGATCAGGGGCAAAGCAGATCACCCGTGCTTCGCCAGTGGCGGGTTCGGTTTGGAACAGGTCATGGGCCGTACCCTGTCCACCCTCGCCAAGCAGCGCGGCGAAATCGTTGGTGAAGGTATAGGTCCCGGCATAGTCGGGGTTCGCTTCACCGGTGGCACGCAGATTGCCGGGGCACAGATGGCAAGCTGGGTCATGCGCCGGAGCGGGGGACGCGGGCGGGGGCGCCGCTTCGCCCTGCCAAGGCCGCTTGGCCCGGTGCGGAGAGACCAGCAGCCATTCGCCGGTCAAAAGATTGCGGCGGCGGTGCGGCAGATCAGCCAGACTCATGCCGCGACCTTTCCATGGAAGATGGCGACGCTTTCGGCTTTGAGCGGCGGCAGGGGCAATCCTGCACCAGCGAGCCACGATCCGCTCCAACTGCGCGGGCTATCGAACAGGGCCGGGCGGTGGGCTGCGTGGCCGCTCAGACCGCCGCCGATCCGCAGCAATTCGACGGTGCATTGGCCCGCATCGGCCAGAAATGGCAGCCGCAATGGCTGCGGGCGGCGGTCCTGCTGGGGCGAGGGCTGGACGGCGAACAGCAAGAACTCTTGCGCGGTGCCTACCGCCTGCCAAACCAGCCCGTCTGCGCCTTCACCCAGCCAGGTGTTGCCGGGATGGAGCAGGTGACGCCAAGCCTTATAAAACGCGATCCAGTCCGCCAGTTCGGCCCGGTCGGCATCCGACAACCGGCGCGGATCGAGTTCGACTCCGAAGTGCCCCGGCATGGCCACTGCCGCGCGAAAGCCCAGTGATTGGCTGCGACCGGTGGCATGGGCCGGACTGGCGCCGACATGGGCTCCCATCAGCTCGGGCGGCAGGAAGTTCAGGAACCCGCGCTGGATTGGGACCCGACTGACCGCGTCGATATTGTCGCTGGTCCAGAACCGGTGAACATAGGGCGCAAGCCCGGCATCCGACCGCCCGCCGCCACCGGCGCAGCCTTCAATCTCGACCGCAGGATGCGCGGCCCGCAACCGGGCCAACAGATCGTAAGTCCCCAGCACCTGGCCGCGGCCGCCGGCGGGTGCGAGATCGCGGTTGTGGTCCCATTTTAGGTAGGCAATCGGCACGTCGCGCAGCAGCCTATCGAGCGCGCCGAACAGATAGTCGCGCACTTCGGGCAGGGCCAGATTGAGCACCAGCTGGTTGCGGGCGGTTGGCTGGCTGCGGCCCTTGGTGTGCAAGGCCCAATCAGGATGCGCGCGATAGAGGCCACTGTCGGGGTTGACCATTTCGGGTTCTACCCACAGCCCGAATTCCATGCCCATGGCCTTGATGCGGTTAGCCAGCGGCGCCAGACCATGCGGGTATTTGGCTGGATCTGGGGTCCAGTCCCCCAATCCGGCGCGGTCATCATTGCGGCCCTTGAACCAGCCATCGTCGAGGATGAAGCGCTCCACACCAACCGCTGCGGCAGCCTCTGCCAGGGCAGTTATCCGCGCTTCATCATGGTCAAAATAGCAGGCTTCCCACGAATTGAGGTGAACCAGGCGCGGGCGCATTTCTCCGCCCGGCCAATTCAATTGCGCGCGAACGGCGGCGTGGTGCTGGGTCATGGCACCATTGCGGCCACGATCTGACACGGCAAGGATCGCTTCGGGTGCAATCAGCCGCTCTCCGGGGGCCAGAACCGCTTCGCCGGGCTGGAACATGGCCCCAGCGCTCAGCACCCAAAATCCTTCATCGTCGCGTTCCACCGCGATCCGGCTGTCACCTGACCAGGCGAGTTGCAGCGCGTGAACCAGCCCACTGTGATAACCTGCGCCCTGTTCCAGCACGACCACACCCGGCGGTCCGCCATGGCCCGAAATCCCGCGCCGCCCTTCGCGCAGCCAGCCGTGCTGCGGTAATGGTTCGGCCACTTCGACCAGTTCGGCATTGTGCCGCCCGCGCCAGGAAATCAGTTGAGCACTATGCGCTGAAAGCGGCACCATGGCGCTGGCCAGCCACTCAACCGCGACCGGTTCAGTCCCTCCGTTGATCAGTTCGGCGGTGAAGCGGAAGGCACCGCCTGTCAGCATTTCGATGCCCTGATGGAGCGTGATCCCGGTTTGTGGATCGGTCAGCGCGATCCGGATTTTCGTTAGATCGGCCGAGACTTCGGCCGCATCAAACTGCGGCAGCAGCGCCTGTCCGCCGCGCCGCAGGGCAACGCAGCTCGGCCCGAACCAGCCCAGACCCACTGCTGAGGCGGTGTCCAGCGGTGCATCCAGATCCAGTGAAAACGACGCCAAGGTCCGCGTATCGGCCAGTGCAGGCAATCCCGCCGGGTCGACCCGCGCGCCCAGGTGCCGCCAGAGCGGCGGACCATCGGCGCGGCATTCTAGCACCAGACTGGCCTGATCGCTGTGTAGAGATGCGAAGGTGGTGGACATCAGGCTGGCTGCGCTTGCGCCCTGACCGGATCACCGCCGATCTTGATCCGAAGTACAGCCGCAGCGGCGCAGAGCATCAGCACCCCGCCGAATGCCAGCGCATTGCGCGGATCGCCGCCTAGCAGCGGTTCGTAGATAAATGTCATGGTTCCGGCAAAGACCAGCATCGGTGCGCAGATCATCATATTGAAGATGCCCATATAGACCCCGGTCCGTTCCGCCGGAATCGCTCCCGCCAGAATGATATAGGGATTGCCCATGATTGAGCCCCAGCCAAGTCCCATGAGCCCCATCATCAACCACATAGGCGCAGCGCTGTTGAGCATTGGCATCGCTATCATCGCTCCGCCGGTCAGGACCAGGCAAAAGGCATGGAGGCCCACCGCGCCAAATCGGGCGGCCAGGGGAGCCATCGAGAAGGCTGCGACAAAAGCAATCGCGTTATAGAATGCGCCCATTGGTCCGGCGATCAGATCGGCCTCGCGGAACTGGGCCGTGCTGCCATCGGATGTCCCGAACAGGGCCATCGAGATCGACGGGACGCGATAGGCCCAATAGCAGCACATCGCATACCACTGAAACAGGCTCATCCAGGCCATAGTCCGCATAGCGGAAGGCATCTCGCGGATCGCATCGAAAATCTCGGTGAGGGTAGAGCGGAAGCCCTTGGGTAGCGCGGCAATCCGAACCTTTTCGGCCTCGGAAAGCGGCAATTCGGGTACGCGCAGGATCGACCACAGGATCGTGGTGATCGACAGTGCTGCGCCGATGAAGAAGGCCAGCCGGGTATAGTCGGGGATCACGCCCGGTGCCGCCACCTTGGAAACGCCAAACAGGCTAACCAGCAGAAATGGGCTGGCATAGGCCAGACATTGCGCCAGTCCGGTAAATCCGCTTTGCGAGAGGAATCCGAACCCGCGCTGCTCTTCGCGCAGCCGGTCATTCACATAGGCGCGATAAGGTTCCATCGTGACGTTGTTGCCAACATCAAGCAGGAACAGGATTGAAAACGCCATCAACAGGCTTTGCGAGAATGGCATCAAAAGCAGGCCCGCACTGCACATCAGTGCGCCGACCAGAAAATAGGGTGTGCGGCGCCCCCACCGTGACAGCGTGCGATCGCTCATAACCCCGATCAATGGCTGGATGATTAGGCCGGTCAGCGGTCCAGCGATTCCGAGCCAAGGGAAGTCTTTCTCATCCGCGCCAAGATAGGCGAATATCGGATTGGCCTGTTGCAGCCCGAAACTGAATTGCAGCCCTAGAAAGCCCAGATTCATCTGCAATATGCGCGGCACCGAAAGGTGCGGTTTGGCATCAGCCATGGCATTCTCCCCTGGCATCTTGTGATGCCTCGAGCCTCCTCATGTCACATCCATGGACAAAGAACAACAATCGATTGCATAGGCCGGAATGCGCTCCTTTGGATCGCGCCCGGGGCCGGTGCGTTTGTGTTTCAATGCGCTGAATGGAGGGTGGAAAACGTCGCAGCTTGACTGCGGCTAGCTCGCCGCGACATCGGGTTTGTCCAACGTCTGCACAGCGGCGCCGTGGGCTTTCATCCGCTCGTGCAAAAATCTGTCGAGCACCGGGTGGGGGAGGTTGGCATAGTCACGCGGAGTCTTCCCCATGAATTCATGGAAGTCGCGAACGAACTGCGCCTGATCGTGATAGCTGGAATCCATTGCTCCGATCCATTTGAGTGAAGGGTCGAGAATGAACTGAGCCAGACTCCGCATGAAGCGCTGGCGGCGCAAAAGCAATTTCGGCGAAAATCCGAAATGACGCTGGCATAGCCGCTCAACCGTGCGCTGGCTGGCTGCGACCCGATCGACCAGTTCTGATACGCTGACAATGTTGGGATCAACCAAAGCGCTGTGAATAGCCACAATGCGCTTCTCGTCGAGCAGCGGGCCGGCTTTGAATCTGCGAAAAAAAGTGATGATCCGGTTCAACTCGGCGGCTTCGTCGGTGTGATCGCCAAAAAGTGATTTCGCCAGCGGTGAGAAGGGCGAAAATGCTGGGTTTGTGTGGCCGTCGCAGACTACATTCGCCATCTCGGTGGCGGGAACTGTTATGTATCGAGCCCATCCCAATGGCAGCAGTCCAATCCCCCAAAGCCGGTTTTTAGTCATGGTAAAGTGGATCGGATGGCTGGTTGGGCCGCTTGCCTGAAACTGGGCACCGGAAATCTCCTGGCCGTCATCGGTCCATGCAGTGGGTCCGGCCGCTCGGAAGAATCGCAACCCGGCCCATTCCGGATGCAAACAGTCGGTCAGGACGCCTGCCGGACCTGGGTCGATGTCGGTGACATAGAACGTGGTAAAGTACCCGCGCAGATCCACTGGCGGCGAATAGAATCGCACCGAGACGGAGGAATCAGACGACACCGATCTTCCCTGTTTATTCTTGTTCTGATGAAGCTTGCATCAATCTTGCGATGTTAACAAGCGCGTCAAGATCAGGGCTGGTGCAATGCCTGAACGGCAGCTCCAGCTGCAACTGATCGGGCGCGTGCGGCAGAACGCAATACCGGATGATCCAGTGCCGCATAGGCACTTGGGCTCATGGTCATGAACCGCCGGAAATCCCGCACGAAATGAGCCTGATCGACATATTGGCAATCCAGTGTCTTGATCCAGGTCAGCGAAGGATCGAGCATGAACTGGGCAAGGCTGCGGAGGAACCTCTGCCTGCGCAGCAGCAGCTTGGGGGAGAATCCGAAGGCCTTCAATGACAGCCGTTCCAACGAACGCGGCGAAATACCGAGCGTGTCAGCCAGTTCGCTTACCGACGTCACCCCGTCGTCAATCAAGGCTGTGTGCGCAGTACGAATCTTGGCCTCATCCTCGTGCGGAGGGCAGCGTTCCAGCAATTCGCAAAAAAAGGCGTCCAGTCTGGCGGCTTCTGCCGCGGGATCGGCTTCCTTGCCAAAGACCCGTCCAAGTAACGGGGCAAGGTGAACAAAGGCAGGGTCGGTCTGGGCGTCGCAAAACCGGTCGGCAAACTGCGATGCCGGTGCCGCAACGAACCGAGCCCAGCCTTGTGGCAACAGGCCTATGCCCCAGGCCCGGGCTGGGCCGGCCTGGAAGTGGCTGGCCAGACTGGTCGGACCGGTGCCGATCATCTCCGGTGCTGGACGCAGTTCCTCTGCCCCAACAGCGGCATTGCACACCGCACGGTCCCAAATCCGCAGGTTGGCCCATTCGGGATGGAGCCAATCTTCGACAATCTGTCCCTCGGGCACCGCGAAGTCAGTCAGATAGTAGGTAGTGATATAGGGCGCGACCTGCGGCGATGGCATGAAAAAGCGGACGCTGACCGCATCGACGGGCTGCTTGCTCAACATGGCCGAAATACCAGAAATTTCATACGCGCCCCGCCGTCCGGAACCTCCCACCTGGTTCCAGACGTGTGGACAGTGCCTCAGGCCAGCGACTTGCGCAACACTCACTTGAGGGCAGCCCAAACGAAAAGCGCGGGAAGCAGCTGGCTGCTTCCCGCGCTTTTCGTTGGCTTGGTCTGCCTTGGCGCTTAGGCCGGCAGCGCGGCCTTTGCCTGAGCGATGACGGCCGAGAAGATCCCGCCTTCGTTCATCGCCAGATCGGCCATCGCCTTGCGGTCCAGTTCGATCCCGGCCAGTTTGGTGCCGTGGATGAACTGCGAATAGGTCAGCCCTTCGGCGCGGACCGCAGCGTTGATACGCTGAATCCACAGCGCGCGGAACGTCCGCTTCTTAACCTTGCGATCGCGGTAAGCGTACTGGCCAGCCTTTTCGACGGCCTGACGCGCAACGCGGATCGTGTTCTTGCGGCGGCCGCGGTAACCCTTGGCCTGTTCCAGAATATTCTTGTGCTTGGCGCGGGTGGTAACACCCCTTTTGACACGTGCCATTTTTCAGTACTCCTAAGTTCAACCGAGCCCGTAGGGCGCCCACTTCTTGATCGTCTTCGCATCAGCGTCAGAGATCGTGTCGGTCCGGCGGTGTTGACGGATGTACTTGGCGTTGTGGCTGATCAAACGGTGCCGCTTGCCTACCGCGCCGTGCTTGATTTTGCCGGTTGCGGTGAGCTTGAAGCGCTTTTTGACGCCGCTCTTGGTCTTGAGCTTGGGCATTTTCGTCTCCTTGTTCGGGACACGTCCAATCGGCCATGGCAGCCCTAGATAGCCAGGCAGATCATCGAATTCGTGTCAATGAAGGGCGCGCCCCTAAAGGCGAATCGCGCGAAAAGCAAGCGCCTATCGGCTTTCGTCAGCCTCAAGGAACGCCGCCCAGACTGCCGCACGCGGGTCATCGCTGGCGCGCGGGTCCCACTGGAGCTGCATCAAGGCATCCGCCTGGTCTGCGTTCATGCCCTGCAAGCGGTGCAGCCGATGAAAGAACGCCGAAACCCGCCAGTTCATGATGCAGTGAACATGGACCGGGTGTTCAGCGCTGTTCAGGGCCGAAACGAACGCATCAAAATGCGCCTCAGCCGGGGCATCGAACGGCACCGGAATGTGGCAATAAGCGATTCCCAGCATGGCCAGCTTTTTGCCCTCGTTCGCCAATGCTTCGGGGTGATCATCCAGCGCCAGATTGATTACATGGCGTACCCCGATCGCGGCAAGGCGCCCAGGGTCAGCGCAGGTCAGGCAGCCAGAAGTCGTGACGCGGTCACTCAGCCGCTGCCAGCCGCAGATGTCATCGGGATCGGCGGAAGTAGGCATGGACGGGCATTAACACACCGCCGCCGCGCCGCAAAACCCTTGCCACCACCATCGCCATCGGGAAGAGAGCCGCGCGAAGCTGCTGACCGGATACCCCAACAATGCGTGAATCCTCGATCCTGATCCTGACCCTGTCATGCCGAGACCGGCCCGGAATTACCGCGCGGGTGACCGGCTATCTGTTCAGCTGTGGCGGCAACATTCTCGAAGCGCAGCAATTCAATGATCAGGATGATGGCGAATTCTTCATGCGGGTGGAATTTGCCTGCGCGGCTGCCAGTGCCGCGGGGGTGCGCGATGGCTTTGCCGCGATCGCTGCTGAATACGGCCTCAATTGGACCCTGCGTGACAAGGCTGAACCGCGCAAGGTGCTGCTGCTGGTGTCGAAGTTTGATCACTGCCTCAGCGACCTGCTCTATCGCCAGCGGATTGGCGAGCTCGCAATGGATGTGGTCGGGATCGTCGGAAACCATCCGCGCGCGGCGCTTTCGACCGACCTGCTGGACGCAACGCCCTATCACCATTTGCCAGTCAGCGCCGAGACCAAGGCGCAGCAGGAAGCGCAAATCCGCACACTTGTGGAGCAGACCGGAACGGATCTGGTGGTGCTGGCGCGCTATATGCAGATCTTGTCGGATGAAATGTCGGCCTGGCTGGCTGGGCGCTGCATCAACATCCACCACTCTTTTCTGCCCGGTTTCAAGGGTGCCAAGCCCTATCATCAAGCCCACGCCCGCGGGGTCAAGATGATCGGCGCAACGGCGCACTATGTGACGGCTGATCTTGATGAAGGTCCGATCATTCATCAGGACGTTGAGGCGATCAGCCACGCCGACCGGCCCGATGATCTGGTCCGCAAGGGCCGCGATATTGAGCGGCGGGTGCTGGCCGAGGCGGTGCGGCTGCATCTTGATGACCGGGTCTTGCTCAACCAGGGCAGGACGGTTGTATTCCGGGGCTGAAAGCCCGACACTGCGGCTGCGATGATCGATTCCGCCAGCCTTGCCGGACAGTTCCTGCTTGCCATGCCAGGGATGGGCGATCCGCGCTTTCACCGTGCGGTGATCGCGATGATGGTCCACGATAGCGAAGGCGCGCTGGGGATCGGGCTGGGGCGCGAACGACAGGGGCTGGGGCTGCACGATCTGCTGGAGGATCTGGATATTGATCCGGGCCACGCGCCTGATTGCCCGGTCCTCGATGGCGGGCCGGTTGAACCGCAGCGTGGATTTGTATTGCACAGCCCAGATTGGGATGGGCCGGATACGATTATGGCGGGGCAGCTGTGCGCGCTGTCCGCCTCATTGGAAGTGCTGCGCGCAATTGCCGAAGGGCGCGGGCCCAGCCGGTTTCTGGTCGCGCTGGGCTATGCCGGGTGGGGTGAAGGCCAGCTCGATGCAGAATTGCTTGGTCACGGCTGGCAAGTCGTGGATGGCCGCAAGGACGTCCTGTTCGATACCGCGCCGGAAGATCGCTGGGCCGCTAGTTGGCAGAGCCTGGGGATCGATCCGGCGCTACTGGCCGGACAGACCGGGCGGGCTTGAAGGCCCGCCCAACCTTACGCCTCAGTCGTAAACCGGACCCTGGCTGCCAGCAGCGCCGCTGCTGGGGTTCTTGATCGACCATAGCCCAAACAGCGCGATGATCGCGTAGCAAATCACCGGCACGATCAGCGCCAGACGGATGTTGCCGCCAAGATCCGCGACCATCCCGAACAGCACCGGCACAATCGCCCCGCCGACAATCGCGGTGCACAGGATCCCGGACCCTTGCGGGGTCTGCTCGCCCAGACCTTCGGTGCCAAGGCTGAAGATCGTCGGGAACATCAGTGAATTGCAAAAGCCAACCAGGATCAGCGCCCAGCCAGAGATGCTGCCTGTGGTCACTGCGGAAAGCAGGATCAGGCCGATGGCACCAGCAGCAAAAGCGGTCAGCACGCGACCCGGCTTGGCCATCCGCAGGATGAAACCGCCGAGCAGCCGTCCGGCCAAGGCACCCAGCCAGTACATCGCGACGAGCTTGCCAGCGGCTTCCAACCCCAGACCCATCACGCTGCTATCGCCCAGATAGGCCATCAGGTTTGAGCCGATGGCGACTTCTGCGCCGACGTAGGTGAAGATGCACAGCGCGCCCAGTTGCACCCGGCGGTTGTGCAGGAACAGGCCCAGAGTGCCTTCCAGTTTGACCTCTTCGGTCTTGGCGTGGTCAAGCGCCGAACGGAAAGTCCAGAACAAGCCCGCGATCACCAGCATCAATACGCCCAGCCACATATAGGCTGTGCCGATCGAGGCACCTTCAGCCACGCGGTAGGCCTGCAGTTGCTCAGCCGTGGCGGTAGTGGCGTCGATAGGCTTGGAATCACCCAGCAGGAATGAGGCCCCGCCGTAGATCATCAGGAACACGCCGATGGAGTTGAACGCCTGGGCGAAAGTCAACCGGCTGTGCGAGGTTTCGACCGGCCCCAGGGTGGTGATCACTGGGTTCATTGCCACCTGCAGCACTGTGATCCCCGCGCCAATGCAGAACAGCGCCGCGAGGAAGCCAGGGAACGAGGCCGCAGCAGATGCCGGAATGAACAGGAAAGCCGCCGCCGCGATAATCACGAAACCCAGCACGAAAGTGCGGATATACCCGAGCTTTGACAGGATAATCCCGGCAGGAATCGAGAACGTTGCATAGGCGAAAAAGAAGAATAGCTGGACGAAGTTCGCCTGCGTGTGGCTGAGGTCGAACATCGGTTTGAACTTGCCGACCAGCAGATCGTTGATGTTGGTCACCCCGCCGAGCAGGAAGAACACCGCAAATGCCAGCGCCAGGACGATCCCGACTTTGCCTCCGCTGCTTCCCCCGCCTGCCGCGCTTGACCCCGTAATTGGCGCTGCCATTGCCCTCTCCTTTGACTGCTGCCGCCTGTGCGGCGCTTTGTGGCGGCAAGTCATGGCGAGGCCCGCCGCAAAGTCTAGTCCCATACGTATCCATATCCGCAACTGCATTGGATGCGCTTCCAGAACGGGTCGGTCTGGCCATGGACCGACCGCGCTGATAGGACGCGCTGTGGACTAGGGAGAGGCCTGATGCCGGGTTTGTGGTTTGATGAACTGACTGTCGGGCAACACTTCGATCATCCGATCCGCCGGACGGTGACCGAAACCGACAATCTGCTGTTCACCACGCTCAGCCACAATCCGGCGCAGCTGCATCTTGATGCCGAATATATGAAGGGCAGCGAATATGGCCAGGTACTGGTCAATTCGTGCTTCACGCTCAGCCTGATGGTCGGGGTGAGTGTTGGCGATACCACGCTGGGCACGGCGGTCGCCAATCTGGGCTGGGATGAGGTGCGGTTTCCAAAGCCGGTGTTCATCGGTGATACGCTGAACATCACCACTGAAGTGTTGGAGCTGCGCCCATCCAAAAGCCGGCCCGACGCAGGGATTGTTACTTTCCTGCATCAAGCCTGGAACCAGCGCGGCGAGCTGGTGGCCAGCTGCAAACGCTCAGGCCTGCAGCGCAAGAAGCCTGCCTGAGACCGCGCACTACCCGGCAAATTCGTATGCGAGCAGATTGAACCATCGGCCTGCCCGTGCAACCTGTGCCAGGGATAGGGAGCGCGGATTTCATGAATGAACGACTGATCGGGGCAATCGAGGCTGGCGGGACCAAATTCGTGGTCGCCGTGGCCCGCGAAGACGGAACTGTGCTGGCTGAAACCCGGATACCGACCCGCAATCCTGCGGAATGCTTTCCCGATGTCGAGCGCTTCTTCAAGCAGGCCAGCGCAGCTCACGGGCCGATCTCAGCCTTTGGGGTGGCGAGCTTCGGCCCGATTGATATTGATCCGGCCAGCCCCGCCTATGGCACCTTCACCACCACGCCAAAGCCCGGTTGGTCCGGCGCGCGGTTCCATGATGTGTTGGGGCAGTTCGATGCGCAGATTGTGGTCGATACCGATGTGAACGGCGCTGCGCTGGGCGAATGGAAATCTGGGGCAGGGCAGGGCTGCACCACACTGGCCTATACTACGATCGGCACTGGGGTAGGCACCGGGGTTGTGCGCCATGGCAAGCCGCTGATGGGCTTTTCGCACTTTGAAGCAGGGCACATCTTGGTTCGGCGTGATCCCGCAATTGATCCTTATGCCGGGTTCTGCCCGTTCCATGGTGATTGCCTTGAAGGACTGGCGGCTGGCCCGGCGATCACCGCCCGGTGGGGTGAAAGCCTGTCCAAGCTGGGCAGCCCGGCCGACAAGGTTCAGCTGATTGCGGGCTACATCGCGCAACTCGCTGCAACGCTGGTGCTGCTGCATATGCCGGACCGGCTGATTTTCGGCGGCGGGGTGATGAAAACGCCCGGTCTGGTCGAAGCGCTGCGCCGCCAAACCGAAGCGAAGCTGGCGGGCTATATCAAGGCACCGCAGCTCGATCCGGGGCTGGAGCGCTATATCGTGACGCCGGGCCTTGGGGATGAGGCCGGGATTACCGGGGCGATCGCGCTGGGCCGCTCTGCGCTCGGATAGATCCTACCACGGCAAACGCTGGCCATCCCAGGCAAACAGGCCGCCGCTGTCAGCCGGGGTCAGCCCCTCGATTACACCCAGTAAGTGCCCTGCGGCCTGTTCCGGGGTGAACAGTGGATTGTCCGGCGTGCTTTGCCGAAACGGCGCGGAAAGCGCGCTGACAACGGTTCCGGGATGCAGCGCTGCGGCGATGGCTTGCGGGTGACTGCGGGCGAGTTCGATCCCGAAATTGGCGACCAGCATATTGAGCGCAGCCTTGCTGGCGCGGTAGGCGTGCCAACCGCCGAGCCGGTTGTCGCTAATCGAGCCGACCCGCGCTGACAGAGCCGCGAACACCGCACGACGATCTCGCGGCAGGCGCGGCAGCAGATGTTTGGCGATCAGGGCGGGACCGATGGTGTTGATCGCCAGCACCTGCGCCATCACGGCGCCATCCAGTGCGCGCCAGCTTTTTTCTGGCGCAATACTGCGGCTAGAGTCGTGCAGCACGCCGGTCGCGACGATCACCAGTGCGGGCGGATAGGCAAGTGCGTCAGCTACAGCCGCAATCGACGCCTCATCGGTTAGATCAAATTGGAAAGTGTGGACGCTTGCTGGTGGGTCCTCCAGCGCGCCGCGCGCACCGGCATGGACGGCGGCGTATTGTCCCGTTGCGGCCAATTGCCGGACCAGCGCGGCGCCGATCCCGCCGCTGGCGCCGAACACGACGGCGCTTTGCTCAGCTGGCGCCAACGACCGATACCGCCGTGGGTTGGCACGCTGGATTGGTCAGGCCCGCGGCGATTTGGTCAGCTAGTTCAACGCCAGAACGCCATGCGCCCTCGATCCGCGGACCGACACACCAGTCACCGCAGGCCCCGAGCTGTAGCGCGGGGTTCCACAGGGGCTTCCCGCGCTGGCCCATCGGCAAGGCAAAGCGCCAGCGGTGCGCCTTGAGGAATTTCGGCTCCGGCAAGTCTTGACCGGCGATCCCGGCGATCCCGGCCAGCGCGGCCAGCAGTTCATGCGCCACTTGCGGAGCGGGCATTTCCAGTTTTTGCTGCGACCACGCGCTTTCGCCATGGATGACCCAGCATTCGTCCGAACCGCGTCCGGGCTTGGAATTGTTGCGCGCTGCCCAGCGGATCGGGCCCTGCTCGCCGATCACATTGGGCAGGCCGGGCAGTGGCTGGTCAAAGGCAGCCATCACCGACCAGCACGGCACCGAGCGGACCGAGGCGGCCTCCTGTGCCATCATCAGGTCGTGCACCGACAGCAGCGTCGCGGCCTGTTCGCACGGGACCGCCAGCACAATACCGGCAAAGGGCCCTTCGCGCAGGTCCGGCCCGGCCAGTGACCAGCCCGTACCATCACGGTCAAGTCGCAGCACTTGAGCACCGAAACGCACAGGCAGGTGTTCAGCCGCAGCCTCGACCAGGGCGCTCATCCCCGGAACGCCGACCCAGGCACCATCCGGGCCGCCCGGCCAACGGGCGATCACGCCGGCCTGTTCCCAAACCTGAACCTGCGCTGCGAATTGTGGATTGGAGACCCGGACGAACGGCGCGCCGAAATCCCAGGATTGCCCTTCGATCCGCAGGGTTGAGAGCCGTCCGCCGGGGCGTCGTCCCTTGTCGAACAGAGCCACTTCGATGCCGCGCTCGCTCAACCGCTTGGCACAGGCCAGACCAGCAATCCCGGCACCGATGATGGCGACCTTCATAACGGGTCCTTGGATTGAGTATCGGGGCGGGCTTTGCCGGCCGCCATCGGGAGGGGGGGAATGGCGACCGGCAGGTTGTGTCTAGGCTTTGGCCGCGCAGTCTGCGATATGGCCGAACGTGCAGTCCCATGAAGGCAGTCGCAAGTGCATCAGAATCCTGAGTCCCTTATTGAAAACAGCCATGTCGCCGCCGTGGTTAGCGATCCGCGTCAAGCGGACAATCCGATCGTGGCCTGCAATGCCGCCTTCATGCAACTGACCGGCTATTCGCGCGAAGAGATCATTGGCCGCAATTGCCGATTCCTGCGCGGCGACCTGACTGAGCCGAGCCAGACCGCGATGCTGCGCGATGCCGTGGCCGAGCAGCGTCCGGCAATGGTGGAGCTGATCAACTACCACAAGGACGGCACCCCGTTTCGCAATGCGGTGATGATCGCGCCTTTGTTCGATGAAGACGGTGCTCTGGTCTATTTCCTAGGTTCGCAAATGGCGGTCGATGTGAGTGGGGCGAGCCGCCATGATCGGGCTCGAGCGCTGGTCGATGGGCTCAGCCGCCGTCAGCGTCAGATCCTCGAGGCGCTGGCCAAAGGCCGTCTCAACAAGCAGATCGCGTTTGAGCTGTCGCTGACCGAGCGTACGGTCAAAATGCACCGCGCGGCGATGCTGAAGGGGCTGGGGGTGCGGACCGTGGCCGAAGCGATCAGGATCGCAATCGAAGCCGGGTTCTAACGCTGCTCAGTGCATCCGGTTGACTGCGAACCGGGTCAGATCGCGCAGCGGCATCGCTTTGGGGCCGAAGGCATCAAGCGCTTCGTGGCAGGCGTCTTCAAGCCGGCTGGCCTGCTGCGCTGCGCCGTCCAGCCCGAACAGCAGCGTCGCACTTTTGCGCCCACCCGCGGCATCCTTGCGTAGCGCCTTACCAACCACAGCGGCATCGCCGATATTGTCGAGAATGTCGTCGCGGATCTGGAATACCAGCCCCAGGTTTTCGGCAAAGCGCAGCAACCGCGCCAGTTCATCCTTGCTGCACCGGCCCAGCATCGCACCGGCTTCCACCGCAAAGCGGATCAGCGCGCCGGTCTTGCGTGATTCGCATTCGAACAGGTCTTGCGCAGTGGGCTGGGCCGGCGGGTAGAGGTCCAGCATCTGGCCGCCTGCCAGGCCATCCTGACCGACCGCCTTGGCCAGTGCCACCACCAACTGCGCCCGCACGGCGCCGTCTGGGTGGGTGGCTTCATCGCCGAGCAGCTCAAACGCCAGCGCGAGCAAGGCATCCCCGGCCAGAACCGCCGTCGCCTCGTCAAATTTTCGGTGCAGTGTCGGCCGTCCGCGGCGCAGATCGTCATCGTCCATGCAGGGCAAGTCGTCATGGACCAGCGACTGGGCATGGACGCATTCGATCGCCGCCCCGACCCTTAGCGCCTGGGCATAAGACCCGCCGACCAGATCGCTGACCGCCGCGACCAGCAGCGCCCGGAACCGCTTGCCTCCGCCCATCGCGGCATAGCGCATCGCATCGGCGAGCCGCCGGTCACGGCCTTCGCCTTGACCAATCGCCTGATCGAGAGTTTCGTCGATATCGGTCCGCAAGCGGGATAGCCGATCTTCCAGTGATCCAGCCAGCGCGGGCGGCTGGGCACCGGCCAGCGAAACCGGCCGGAACCGGACCTTCTCGACTGTGCCGTCGGCTTCTTCCAGCGCGAAGCCGTGCGCGCTCAAGGCTTCGCAAACCCCGGCCACGGCGCTTTCAGGGGTTGAAGCGGCTGCGGTCAGGCCAATTGTCGTGGCGCGCTCGATCAGATCCATCGGCAGTGCATCGGCATCGGCGATCAGGTGTGCCTCAGCGCAGCCCGCAGCGCGGGCAACTTCGACCAGACGGCGCGCGTTGGAGGACATCGTATCGCCCACCACCAGCACCAGATCGGCCTGCGTCGCGATCTCTTCAATCGCGCTCTGGCGGTTGCTGGTGGCATAGCAGATGTCACTCGCACGCGGGCCGGTGACATCGCGAAAGCGGGCCTTGATCGCGCCAATCATTCCATCGGCGTCGCGCATGCCAAAGGTTGTCTGCACCGCATAGGCAATCGCGCTGTTGGGCGGCAGATCGAGCGCGTCGATATCATCGGGTGAGGCCACTACTGATATGGCGCCGGCGGGAACTTGCCCCAACGTTCCGACCACTTCGGGATGGCCGATATGGCCGATCAGCAGGACGTGGCGGCCCGCGCGGTACCAGCCTTCAACCTCTGTATGAACCTTGGCGACCAGCGGACAAATCGCGTCGACTACCCGCAGCGCGCGGCCCTGCGCGGCCAATTTGACCGAACGCGCGCTGCCATGGGCGGATAGGATCGCGATAGCGCCTTCAGGCACTTCATCGACTTCCTGAACGAAGACCGCACCCAGACTTTCCAGGCGCGCCACAACCGTCTGGTTGTGGACAATTGCCCGGCGCACGAATACCGGTGCGCCGTGCAATTCCAACGCCTGCTCAACCGCGTCGATCGCCCGCTGGACCCCGGCGCAGAACCCGCGCGGATTGGCGAGCAGAACGCGTCGTTCGCGTGCTGCCTTGGGGACCGGATCCGGGCTGATCGTCGATTCAGTCATGGCTCTCCTCAAGTGTTGCACTCTCTGGCCGCGAAAGAAAGAACAACAGCCGTCCCTTGGGACAGGTTGCTCGGCAAACCGGGCAGAGTAAGCGAATAGGTATGACGGAAAAAACAAGCGCCATCGTGATTGGTTCCGGCTTCGGCGGGCTCGCCCTGGCAATTCGCCTGCAAAGCGCCGGGATCGCAACCACCATCGTCGAAGCGCGCGATCGCCCGGGCGGGCGGGCCTATGTCTGGAAACAGGACGGCTACACCTTTGATGCCGGGCCGACGGTGATTACCGATCCGGCCTGTCTGGAAGAGCTGTGGGCGCTGTCGGGCAGCAAGATGGCCGACGACGTTACCTTGTTGCCGGTCGATCCGTTTTACCGGTTGCTGTGGAACGATGGCACGGCATTCGACTATTCGAACAACGATGCACAGCTGAACGCCGAGATTGCCAAGCTCGATCCCGCCGATGTCGCTGGCTACGCCCGGTTTCTGGAATATTCGAAGGGTGTTTACGAAGAAGGCTATCTGAAGCTTGGCGCGGTGCCATTTCTGAATTTCGGCCAGATGCTGAAAGCCGCGCCCGCGCTGGCGCGGTATCAGGCCTGGCGTTCGGTCTATTCGGTGGTTTCGGGCTTTGTCCGCAATGACAAGCTGCGTCAGGTGCTGTCGTTTCACAGCCTCCTGGTCGGCGGCAATCCGATGCAGACCAGCAGCATCTATGCACTGATCCACCGGCTCGAAAAGCTGGGCGGCGTATGGTTCGCCAAGGGCGGAACCAGCGCTTTGGTCAACGGCATGGTCGCGCTGTTTGAACGGCTCGGCGGGACGTTGTTGCTGAACGAAAAGGTCGCACAGATCACCCATGCGGGCAAACAGGTGACCGGGGTGGTGACCACTTCGGGCAAGGTTCTGACCGCCGGGATGGTCGCCAGCAATGGCGATCTGGTCCACAGCTATGGTCTGATCACGAGTTCGGACTATGCCGCGCGAAAGGTCAAGTCGCTCCACCGAAAGCGGTTTTCGCCCAGCCTGTTCGTGGTCCATTTCGGGCTCAAGGGTAGCTGCCCCGATGTGGCGCACCATTCGATCCTGTTTTCCGATCGCTATGGTCCGCTGCTCAACGATATCTACAAGACCGGGCGGCTGGCCGAGGATCCTTCGATCTATCTGCACCATCCGACCGCGACCGATCCTGATATGGCCCCGGCGGGCAAGTCGACCTTTTATGCACTCGCCCCGGTCCCGCACATGGGCCGCGCGCCGGTCGATTGGGCTATTGAAGGACCACGCTATCAGCAGGTCGTGCTTGACCGGATCTGCGATCAGTTGATCCCCGATCTCGACGCGCGGCTCGATACCTGTTTCCACTACACGCCGCAGGATTTCTCGGACGATCTGGGCGCGCATCTCGGCAGTGCCTTCAGTCTCGAGCCGGTGCTGACCCAAAGCGCCTGGTTCCGCGGCCACAACCGCGACGATCATTTCTCCAACCTCTATTTCGTTGGCGCGGGCACGCATCCGGGTGCGGGCATTCCGGGTGTGGTCGGGAGCGCCAAGGCGACGGCAAGTCTGATCGTGTAATGCAGCACAACCTGCTATAGGCATTCGCGATGCACTGGTTTCAAATCGCCCTGATCTTTCTGGCTACCCTCGCCGCGATGGAGCTGTTTGCCTATGCGATGCACCGCTGGGTGATGCACGGGGTGGGCTGGTTCCTGCACGAAAGCCATCACCGCGCTCGGACCGGACCGTTTGAACTGAATGATCTCTATGCAGCCATCTTTGCGGTTCCGTCGATCACGCTGATCTGGCTGGGGGTGCAAGAAGGCTGGGGAGCGATCTGGACCACTGTCGGCGCCGGTATCGCAGGTTATGGCGCGATCTATTTCGGGTTTCATGACTGGATTGTCCATCAGCGCCTGCCGCACCGGATCGTGCCGCGTAGCGACTATTTCAAACGGATCGTTCAGGCGCACCGGCTGCACCACGTGGTTGAAAGCAAACACGGCGCGGTCAGCTTTGGGTTTTTGTGGGCGCCGCCGATCGATCAGCTCAAAGAGCAATTGCGTAGCTCGGAGCAGGCCCGACTGCGCGAACCCGGCAAACCCTAAACCGGGCGAGACCACAGCCCGGTGCGAGGAGCATTCTCTGGTGCCGCTATGCTCCGCCCCGCCGCCGCCACAAACAGCGCGAGCTTGCCGGCAGTGCTGACCCTTACTCGCTCATCCCAGGCCTGCGCGCCTTTGGCGGCCACCCGCTCGCCAATTGCGCCATAGATCGCATCGGCGGCCAGCACCGCCAGCCGTGACCGGCCGGGCAGCCGGGCCGCGCCGATCCGGGCCGAGGCGCGATAGGGCCGCGACAGCGCGACCAGTCGTGCCGCAATCCGAGCCAGCGCTGCGCGGTGCTGCGGTGCGGTCAGGTCAGCGTCCTGCAGGTCTTCATCGGCCAGCCACTGCGCTGGAATGTAACACCGACCGACTGCGGCATCGGGCACAATATCGCGGGCGATGTTGGCAAGCTGAAACGCCAGACCCAGATCGCAGGCCCGGTCGAGCGTGTCTTCGTCCTGCGGATCAACCCCCATTACCACCGCCATCATGCAGCCAACTGTGCCCGCAACGTGATAGCAATAGCGCAGCAGATCGGCCTCGCTGTTCGGTTGCCAGCCTTCGGCATCGAGCGCGAAGCCAGCTAAGTGGTCGGCGATATAGGCGCGCGGCATCGCCGTTTCGCGGGCGACCTGGCGCAGCGCGGCGAACGGCAAGGGGACATCGGCGTCGCTGTCGAGCGCCGCGGCAGTCAGCGCACCGAGTTCGAGCTGCGCGCCCATCGGATCGGCTGGTCCGACAGCACCATGACCCAGCTCCTGCCCATCGGTCATGTCATCAGCCGCGCGGCACCAGGCATAGAGCAGCCAGGCCCGGTCGCGGGTTTCGGGCGCGAACAGCTTGCTGGCGGCTGCGAAGCTCTGCGACCCCTTGGCGATGGTGGCGCCTGCGGCGGCGACCAGTTCAGCCCGGCCCATCATAGCCGCAGCAGTGCTTTGATTGCCGCGCCGACCGGGACCGGCGGCCGGCCTGAGAGGATCTGCATCCGGTCAGTCGTTTTGGGCGTTCCGGCATAGAACCGCGCGATGAGATCGGGCGCCAGCCGATAGAAGTGCTCGAATATCCGGTAGCGCTGGTCAGGCTGCGCCGCACCGAACAGCATCCGGTTGAGCACCCGGAAAAACCGCATATCCTGCCAATGCCGGGCAAATTGCCCCCGCGTCCATTCCGCCAGCGCCTTGCCATCGAAGGGGCCATTGCGCTCGGCCAGCGACACTGCCAGGTGCAGTGCCAGACTGAACGAATAGCCGGTGGTGGCATGGAAAAACCCGCCGCGCAGGCCCAGCCGGGCAATGGGATCGCTGTCTGGCCAGAACGCCTCCGGATCGCCGCCGATCAGGATTGGCAGCACGCCGGTTTCCTGCCGCAGTTCCGGTCCCAGCAGCCCGCGTTCCTTGGCCAGTTCACGGACCCGGTCGGCGACTTGGGGCACATCCAGCGCGGGAGAGTCGCTGTAATAGGTGTCCTCAACCAGCACGCGGTTCGCCGTGAAGGGCAGGACATAGACAAAGCGATAGCCGTCGATCTGCGGTATCGTGGCGTCCATAACCATCGGGCAATCCGGCTCAGGCGCGGCGGCGGCGAATTCGATCCCGACGAATTTCTGCCAGCCCAATTCCAGCCCCGGCATCGGCCCATCCGGTCCGCGCGCGTCGATCACGCCGAGCGCCTCGATCCGTTCGCCGCCTTCCAGCACCACAGCATCAGGCGCAATCTCCTGCACTGCGGCACCCAGTCGCCATGTCGCTTGCGGCAGGCGGGCCTTGACCAAGGCATCGAGCGCCGAGGCATCGACGGAATTATAGGCCATCGCCAGTTCGCGCTCACGCCCCGGAAAGCGCACGCGGTGGCGCGGCCAGCGCACGGGGTTCAGCGCCGCGATCAAGTCTCGCGCGGCGGGCGGCACATCACTGTCAAAGAACGACCAGGTGTGGTTGCCGCCAAAGCTAGCCCCGCTTTCCAGCAGCAGCAGCGGGATATCGGGTCGCCGCTGCGCCAAGCACAGCGCGGCCAGGCATCCGGCCAGTCCGCCGCCAACGATAATGAGAGGGGGATTCGCCGCCATGGAAGCCTCGCCTTAGCTTGCCCCGGCTGATAGACCAAGCTGGTGCAGACCGATCACCTTCTCGCCGCCTTCTGGGCAATGCTGGCGATGACCATAATTGTCGCGGTGCGCTATCTGGCGACAAGCGGGTTGTTCGCCTGGCTGGGTGAGCGGCGCCTGCCGGGATTGCACCAGGGTCTGCGGCCGCAGATCAACCGTGAGATCGGCTGGTCCCTGCTCAGCGCCGGGATCTATGGCTTTCCGGCCGGGCTTGCTGCCTGGGGCTGGCAGGAACGCGGCTGGACGCGGATATACACCGATGTTGATGCCTACCCGCTGTGGTGGCTGCCGGTTTCGTACCTACTCTGCCTCGTTCTCCACGACACGTGGTTCTATTGGACCCACCGCGCGATGCACCATCCGCTGTTGTTCCGCCGGATCCACGCGGTCCACCATGCCAGCCGCCCACCAACCGCCTGGGCAGCAATGAGCTTTCACCCGTGGGAGGCGCTGAGCGGGGCCTTTGTGATCCCGGCGCTGGTCTTTCTTTTGCCGCTGCATCAGGGCGTGGTTCTGGCCGTGCTGCTGACCATGACCGTAATGGGCGTGACCAATCACATGGGCTGGGAACTGTTTCCTGCCAGACTTGTTCATGGCTCAGCGGGGCAATGGCTGATAACGGCAACCCACCATCAACATCATCACGATCATTATCGGGGCAATTATGGACTCTACTTTCGCTTCTGGGATCGCCTGTGCGGCACCGATCGTGGTCTTGGCCGCTTTGCTCGGCGCGCAGCCGGGCCTGGCTGAGGCGCCGCAGACGGCTTCGCTCGAAGTGACGGTCACCGGGATCAAGAACGCCAAGGGCGTGATCCAGCTGGCGATCTGCCCGCCGAATGCCGGTTTCCCGGACTGCAAAGGCAAAGTGGTTCGCAGTGCCAAGCTGACCATTGTGAATGGTCAGGCCTATAGCCGCTTCGATGGCCTGCCGGCCGGAAGCTATGCCGTCAGCGTGTTCCACGATGTCAACTCCAACGCCAAGCTGGATACCTTCGCGGGCATTCCCAAGGAAGGCTATGGCTTCTCCCGCAACCCCGGCTTCAAGCCCCGTGCGCCCAAATTTGCCGAGGCCGAAGTGGTGGTTCAGGGTGCCGCCAAGACCACGATCAAGCTGCGCTATCTGCTTTAACCTAAAAGCCCCTACCCAGCGGGGAGGGGTTGGGGTGGGGGCTCGGCGCCAGTGTGGAACCCCCATCCCAACCCTTCCCCCACGGGGAAGGGCTCTTTTGAGCCGCGCTTTTGCTGCACTGCAACTTGAAGGTGGCGCAATCGGTGTATTGCGGCTATGGGCGCCGCATTGCTGGTCAAAGCCCGCACTGCCGGGCGCAATTTCGATCGACGCCGATTGCCAAGGCCAGCCCTGTTCATTCCACGTCGAATTGCATTGAGACCCATGTCCTTTCCAGAGCTCCCCCAGCCGCTTGACGCAGCCCTTACCCAGCGTGGCTATACCGCGCTGACCGCCGTTCAAGCCTCGGTGATCGAACCTGAAACGCGCGGCCGCGATCTGATCGTTTCGGCCCGGACTGGCTCGGGCAAGACGGTTGCCTTCGGCCTTGCCATCGGGCTCGACGTGCTGGCCGATGGCGGTGAATTTCCCCCGGCGGGTGCCCCGCTGGCGCTGGTGATCGCGCCGACCCGCGAACTCGCGCTGCAGGTCAGCCGCGAGCTGCAATGGCTGTTTGCCGGGCTTCATGTGCGGATCAACACTTGCGTTGGCGGAATGGACCCATCGAAGGAACGCCGGGCCTTGTATCAGGGCGCACATATCGTGGTCGGAACGCCAGGCCGTTTGCGCGATCACCTCGAACGCGGCGCGCTTGACCTGTCATCGCTGCGCTTTGCCGTGCTCGATGAAGCCGACGAAATGCTCGACATGGGCTTTCGCGATGATCTTGAAGAAATCCTCGACGCGACACCCGGCGAACGCCGCACGCTGCTCTTCTCGGCGACCATGCCCAAGCCGATCGTCGCGCTGGCCAAGCGCTACCAGCGCGATGCCTTGCGGATTTCGACCGTGGGCGACGATCAGGGCCATGGTGATATCGTCTATCAGGCGATTGCCGTTACTCCGGCCGATATCGAAAACGCAGTGATCAACCTGTTGCGCTTCCACGAGGCCGAAACCGCGATCCTGTTCTGCGCGACGCGCGACAATGTCCGGCATCTGCACGCTGGCCTGGTTGAGCGCGGTTTTGCCGCTGTGGCGCTTTCGGGTGAGCACAGCCAGAGCGAGCGCAACCATGCATTGCAGGCGCTGCGTGACAAGCGTGCGCGGGTTTGCGTGGCGACCGACGTTGCTGCGCGCGGGATCGATATCGCTTCGCTCAGCCTGGTGGTTCACGTCGAAATTCCGCGCGATGCCGAAGCCTTGCAGCACCGCTCAGGCCGCACGGGCCGCGCTGGTAAAAAGGGCACTGCCGTCCTCATTGTGCCATATCCGCGTCGTCGCCGGGTCGAAATGATGCTGCGCGGGGCCAAGATCAACGCCGAATGGATCGACGCGCCAACCCCGGAAACGATCCGCCAGCAGGACCGTGACCGGTTGCTGACCGCGCTGATGGAACCGATTGAATCGAGCGATGAAGAGCGGGAACTCGCCGCCAAGCTGCTCGAAGCGAAAAGCCCTGAAGACCTGGCACTCGCGCTGGTCCGTGCCCACGCCAGCCGCTTGCCCAGTCCTGAAGAGCTGATCGATTTGTCGGCCAAGCCGGGCGCTGCGCCGCGTGAACCGCACCACCGCGCCGGGTTTGACGATGTCGTCTGGTTCCGGATGGACATCGGCCGCCGCCAGAACGCCGATCCGCGCTGGATCCTGCCGCTGCTTTGCCGCCGCGGGCATATCACCAAGAACGAGATTGGCGCGATTCGGATCGCTGCCAATGAAACCTTCTTCCAGATCCCGCGCGCGATGGAAGCCCGGTTCAGCGAAGCACTGAAGCGCACGGCGGTGCCCGGCGGTGAGGACGAGAACGGCGTCACGATCGAGCGTTCGCTCGAAACCCCGCGCGATTCCGCACGCGATAGCCGCCGTGAGGCTCCGCAGCACGAACCGCATCGCGGTCCGCAGCGGCACGAGCGGCCCCGCCCAGAACCCTATGCCCGGCCGCAATCGGCTGCTGCGCCCGGGCAAGGCGGAGAAGAGCGCCGGCCCGCACCCTACAAGGCCAAGCCTGCACCCGGCGGCAAACCGCCGTTCAAGGGCAAGGGCGACTTCAAGGGCAAACCGCCGTTCAAGGGCAAGCCCCATCGCAAAGGCCCGCGCCCGGCGTGAGCGCGGCGCCTCGCATCCTGGTTGATGCCGATGCCTGCCCGGTCAAGGAAGAGATCTACAAGGTCGCCTTCCGCCGGAGCGTGGCAGTCGTTGTGGTCAGCAATGCCCGCATCCGGCTGCCAGAACACCCGCTGATTTCGCGGATGGTGGTCAGTGATGGCTTTGATGCGGCCGATGACTGGATCGCCGAGGCCTGCACCTCTGCCGATGTGGTCATCACCGCCGATATCCTGCTCGCTGATCGCTGCCTGAAGGCGGGCGCAGCAGTGCTGGGCCCCAATGGCAAGCCATTTACGCTAAGCTCGATCGGCAGCGCCATCGCAACCCGTGCGATCATGGCTGACCTGCGGGCTGGCGGCGATTCCATTGGCACACAAATTGGCGGTCCGCCGCCGTTTTCCAAGACTGACCGGTCGCGCTTTCTCTCAGCCTTGGATGAAACACTTGTGCGGCTGGCGCGGGGCGCTATCGGGCCTGCGTGATGATCGAAACCCGCCTTCCCGAAGCGCAACCGGTCTGCGTCGCCGCGCTCTATCACTTCACGCGGTTTGATGATCCTGCGGCCTTGCAGGGTCCGCTCGCCGACCTGTGCCGCGCACAGGGCGTCAAGGGCACGCTGCTGTTGGCGCGCGAGGGGATAAACGGCACGATTGCCGCTACCGAAGCGGGTATCGCTGCCGTGCTCGATCATATCCGCAGGCTGCCCGGCTGCGCTGCGCTTGAGGTGAAGTTCTCCGCCGCGGTGGACATGCCGTTCCACCGGATGAAGGTGCGGATCAAGCAAGAGATCGTGACCATGGGCGAGCCCAATATCGATCCGCTCTGCGAAGTCGGCTACTATGTGAAGCCGCAGGACTGGAATGCACTGATATCCGATCCCGGCACAATCCTGATCGACACCCGCAACGATTATGAAGTTGCGGTCGGCACTTTTGCCGGGGCGATTGATCCGGGCACGGCCAGTTTTCGCGATTTCCCGGCCTGGTTCCGGGCCCAGCGCGAGATTTTGCTCGGGCAGGGGACGCCGCCCAAGGTGGCGATGTTCTGCACCGGTGGAATCCGCTGCGAGAAATCGACCGCATTCCTGAAGGCCGAGGGGGTCGAGGTGGTCTATCACCTGCAAGGCGGCATCCTCAAATACCTTGAGGAAATTCCGGCCGAGCAGAGCCTGTGGCAGGGCGAATGCTTCGTGTTTGATGAGCGGGTGACAGTCGGCCATGGCCTCGTGCCTGGAGCATATGGCCTGTGCAGGGCCTGCCGCCGGCCGGTTAGTGAGGCTGACCTTGCGTCGCCGCTGTACGAGGAGGGCGCCAGCTGTGCGGCCTGCCACGGCGAACGCAGCGAAGCCCAACGCGAACGGTACCGCGAACGGCACCGGCAGGAGGCACTCGCCGCGCGGCGCGGCGCGGCCCACGTCGGGGCCGAATTTGTGCCGGTGATACGGCCGGATGGAGAAGACTAGATGCTTGGCCTCAGCGATATCACCGTCCGGCTGGGCGGCCGCACGATCATCGATGGCGCCACCGCCAAGCTTCCGCCGCGCGGGCGGATCGGGCTGATCGGCCGCAATGGCGCGGGCAAGACCACGCTGATCAAGGTGATCACCGGCGCGCTTGAGGCCGATGGCGGCTCGATCGACATGCCGCGCGGCAGCCGGCTGGGCTATATTGCGCAGGAAGCCCCCGGCGGTGATGCCACCCCGTTCGAAACTGTGCTGGCCGCCGATACCGAACGTGCTGCGCTGATGGCCGAGGCGGAGAGCAATCACGATCCGCACCGGCTGGGCGAAGTGCACGAGCGGCTGATTGCGATTGACGCGCACTCTGCCCCGGCCCGCGCGTCTCGGATTTTGGTCGGCTTGGGATTTGATGAAGAGGCGCAGCACCGCCCGCTTGAAAGCTTCAGCGGCGGCTGGCGGATGCGGGTCGCACTGGCCTCGCTGCTGTTCTCGCAGCCCGATCTGCTGCTGCTCGACGAACCGTCGAACCACCTCGATCTTGAAGCGGTGCTGTGGCTGGAGGACTTCCTCAAGAGCTATCCCGCGACGATCCTGCTGGTCAGCCACGAGCGCGATTTCCTCAACAATGTGGTCGATCACATTCTGCATCTGAGCGGCGGCAAGCTGACGATCTATCCCGGCGGCTATGATGCGTTTGAACGCCAGCGTGCCGAGCGCCAGGCCCAGATCGCCTCGGCCCGGATGAAGCAGCAGGCTGAGCGGGAGCGGCTGCAGGATTATGTCGCGCGCAATTCGGCGCGCGCCTCGACCGCCAAGCAGGCGCAATCGCGTGCCAAGGCCCTGGCGCGGATGCAGCCGATTGCCGAACTGATCGACGATCCCTCGCTCAGCTTCGACTTTCCGGGACCAGACGAATTGCGCCCGCCCTTGATCACGCTTGATCAGGCAGCGGTCGGCTATGGCGATGTCGCAGTGCTGAGCCGGCTCAACCTGCGGATTGACCCGGAAGACCGGATCGCGCTGCTCGGCCGCAACGGCAACGGCAAAACTACGCTGGCGCGGCTGCTCGCTGGGCAACTGCCGCCAATGGACGGCAAGATCACCGCCACGGCCAAGATGCGGGTTGGCTACTTCACCCAGTATCAGGTCGAAGAGCTCGACCGCAGCGAAACCCCGCTGCAGCATATGACGCAGCTGATGAAGGGCGCAAGCCCGGGGGCTGTGCGCGGGCAGCTGGGCCGGTTTGGTTTTTCCGGCGCCAAGGCGACCACCGAGGTCGGCAAACTTTCTGGCGGCGAAAAAGCGCGGCTGGCCCTGGCGCTGATCACCCGCGATGCGCCGCACCTGCTGATCCTCGACGAACCGACCAACCACCTCGACGTCGATGCGCGCGAAGCGCTGATCCAGGCGCTCAATGACTATTCGGGTGCGGTGGTAATCGTCAGTCACGATCGCCACATGCTCGAAATGACCGCCGACCGACTGGTGCTGGTCGATCAGGGTCAGGCAAAGGACTTTGACGGCTCGATCGAAGACTACATCGCCTTCGTGCTGGCCAAGGACTCGGTCAGCTCATCGGGAGGCGGTGGCGGCAAGCCTGCCGTTAACAAGAAGGAGCAGCGCCGCGCCGCCGCTGAAGCGCGCGAACGCGACAAGGAACTGCGAGTCCGGGCCAAGCGGGCCGAGGCTGAGCTCGAACGGCTAACCAATTCGCTCAGCACGGTGGATGCCGCGATGTTCGATCCCGCATCGGCCCCCGCTGATCTCGCCAAGCTGACCATGACCGATCTGATGAAACGCCGCGCCGAAGTGCAGCAAGCGATCGCAGCAGCAGAGCTGGCCTGGCTTGAGGCTAGCGAGGCGTTGGAAGGCATGGCTGTTTAGACACCTTTCGCACAGCACAGCTGTGGATCATAGGCGACCGGCGAACTGATCGGGTCGTGAGGATCCAGCCAAAATGTGCCGAGCAGTACCGCCGCCAACGTCAGGCGGAACAGCGCGATCACTCTGTCGGAGCGCAAGGTCAGGGTCTGATGCATCGACTAAAGTAACAAAGGGCCTATCAAGCGGTCTGTGGCCGGAACAGACGAAGGTTAGGTTAAACCCCAGCGAGCGGCGACGCAACCAAGCTTCTGCAAGCAGCCGAGCTAGCGATCAGAGTCACAGCCGACCACGCGCAGTGGCAAGGTCGCCCTTTCGCCTCAAGACTGCCACGGAGTTCCGCAATCGCCGAAGGCCTCCATAGTCAGGTGTTGATCATCGAAGATGAGACGATCATCGCGCATGATATAAAATCGATCGTGGAATCGCTCGGCCACCAAGTCGTCGGTATTGCCCGGACCCGCAGCGAGGCAACCGCGATGGCGACCGAATTGCACCCCGTACTGATCCTTGCCGGCATCAGCCTCGCCGATGGTTCCAGTGGGATCGGCGCGGTCAACGAAATCATGGTCCATGATGACCTGCCGGTGATCTTCATAGCCGCCTTTCCCGAACGGCTGCTGACCGATTGGGATGCCGATCTCGCCGCCCAGCTGCGTGCCGAAGCTGAAGGAATGGGCGGCACTCCGCTGACCAGCCGTAGCGAAGGCCGCCTGCTGGATGAATCCGCCAAGGTCAAAGTCGCCCTGCGCGCGGTGACGGTCGAAACGCCCGGCGATTAAGCTGCGATCGGAGCTTAAGATCACCGGAGGGCGTCCGCGCGTTTGCTGGCGACTCAAACGCTGCTTTTGGGGTTGCCTCTCAATCGAACCATTGGCCGCGATGAGAGTTATTAGCTGACATCGCATCTTGTCGACCTTGGCGGCAACTCTCGAACGATATCGGCTCGTTGCCTGCCGTTACGGATCGTCAAACATGGCTGCCACTATTTACTCATTGCATCACCCAGTCTGGCGAGCATTGGCAATTTAAGCGGAGCGACTCTGTATGACGATGTGCCAATCGCATTGCTCGACTGCTTGAGCCGTTGCCATCGCTAACTTCAGACATGGACTAGGGCGAATCGCCAAGAGAGGGCGTGGACGCTGCATCCCGAAACACTTTATGAAGCCAAGGCGCTCCGGACGGATCCGGATTTGAGCGAACATAGACTTGGCGGAGACGGAGTCCGCCTAACTAACGTCCCGATGCATCCGCCAGCAATAAAATAGTGACTGAAAATAGGCGATATTTGCTCAAATCCAGTCCTGCTCCTGTCCCGTTCTATCCGGTTGCGTTCCCATAAAACCAGCCTATTATCGGGGAACGGATTTGGGAACGGAGACGCGACATGCCCCGCAAGCTCAGCAATGCCCTTTCGCACAAAACAGTTTTGAGCGCGAAACCCGGTCGCCATGCGGACGGAGGCGGGCTGCATTTGCTGGTGAAGCCGCCAACACCCGAAGCAATCAGGAATGCTAAGCAGGGGGAGCCTGCCAAGGGTGCGCGCTCATGGGTCTATCGTTTCATGCTCAATGGCAAGTCGCGGGACGTTGGGCTAGGCGCGGCTGGACCGGGTGGTATCTCCCTTGCCGCTGCCCGCGATCTCGCATCGGCTTTGCGGCTCAAGGTGAAGGCCGGGATTGATCCCCTAGAAGAACGCCAGCGGGAAGCCTCTGAGGCGCTGGCGACGGCTCAGGCGGCACGGATTGCCGGAATCACCTTCAAGGCCGTGGCAGAGGCCTATATCGCCGCGAATGAGGCAAGCTGGCGAAATGACAAGCACCGGCAGCAATGGCGCAACACGCTGGCCAGCTACGTCTATCCCGTAATGGGCGAATTGCCGGTTGCCGACATTGGCACCGCGCATGTGCTCAAGATTCTGGAGCCGATCTGGCAGGACAAACCGGAAACTGCCAGTCGCATCCGGGGACGGATTGAAACGGTGCTCGATGCCGCCAAGGCGCGTGGATACCGGGAGGGCGAAAACCCTGCCCGCTGGCGCGGCCATATCGCGCAAATCCTGCCAGCTCGGTCCCGCCTGACACGCGGCCATCACAAGGCCATGGCTTATGAGGCAATCCCGGTATTTATTGGCGCAATCCGCGCGCGCGAAGCCATGGCGGCGCTGG